>WBZO01000037.1_pt1 | contig 335917 bp, 303 predicted proteins | sample 5204261 | NCBI WGS metagenome assembly WBZO01 (sample SAMN12412400, study PRJNA552823) | activated sludge metagenome | isolation source: activated sludge from anammox sidestream of wastewater treatment plant... | place: USA: North Carolina | collected 2017-09 | reverse complement strand
GTTGCGTTCGTACGCAACGGCGCCTCGATGGTGCGTGTCCATGATGTCGCCGAGACCGTCCAGGCTATCAAAATTGCCCGCGAACTCGGACTTTTTGATACATCTGTGTTTCAATAGCGGTATGAGAAAAGTTGCACGGCTCACCGTCAGAGGATTCTGTGTCATAACGCTGTTCGCACTGCAGGCACTTGCGGACATACCGCCGGGCGACGGGCCGAGATCTTCGGGCGAGACAGATTGGAGCTATATCATCGGCGGCATCCTTTCGGCGTTCGCAGGAGCATTATTCTTTGTGTGGATAGGCCGCCGCATCTCGAAAAAGAAGCAGTTATGAAAGCCTTAACTCTGCCTTGCCTGCTCGTGTGCCTGTTCCTGACCGCAGGTTTTACCGAGTGTTACAAACCCGTAACAAGCACCGGACTGCCAAAAGATATCAAGACCATTGCCGTGCCGGCCTTTACTTTCGAGGCCAAGGCAATGCGTTATAAACTGGAATCCCGCTTTACCGAAGCCGTAAGCCGCGAGATCATCCGGCGAGGCAACGGCCTCAAAGTTCAAGGGAACCGCGCGGGCGCCGACGCCGTCGTCGAGGGCACGATGCGGAGCTTCGGCATCTCGGGCGTGCTTCTCGATCGCGAAGGCCGTGCGAGGGTCTATGAAGTAACGATCGTCGCCGCGGTTACGGTGCGAGATCTGCACAGCGAGAAGATACTCTATGACAATCAGAACCTCGTCTTTCGCGATTCATTCGAGTTCGCGGAAGACCCGCGTTCGTTCTTTAATGAGGAAGACCCCGCCGTGCAGAGAATGGCTCGAACATTCGCTGAATCGGTGGTCTCCGCAATTGTGAACGGCATCGGCGTCGCCGAAGAGAAAAAGTAATGCTGACGGTCGATGAGCTTCGCGAGCATGTAAAGGATCGGCGGTTCCTGCCGGTCTATATCCTCTACGGAACGGAGGAATATCTGCGCGACCGCGCCGTCAAGACCATTATCGAAAGAGCCTTTGACGAGGGCGAATTTCGAGACTTTAACGAAGCAGAATTCAGCCTTAACAGCGAGGATGCCCTGCCGAAGGCTCTGGCCGCAGCTCAGCAGCTTCCTATGATGGCATCGCGCCGCGTGGTTCGCATCAACAATGTCAGAATTACCGCAACGGGCCGCAACGATACGATAAAAGAAGAACATGAAGCGATCTTAAAGGCGTATTTCGATGATCCGTCGCCTTCATCCGTCGTCATCTTTATCGCCGAGGAACTTAACGGCGTTCGCAAAATGGGAAAGCTTTTGCGATCGCAGCCGGGTACTGTGGAATTCACGCAGCTCGATGACGAAAAGGCCGCTTCGTGGGCGCGCAGCACATTCAAGAAGGCAGGCGTGTCGATAGACGGAACGGCTTTGCGGCATCTGATATCGCTGGTCGGGAATGATATACGGCGGCTGAGTAATGAGGTCGATAAGCTCACTACCGCATCCTTTCCGTCCATGCTGGTCGATCAGCAGCTTATCGATCTGCTTGTCCCGAACACACGCGAGATGACCAACTTTGCTCTTGCCGGCCAGATCCTTAAACAAGACAAAAGGGCGGCTCTCGAGGTGCTGAGAAAGATCCTCGATGACGGGGCCGAACCTGTAATGCTGATCGGCCTGCTCGGTTATAACTTTCGCACGCTGCTTATTGCCGCCTCAATGATGTCGCAGGGCGCCGACCGGCGTGACATCACCGCAGTTCTGCGACGCCCGACACGCGAACAGGACGAGATCTTTAATGCCGCCAGACGCTACGGCCAAAAGAAACTCGGTAAAATGCTGCGGCGTATAGCCGAGACCGACCTCGCACTCAAGACATCGCTCGGCGGCGGCGGGCCGCAAGGCAGCCGTTTGCTTATGGAAGTACTTGTTTGCGAGCTTGCGGCGGCGTAGCCCTAGATCGGGGCAAGATTGCTCGATCGGTTGAAGTAATTGTACAACTCGTTGTAATCGTTGAGTGCGCGATTGAGTATCAGCGGCAACTGAGCAAGATCCTGCGCGTTGACTACCAAGTTCAGATTACGCATAAAGGCATCATGAGCGTTCATTGTGGTGCCTTCATTTTCGAGCGAGACGAGATAGAGTCGGCGGCGCTCGGACGAATACATCGCGTTCGCCTTCTGCTGTATCACGCCCGCACCGCCGAGGTCGGGTGCGAAATCGGGCGAGAAGATCAACAACTCCGTTTTGCCGTCGCGTAAACGCTCATTCGCCTGAGCCGGTGTTTCCGCGATATAGACCTTATATCCCGCGTCTGCGAGGATCTTTGCAGCCGCATTGCGCTTCTCACCCAGGCACAAAAGCACGCGGCGCGGCTTCTCTTCACTTTCCTCAGTTGCCGAACTGCGATTATCGGTCTGCAAGGCAGAAAGCAGCGACCTCAGGGCCGTGTTTATCTGCAGCTCGGACTCTTTCGCGGCAAACTCTTGAGCACCGTCAGGAACCGCCGTGGCCGGCTTGTTCGACTGAAGCTGTTCAACGGTCGAGAGGCCTTTGCCCGAGGCGTCCTTTTGTACGCGAAGCATATTCTGGCAACGCGGGCACCGAACCGTAAAATTGCCGCTGGGCACTTTCGATTCATCTAACTGTAAGGAAACAGAGCAATTATCGCAGCGTAAGATCATATCTTTGGTACTATTCGATCATGCTGAGGACCGAGTCTGTCGGCGGCGGCTGAGGAGCGGCCGGAGCCTGGCCATCGAATTTTGGCGGATTTGCGTTGATATAGTCCTCGGTCGATGCGAGGCCTTTGAGTTGCAGAAGCAGGTTGTTCTGATTTGTGGCGAAGGACAATCCGTCCTCCATTGATATCTCGCCCCTTTCGATAAGCCCGCGGATGACGCTGTCGAAATCCTGCATACCGTCGAGCTCGCCGTCGCGGATCGCGTCAAGGAGCGTTTTACCCTCGCTCTCGCCCTTTTCAATATATTCACGAGTTCGCGGGTTCGATTTTAGAATTTCGACGGCTGCGATGCGGCCTTTGCCGTCAGCCTTTGGTATCAAACGCTGTGAGACGATGTAGCGGAAGGTCTGAGCAAGCCTCGTCCGGATGATCCTTTCCTCGTTCTTGGGATACAGGCCGATAATGCGGTCGATCGTCTTTGAAGCATCGATCGTATGCAGGGTCGAGAGAACCAAGTGGCCGGTTTCAGCAGCCTCGAGGGCGATCTCCGCGGTTTCGAGGTCGCGCATCTCACCGACCAGAATAACCTTTGGCGCCTGCCGCAATGCGGCACGCAGGGCAGAGGCAAAGTCCTTTGTGTCAGCACCCACTTCGCGCTGATTGATGGTCGATCTCTTGTGATTATGCAGGAACTCGATCGGATCCTCGATCGTGATGATGTGGTACGCCTTTGTCTCGTTGATGCGGTCGATCACCGCCGCAAGCGTCGAACTCTTTCCCGAACCGGTCGGCCCCGTCAAGAGGACGATGCCGTTGCGGATATCTGCAATATCGGCTAATGTGTGCGGCAGCCTGAGATCGTCAAAGCTCGGGATCTTATGAGGAATGACGCGCATTACGATCGAGAAAGAATTGCGCTGCTGAAAAATGTTAACGCGAAAACGGCATTTTCCGGGTAACGCGTAGCTGAGATCCGCCGTTCGATATTTGGCGAGATGTGCCGCGGCGTCGGGATTGTCGCGTATTAGCGACATTGCTATTATTTCGGTCTGATATGCCGTGAGACGTCCGATACCGAATGGTGACGTCGGATAAAGTACACCGTTTATCTCAACTTGCGGCTTTTGGTTCGCCGAAAAGTTGAGGTCGCTGACATTTTCCGATACGAGCAACATTTGCTCGATGATTGGTGCAATATCTAACAAACTCATTACGCGGATCTTCTCCCAATACTAATGAACAAGGCGGGAACTCAAGCGGCCGGGCTGCAGGAAGGAGGTGCCCGTTTTCCTGATATATTGTGCATCATTCCGACCAGAGAATGCAAGCAAAATTTAATAATGTTTAAAAAGGTTAATAAACTGCTCGGTGTTTTTGCTGATCGCCCCGCCTTTCAGAAGGGAGCTGACCACTGCCACGCAATCCGCTCCCGAGTCGAGAACGGACGAGATATTCTCTGCCGTGATCCCGCCTATTGCAACAAGGGAAAGGCGGCCCGCCATGCGCTTGATACGCGGCAAAAGATCGATACCGACCACCGGATCGGCCTCTTGCTTTGTTCCGGTAGCGAAAATCGGCCCGAACGCCAGGTAATCGACAGGTTGCAGAACGGCTGCCTTTGCCTGTTCGATGGTGTGGGTGGAGACACCGATAATCATCTTTTCGCCTGCGATACGGCGTGCTTCAGTAGCAGGAAGATCCGTTTGACCGAGGTGAACACCGTCCGCCCGCGCCGCCATGGCGACATCAAGCCGATCGTTAACGATCACCGAGGCGTTGAACTGATGAGCATATTCGACAGCGCGGCAGGCATCGTCGAACCATTCGCCGGCACCAAGCTCTTTTTCGCGAAGCTGGATCAGTGTGATGCCGGAATCGACCAAACGGATGACCTGCTCGGCATGAGTAAGGCCGGATATGCGGCGGTCTGTGATCGCGTAAATCTTTGGCAGCGGCCGAAACACTAATTCAGACCCTTCATCATGAGGAAGCCGTCCTCACCGTTAAAATAATACTTGCTGATCCGCTGAACGATCGAGTAACCTGCGCGGCGATAAAGGTTTTGAGCGGCGAGATTTCCGGCCCTTACTTCAAGCACGACGGTATAAAGGCCGCGGGAACGTGCTTTCATCTCTACGTGCTGCAGCATACGGGCGGCGATACCACGGCGTCTGTGCTCGGGTGAAACGCCGATCGTTGTCAGGTGTGCTGCACCGTTCGGGTTCTCCATAATGAATGCGAAGCCGACCATTTCCGAACCATCCGCGACCATCTTGTAGCCGAGTGTTCTCGCGTCGCTCAGCAGGAACTCGAAGGTGTGTTTAGTGTAGTTGTCGCCATTGCGGAAGCAGCGAATGTTTAGCGTCAGCACTTCTGCGAGGTCGTCCGGCGTCAGCGGACGGATCGAATATTCGGCAGTCGGCGCCGGCAGAACAGGATCGGATGCATCGTAAGCATCGTTATGAAAAAATTTACGGATCGTCGAGAGTACAGCCATTGCGTCAAACGATCAGCATACAGTCGCCATAGCTGTAAAAGCGATACCGCTGCTCAACAGCATGGCGATAGGCACTCATCACCAAAGTATGCCCGCCGAATGTCGATGTTAGCATCAAAAGGGAACTTTTCGGAAGGTGAAAATTGGTCAGCAGAGCATCGACGATACGAAACCGGTGTCCGGGTTTAATAGCAAGGCCGGCCGTTTGCTCGCCCGCAGTAACGATGCCTTCGGCGAGAGCCGATGACTCGAGAGCTCTGGTCGTCGTTGTTCCGACAGCGACTATACGCCTGTTCTCTTTCTTTGCTTTGTTAATGGACTCGGCAGTTCTTTCGTCGATAAAGAAGCGTTCCGGTGCGACCGTGTGTTCCTCCGCCGTCGCAGACCTGACGGGTTCGAAGGTACCGTAGCCTACATGCAGGGTTATGTAAGCCGACTCCACGCCGCAGGCTCGCAGCTCGTCAAAGGTTCGCTGAGTAAAGTGAAGTCCCGCGGTCGGTGCCGCGACGGCTCCGCGTTCGCTTGCGTAAATGGTCTGATAGCGGTCGCGGTCGCTGTCGAGGCCTGCCTTTTCGCGGTGAATATACGGCGGCAACGGTGTCTTTCCGACCTGCTCGATGATCTCGAAAAGATCTCCGTCCGCGAAGAACCGCAATATTACCTTCCCGTCAGCCGATCGTGCGGCCGCTTCCGCATGGAGGTGCTCGTCAAACGTTATCTTCTTGCCGAAAGGCAGCCGTTTTGCGGGTTTTGCAAGGACGTTCCAAGTGCCGTCGGCGTTTTGATCGATCAGGAAAACTTCGACCGACGCTCCGGTAGATGTGATGCCGTGCAGCCGTGCCGGAAAGACCTTCGTATTGTTCAGCACGAGCAGATCGTCCTTTCTCATCAACGAAGGCAAATCAAGAAAACACTTGTCCGCAAAGCTCTGATCATCGCGGTCAACCACAAGCATGCGTGACGAATCGCGAGGCTCCGCAGCCTGCTGAGCGATGAGTTCCGGCGGCAAAGTGAAGTCCAGCTCCGAGATCAACATATTGCGAAAGGAACTGCTCCTTGAGAATCTGTCGGACGCTGAATTATAATCAACATAAGCTCCAAATGATGACAGGTTGAGATTCTTTACAACCTCTTTGCTTCTAATTGTATCAGTATGGGTGGAGCGGCAAAGTGCCGCAAACAAAAGCTTTGACGGCGATAGGCGTTATCGCCGACTGTTGAGGAGAAAACTAATGAAAAATACAAGATACAGAGTGATCTTTTCGATCGGTGCCTTGATCGCGGCCTTTGCGGTCATTTCTTCGGCACAAGTTCTGCGTAATCAAAACAGGTATTCTAAGCGGGATGTCAGCAACATCATCTCGAAACTTGATCGCAGCAGCAGTCAGTTCCGCCGCGATTTTGACCGCGAGATGGACCGCAGTCCCATCAACGGCACTCGCGAAGAGGATCGCTATAACGACATAGTAAAGGCCTATGACAGGGCGGCGAGCGATTTCAAACGTGACTTTAATCGCACCAACGAATGGTGGACGGTGCGTAACCAGCTTTCTAGCCTTATCAACCAAGCACAGCAGGTGAATGACATGATGAATTCGCTGCCTTTCGGCCGTAAGCTTGATCGGCAGTGGAATGCAATGCGGAATGATATCAATACGCTTGCCGATACCTACGATCTTCCCGGTCTTGCCGGAGGCGGCTGGTGGGGCGGTGGAAATTGGGGCGCGGGCGGCAATATGACACCTCCGCCGAGTTGGGCGGTCGGCACTTTCTATTCGACCGACGGCTCGAACATTACGCTTACCTTTAACTCGAACGGCAGCGCGAGTGCCATGGTCGGCGGGCAGATGTTTAGCGGCACATATTTCCGCGGCAACCTTTATCTGAACGGCGACACTTCGACGGTCGATAAATGGGGTAATGACGGAATTCGTACGTATAACCGCAACAAGGGAACCGAGACCTACTATACCCGCAGCCGCTGGAATAGCGGCGGCAACTGGAACGGCAACGGAAATATGTCGAGGCCGCCAATGTGGGCGATCGGAACCTTCTATTCCACCGACGGCTCGAATATTACCTTAACCTTTGATAAGAATGGCCGCGCCACGGCTGTCAATAACGGACAGACCTTTTACGGCACCTATTACAATGGCAGCCTGTATCTGAACAACGACACATCGACGGTTGAACAGTGGGGCAACGACGGCATTCGCACCTATAACCGCAATACCCGCCGCTACACGAACTATACGCGCAGCGGCGCCGGCGGAAACTGGGGCAATACCTCACGTCCGCCGACGTGGGCGATCGGTACGTTCTACGGCAACAGCGCCGGCACCAATATCACGCTGACGATCAATCAGGATGGCAGCGTTGCGGCGTTCGTCAACGGTCAGGCGTTCTACGGTACGTACTATCAGAATACGATCACTCTTAACGGCGACACATCAAATGTTACGAGGAGTGCGAGCGGCATTACGACCTACAACCGCAATACCGGACAGACCACCGTCTATATGAGGTAGTTCGTTCGAATGGCAAAAAGAATGCGGCCTTGAGCGTTAAAGTTCAGGGCCGCATTAATATTTTTGGTGCCGGAGGTCGGACTCGAACCGACATGAAGTTGCCCTCGCCAGATTTTGAGTGGGTGTGCGTCCTTATAGTCGCCACTTTTATCAAGGAACAAGCCGCTTTCTACCTAACCAGTTAGCTATCCATTTTCAAACCAGTGTGTCCGTCGAATGTGTCCACACAGTAACGGTAACACCGGTAACGGAGATGATAGCAAATGAAAGCACGTAAAGGATATGTCTATGAAGAAAAGGCTGGTCGATGGTATGCAAGATTCACCTACACCGATAACGGCGGCAAACGGCACAATGTTAAGCGTAGAGTTCAAAACAAGTCACACGGTAATGAGGTATTGAAACAACTAATCGGTGAATTCGATAAGGGTGGAGGCGAACAGATTGAAGCCAGCCGTATTGATTTCAATCACCTATGCGATTTCTACGAGCGACATTATTTGATGGATGCCAAATACGTCAACAATCGTAAGGTCGCAGGGTTACGCTCCGCATCTGGTGTCCGAGGTTATGTAAAGGTTTTTAGAAATCAGTTTGGTCGCCAAAAACTTAAGGAAATAACCTACGAACACTTGCGAACATTCCGTAGTGAACGGCTATCTAGTTCCACCCACCAAAGCAAGCAACGAAGCCTAGCAACGGTCAACCGCGAACTTGCTTACCTTCGCCGTCTATTCAATATCGCCGAACGCAATGGGTGGGTTGGACAAAACCCTTTCAAGAAAGGTGATGCTCTAATCCACACCAGCGATGAGGTAAAGCGTGAACGCATTCTAACGCCCGTTGAGGAACAAAATCTACTAAGGCATTGCACAGGTCGCCGGACGCACTTAAAGCCGCTTATAGTGGCCGCAATCGACACAGGATGCCGTCAAGGTGAACTCTTCAAAATATGTTGGTCGGATGTGAACTTTGCTAACGGCGTTATCACCATTAGGGCCTTCAACACTAAGACAATGAGGGAGCGTTCAGTATCGGTAACGAACCGTCTGCGTTCTGAATTTGAAAGGCTGGTGCAACGTGATACGTCACCGAATGAGTTGGTGTTTGGCATTAAGGCAGACGTGCGAGGTGCGTTCCGGCGAACGTGCAAAGAAGCTGGTCTGGTAGGTCTAAGGTTTCATGATCTGCGTCACACTCACGCTACCCGCTTAGACGAATTAGGCTTTAGCCTTGCCAAAATAGGCGGCCAGTTTGGGCATACAGTGGTTCAAACGACGCTTAGATATGTAAACCGTGATAGCGTAGCTGTTCAACAGGTCGCGGTAGCATTAGACAAATTTAATGCCGCCGTCTAGTCGATAGCCGTTATTTGGAGGAGGTTGCGGATGCGTTCCAAAGCCTCCTTTTTTAGCTTTCGTGGCTTAGTGTTTCCGAGCCGTAATTCGACGGTTGAACCGTTTGCAATGAAAACCAAATCTGTTCGGGGAATGACATAAAAGATAGTCTCATTTGTTCGGACACCGGATGATAGATTTCCGCCGACCTGATTTTGTGAAGCAGTTGATTCATACTGTCGTCTTGAACCATCGATAATGAAATACAGAGTCCTATCACCGCCAAGAAATTGCCACGTCGTCGCCTTTATTTCGAACAACACACCGTATTCGTCCGGCGTTCTTTCTAAGGTGCTACCTGAAAAACCGGAAAGAACGGTCATATACACATCAGTAACAATATCTGTATCGTAGTTACCGTTTTGTCGGGCAAGTCCGGCGGCCAACTCCGCAACAAACCCTTCTCCGCCGCCAACAAGATTTTGAGGTTTCGTGTAAACGGATGACCAGTTAGAAAATCTGTCGTATTCAAAATTCAGCGACTTGTTCATTTTCAGCTTTTTTGCCCGCGACTGCATTTCGTCAATTGACTGGGCTTTCCCATTAACTTGTTGACCTACCGATTGCGACGATGCACTTGTCGCGAGCGATGGAGTCATCGGCCTAGGGGATGCTTGTTCTTTAGGATTATTGATAGCTATGTTTTCCCAACGCCATCCGTCTGAGGTGGGCTCAATTAGGTCTACGCTTTCAATTCCGGCATCTATCGGCGGAAAGATCATAACGAACGTATAAACCGTACCGATACTATCTCTAACAGAATATTTTTCGTCAAGACGCTTACCTGAGCCTAAATTTTGAATGTGGAACTGGACAGTCCCACCTCTAGGCTTGATGAACATTGATGATGAAAATCGAACCCACGCTTGTTTCTCGTCCGGCTCTGTTTTCGTATATTCAACAGTTACATCTGTTTCGTAATAGGTAATGTCGATTTTTGTGATTTTGGCATTCGGAACATTTGTGAAACCAACGGTGGGGTTAATCGTCGTTTGGCTGAAGCCAAAAACGGTAATCGACAGAATCAAAATCACTAAGCAAGTCGCCTTTTTAAACATATTTGTTATGCTCAAATTGATATGTTTCCGAGCAATGAGTATCGTAAATGATGTTCGTCCAAAAGCCTAAAATAAAAGGGCTTTTGGCGGAAAGTATTAACAGGACAATCCTATACCGAAGTCGGTCTAATAAGCAACCCATAAATTACTTTCACCTTACCGTTAGGAGGTTTCCTAATGGCTAAGGTCGCACGTCCGAAACCAGCAAGGCTATCGGAAAAGTTACGAACAATCAGAACAAAATTGAAGTTGTCGCAAGGTGAGATGTTAAAGGCTTTGGGAATGACTGAATATGACCGGAGCGTTATTTCAGGCTATGAGTTAGGCACGAAAGAACCGCCGCTCCCGGTGCTGTTAAAGTATTCACGGCTTGTGGGAATTTCTACGGATGCCTTAATCGATGACGCTCTTGATCTGCCGTCGTAGGATTCGCCCTTATTAGGAGCCCCCCTTTTTATCAATGGGAAAAATTTTGTCTCGGCTCAAAGTTAAGCTACGAAACGTTGGCGGATGGGGGGCCGGCTTTGGTTGGGAAGGTGTCCTTAAGCTTGACGCTTTCCCGTTTGACAAGAAGCGGACATAAAAAAGGCGAACACAGGTCGGTGTGTCCGCAAAAGTGTCCACGTTGTATTTTCGGATAGCTAACCCGAAACGTCGTTAACGGCCAAATCGTTGATAATACAACCATAATGTTGGTGCCGGAGGTCGGACTCGAACCGACATGAAGTTGCCCTCGCCAGATTTTGAGTCTGGTGCGTATACCAATTTCGCCACTCCGGCGGCGAATTTACGATGATACTTATGCTTTGGCCGCAGGTCAAATATCTGCTTAATTCGTGCAGCCGCAAACGTAGCCGTCAGTAACGGCGATATCGTCAATATACTGCCCTTCTCGAAATGTTCCGATATCGGTGCCGAGCCGCCATCGAAGCTGGACCATCTGTCCCGCGGCGGCGGCAGGCAGCCTGACAACGGAGTCGATGAATTGAGATGTTTGCTCGATGCCGCTGCGGCCTGACCAGCCAGGTCGTCCGCCAAGCGGATTCTGGCAGCAAGTATCTATGGTTCCGTCGTAGCCGCCGCTCTCGAATACACCGCCGGCCGCGATAATATCTTCCCAATCCGAATTTCCTATTTTGATCTCGAGTACCGAGCCGTCGTATAAGCGGTTCCGCAAGAACGTGGTCTCAAGCTCATACCAATTCCTGAAAGAAAGCTTTGCCGACGGCGTGCCTATCAAAAAGACGGGCGATGTCATTTCATTGACGCCGACGTATTGTATGTCCCTTGCGTAGGCCGATCGTGTACCGTTGGTTCCGCGGGCGAGGCTTACATGCCAGTTGCGCTCGCCCGGCGTCTCGAATTCGGTGGCGTGAGTCTCGCTTCGCGTCCAACGCGGCGGCAATGTTGACTGCTGGGTGCGGTCGAAATTCTGTGTGAAAGCGACCTTCGGCGTACCGGTGCGCATTGAGACGGTAATGCTGCCAAGGTCGTTCGAGCCGTCCTGAAGGTGAAATGTCATCTCGATCATTTCGCCGCACACAATCGTCGGCGAAACGGTGAACGTGAAAGGACGCGTGACAGCAGGGCCGCCGACGGGCATCGGGCCGAAGGCCTGTGCCGCACCGGGAAGTGTAACGCCTCCGCCCGCAAGCAGTGTTGCGACGAGGTTCTGTACCGGTGCATTCCCCGAATTTGTAAGTGTCAGGTCGATCGTAACCGCCTCGCCCGGATCGGGTGCGTTGCTGATGCCGCAGCTCTCTGCCGAAATATTTAGTTGCGGTTCGGAAAAGACAGCGATCGGTTCCAATGCGAAGTCCAGAGTTCGTGATTCGCCGTCAGCTATCGACATCGTTACGGTACGCGTGCGAAATCCCGGAGCGGACGCCGCCACAGAATAGCTGCCCGGGAGCATCATCATGGAGCCGTAATTGCCGTCCGCGGCAGATGAGCGTGAATATAGGTCGGCCCTGATCAGGGCGCCTGAGATCGGAGCACCGTTGTCTGCACGTAAAACTGTTCCTGTAAGCCATGAGCGCGGCGCCGCAGTACATTCATCAAATTTGTAGCGCCCTATTCGTGTCAGCCATGTGAAATCGCTGAAATCTTGGCTCTGCTGTGTAAAGTATTCGCCTGTTTGCCAAAAAGTGCAGTCGTCCGAAGGATCCACTGACATACTCGACCAATCGCCCCAGCGAAAACCGTATGCCTTTTGCACTCCCGTGCCGACGGCAAGTGAGCCTTCCTCACGAAAAGAGCCGGCCGGGTCGCCGGTAAGGCGTCCTGAATAAAGGATCGCGGGCTTCTTATTTTCGGAGCCGTAGCTGTAGCCGAATGCGATATTGCCGTGGCCGTCCTGCGCAGCACTGCCGATCCAGCGTGACGCATCGGCTGTACCGAGTGTCGAGTCAACATTCACGGTGTAGTTGCCGCCGCTGCGCCGCAGTTCGTGAATGCGAACACCGGCACGATACGTACCTCCGGGTGACATACGCACCGTTTGATCGACGATAAGTGACTCGCTCGTGCCGAAGTTGCGGTAGGCGAGCCGCGAGTTGAGACGGTCGCTGTTGGAATCGAGCATTTCTCCCGGCGGCGGCTGCGCGATATCGGCACGGCCCGGCGGGCTTGTCGGATCGAAGGCGGCGACCGCGATCGGGCTTTCCGGACGTTCTGTAAAGGTTGAGGCGAACGGATCCGCCCAATCAGCGTGAAGATCGAAAAGCCGCAGAGCATCGGCCGCCTCGCCGTACTCAGTTGCCGAATAGCTCGCAAACACGTTCGGCGCGCCGGCAGGCGGAGGCCGCAGTCCGTCGAGGTCGGAGGGCAGAATGTTGCCCAAGCGTTCGGCGGACAGCGACCGACGGCTGAAATAGATGTATGACGCCGTCGGATCGCCTTTCAGCATCTTCTCACGCTCGAAGGCGAACATCCCTTGCCCCGCGTAGTCGCTGCCAAGGAACTCCTCAGTTGACATATAGTAGCCGTCGGGCCAGACGCCGAACCGTGCGAAGTCGTTAATGCGGATATTCGGCATCACGAACTCATAGACAAAATATTCACCCGTCGGATCGCCTGTCTTTGACACCGCGATCATTTGCCGGAACGGCGGGAACGCATTGCAGTATTGGCTCAGCATCCAGCGGTCCGCGAGCGGATCGTAAAGTACGGTCGGCAGGCCGTCGTCGCGCGTCGAACAGACAGTGCCGAGGCCGCTGAAAAGCGAGCTTAGGCGGAACGGGCCGCTGACGGTATTGCCGTTCTTATCAAAGATCTTAACCAAGGCATTTGCGACTTGGACGTAATGGTTCGGCCCGACATCACCGTTCATATCCGGCGGGAGGAATACCATTCCGTAAGCGTTTATATTGTCGTAATTCGAGATGCCGTCAAATATGAGCGACGGCGTAGGCATCGGCGCGCCAAACAGACGCGCCGGCGAGGCGTCAGCATCGTGCTTTGTCTGCGTTTCGCCGGAATGAGGAATTATGAGTTCCGAAGACCTTACCGTAAGCCTGCCGCGTTCACCGAGCGGCCCGGCTGTAAGTGAATCCGCACGTTTTGATACGCCCGATGCGGCGGCTCGGCGGACTTCAGGGGCTGAGATGCCGCTTGTGTGTGCGGATCTTGATGTACCATGTGCGACAAGAGCGATAAGGACGGCGATCAGCGCCGGTGTTCCCGCAAGCAATTGAGGTCGTGCATACATCCTGTCTGTTCCGCCGCAGTGCAGATGCTGAGAGTATAGCGCGCACCCGCACACGCCATCCGACAAAAATGCTAGAGATCGGTAAGCATTTCTATCTCAACACGCCGTTTTGCGTCGTCAAGAAAGCTCTCGATACGGGAGGCGATATGCTCCTCGATAAGGATCGACCGTATTGCCTCGCGTTTTTCGTCAAGTGTCGGCAGCACAACGCCGGGATATTTTCGCTTAAAGTCCGGCAGGAAGATATCGTTGAAATACCGGGTGATCTCGTCAGGCGTGATCACCACAAATGCCCTAAAACGAAAGTCAACATACTTGTTTATCGCGACGCGTTCGGCAATGAGCCGCTGGAAATTATCGTCCCTTATTGACTCGAATCCGACCATGCGAAGCCGTTTTTCAAAATCGGCTGCGGACGGAAAGAACGCCAAAAGGCGGTCGATCTCCTCTTTGATTTCGGCATCCGTCGGAGCCGGACGAGGGAAGCGTTTGGATTCGATACTGAAGATCCGCTGGTCGATAACGGTTTGAAGTGCCTGCTCAAGATCGTCCTTTTGCGGTGGATCGAGCTGCTTGTCAGGCTGGAGCGCAAGCTGCCACCTGAGATCGGAAAGGGTTATAAGTTCGACACTTAAGCCGTCGCTGACGGTTGCTATCGTCATATCGACCATATCCTGAGCGTCGGACGCTGCTGCCGACAGCGTGATCGCGGCAAGAATAATCAAAATGGCCGTGCCAATCCTTATAAAAAAAATCCCCACTGCCGATATTTTCCGTCGTACAGGAAACCAAGTCAATATCGATCTCAAATCCAGAAAAACATTGACAAAAATGTTGAAATCCGTTGTAATATTCAAATAGTGGCAGTTCCCACGGCCCTTTCTTTTATTTATGAGCCGTCCTGGAGTCTTCCTACTCGCTTTGCTGGCGGCGGATCACACTGAATGCAACTCTCTACGTCGCCCAAAAAGGGGCCGCGTCGCTCGACCGGCCTGCCCTTGGCAGACGAACTAGGCACCGATCTTAAATTCATTTCCGATCTCGGCCGAAGTTTACTGTCAACGGTTCATCCGAAAAAGGTCGCAAACCGCGTTGCCGATGCCATTGTTCAAGGCGTCGCGGGAGCGGCTTGTGTGTTTGCGGCGGAACTGCCGAATATCGGCTTTATCAGTTCTTCTTCAACGCCGCCGCCAAGCGGACACGGCGATCTGCTGAGCAGAAAGCGATTCGAGAAGTGGCTCTCATTCCTGCCGCCGCAGGTAAGCTACCGCGAGGCGGATGCGGACGAATTTTTTATCAGCGATGCCGAACACACTGTGGAGTATGTGGCTCCGCTCCTTGTTGATGGCGACATACGCGGGCTGATAGCTGTCGGATTCTCAGCCGCCGAAGATCTGACCGAAAGGCGTTCTCGTACGATCGATGCAGCCGCCCAAGTCGCGGCTCTCAGCCTGAATTTATCCGCGCATTTCGAATCTGCGCTTCACAACTCGATCATAGAGGCACGCGAAGAGCATCGAAAATTCACCGAGGTCGTTCTCGATTCGCTCCCTGTCTCGCTCTACGTCGTTGATCGCGACTACCGCATTGTAACGTGGAATAAGCACCGCGAGATCGGCGAACAGGGCATTCCGCGTGAGACGGCCATCGGCCGCGATGTGTTCAATGTGCTGGCGCGTTATCCTCAAGGGCGTTTGCGGCAAGAATTCGAGCGGGCCTTCCGTACAGGCGAGATCGAGAGGATCGAGCAGCAAACGGTCGCCGATGACGGCTCGACGCGGCACTGGATCGTGTCAAAGGTGCCGATGCGCAGTGCCGAGACGGGCGAGGTAACTCACGTTATTACCGTCGGTGAGGACGTTACCATTCGGGTCGAAGCGATGCACGCCGTGGCTCGTGCGGAGAAGCTTTCGGCGGTTGGCAGACTCGCCGCGGGAGTTGTGCACGAGATCAATAATCCTCTTGCGACTATAGCTGCATGTGCAGAGGCACTTGAGGAAAGGATAAAGGACGGCTCATTCACTGACTCCGATTCGGCTGCTGACCTGGCGGAATATCTCGGTTTGATAAAGAGCGAAGCTTTTCGCTGCAAGGCCATCACGAACGGCCTTCTCGACTTTAGCCGTGTGCGTGCCGGTGAACGTATCGCGACGGATCTTGGCGAGGTACTTAAAGCGGCCGCAAATCTGATCATTCACCAAAAGCGCGGTGAAAGGATCGAATTCAAGGTCGAGGTCGCAGACGATCTGCCGCCGGTTACGGCCGACGCCGGCCAGATACAGCAGGCAGTCATCGCATTGGCGACCAACGCGATCGATGCAATGCCGAACGGCGGAACGCTCGAACTGCGGGTATTCCCTCAGGATGGCCGCGTCGTTATTGAGGTAAGCGATACGGGTATCGGTATTCCGCCCGAAGATATGCCCAAGATCTTTGAGCCGTTCTTTACCACCAAGGAGGTCGGCCGCGGTACCGGGCTTGGCCTTGCGGTCTGCTACGGCATCATCTCGGATCACGGAGGCCGTCTCAACGTCCGCTCAAAGCCCCGTAAGGGCACAACCTTTTCAATCTATCTTCCCGCTGCAAAATAACCTATTAGGCAAATTGCCCCGATTCTTATGGCCCGTTTATTGGTAGTTGATGATGAAAAGAATCTAAGGCTTGTCGTCCAAAAGGAGATGGCACGCCAGGGGCACGATGTTGAGGTCGCGGAGGACGGTGAGGCGGCGTGGTCGCTGATACAAGAGCACGACTTCGACGTTGTTCTCTGTGACATAAATATGCCGCGGCTGGACGGCATGGCGCTTTTGCGCCGAATAATGGAGCAGTGCCAGAATCCGCCGGAAATGATAATGCTGACGGGGCAGGCTACTGTCGAGACCGCGATCGAGGCAATGAAACTCGGGGCATACGATTATCTGACAAAGCCCTATCGCATCGGCGAACTCGGCGCTTTGGTCACAGCCGCGTTCGGCAAACAGCAGCTAAAGATCGACAATCAAAGGCTTCGTGCTCAAATAGCACGATCGGCACAGTCGCTTCCCGATATCGTCGCCGAATCGCAGCAGATGAAAGAGGTTTTGCGGCTAATTAAACGCGTTGCTCCGTCGGACACGTCGGTTTTGATCACGGGCGAGTCCGGAGTCGGCAAAGAACTCGTTGCCCAAGCGATACACCGCCTGAGCCGGCGTGCCGACAAGCCGTTCATCGATCTGAACTGTGCTGCATTGCAGGACACTCTGCTCGAAAGCGAACTCTTCGGCCACGAAGCCGGTGCATTCTCGGGCGCGCGCACGCGAAAGCTCGGGCTATTCGAGATCGCCGACGGCGGAACATTGTTTCTTGATGAAGTGATGGAGATGCCGATGCAGCTGCAGTCAAAACTGCTGAGGGCCCTTGAGACACGATCGTTCTTTCGCGTCGGCGGCCTAAAGAAGGTTGATGTTGACGTGCGCGTGATCGCGGCTACCAATCGCGAGAAGGAAGCTGCGATAGCCGACGGTGTGTTCCGATCGGACCTGATGTACAGGATCAACAGTTTTGAAATTAACGTGCCGCCGCTGCGCGAACGCTGTGAGGATATCGAACCGCTTGCAAAGCACCTGCTTCGCAAACTTGCAGGCCAGAACGAGCCTGAACTCTCGCCGGCGACGGTCGAGGCCCTGCTTGCATTTGAATGGTCGGGCAATGTACGACAGCTGCGCAATTGTCTCGAAAGGGCCGTTCTGCTGGCGGATCACGGCGTGATCACGCCGCGTGAACTGCCGCCGGAGATAGCATTTCCGGCGGAAAAGCCTTTGGTGCAGATCAATTACAGTGTAAACGGCAAAGCGCCGGCGGCAGAGTTTCAGAACGCGTCATCCGCGAACCTGCGCGATGTCGAACGTCAACAGATACTCGGCGCACTCGAACGCACAGGCTGGCATCGCGGCAAGACGGCCGACATCCTCGGCATCTCCCCTTCGACACTTTATCGCCGCCTGCGCGAATACGGACTCGATATCCGATGAGCAGCATCTTTGCGAGGCCGACGCTGCGTTATGAATAGGAACCTTCGGTCGCTAAGAGGCATCAACCGGCTTTCAAAAGGCATTCCTTGGCCTGTAAGGGCTTCGGCAAGGGTCTTGCCGCCGAACAGGAGCATTCGCCGCCCCTTTGCCCATTTCACAAGTGCAGGCAGCTTCTCGGTGAATTTATCGAGTGCACGGCAAGTAACGGCGCCGAAGCCTTCGGCGGTCGTTTCGCTGAACTGACGGTTGATCACGGTCACGCGGTCCGTGAGGCCGAGTTCATCGACGGCTCTCTGCAGAAAGGCCGCCTTTTTTTCTTTTGATTCGATCAAGGCCGCGCGTAGGTCTTTCCGCACGAGTACACAGGGAAGCGACGGCAGTCCGCCGCCGGAGCCTACATCAGCTATGTTGGAGTTTTGCGGCAGGTGAGGCAAAAGAGTAAGCGATTCGAGAATGTGTCGTGATGCGAATTCCTCCGGCGGGCAGGCTGCGACGAGGTGCAGCAGCGGATTGTGCTCGGACAACAGACAGTAATACGCATCGAGCGCCGCGATCTGATCGTCCGAGAGGCATATACCGAACGCTGTTTGCCGGGACCGTAGAGCCGTTTCCAATTCCGATGCCATAGTTGAACGGTGCCCGCGTTCCGGAAACAAAAAGGGACGTACGCGGCCGCACATCCCTCGTATCTTACACGTTATTGTTGGTGCGGACGAGAAGAATCGAACTTCCACTCTGTAACCAGAACAGGCTTCTGAGACCTGCGCGTCTACCAGTTCCGCCACGTCCGCAATTCGGGCGAATGTTGAGAATACTAATTCGGCGGCGCTTTTTCAAGGAACAAGCCTATGGCGTCAGATACCAAAGCACTCGAACGCTTCGATCCGCCGCGCAATGATGTCTTGATCGGCACCATCGGCGATGAGTTCCTCAGGCGTCAAAGAGGTCAAACGCGGCCTCGGGATGAGTGCACACGCGGCAAAGAGGTCTGCCTCACTCTCGGCACGTGATCGCCCGCCTACGCTGTGGAACTTGGCCATGGTGTCAAATCCCGGCGCGTGGAAGAGGAAATGTCCAAGTTCGTGGAACATCACGAAAAGCTTCTCGCCCGGCGGCAATGTGCTGTTGATCGCGATATGATCGTGCCCTTTGATGCGGAAATAGAATCCGCCGACGCGCATCGGCAGTTCATCGACACAGACCCCGAACCGCTCACATATCCGATAGAAATCGTCTTCGTCAAGCGGGTGTTCGTTCCAGCCGATATCCAGATCTTTGAGCTTTGTGAGGAGCGTGATCATCCGTGTTGCACTATCGCAGCAATATACCACACATAGTTGTCATTCTTCGATCGAAAGAACGCGGTCGAGGATCCGCCTTGCATCTTTTAATGCCTCGATCTTTTCTTCGGATGAGAATTTCTCCCATCCGCGGAAAAAGGCAACGCCGAAGTCTGAGGGATATTTCCGGCCATCGGCCTCGAGCCATATTTGCATGATCTTTTCCGGGGCAATGCTCTCGGCAACGGCGCCTTTGAGATCAAATGCGTTGGTGCTTCGCCCGGTCGGGACGATCAGGCCCGCCAGTCGTACATCGATCATTTCCGCGATCTTTCGCTCGATGGATTTGTCCAAGCCGATGGGCGGGACACGCCCACCGTACATATCTCCGCGGCCGGTCAAGAGCCAATTCAATGATACATTCGTTGTATTGGCGATCTTTATCAGGACCTCAGCCGACGGCAGACGGCCTTCTTGGTAATAGTTGCGAATGGTTGCGTGCGGTACGCCCAGCATTCGTCCGACCTCAGCCATCGAACGATGCTCAAACGTCAGATGAAGCCGTTCGATAAAAGCACTGTTACGTTCGTGTTGAGGCATAATACGAGTGTTATAGCGTAAAAATTGCCATTCTTCAAACACCGCTTCGCCATTTGACTTTAACACTTTTAATTTCGTAAACTTATCAATTCGGCTTTGCCGAAAATGGCTCCTATGCGTTCGTATAGGAGCATGGCCTTACAAATAGGCCACCCTAGCTCAGTTGGTAGAGCATTCGATTCGTAATCGAAAGGTCGTCGGTTCAAATCCGACGGGTGGCTCCACATAAGACTGCACTATATAAATTACTTTCCAACCGAAAGCGGCCCGAAACGGCCGCTTTTCTCATTGCACCGCGGTTTCAAGAAATGTGAGTGTCGCGGCAGATGTATCAAGCTCGGCTTCGATGCCGTATGGGATGGTCATGTTATCGCGGATATGGCCGAATGAGAGGCCGTAAAAGACCGGTATGCCAAGGTCGCCGAGGCGGTCGCGGAGCACCTCCATAACAGGTGAGGCGTCTTTTGCATTCTCAGCATTCTTGTCGTCAAAGATCCCGAGGGCGATCCCCGCAAGCGAGCGAAGATCGAGGCTCTGCCGAAGCTGCGTCAGCATTCGGTCGATGCGGTACGGCGGTTCTTCGATCTCTTCGATAAAAAGGATCTTTCCCTTTAATCCTTTCAGCGCGAACGGTGTGCCCGCAAGCGATGATAGCAAGGAAAGATTGCCGCCGGTGAGCCGGCCGCGTGCTTTTCCCTTGACGATCTCAAGTCCGCGATAGAGGGCCGACGGCTTTGCGTTATTGAATTCCGATCTTTCGACTCGAAACGGGGCAGACGGCTCGGCGATGACGCCAAGCACATTTGAGCGTGTGAAGTCGCTGTATTCTGATGATGCTACCGGCCCGTGGAACGTCACAAGGCCCGTCGCTTGGCTTATTGCGATATGCAGGGCAGTAATATCCGAAAAACCGATGAATATCTTTGGATTGTTCTTGATGAGGCGGTAATCGATCCGCTCAAGCAGCCTTGGGGAGCCGCCGCCGCCGCGGATACACCACACTGCGTTGATCTCCGGGTCGGAAAAGGCCCAATGCAGGTCTTTGAGCCGTTCTGCATCGGCGGCTGACAGAAATCCAAGCCGGCCGCGTGCCGAAGCACCGATCTTGACCTTATAGCCCATCGTCGTCATGCTCGCTACAGCCTTGTCAAAAGCCTCAGGGGTCGCGCCGCTTGCGGGAGCGATGATCCCTACGGTATCACCCTTTTTCAGGCGCTTTGGTTTGATCATTTTTGGTGCGGATCCCGAGTGTGCAGACATCGACCTTGCGGCGAACGGCAATGCAGCTGCACTTTTGATAAGGTCACGGCGATTCATTGTCTGACCGATGATAAATTACCGATGCGTGAAATAGCAACATCCTTTATCGTTCCAAAAGCGAATTCAGGCGACGCTCTACCGTTCCGAAGTCCTTTCCCGGCCAGAGCTGTTCACCGAGTTGATAGAGATGATCAAGCATCGGGAACGGCCGTGCACTCGCGATCGCACGCGACCACTCATCGGTTCCGCCGCATTCGCGCAGCACACATTCGGCCTCGTCCGTCGGAAGCTCGTTAAGCCAAGCAAGTTTTTTATAGATGACGCGCTGCACGTTCGGTGCTATCTCTGACAATCAAGATACACGTATCTTTTCTACGGGACAATTTGGCATTGCACAAAAAAACAGCGGCCGCCCAAAAAAGGACAGCCGCTGAGTCAAAGTTGTCGAAATGACGGAGTGTCTTATTGCTCCGCGACCCAATCAACATCGAAAAGGTCGTTGTCCAGCGACACCATGCGAGTCATCGGCATGAACGTGTAACTCTTTGCGCTTACAGCGATCACGGCTGTTTGGCCTGCCGGAATATCATCAAATTGATAGTATCCGAAAGAGCCGGTCCTCGTGATGTGCTGCGTGCCGTCAGCTTCGATCAGCGCAACGACGACGTTGCGGACGCCGCTGCCGGATCGCAGCGTTATGCGGCCGGATACGTTCACTCCGCCGGCTGAAGGCAGCAGATAAAAGCCGGCATCGTAAGTATGATCATTCGAACCGGGACCGCCGGTGGTGACATTGATCACAGGGAAGTTGCCCGCGGGCGAGCCCGGAGGATTCGATACGGTAACCGCATCTGAATCGGATGCGTCCTTATCGCCAAGCTGGGACGTTTGATCAACCCTTGTCAGAAGGAGACTCTTGAGCGGGCCGCCATTCGCATAATCAGCGGGCCGGTCAAAGCGTATCTGATACGCAGTGTCGAACTGAATACCGCCATTGACCTGGCCGATATTATCGTTGGTATTAGCATCAACGGACGTACTGCTGACGAAGTAGTATTCTCCGTTTGCGTCCGTAACAGCGGTTCCGACCAGGGTCGAGCCGAGATAAAGACGGACCTGAACGCCGGCAATGCCGTTCTCGCCGGGGTCCTGAACACCGTTGCCGTTCGTATCTAGCCACACGCGGTTGCCCATCTCAAGAGGCGCTGCGTCACATAGGGCTACAACATTGCCGATGCCGTTCGCTTTACCGAAATCGCCGTCATTTACCTGATAACCGCGATTCTGCGCGCCGGTGCCGTTCACGAACCAGCGGAAACCTTGCGCATCGTAAACGTTCGTTCCCGCCAGGTAGATCGGGTCAAAGACGCTTGCGATCATTACATTCTGACCGGGGATCTGAGCTACTGCTCCAAGCCCGACCTCGTCGTGCGGCGTGCCATTCGGATGATAGTTCTCCTGATAGTAGTATTCGCCGCCTCCGGGCCCTTCATTGCTGCCCGTCGGGCCGTTCCCGATACCGCCGCAGCGGGCGTTGCTCTCAAGCGTCCAGCCGTTCGTCGGATCGCCGCATGCTCTGAGAATATCGCCTGCGGTAATACCCTTTTTCGAGTAATCGTTAGGCTGTGACGGATCGCTTGGAATATTGTATCCCGTTTGATCGCCGTCACGGTCGCGTAACGCAAGGATCATATTTCCTCGATCAAAGTCTATGTCCGTCAGCATCGGCTGAGGATAAATGAAGTGCAATGTACTGATCGTTTGATATGTCGTCCTCCAGTTCCTCCAATTTGCACTATAGCCGGGATCCGTCTCCTGGCGTGTGTAGTTGAGCTGGAAGTTCAAGGTCGCTGATCCGGCAAAAGTATTTGTTGTCGGGTCGAACGTATAGACGTACCCGCGAAGATTGGTTGACGTAGATCCGCTCGCTGTTTCACGCGAGCACACCGCTCCTACATATATCTTTCCGGCGTACCAACTGACGGCAAAAGGCCTGACATCAGCAGCATTGTTGCAGTTGGGCATCGACGTCGGGAACGCATATCGCGTGATGGTTGTATTGTTAAGCGGGCCGCTTGTGGGTATCTTGTAGAGCCGGCGATCCGCCAAATTCATTGCATAGAGGTAGCTCTCGTCCTCATTTAGTGCGATGCCGCCGAATGCGACCTTGCCGACCGCATCCCATGTCGTGTTGCCATTGTCGGTAAGATAATTGTTTGTGTTGTGAGGATTTGCACCCGCAGTATTCGCTCCGAACACGCTGTTCAGATCGACAAAGGTTGTAACAAAGCCTGTATTGCGATCTATCTGATAGATCGCACCCGTTCCGGCCAAACCAAAGTTCGAGTGCTTCTTCATATAAGCAGCCGTAAAGATGCGTCTCGAAGTACGGTGATATGCGATGCCGAAAGTAGTACCTATCTCGTCCAGTGTCGCCAGACTTGTGCCCGTTGGTGAAAGAAAGTCGCTGAACGCACCCGGAAATGAACCATTCTCTGTTCCGGTTCTTGTGCTTCCGGCCCAGAATGGGAACGTGAAGGCAGCTCCGGGAGTGTTCGTGTTGCCCATCCCGTAGAGCTGGGAACACATTGTCGGGTTATTTTGGCAGTAATCAGATGGCCGATGCAGTGCGAGGTTTACGTCGGAAGTATTTGCGTTCGGTACGAAATGTACGGTCGAGCCGGCCGTGGTTGCCGAGTTGGCATTGACTGACGAAGCACTCCGTGCGGAAGGTTTCAGGTCCGCAGGCAGATTCGTAAATTCGATTCGGTAAGGGCCTGTGCCCGTAACTGCGATCGAATATGTTCCGTTCGCTGCCGATGTGGCCGTGCCGCGTGACGTTCCCGCCGGATCGTATGCGGTAACGGTTACTCCTTGCACACCGATATCCACAGATGTGGGTTGTGCGGCAGTACCGCCGGACGTGTCGTACTCGCCGTTCATATTGAAGTCGAGAAATACCCGCCCGCTTACGGTCGCTGCCTGCGGAGCCAATCCTGCCCTGTCTGAAATGCGTTCAGATTGAGCCTCGGCGGAATTGTACTTAACGACAAACATACTGACCGCAAACATTGCGATCATTGCACCGAATATGACCGCGCGCAGGCGGCCCGACGTTATCTTTAACATAATGATCTTTTGGAGTTCCGCATCGGGTGATGCGTTCGCTGAATTTGATCTCCGAGACAGCCGTCCCGGGGTTTTGCGCTGGAGGTATCGGACCGCAAACCCGTCCGACCTGTTAATTTTACTTAAGCGGAGAGAAAGGTGTCAAGCAGTTTTTTTAACGTTTAATTTTCTTGAACACTACGGTCTCAGATCTGCTGAATATTTTTGTCGAAACTTAGCGACCTTTGGCGCTACAACGACCGCGCAATAGGGCTGATCCGGGTTATTCGCAAAGTACTGCTGGTGGTAATCTTCGGCCGGCCAGAAATGCTCAAATCGGGTGACTTCCGTTACGATCGGCTTGTTGTAAAGATGTTCGGACATTATCTCGACAATTACCTCTTGGGCGGTCCTTTCCTGCTCATCATTATGGTAGAAGATCACAGAGCGATACGATGGGCCGATATCGTTGCCTTGCCGGTCCTTCGTCGTGGGGTCGTGTACGGTAAAGAAGATGCGGAGCAGGTCGCGATACGAGAGAACCTCGGGATCGAAGCGTAGCTGAACGACCTCAGCGTGGCCTGTGGTTTGTGTGCAAACCTCCTGATAGGTCGGGTTGTCGGTATGTCCGCCGCTATAGCCGGAGACAATATCGACCACGCCGTTCAGGCCTTCAAGAACGGCCTCCGTACACCAGAAACATCCGCCGCCGAGTGTTGCGGTCTCTAAATTGTCTGTTGTCATACTTAACGTGTTCTCTCGGCCACTTCGAACAGGAATTCCAGGATCTCGATGTTGTGCCGAGCTTCTTCGACCGAACTGCCCCAAGTATAGAGTCCGTGGCGTCGGATATAAATGCCGTGTATGGATGAATTCTCAAGTAATACGTTCTCGATCACGTGGGCAAGTGCGATCTGATCGGCAGCATTTTCGATGATAGGCACTGATTCAGTGTGTTCGAGATCGGCCACACCGCTCAGGCCTTTCATCGCCTCATAACCGTGAAGGGTGATCGAGCCGTCAACAAAGCATCGGTCGGCCAGGATAACGCCCGGAACACTTTGCGAATACAAGATGCAGCGTGCACGCGGCCGCAACCGGTAGATCGTAAGGTGAAGGAGCGTTTCGTCAGAGGGACGGCCGAAGCCCTGCAGTATTTCGGCATCGTCATCGAGTTCGAGAAAGTTGGTTTCATCGAGCATCGCTTTCTCGATACCTGCGGCCGTAATGCACAAACGCAGCGGCTTGCGTGCCAGCAGCACCGAGTAATTGCCGCAGGAACCATGTGCCCAACCGCGCTGATAGAATGAACGGCCTACGACGGAAAGCTCTTGGGTCGGATTTTGTACAGGATCGCTATTCGGCATTTATTCCTCATCGCCACGCAGTTTTTCGAGAACAGAGAAGTCTTCAAGCGTTGTTACATCGCCGGCGACCTCGCCGCTTGTAGCAAGTTCCCTAAGGAGCCGCCTCATGATCTTTCCGGAACGTGTCTTCGGCAGTGCATCGGTGAAACGTATGTCGTCGGGTTTTGCCAGCGCGCCGATCTCCTTGGCGACGTGGGCGCGAAGCTCATCTTTTAGCTCGGGGCTGCCGCTTCGGCCCGCTTCGAGTGTGACGAAGGCGGCGATCGCCTGGCCCTTTAGCTCATCGGGACGGCCGACGACCGCGGCCTCGGCAACGGCTTCGTGCGAGACGAGTGCTGATTCGACCTCGGCAGTGCCAAGGCGATGGCCGCTGACATTTATCACGTCATCAACGCGGCCCATGATCCAGAAGTATCCGCGTTCGTCGCGGCGCGCTCCGTCGCCGGCGAAATAAACGCCCGGTATCTCCGACCAATACGCCTGTTTGTAGCGTTCGTCATCGCCCCAAAGCGTACGGAGCATCGAGGGCCAAGGGTGCTTTACGACGAGGTAGCCGCCTTCGTTAACGCCGACCGATTCGCCATTGCGTTTTACGATATCAATCGAGATGCCGGGCAGCGGCAATGTCGCCGTTCCCGGAACCGTCGGCGTCGCACCCGGCAGCGGCGAGATCATCGTCGCCCCCGTTTCCGTCTGCCACCAAGTATCGACAATGGGGCAACGCTCCTTGCCGATGATCGTGTGGTACCACATCCATGCTTCCGGGTTTATCGGCTCGCCGACGGTTCCCAGAAGTCTTAAAGATGAAAGGTCATGCTTTAACGGATATTGCTCGCCCCAACGGATAAAGGAGCGGATAGCGGTCGGTGCAGTGTAAAGGATGTTGACGCGATGGCGTTCGATGATATCCCAGAAGCGGTCAAAGTCAGGATAGTTCGGTGCACCTTCGTACATCATCACGGTCGCGCCGTTCGCAAGCGGCCCGTAGACGACGTATGTGTGTCCTGTAACCCAACCGATATCCGCGGTACACCAATAGACGTCCTCATCTTTGAGATCAAAGGTCAGTTTTGTCGTATATGCACTTTGTGTGAGGTAGCCGCCGGTCGTGTGGAGAATACCTTTCGGCTTGCCGGTCGTGCCGGAAGTATAAAGGATATACAGCGGATGCTCGGAATCGAGTTCAACGGGCGGGCAGTCGGCATCGACAGTTTCGACAAGTTCGTGCCACCAGTGGTCGCGTCCGTGCTGCATACTTATCTCGCTGCCGGTACGCTTATAAACGATGACATCCTTGATGGTCGGGCACTCTGCGGCCGCCTCATCCACGATCGCTTTCAGCATTATTTCCTTGCCGCGTCGGTAGCACCCGTCGGCGGTAATAACGGCAACACAGCCGCCGTCATTGACACGGCCTCGTATCGCGTCAGCCGAGAACCCGCCAAAGATCACTGTGTGCGTTACGCCGATCCGGGCACAGGCGAGCATTGCAACAGCAAGCTCGGGTACGAGCGGCATATAGATCGCAACGCGGTCGCCGGTCTTAACGCCGAGTTTCTTTAATACATTCGCAAAGCGGCACACTTCGCGATGAAGCTGCAAATAGGTGAGCGTACGCTGTTCGCCGGGTTCGCCTTCCCAGATGAACGCGGCCTTGTTCTTTCGCCACGTTGTCAGGTGCCGATCAATGCAGTTGTATGACGCGTTGATCTTGCCGCCGACGAACCACTTGGCGAACGGCTCATTCCATTCAAGCACGGTATCCCATTTCTTGAACCAATCGAGGCTCTCGGCTTGTTTTGCCCAAAATGCGGGGATATCGGCCGCCGCCTCATCATATTGGCGTCGGTATTCCTCGAATGATCCGATATGCGCCTTTGCGGCGAACTCTTTCGGCGGATAAAAAACGCGGTTCTCATTAAGTACCGAGTCAATGGTCTTTGCGTCTGACATATTGAGATAAGTATAAATTATCCGACATACTGACGGAAACATCTATTTAGGGCGACATAAGTCACGGCCTTGGACAAAGGGCCGTCTGTGTGTAAAATCGGCGAAGAAAAATTTTCACCGAACAACTATGCCGCTGCTCGAAATGCGAGACATCGTCAAGGAATTTCCGGGTGTTCGAGCCCTCGATGGAGTAAGTCTCGCTCTCGATGGCGGCGAATTCCATTCGCTTGTCGGCGAGAACGGCGCCGGCAAATCCACACTGATGAAAGTGCTTTCGGGCGTTCATCCTGTCGGCAGTTTTGAAGGCGAGATACTTATTGATGACGCCGTGTGCGAGTTTCGTGGCATACGCGATTCGGAGTCCGCCGGCATCGCGATCATCTTTCAGGAACTCTCGCTCGTGAAGGAGTTGACCGTCGGCGAGAATATCTTTCTCGGGCAAGAGCCGCACCGCTTCGGCATTATTGATTGGGCAGAGTTATATCATCGGGCATCCGACCTGTTGCGGGGACTGAAGCTTGATATCGATCCGCGTGTCAAGGCCGGTAGCCTCGGCATCGGCCAGCAGCAGCTTGTCGAGATAGCAAAGGCCCTCAGCAAGAACGCCCGCATACTGGTGCTCGATGAGCCGACCGCAGCACTTACAGAATCTGAGGTCGAGACGCTTTTCAATATTCTGACCGTGCTTCGCGAACGCGGCGTCGGGATGATCTACATTTCTCACAAACTGGACGAAGTATTCCGAATGAGCGATCAGATCACAGTTCTGCGCGACGGGCGTACTATCGGAACCTACAACGTGAATGATCTGACAAAGGATCGGGTCATTTCGGCAATGGTCGGCCGCGAGGTCGGAGACATTTTCCCCGGAGCCGATCATACGTTCGGTGATACAGCCTTTTCGGTCAAAGGCCTGACTGTTCACGACGTTGATAACCCGAGCAGAACTGTCGTTTCCGATGTCTCATTCGATCTGCGGCAAGGCGAGGTGCTCGGTATCGCGGGGCTTATGGGAGCCGGCCGCAGCGAACTGCTTATGGGCATCTTCGGAGCATGGGAAGGCCGCTGTACGCGTGAGATCATGATCGACGGAAAACGGGCAGATATTCGTACGCCGGCGGATGCCATTGATGCCGGCATCGGATTTGTTACGGAGGACCGAAAACGCTTTGGCCTGATCCTTGATCAGTCGATACTCGACAACATTACGCTTGCCGGCCTAAAGCTGATCTCGGGGCGATTCTTTACCGATCGGAGCCGTGAATCCCGCGCCGCCGAAGGCCCGATGAAAAGTCTTCGGATAAAAGCGAATTCGGTGCTGACCGCCGCAGGAACGCTTTCCGGAGGCAATCAGCAAAAGGTCGTGCTCGGCAAATGGCTGCTGACGCGGCCGAAGATACTGTTTCTCGATGAGCCGACACGCGGCATTGATGTCGGTGCAAAACAGGAGATATACGCCGAGATAAACCGGTTGGCAAAAGAAGGCCTCGCGATCGTGCTTGTTTCGAGTGAACTTCCCGAGGTGCTCGGCCTGTCGGACCGCATACTGGTGATCCACGAGGGTACGATCGCGGCAGAATTCAGCCGCACGGAGGCAACGCCCGAACGTATAATGGCCGCGGCGACCGGGAACCAATAGACCACGATGAGCAACACACAAAACAATTTCCTCAGCGGATCGTCGCTCCGAGCGTATGTCATGCTCGGCGTTCTCGGGCTGATCTGGCTCTTCTTTCATTGGGCGACGGGCAATACCTTCCTTACGGCGCGCAACCTATCGAACCTGATGACGCAGATGTCGGTTACCGGGATCCTGTCGGTCGGTATGCTGATGGTGATCGTGTCAGGGAATATTGATCTCTCGGTCGGGTCGGTACTCGGATTTGCGGGCGGAGTTGCGGCTTGGGCTCTTTTGAACGGCTATGGTTTACCCGCAGCGATTGTCCTTACGATAGCGGTCAGCATTGGCGTGGGCGTTTTGCAGGGAGCATTAACGGCGTATCTGAACATCCCGGCGTTCATCGTAACGCTCGGCGGCCTTCTTGCGTGGCGCGGCGCGGTGAAGTGGCTCCTTGGCGGAAATACCGTACCGATATCGAATGAGACCTTCAAGGCATTCGGCCAGAGCTACATAGGAACAACGGCAGGCTGGATCATTGCAGCGGCGGCGATCGCGGCCGTTCTGTTCATGGCGACGCGACGCGCCCGCAGCGCAAAGATATACGGCCTCGGCGAGGCGGATCATAAGGGCGAATTGCTCAGATCGATCCTGCCGATCGCGGCCATTATTGCATTCGTCTGGGTGATGAATTCGTACGAGAATAACGGCGTTTATGTCGGGGTTCCGACACCTGTGCTGATACTTCTCGCGGTTGCGATGATCGGCGGTTTTATTACGACCTCAACGACCTTCGGCCGTTACCTTTATGCGATCGGCGGCAATGCGGACGCTGCACGCCTCTCCGGCATCAATAACCGCTTCAATGTACTGAAGGTCTTTGCTGTACTCGGTGCGGCAACGGGCCTCGCCGCGATGATCTTTGCCGGGCGTGTCGGAAGTGCGACGCCGGATGCGGGCACGCTAAAGGAACTCGATGCGATCGCTGCTTGCGTTATTGGCGGAGCGTCGCTCATCGGCGGACGCGGCACCGTTTTCGGCGCGTGCCTCGGAGCGCTGATAATGGCGACGCTGGATAACGGAATGTCGCTGCTCGGTGTGCGCGATTTTATGCAGGATATCGTAAAAGGGACGATCCTTGTTGTCGCCGTCGGGCTGGATATGATCGGCCGCCGAGCCTGAGATCGTATCGATCTTTCGCCGCCGCCGCTATGGACAGAGAGTTCGAAAGCGGCCAAATTCAACGCGGTCGTGAGTTCGACAGTGTGCCGCAGTTGGAGGTTCACACCTGCTCGTGGTCCGCTTCGCGCATCAGTTTCATAACGTGAAATATGTAATGAACGCCTGACGCCGCGGCAAAGAACGCGACGGTGATATAAACGGTAGGCAGATAAAAACCACCAAGCTGAGGGAAAACCACATCGATCATGATGAGCAGGACACCGAGGACCTGTACGAATGTGCTCGCCTTTCCGAGTTTTGAAGGCTTGAAGCCCCGGAAGCCCGTCATAATATTTATGGCTCCTGCGACGGCGACTATAAGAATGTCTCGTGCGATTACCGTGATCGTAACGTACGGTTCGACCGGCAAGTGCCTCGGCGGCGGCGAATCAAAGACACCGGGAACCGAAAGGATGATGAATGCAGTTGTCATCAGCAGCTTATCCGCTATCGGATCGATCACCGTGCCGAGCTCACTTTCCTGCTTGAAATGCCGGGCTACAAAGCCGTCTATGCCATCGGAAATACCGGCGACGGCAAATGCCGCAAGCGCCCAATCATAATGGCGATAGACCATCAGCATCGCGAAGATCGGTACCAGCACGATCCGCAAGAAAGTGAGTATGTTGGCGAAGGTCAGGACGCTGTTCATACAGGGCAGCGAAGTTCTAAGACGGTGATCTCGGGAGGGCATTGATAACGAACGGGCAACACGACCGTGCCGATGCCGCGCGTGATATAAACTTGTGAATTTCGGCGCCGGTGCAGTCCGGCTTTCAGCCGTCGCGAAGGCCACAGGCGTTTTTCGTCATCGCGAAGCTTCACCTGCCCACCGTGGGTATGTCCGCTGAGTGTAAGGTCAACGCCGAGTTTGGCCGCCTCGCGGAAGATAAGCGGATTATGAGCGAGCAATATCTTGACCTCATCCGGATAGGAGCCTCGCAGTGCCGCTGCAATATCGGTTTTACCGACCATATAGTCATCAACACCGCATAGCCAAAACCCTACACCGCGAGCCTCGATGCGAAGGCCTTCATTCACGAGCATATTGATGCCTTCGCCGCGAAAAAGGTGGGTAACGAGGCCGGCGTCCGTCCAGTGGTCATGATTGCCGAGACAGGCGTATGTGCCGTATGCCGCCCGCAACTTAGCGAGTGTTTCGGCGACAGGAGCGATGTATTCGGTTTCGTGCGAGACATAATCGCCCGTCAGGACAACAAGCCCGGGTTTCAGTCTGTTGACGATCTTAACCGCGCGTTCGACGTGCGCGAGCGGCGTGAGAGGGCTGTGATGAATATCCGAGAGCTGAACTATCCTGAAGCCGTTTAGTTTTCGAGGCAGTTGCTTGAGCGTGATCGCAACCCTTTCGAGCGAGAGGCTGTTTGCCTCGTCCATCGCATTTTTTGCGCGCTTTGACCATGTGCCCGCGAGCTTGCGGATCGGAGCATCCGATGCGACGAACGAATTTATGCGTTCTGTAAGTTTTGATCGTTTTGTCGCGGTATTCACCATATGCCGAAACTTTGTTGGATTATAGCCTGCAGGAAATGTCTTTACAATGAACCTGCACTGATAACATTATCGCCCGCGGCGACCGCTTTTCCGAAGGGGCTTTGCTAAACTCTTGCATTGCGAACGGCCGGAAATTTCGGTACGATGTCAAAACATTTCGTCTTTAACTATCAGGAGTGCGTTTATGATCAGAAAAGTTGCCCCGTTCATCGCGGTCTTCGCGGTGATGTTGGCTGTGTGTTCTTTTAGTGTCCTCGGGCAAGATCTCGATGACGTTACGATCAGCGGCAAGGCCGCCGATGCAAATGGGCTTCCTGTGGTCGGTGCTGCAATTACCGCTACAGAGACTATTACCGGTTCAAAGCGTACGGTGGTTACCGACGCCGAAGGACGCTACCGGTTTCTGAAACTGAGGCCGGGCACCTACACGATCGAAGCCTCGGCAAGCGGTTTCGGCTCACAGATCACGCCGCAGATAATCGCCGTTTCCGCCGATAACCTCGTCAAAGATTTCAAGCTCGAACCCGCAGCCATAACCGCCGAACAAACCGTTACCGTAACCGAGGATGACACTCCTGTAGTGGACGAAACCCGAACAACGGTCGGCGGCACTATCACGTCGCAGGAGATAGAAGAGCTGCCGAATACAGACCGCAATGCACTCGACCTCGTCTTGACACTCGGCGGAACTTCGGAAGAGCAGCTTTCGACCAACGGCCTCGCCGATGATCGGTTGCAGGCGCCGAGCGGAGCACCGCTCGAACAGGGCAACTTCTCGATCTCGGGCGGCACGGCCTACTCAAATAACATTACTATTGACGGCCTTGATAATAACGATGACCGCTCATCACGCGACCGTTTCCAGCCGTCGCTCGAAGGCATTGCGGAAGTACAGGTGATCTCGAACCAATTCTCCGCAGAATACGGACGTGCATCAGGCGGACGTATCAATCTGCGGACGCGTTCCGGCGGTGCAAAGTACAGAGGCCGGATCTTCGGCTTTTTTCGCGACGCGAATCTTAACGCCAACACTTGGTACAACAACAGCAGATCGATAGCACGTCCGCCGATGCGCGACATTAATCCCGGCTTTACGATCAGCGGCCCGATCATTTTCCCGCTTTTCTTTGACGGCCGTAAGCATAAGACGTTCTTCGCTGTCGCTTATGAATACGACAAACTCGAGGACACTACGCTGATCGACGCGTATCTGCCGCTTATCCCGAATCCGCGTTATGCGCTGCCGAGCCCGACAGGCACAACGCAGTATTGTGACAACTCAAGCCCGGCCGCTTGTACCGCAACACCACCGACGGCAGCCTTTATATCGGCATATAACAAGACTTACAGTACGCCGAACAAAAGCAATATATTGACCGCACGAGTTGATACCAACCTTTTTAAGAACAACGACCTGACGGTTGGCTTCCAGTTCGGCCGCAAGAATAACAAGCGTACCAGCGGTGTTACGGTGAACCGCCTTGAAGACGCTTTCCAGGCAAAGAATATCAACACGAACGCCTTCAACATCACCGATAACCATGTCTTTGGTGCACGGGCTGTAAATCAGATACGTTTTCAGTGGTCTGACTACAAACCGAGCTTTGAGGCCCCGAATCCGTTCGATCCGGTCGTGATCGTTAGTTATCGCGATCCGATAACGAATACCGTAAAGAGCCTTGTAATGGGTAACTCGACGGTGAGTTCGGGCAGCAACTTTCCGGATACGCGTAACGAGGTCCGCTACCAGCTTCAAGATTCATTCACCTACGTTGCGGGCAGTCACACCCTTAAGATGGGTGTTGACTTCCAGAACGTTAATTCGCATGTAACGAATCTCGGCGATGCGACAGGCACATTCAACTTTGGCAGCTCACTCGATTTTGCCAACAACAAACTTAACCGATTTCGTCAGAATTTCGGCACCGCTCAGGATGTGAAGAATACATATATGGGATTCTTCTTTAACGATCAGGTGCAGCTCTTCAATAAAGTAACCATGAGCGCCGGGCTTCGCTATGAGCGTGAGACGGCTGTCAAGGATAACAACAACTGGGGCCCGCGTATCGGTATTTCATGGAATCCGTTCAAGAGCGGACGCGGCGTGATCCGTTTCGGCGCGGGTATGTTTTACAATCGCGTTCTGCTTAGGACGGTGGGCGATTCCATTCAAAATACCGCCGGAACACTGGTTAACTTCGACACGAACAAGATCGGAACATCTGCAACGGATTCCCGCCGTGTTGCGATCCTGGCGGCCCTGTCCACTAATTTTCCGGGAACATACCCGACGGCAGATGAACTCCGTTCTCTTGTTACGGCGGCGTGTGCGACAGTTGTTTCGCCGCTCGGGCCGTGTAATTCGAACACCGGCTTTACCGTAGGGAACGTATCGAGCGCAGGCAATCCGCTTCGATCGGTCGAGCCTGACCTCAAGATACCGGAAAGCTATCAGTTCAATATCGGATTTGAACGTGAGATCATCAGGAATTGGGTTTTTGAAGCGAACTTTACAGTGAATAAGACGGTTCGCCTCTGGCGCGACTGGAACCCGAATGCCCCTCGCCTTCCGGGCGGATTCAGTGATTGGACGGCATGGCTGCTCGCTAACCCGTATCAATTGTCGCCTTCGCGGCAATACACATTTTTCCTTGGGCCGACGAATGATACCAGCGGCCTTCACGCAGGCTCGCCGACCAGCACATCGAACTGCAATACGACCACAACGAACTGCTACGTCAACTTGAACACGACTAACTCAAGTTCGACCGCACCCGCCGTTGCCGTGATCGGACAGAACAATAATGCGACCGGTGCCCCGATCGGTATTGCGACCGCGGCAATCGCGCAGTTCCGCCCTGATCCGACGGTGCAGGAAACTTCGCGCATCGGCTCGATAGGCAACGCATTCTATAAAGGGTTGATCCTTGAGCTTCGCAGCCGTTACCGCAAGCTCGGACGCGGCTTCGGCTCGTCATTCCGCTTTGCCTACACTCTTTCGAGTACAAAGGATGACGGTTTGAACAATACCTCCAACGCAGAGATCAACGGTGATTTTGGCCGCGAATGGGCCCGCAACACGCAGGACAGGCGCCACCGCATCGCTGTTACAGGTGTATTCGATACGCCTTGGTGGTTGGGCAAACTGAGGTTCTCACCGCTGTTCCGCTGGGGCTCCGCGGCTCCGTTCAACCTGAGTGCGGGCGGTGTCGATCGCAATCTTGACGATGTCAGTACCGATCGCGTAAATTTCAGCGGCAATCTGAGCGATATCGTTTGGCGGCGTCCCGGCTCGCCGATCCCGACCTCGCTGCTTAGCCAATTTTCGCTTCCGCCGATCGGCGCGCGAAGCGGCAACGTTCCCAGAAATGCGGGTACAGGCCCGTCCTTTTATAACTTCAACATCAGTGTTACACGTGAATGGCGCTTTAAGGATCGCTTCCGCTTCCGCCCGGTTGTTGAGGTTACTAACATATTCAATAGTGCGATCTTCAGCTATGGCTCGGCATTTATCAATCTTGCCATTGCCCCGGCTGATTACGACAAATTCCTTGTCCCGACACGCACCTATAATCAGCGTCAGATACGGATAGGATTCAGGTTCGATTTCTAGCCGATGATCTGATCGTTGCTGTTAGGCCGCCTTTCGAGGCGGCCTTTCTTTTGCGGGCGAGCCGGAAAAAATCTGTGGTTAATAGCCGCGATCTGTGGTACTCTCATTGTTGGACAAGTTTGTTTCTTTCTATGAGCCGAATCCTTCCTGAGCCGTCCGTTCCCGTTTCTGAGACCTCCATTGAATCCGTGCTGCTCGACGCCGACCTTTTCGTAAAGTACAGTTCTCCGGATAAGGCGTTCGAGCTGCTCCGGACGGCGATCGAGCGAAGCCCGCGTTCGATCGATCTTCGCGAGAAGATGCGGGATGTAGCCGTGCGGGAGAAGAACTTGAACGAGGCCGCACGCCAATGTCTGGCCCTCGTCAGCCTCTATATCGCACGCGATAATTTGGATCTTGCCTATGATCGCCTGCAGGAGGCGAAGCTTCTCGATCCGCGCATCTCGGTAGCTCCGGGGCTTGAAGCGATCCGAAGGGCACGAAGACCGGATCTCGCCGTTCGCCGCGATCGCTCAGCGAATAAGGTCAGGAACGACGTTACGCTGGCAGGCGACCTTTCATTCGTTTCCATCTTTGATGCCGTCCAAGTAGTTGAGGGAGCAAAGATGACGGGCCTTCTGGTAATCAAGTCAGATCTTCATCTTGCCAATGTAGCATTCAACGGCGGAAAGATCGTCGATGCCGAGTGCAACGGTACGAATGGAGCCAAGGCATTCCGCGAGATCGTCGATATCGCGGAAGGGACATTCGAGTTCACCGCGTCCGAGCAAGACTTTCCGATAGTGATAAATATCACCAGCAATACAAATTTCCTGCTCGATATTCTGACCGAACTTGACCAAGAGAAGGCTGAAAAGCAAGGCACCAGAAACGTTGCGGACGAGCTGATATAGGTTGACTTAAAGCCGTAATTGCCACAAAATATAGTGCCTCTTAAAAAAACGGCACTAGATAGGGATGTTCAAGCTTTCACGTCTCGAAATTACAGGCTTTAAGTCTTTCGCCGATCACACTGAGATCGTATTCACCGGCAGCGGCATTACGGGCGTTGTCGGGCCGAACGGCTGCGGCAAGTCGAACGTCGCCGATGCGATCGCATGGGTGCTTGGCGAACAGCGTGCAAAATCGCTGCGCGGCGGCGAGATGAAAGATGTCGTCTTTGCCGGAACGCGGGATCGAAAGCCCGGCGGGATGGCCGAGGTCGTCCTCCACATGGTGCGCGACGACACCGTCGAGTTCAGCGACGAAAGCGATCTTGAGAATATTGACGAGGCATTGAGCGGGATCGACGAGAGCGCTGTCGATATGGATCTCATCGAAGCGATCGAACCCGAACGGGACGAAGCGCTCGATGCGGTAGCGGTGTCGCCGTTCGGAGACGCGGCTGACATAGCTGTCGAGAGTGTCAAGGCTGCACAGGTCGGCTCAGCACAGATCATTGAAACAAAAGTTAAAACGAAGCGCCGCTGGCGGCCGCGTTCCTTTGCCCTAGATTTTGCACCCGGCGAAGCCGTTTCTGTTACGCGGCGGCTCTATCTTTCCGGCGAGAGCGAATACCTGCTGAACGGCAAGACGTGCCGGCTCCGCGATATCTCAGACCTCTTTGCCGGCACGGGCCTTTCCGGTTCGCACTACGCGATCATTGAGCAAGGCCGTATCGGCCAGATACTTTCATCGAAGCCCGCCGACCGGCGAAATCTGATCGAAGAGGCGGCCGGCATATCGAAATTCCGCACACGGCAGCGTGCGGCCGAAACGCGGCTGGATAATGCGAGGTCCAACCTCGGCCGCGTTACTGATATCATTTCCGAGGTCGATAAGCAGGTCAACTCGCTGCGTCGGCAGGCTGCTAAAACGCGTCGTTTTAAGGTTCTTCAGGAAGAGTTTCGCGTGCTTTTGCGGCAGCTGTACGCAGAAGAGGGCCGTTACTACTCCACGCTTTCCGAACAGATGAAGGCTGAGGCTGAAAAGGCTTCACACCTCGAAGCGGAACTTCATACCGAGCTTTCGGCAAGCGAAGCCGCTGCCCGCGATGCGACCGCTGCCGCACGTGCTGCGGAAGAAGGCCTTTCAGAACTTCGCCGCATCCATGCCGATAACGCATTGGAACGCGACAGGGCCGAACGCGAACATCTTTACAAGAGCGAACAGGTCGTCAATCTCAACGCCCGTATCGATACACTCAAAAGCGAGATAGCGGCCAGCGGCGGGCGGCTCGAAATGCTCGAGGGCGAGCTGATACGGCTTCGTGAGGACGACGAAAAAGAGGCTGCTGCATTTGCCGAAGCGGAAACGGAATTGGGTGCTGCCGAGGCGGCGTACGCCGAGCGCAGCCTTGCATTGGGCGATGTCGAGAAGCAGATCGAGACCGAAAGGGCAGACCTTTTGCAGCACACGGCAGCGCTTGAACGGTTCGGCGAGATAGGACGTCAGTTGTCGATCAATCTTGAACGCCTGACACAGCGTTCATCGGGGCTCGAGGGCGAGGCCCGCCGCGCCGATGAGTCCTTCAGCGAAAATGAGCGTCAGGCCGCCGAGCTTGCAAAGACCGTCGCGGCTGAAGAGCAAAAGCTCAGCGAGCTTAATAGAGAAAGGGAAGAACTACTTGCCGTTACAGCATCTTCGCTTGATGAACTTCGCAGGAAAGAGCGGCGGCTAGGCGAACTCACGGACGAATATTCGGCTAAACGGCACAGGCTCACGACGCTCAGCGAGCTTGAAGAGAAACGTGCGGTATATACGCCGCAGGTGCAGAAGATATTTGCTAAGCAGAGTTCGATCGGCATCGAGCTTGGCGGTGTCCTGGCCGACCGGCTCAACGTATCCGAAACAGCGGAAAGGGCGGTTGAATCCGCCTTTGGCGAGTATCTTCAGTCCGTTATTGTAGGCTCGGTCGCAGATGCAAAGAAGCTTTCAGCGTGGCTCAGCGAGAACGGCATTGGCAGGACGGCGATGCTTATAATTCCGAAAGCCGCCGTCTCAGACGGTATTGTGAATAGGGGCGGCGACACCATTCGCGATCATCTCGGTGTCGATGGCGAGGTCGCCGCGGCACTGGCCGAGGTCTTTCCGCGTGAGATGTCCGCACGACTGGTTGACGATCTTGATAGTGCTCCGAAAGGCGAACTCGTGATCGACCGCGACGGTAATATGCTGATCGCGGGCAGGATGTTCGTCGGTGGCGGAAAGCGTGCGGCCGGCGGCCCGAATGAGTCGCTGCTTGCGTTCAAACGCGAGCTTAACGGCCTTGAACGCGAGGTCGGAAAACTTGCTCAGGACATCGAGACGGCACGTACCGCGGTCGATAATGCGCGGCTGGTGCTTACCGAGAATGAGGGCAGGATGGTCGATCTTCAATCGCTGATAATAAAGGTCGATCGCGGCGTTCACGGCCTGCAGATACAGCACCATTCTGCTCGCGAAGAGATCGAACGTGCCGAGCGGCACCGCCGTGTTGTCGGTGAAGAAGCCCGTCAAACGGCCGCCGAGGTAGCCGAGGTTCGAGTGCTGCTCGAAGACGCTCAAGGCAACAAAGCCGCGGCAGAGACGGCCCGCATCGAATCGACCGAAAGGCTTGCCCGGATCGGCACACAGTTGGCATCAGTTCGCTCGACGGTCGAGGAAGCGGCCTTTGTTTTGAACGATAAACGGCTTGCCGCCGCGACATCGGGCGAGCGCCGCCGAAGCGCTCAGAACGCTTTGCGGCGGGTCGAGAATGAATCAAAGGAGCTGAGATCGCGGCATTCAGCTCTTGGTGTCGAACTGTCCGAGGCAGAGCAGAAGGTGCGTGATCTTCACACCTCGATCGCGGCGATCACGGACAGGATCGCCGGTGCGGGTGCCGAGGTCGAGCGTGAAAGCTCTGCCCTTACCGCCGCAATGAACTCATTGGCCGAGCAGCGTGCTAATGCCGACGCAATGAGCGAGGCGTTGGCTGAGATCAACCGCCGTTTGGGCGAAGCACGCAACGAACGCGCGGCGGTCGAGATACATCAGGCCGAGGCCGTTACCGAACTTAAAAATATCGCTGAAAATTGCCAGCAGGAGCTTAACACTGCGCTCTCGGAGCTGATCGCAGGAAGCGAGCCTATCGAAGATTTTGATCTTGAGGCGGCGCGTTCATCGGCTCATTCGCTGCGTGAACGGCTTGAGAATTTCGGTGCGATAAATATGCTTGCTCTCGAAGAGCTTGGCGAAGCTGAAGAGCGCTTCATCTTTCTCGAAACTCAGCGTACCGACATCGTTGACAGCATCGCGGCGACGGAAGCGGCTCTTCGTGAGATAAAGGAGCGTTCGCGTGCACGTTTTCGTGATGCGTTCGAGGCGATCAATGCGAATTTCACCGAGTTCTTCCATGAGCTGTTCGGCGGCGGACAAGGCCAGATGACGCTGCTGGACGCCGAGGATGTGCTTGACGCCGGCATCGAGGTGGTCGCTCAGCCGCCCGGCAAGCGTCTGCAAAACATCCTCTTGCTTTCGGGCGGCGAAAAGGCAATGACGGCGATCGCTCTTGTGATGGCCATTTTCAAATATCGCCCGTCGCCGTTCTGTCTGCTTGACGAGGTTGATGCGCCGCTTGACGACGCCAACGTCGGGCGTTTTGCCGCAAAGATCGCCGATATGTCCGAGAAGACGCAGTTCATCGTCATCACGCACAATAAACGTACGATGGAAGCGGCAAAGGCTCTCTACGGCGTAACGATGCAGGAGCCGGGCGTTTCGAAGATAGTCTCGGTCAAATTCGAGTAGCTGCTGCAACCGCACAGCGTCCGCAGAACATCATAATTCCCGATGCGTCATTCATCTATGTCCGCCGTATGCAAGCTGTCCGTTGCGGCGGTGCTTTTGATCACGACGGCGACGCTCGGCCTCGGGCAGAAGCGCAAGCATATTGTCAAAAAGCCGCCGGTCAAACCTGCGGCCACTGCGGAGCCAACGGCGTCGCCCGTGCCTGCCCCGATACCTGAGCCGAAGAAGAATGAACGGCCGAGCACCGTCGCTCCGCCGATAAAGGAGTCAAAGTTCACGCCCGAGTATGTTTATGAATTCAAGCGGCCCGGCTTCGCAGTTGACTTCGTACATATCGAACACGATGAAGCGGGCAAGGGCAGCATCACTTTTAGAAAAGAGAACATTGGCGAGGATATAACCGATCCCGTAGAGCTTTCAGCGGTTACGATGGAACGCCTGCGGGGAGCTTTTGCGGCATTGGATTTTCTGAATTCATCCGCAAATTATCAAACACCGCGGGACTACTCGCACCTCGGCAACATAAGCCTCACGCTCACAAAAAGCGGGCGTTCGCGCACCGCGATCTTTAACTGGACCGAGAATAAGGATGCGATGTTCCTTTTGGATGAATATCGGCGCATCGGCAGCGAATACATCTGGCGGTTCGAGATCGATTCCTCGCGTGAGAATCAGCCGCTGCTCGCACCGGGGCTTATGACTTCGTTCGAGAGCCTCGTAAAACGCGGCGAGGTCTCAGACCCGCCGCATATCATACCTTTCCTGCGTGAACTCTCGACCGACGAACGCATCCCGCTGATGGCACGCAACCGCGCCGCCGACATCATCAAGTACATCGAAAAGGATCGGAAGAAGTAGGCATCACTCTTTGGTAAAGGTGCCGTCGTCGGCGATCTTTGGTGCGTTGGCGCCGAAGTCGGCTGTAGAAAGGTTGCGGACGACGCGGATGGCCGTGCCCGCGCTGTCGAGCAGCGGGCCGCCGCGGCCCTCTTGTTTTGTCGCGTTTATCTTGCCTGAGATGAACTTGCCGTCCGCGGCGATCTTTGCCTCGACGATCTTGCCCAAGGCTGTTTCAGCGGCGAGGCCGAACCAGCCGTAGGTGCAGAAATTGCCCATCGAATAAACGATCAGACGGTCCTTGTACAGCTCCATACCGCGCATCACATGCGGCCCGTGGCCGAGGACAATGTCGGCACCCGCATCCACTACCGTATGGGTAAACGCACGCAGGTTGCCGCGATTCTCGCCCAAGAATATCTCCGTTCCGTTGGGAACGTGCTGGCGGTCGGTGCCTTCGCCCCCGCCGTGGAACGAGACGATCACGATGTTCGATCGCTTCTTAAGATCGGCGACCAGCTTTCGGGCGTTATCGAGGTCGTTGATGCTCGGCATGCCGTTGTTGTGGCCAAAGGCGATAAAGCCGACCTTCTTACCTTTTACATCGAGAAATGCTGTTACCGCAGCAGGCTGAAGGCTGCCGGCGTACTTGATGCCCTGTTCCGTAAGCACTTTTTGAGTGCTGGCACGGCCGGCCTCGCCAAAATCGCCGGCATGGTTGTTTGCCACGCTCATCACGTCAAACCCTGCGTCCTTAAGGTATTTGCCGTAACGCGTCGGCATACGGAATGCAAAGCAGCGTGTCGAGCGCGGAGGGCATTTTGCTGACACGCCATTGTCGATGATCGGCCCTTCAAGATTGCCGAAGGCAATGTCAGCCGCTGACAGGATCGGCGTAACTTCCTTGAAAAGATCGGCTCCGTCGTTTGGCGGCATTCGCGAATCATTCGGGAACGGTGAACCCATCATAATATCGCCGACCGCAGCGATAGTTATCGGCTCATTGTTTGTGACAGCCGGCGGCGTCGGTTCAGGCTCCGCCGCTGCTGCCGTCGCGGTTTCCGCGTTCACCGCGGCTTTCGGCTGGCAAGCGAGGATGAATGTAAATGTTCCGACAACGAGAACGGCGATAAGTGCTGCAAGTTTCTTCATGTTCGATCAATTACGGTCAGTCGTTGAGATCTGATCGTCAGTGCGATTCGGACGCTGCTGCCCCCGAGCCGTGAGCTTCCATTCCGAAAGTATCCTCGATCAGCTCAACTTGTTCCAGATGATGGATCGCGTAGTTGCCGGTCGAAGGAGACGCCGACGGCGTCCGGCCGACATACCGAAGCGTGATCCCCTGCGGCAGGATCGCACGCAACCGCGGCTCTACGAACGCCCAGCCGCCCATATTTTGCGGCTCTTCCTGCGTCCAAACGATCTCGGCTGCATTCTGGTATTCTGCAAGGATCGCCTGCAGGAGCTTGCCGGGAAAAGGATAGAACTGTTCGAGCCGAATGACGGCAACATCAAGCGAAGTATGTGCGGCCGATTCGCCATGCCGCGTTGCGTCGAGGTCATAAAAGACCTTGCCGCTGCACAAAGCGATACGCCTTACGGCCGCCTTATCTGTGATACGAGCATCGTCGATCACCGGCCGGAAGCCGCCGCTCGTCAGCTCGCTCATTTCGGAGGTTGCAGCCGGCAGTCTCAGCAAGCTCTTCGGCGTCATCACGATAAGCGGCCGCACGATATCCTGTTTGATCTGGCGGCGGAGAAGATGGAAGTACTGAGCAGGCGTCGTCGGATAGCAGACCTGCATATTGTTCTCCGCACAGAGCTGCAGGTAGCGCTCCAACCTCGCCGATGAGTGCTCAGGCCCTTGCCCCTCGAAACCGTGAGGCAGGAGCATTACAAGCGGGCTTGTCTGCTTCCACTTGTCCTCGCTCGAAGAGATGTACTGATCGATAACGATCTGGCCGCCGTTCGAAAAATCGCCGAATTGAGCTTCCCACGCGACCAACTCCTTATGGCTGATGACCGAATAGCCGTATTCAAAGCCGAGAACGCCGTATTCGCTAAGGCTGCTGTCGAATACATAGAAGCGTGCCGCCGGATTTTGTTCGTTCTTAAGCTCGGAAAGCGGCGTCCAACGCTCGCCCGTAAGAAGGTCATACATCGAGGCGTGCCGCTGTGAGAAGGTTCCGCGGCCCGAGTCCTGCCCGCTGATACGAACAGGAAAACCCTCGACGACGAGCGAGCCGAATGCCAAAGCCTCTGCAAAACCCCAATCCATCGGCACTTCGCCGTCACCCATCTTTGCACGGCGTGCCAATTGGCCTACCATCTTCGGGTTGATATGGAAGCCTTCCGGAACAAGCGACACCTTGTCTGAAACGGTCTTCAAGATGCCCGCATCAGCCGAAGTGTCCATGATCTCGGAACCGTCCTCGTCAACGATCGGCGGGGCAAGTACGGCACGTGCGGGATTCTCAGCGGCAATGGCCTTTGCACTCGCAAGGATGCGTTCGTATTTATCGACGGTCCTTTTCGTCATTGCTTCGAGTTCTTCTTCGGTAATGACGCCTTCGCGGATCAGAAGCCGCGCATAAAGGTGCTGCGAGCCGGGATGCGCCTTAACGCGTGCATACATAACAGGCTGGGTATAGCTCGGCTCATCGCCTTCGTTGTGCCCCAGCCTGCGGAAGCCGACCAGATCGAGTACGACGTCCTTATTGAACTGATGGCGATACTCGAGCGCTATCTGTATCACGCGATGAGCGGCTTCGGGGTCATCGCCGTTAATGTGAAAGATCGGCGTCTGTGTAATATGAGCGGCGTCGGTCGAGTAGATCGATGAGCGGCCGAATTCGGCGGACGTAGTAAAGCCGATCTGATTGTTGATGACGATATGGATCGTTCCGCCCGTACGGTAGCCCGGAAGGCTGGCGAGTTGGAGCGTTTCCATCACGACGCCTTGGCCCGCGAATGCAGCATCACCGTGCAGAAGAACGGGTAAGATACGGGCATAGACCTCTTCGCGCGTTCGCTGTTCGCCATTGCGAAGCTCATCCTGCCGGGCGCGCGTCATTCCCTCGACCACAGGATTGACGGTCTCAAGATGACTCGGGTTTGATGCAAGGTGAAGTGCGATCTCACGTCCCGATCGCGTCTTGCGCCGGCCTTCCGCTCCTTGGTGGTATTTTACGTCGCCTTCATCGGCAGGAAAACTCGGATGCGATGTGCCCTCGAATACAGTGAAGATGCGTTCCGCCATGTCGCCTGTGTCAGCGTTTCCGATGATGTTCGAAAGGACGTTGAGCCGGCCGCGGTGAGCCATACCCATAAATATCTCATCGACACCGCGAGCGGCGGCCGTTTCGACAAGCTGATCGAGCATCGGGATTACGGTCTCACAGCCTTCGAGCGAGAATCGTTTTTGACCGAGATACTTCTTATGCAGGAAGTGCTCGAACTGCTCCGCCTCGATAAGCTTCTGCAGCAGGTCTTTCTTTGTTTCGGCAGGCAGCGGCTGCGTATCGACAAAGTGTTCGCGGATGCGTGCGCGTATCCATTCCTTCTCCGTTTCGTTCTGGATATGTCGATATTCCGTGCCGACCTTTCCGCAGTATGCTTTTCTGAGAATGTAAAGGATATGACGCAGCGTTGCGGTCTTTTCGCCGTGCAGTCCGCCAGCGATGAACTCGCGGTCAAGGTCCCAAATAGTTAGGCCGAAGTTCTCGAGATCAAGCTCAGATACGTGATGCGAGGTCATGTTCAGCGGATCGGTGTCGGCGAGCAAATGGCCGCGAACGCGGTATGCGTCGATCAGCTGCAGCACGTTCGCCTGCTTTTCGGCCTGCTCATCGTCGCGTCCGAATAGGGTCGGGTTGCGGTCCTCGGCCCAGCGAAGCGGCGGATAGTTGATCTCCAAAGCCGCAAATATCTCGTCATAAAAGCCGTGCTGGCCCTTTATCAGCTCGTTTATGCGTGCAAGGAAAAGCCCGCTTTCGGCGCCTTGGATCACGCGATGATCGTAGGTCGATGTAACGGTAACGACCTTGCTGATACCGATCATCGACAGCGCGGCAGGCGTCATCGCCTGATATTCCGGCGGATATTCTATGGCACCCGTGGCAATGATCGCACTTTGGCCCGCCATCAGACGCGGGTTCGACGCGACCGTGCCGATAGTGCCGGGATTGGTCAGCGAGATCGTTGTGCCCTGAAAATCGGCGATCTCCAGCTTTGCCTCGCGTGCCTTTTTTACCTGACCATTGTATGCGTCAAAGAACTCGACGAAATTCATTGTATCGGCGTTCTTTATGTTCGGAACAAGTAGGTTGCGAGAGCCGTCCTTTTTCTCGATATCAATAGCGATGCCGAGGTTTATATGCTCGTGTTCAAGCCGCGAGGGCACTCCGTTGACCACTCCGAAGCCGAAATTCATGTGCGGATACGCCTTGGCAGCCTGAACTATTGCCCACGCGATGATGTGCGTGAACGAGGCTTTGCCGCGTCCGCGGGATGCCAGGTGTTCGTTGATGACGCGGCGATTCTCTTCGAGCAGTTTTACGGGGATACTGCGGAAGCTTGTCGCTGTCGGGACCGTGAGGCTCATCTCCATATTCTCGACGATCTTTTTCGCCGGGCCGGTGATGGTTTTCGGTTCTGTGTCAGGCGACAGGACGACGACCGGTTCTTTCCTTGCTTCAATAGGAGTTGAGGCCGCCGCGACGGGCGTTGCAGCCGGCCGCGTGTCTTCGAACGAGGCTGTGCCAGAGCTTAAAAGCTCAGCAAAATACGTCTGCCACGACTCGTCAACGAGCCGCGGATCTTGCCTATAACGGGCCAAAAGGCCTTCGACATAGGTGGAGTTGGATCCAAAACTTTCTTTTAAGAACGCGCTAAGATCGGGTGTGCTGTTACTCATTTCTAAAATAAAATTCCTCGGTCAAACCTCCATTCTAGCTGATATGAAAGGAAATAAATAGCCCTGCGGCTATCGTAACGGATTGTCGATCTCAATATCGATGCGGACAGGCACAACGCGCTTGAAACCGATGCCGAAACGTTTGAATTTGCCGAAGACAAAAACTGTTCCGTCGATATGCCAGCGATCCTTGCGGTCAAAAAGTTCGCTCTTTACAGCCTTTGCAAGGCTGATCGTGTTGATAAAGATATGTGCAGGCACGGGCAGATCGACAGCCGCTCCTTTTGAGAATGAGAACTGCGTCGTGTATTCGTCGATCTCGACGGGAATGCCGTTTATCCGGAAATTCTCGAATGTGAGAAAGTGGATCTTGCCGCTGTGCTCATTGCCGTAGATGGTGCCGCCGGCGGCGACCGTAATTCCGGTGATGCCGATATCGATAACGCGGAGCGGCGTGAGGCGCAGTTCGGCATCATTACCGCTGCCTTTGCTCGCCGGATCGGCGGAGCGTACACGAACGTCTGCGTTGTAAACCTTATAGCCGCGTATCTTCGACGGATACGCCTGTGCGGCGGCCGTCGCAACCGCCGTGAAAAGGAGGGCGGCGCTAAGAAAAAGCCGAATTAGCCGAAGTTGATGATGAGATAGGCTCGCCCGCATTGTCGGACGAACGTACCGCAACGTCCTGCCGTATAGCATCGAGCACACCGTTGATGAACTGCGTGGCCTCGTAAGAAGAGAATTTGCGTGCAAGTTCAAGCGCCTCATTGATCGAAACAGTTTCGGGCGTATCAAAATAAAGGAACTCAAAGACCGCGAGCCTCAGCACATTGCGGTCAACTATCGCCATTCGTTCGATCCGCCAATGCTCCGCGCGAACTTTGATGCAGTCGTCTATCGAAGAGATGTTTTTAAGCGTTCCCTTGACGAGGCTGTTTGCAAAATCGCGTGTCCGCTCATCAATGGCCTCATCGCCCAATTCGCTCCAATAGTTGTGCGTCAGCACCTCGGGATCTTCAGGCGACATATCGACGGCGAACAGCATTTGTAAGGCTGCTTCGCGGGCCTTATGCCGTGTTCCGGTACTCTTATCGTTAAGTTCAGACGACACTGGTTTTTGCCGACCCTCCCTTCTTGTTCTTGATCTGTTCGATAGTCGCGGCCATCTCGATCGCAGAAAGAGCTGCTTCGCAGCCTTTATTGTCTTCGCCCGGTCGGCAGCGAGCCTCGGCCTGTTCACGCGTGTCGGCGGTAATAACGCCGAACAGCACAGGAACGCCGGTATCAAGCCCTGCACGCATTATGCCCGAAGCGGCCTCGCCGGCAACGTATTCAAAGTGCGGCGTATCGCCGCGGATAACGACACCGAGTGCGATGACAGCATCAAATTGTTTTGTGGATGCAGCCTGTTGGCAGGCGAGCGGAAGCTCAAATGTGCCGGGCACTTGATACTCGTGAATGTCCGCTTCGCTTACGCCGCTATCGAGCAGAGCTTTGCGGGCACCCGCGACAAGCCTTGAAGTGAATTCAGAATGCCAGCGAGTTGAGACAATGGCGAATGGCCTGCCTGCCGCTGACAATACTTCTCGTTTCAGATCCGTTTTCAAGTTTCCCGTCCGTCAGGCCGAACATGCGGCCTGTTACGATTATATTGAACCGCTCTCGGCACTGACAAGGTACGACGCGAACTTTGCTCGACGCGGCCGTAAAGTTATCTCGAATAGAATATGAAAAAAGGCAGCCGAACTGTCAAAAGTTCGGTCTGCCGTCGCTGTTCGCTGAGATAAGCTATGTTCGGCCGCCGCCTGCTCCGAAGTGATCCGACACGGCCGTGGTATTACTTGGTTTTCCAGAAGTACGGGAACCATTTACCGGCTTCCGCCGGATCGACCTTGCCGCCGAGCAGTTCGACAGCACGCTCCATCACAACATCGCGTCCCGCGGCAACATCAGCAGGTGTAGGGAGCACGAGTTCATCCGGAATGACGCCTACATGCTCGAGGCTCTTTCCGTCGCTCATGATAACGTCAGCATTGGTAACGCTGACCGCGAAGAGAACATAGCTGCCGCCGCCAATGTCATGGTCGTATGTCATTGACTGCATTACTGCGCCCGCGGAAACGTCGCCGATGACAGTTGCACGTTTTTGAAGCTGCATAAATCTGGCAAATATCTCCGACGCCGACCCTGAACGACTGTCAAGCAGGATCACCAGTTTGCCGGGAAATACCTTGCTGCCCTTCGTCTTTGCGACCTGCGGATCCATCTTTTTGCGGCCTTTAAGTTCCGCGATCTGCGTATCCTTATCGACAAAGTAGCCGGCGATATCCTCGAGATTTACAACATAACCTCCGCCGTTGCCGCGAAGGTCCATTATGATCGACTGGCCATTAGCAGCCCGAGAGAACAAATTGCCCGAGAGGCTTGGGTCGAACGCCCAGCTCGGCATTTTCCATACAGTGATGCCGCCGGCCAACTTTACAAAGCGGTGGTCATCATTCTTTTCATTATAGAAATCGTCATTTAATCGGAAGAGCGAATCGCCGACGATCGTTTGCGGCTGATGCTTGACCTCGGATGCGATCTCGATATCGCGGGCGGATGAGGCTCCGGGGCTTAAGACAGCTAACACAAGGCTGCCTCTTTTACTTATCCTGTTGTAATAATATTGAACCTTCCAAAGCTCACTGCGCGTGATGCGAAAGCCATTGATCGCAATGATCTCGTCGCCCGGTTTCAGCCCTTTTTTCTCCGCGTCGCTTCCGGGTTTCACATCCGTAACGATGCACTTGTCGCCGATATACGACATACGCCATCCGTAATCGACACGCAGGTTTGTCGCCGGCGGAATAAAGTACAGGTGCGAGTCATTAAAATCAATAACGGTCTGCGCGATTATGCCGAGAGCTTGCCCGGTAGACGTCGCCCCGCTCAACTTTTCAGCTGCCGCCTGGAACTTGGCTTCGAGGTCGATGCCTTTGTATTCCGGGTCGAAGTAGTGGCTTTTGATATCACTTTTGATGACCTTAAGCATATCCTTCATTCGGCCTTTTTCGATCGAGTCGTATTTCTGGCCGATGCCGAATGATGCGCAAAGCAAAAGTACCGCTGCGGCGACTGTGAACCTGAATAAAGCTACGGGAAACGAAATTGGCATACTACAAGCTCCTGATGGAAATGAGAATTTGTGTGCTTATGTTACCATAACTCGCAGGTCCGATTACAAGCTTTTGCTTGGTATGTGTTATCTTTCAGTCTTTGTCTCGTTCGGGGCGTTCAAAAGATGGCAAACAGACGCGTATTGGTGACGGGCGGAGCAGGATTCATCGGGTCTCATCTGGTGGATCGCCTTCTCGGCGAAGGGAATTGGACAATTACCGTTCTTGACGACCTTAATGATTTCTATTCACCTGAGATAAAACGCTCGAACATTGCCGGGCATTTGAAGCATCCCGATCACAGATTTATCGAAGCTGATATTCGCGACAGGCGAGCCATCGAAACCGTTTTTGCATCGAATAGTTTCGACGTAATTGTACATCTCGCGGCCCGGGCGGGCGTGAGGCCAAGCCTGGATCAGCCCCGTCTTTATGCCGAAACCAATATCACAGGCACACTGAACCTTTTGGAAGCGGCCCGAATTCACGGCATTCGTCAGTTCATATTTGCTTCCAGCTCGAGCGTTTACGGCATCAACTGCAAAATACCGTTCAGCGAGGAGGATAGGATACATCAGCCGATCTCGCCGTATGCTGCGACCAAAGCTGCAGGCGAACTGCTTTGCCATACCTATTCGCACCTGCACGATATTCGAACTATCTGTTTGCGGTTCTTTACGGTTTATGGAGCTCGGCAGCGGCCCGACCTTGCTATCCACAAATTCACAACGCTGATCGCGGAAGGCAAGCCGATCCAAATGTACGGCGACGGCACCACGCGGCGCGATTACACTTACATCGACGACATTATTCAAGGTGTCCGCTCAGCAATGGATCATAGCGGCTCGATGCATGAGATCTTTAATCTTGGCGAATCGCAGACCATTGAATTGAAAGAACTCATTCGTTTGCTCGAAAGAGCATTGGATATGCGGGCAGTGATCGATCAGAAGCCGCTGCAGCCGGGCGATGTGCCGTGTACATACGCCGACATCACAAAGGCCCGCGAGCTGCTCGGCTATAATCCCACGACAAAGATCGCAGACGGCATTCCGAAGTTCGTTGAATGGTTCCGAACCTCGCGGCAGCGATCTCTCTTATAATACTCACACTTACGCCGGCGGCGGGCCGGGCGATAACGTATTACCATCAATGTAATTGCCGAACCTTTTCGGCAGGAGGCGGAGCATGTCAAACATTCCTCGATCAGACAGCGGCAACTGGGCGGAACTTCGAGCCGAACTTCTCGATTTGCACCCGAGTGAGGCCGCAGATGCCATTGCAGGCCTGCCGGAGAATGAGACGGCGGTCGCTTTTCGCCTGCTGCCGAAGGAGACTGCCGCAAAGGTCTTCGAATATTTTGACAAGCATACGCAGCAGGCGACCATCAAGGATCTCGGCAAAGCTGAAGTTGCGGCCATTCTCAACGATATGGCTCCCGACGACCGTACGGCATTTCTAGAACACCTGCCCGACCAAATACTGAAAGAGACGCTTAATCTGCTGACCGATGACGAACGTGCGATAGCCGGCACGCTCCTCGGCTATGACGAGAACAGCGTCGGCCGTCTTATGACGCCGTATTATGTGCAGGCCCGCGAGACGTGGACTGTAAAGGAGACGCTCGAAAGCATACGCCGATCGGGCCGTAAGGCCGAGACGCTCAACGTGGTTTACGTGGTTGATGACGAGAACCGCTTGATCGACGACGTACGTATCGGCCAATTCCTTCTTGCTGATGATATGACTGTTGTCAGCAGCATCATCGACCGGAAATTCACGGCACTGCGGGCAACGATGGATGAGGAAGAAGCGGTCCAGATCTTTCGGCGTTACGACCGTTCGACGCTGCCCGTCGTTACGGACAGCGGCGTGCTCGTCGGGATCGTAACGGCTGATGACATCCTCGATGTTGCAGAATCCGAAGCGACCGAGGATATCCAGAAGTTCGGCGGACTCGAGGCCCTCGACCTGCCGTATGTGCGTACGCCTTTCTACTCATTGATACGCAAACGCGCGGGCTGGCTCATCATTCTGTTCTTGGGCGAGATGCTCACCGCCTCGGCCATGGGTTACTTCGACGACGAGATCGAACGTGCCGTGGTACTTGCCCTGTTCGTGCCGCTTATCATCTCATCGGGCGGCAACTCGGGTTCCCAGGCCGCGACGCTCATAATCCGTGCCATGGCACTGGACGAGGTAACGCTGCGTGATTGGTGGTATGTGATGCGGCGTGAGGTTCTGTCAGGCCTCTCGCTCGGCGTCGTGCTAGGCGTGATCGGCTTTGTGCGTATAGCGTTGTGGCAAGGCCTCGGCATCTATAACTACACCGAGCATTGGCTGCTCGTTGCCGTTACGGTCTTTGCTTCACTGATCGGAATTGTTATGTGGGGAACGCTTTCGGGCTCGATGATCCCATTCGTCCTGCGAAGATTCGGCCTCGACCCCGCAACGTCAAGCGCGCCTTTCGTCGCCACGCTCGTGGACGTAACGGGCCTCGTCATTTACTTTACGATCGCCTCCGTCATCCTCCGCGGAACCCTTTTGTGACGAAATGGTCGGGCTTGACCACGTGCGACGTCGCCAAGAGCTGACGCGAAGTAACCGATGCGAGCATCCTGCTGTGCACGGAGCTAGCTCGAACCGAGAACTTCCGCGGAGAGCTTATCGAGGTTTTGCTCGTTGGCGGTTTTCAGAAAATCGGTCATTTTCGTCGCGAAGGTTTCGTTTTCGAAATCCTGTATCCAAGTCACCTTTGTTTGCCCGCCATTTTCAGCAAGCGCGATGGTCAGCTCATATTTTGGCAATGAAATGTGCTCAATAACGATCCTTTTTCCGGGCACGACCTCGCGAAAGACGCTCTCGTTCTCATAATTTTTCCCGTCTGGGCCATGCATTGTATAGACCCAACGCCCGCCGCTCTCGAATTCAAATGTGTGAAACGTATTAGTGAATCCAGCTGGGCCGAACCAGCGGGCAAGACGCTCACCGTCGGCAAAGGCGGCAAAAACCTTATAGGCCGAGGCCGCGATGTTTCGTGAGGTCTCGAGGAGTATCATGATCCTATCCTATCAGTAAAGGCTTATCGTAACACGGCTTCGAGCGTTTCGATGTTGGAGGCGCACAGCGTTCTGAACTTAATAACAGTAGCCGGTAACGCGTGTCTTGCCGAGGTCTTCTGCGTACGTCTCGGCCGGATATTTCTTGTTTTCGATACCCATAAAATAGACACAGATGCTGAGCGTGTACATACTCAGACCGACCCCATAGATCCCATTGGTCGATCCGCCCGTATATTTCTAAAGGTAAGAGCCGTATCCGATGCTCCGGTTCGAAATAATCCTGCCTTCGCTGTTCTTGCCATCCAAAAACCACAGCTTGCATTTCGCATTTACCCCCGCAATAAGCCCATGCAATTCCTGCATTTCGTCGCGCTTCTAATCGGGTTGGCCGTTGATGTACTCGCTGATCTGTTTCCGGGCGGTCATTTGAGATGCCGCGTCGTGGTCAATTGAATTTAGCCCCGGACAAACGTCGGCGGAATAGAGTTGAATACGAATGGGGTAGCGACGATCGTATCAATCGACCACATTTCGTTCATCGTGCTGTTGCAATCCTGATGCAATTTGTCGTCTGCGATCGCGGACGTATGGTCACAGAATCCATAGATCGTGATATTGATTACGGCGATCACTCTCCAAAAATTTCCACCTCCAGTTCTTACGTACTCATCTCGCTTTAAGAAGGCCCGCGAACGCGTCGCGATAACAATACGCAAGGAAAGAGTTCGCGAGCACGAGGAATATCGGGATCGGCAAACTGCTTCGGTCGAGGAAAATGCCGACCATCAGAATGTTAACGATGATCGGCGACAGAATGACCAGAGCGAGCGGTACGAACCGGCCAATAACGAGGAGAACGCCACACGAAAATTCAGTGATCTTCAAGAGAAAGAAGAAATAACCCGATGCCATCAGCCCGTCGTTGAACGTCTTGATCGGCCCTTCCATCGGCGGAGGCGGGAACACTCCGAAATACATCAGAAAAAATGTAACCGATGCAAAAAGGAACAACAGTCCCATCAGCGTCCGTACCACGATCTTGGCGACCTTCATAGAATTACCGCAACACCAAAAAGCAGATCCGAATGCCGTGGAAGCTAAGTTGATCATTGACGAATATATCGGCAGGGTCACGTCGCCGGCGACGTAGGTCATACCGGATGCGATGACTCATATACGGCCTCCGATCTTTCCTGCCAGGAACGCCACCGGAATGTAGAGTGCAAGATCGCCGACGACAAACCACAACGGAGCCGGGATGAGCGTGGCGGCGTATATCCCACCCAAAAGGAACCAAGCTCCGATAGCGATGGCAAATATCATCTTGGCGGACGGAGCGATCCTGGCGGCAACAAACGCACCGACAAAGGTCCCGAACTGATGCGCTAACAATGTGCCCGCAAAGTTCGCCATCGTGAGCTTATGTGCGTTCGCCTTTACGCTTTCGGCGTCGAATAGGTTCATCCCGTCCGGCAAGCCGAACACAGCATTCGAAAGCATTAGGATGCCGAAATTTACGAGACTGCCCACAACGATCCCGGCAACGACCGCTAAAATTCCTTTAACTATTTTCATAGTTCCTCCACTCCTACCATTCTGACTAACGATTCAGGCTTGCCAAAAATTCTTTCAGGTTCTCGAAGGTCGCCTCGGTCCCTTCCCTAAAGCCCATTGCGATTACCCGTTCCATGCGTTCGAGCGATTCATTGTATATCGAAACGCTGACCTTTGTGCCGTCGCCATTGTCCGAAAAATTGAGGTCCCAGTCCGAGCCGGGAAGGTCAAGGTTCTCGTTCTCGTCGGCAAATGCGTTGAAGAACTTGAAGTTCGTCTTGGGCGTGATCGAAGTATATTTCTGGACCGCCCAACGCTCCTGGCCCTCGGGGCTTATCATCGCATAGAACCTGCGGCCGCCGACCTCAAAGTTCATGGCCTTCGTTCTTGATATAAAGGGCTTCGGCGCCCACCATTGATCGAGAAGTTCGGCCCGCGTGTACGCATCCCAAACCATATCACGCGGGGCATCGAACTCCGCCGTGATCGTAACGGTCTTGGTGTTCTTGTTAATGTTGAATTCCATATTGATCAGCCTTTTTTCACCACAGAGGACGCCGAGTTCACTGAGACATCCGAATTTACACTGTGTTCGCCGTGGTTAACCGCTTCCGGCTTGTTATTTGATGTCGGCCTCGCCAAAGAGGACGCAGAGATCATTGCGGACTGTTAGTTTACTCTCTGTGGGCCCTCCGTGGTTAAAAGTTCTTGTCCGGTTCTACGCTGTCAGCAACCCGCAACGCGATATCGACGGCTTCCAACTAGTTCGACGAGTAGTTCTTCAGCTCGCCGTTGAGCCATTCGAGATTTCGATCCAATCGGCTGATCTCGTTCTTTGCCCCGTCGATCGCCGCTTGCTTTCCATCAGCTTTCAAAATGCGCTCATTTTTAAGAAGATATTCTCTGAATTCTGCGAGAAATGCCGCAGTTTCCCTTTTCATCTCTTGGAAACGCTTCAGCTCAGCGCCGTAGATGAAACTCTTGTCGCCGTCCAAGCGACGCTGCCGGATTCCGGCGGGCGACTCAAATCTTTCTTGATAGGCTTTTTTGAATGCCCCAAATCGCTCGATGAAGGGAAGTTCGCGGGATAAGATATCTCTCTGCTGCCGAAGTGCCTCGTTGACGGTCTGATCTTTTGTCGCGGCTTTTGCAGCGGACACGGACCCTTTCGATGAAGCTGCCGTTTTCTCAAACTCCTCAGCGGATCTCTTTAGATCTGCCCTTGATACGCCATTAGCCTCGGCCATTTCGAGAAATTCATCAATCTCATCGCCCTTCTTTTGCGAAACTCCGGCGATGATCGTTAGAGATTCAAGGGCCCGCTTTGTAACCGCAGATGCCATAACGGCCTTGTTACCGTCGAACGATGCGCCGAGCATAACGACAACATTCCCGATCAAAGCCGTTCGGTAAAAGAGATTTGCATTCCGGCCCGCACTTTTGGCGGTCCATGAGAGTGAGGGGATAGATATCCGAACCTTGCCCGCCCGTCGAAGGTCGGTTACGGACAGCGATCCTGCCGGCCCATCCGTGACCTTGATCTTTTTTCCACTCTCTGCGGCCCGCATCCAATTGAACCACTGGCGATGTGCCTCTAGTATTTCCTGATCTGCCAGTGTTTTCGAAGTGTCTGCGAACTCGGCGGTCTTCGTAAACCGGATCATCATCGATCCGCCGGCGCTGTTGAGAGTAACTCCATCCTCTGCTTTGCGTGTGATCGAAAGCCCTTTTTCTGCGACCGTTAATCGAAACTGCGGCGTCGCCGCAGTGTAATGTATCGTCAGACCGTCGTTTGTAGCAGCGACCGAAAACGGCCGATCCGCCTTCGTCTGCGCCAACATTGCGGCAGGTGCGAGGATAGCGAAGGATAATGCGAAAATAAGCGTGTGCAGGTTACAAAGTTTCATCTCTGCTATTCTCTGATACTGATCCTTTTTCAGCAATAGCTCGTCGATGCTGATCGCACGGAGCGTCGGCTGTTAGTACCAACCGGCCGGTCAGGCAGGCCTGTCCGTACCGCACTGCGGCAAGCCGAGGAATTTCAAAAACTTCTCAGCCGATGCCGGCAAACACAGACAATCAACCGCAATCTTTCTCGTGTCCCGACAGCCAAACGTAATACGCCGTCCGGCTCGCCCGACTCATTTACCACCATCTTTTGCATCCATTGATGCAGAACGTTCTCGTTCGCGTCGGCGAATGCGTTGAAGAATTTAAAATTCGTTTTCGGCGTGATCGAAGTGTATTTCTGCACCAGCAACGCTCATCGCCCTCGGGGCTTACCATCGCATAGAACCTGCGGCCGCCGACCTCAAAGTTCATGGCCGTCGTTCTTGATATAAAGGGCTTCGGAGCCCACCACTGATCAAGCAGTTCGGGCTTTGTATAAGCGTCCCACACGCGATCGCGCGGCCCATCGAACTCCGCCGTGATCGTAACCGTTTTTGTTTCTTTATTTACATTAAATTCCATATATATTCACTTCTCACTAGGTGTTGATCTGATGGTCTTTAACCGCCGACGGGCGACACATAGCCCCGTCCTTCAGCGTGGGGGCTGCTGTCGATGAGTCGCGATAGGGCGTTTCAACGTCCTTCAAATCGCCGGCTTAAGCCGTCAGAGGAATAAGCCCGTTGAAACGGGCTGCGAATCTTTCGTCGGCCTAAACCCCGCCGTGAACGACGGGGCCACATGCCGCTTAGCGGAAAGGCATCTAGCTTCTCTTGTTTTTCATAAGCAAGAGCACTTCGTCGAGTCGTTGGTAGCTCATCTCCATACCGTCGGTCATACCGGTTGCGAATGCGGCGTCACGGTCGGCCTTCGAGGCGAAACTGATCGTGGTCGTCACGTTCGTGAGGCCGTTGGTCTCCTCGAAAGTGATCGTGATGACCGACGGTTCGCTCCCCATCGAAACGCCCAAATTGCCAGGATCGAATATCTGGGTATGCACCAGTTTGGCGTGCTGAACGACCTCGAGAACCTCGCCGGTGAATCCGAACTCCTGACCGTTCTCCTCGCTTCGCCATCGCCAGGTGTACTTTCCGCCGGCGCGCATATCCATCTCGCAAACCGGCATCGACCATCCGGGAGGTCCCACGCACCAGCGGCGCAAAAGGTCCGCCTCCATGTATGCCCGCCACACCATTTCGGCGGGTGCATCGAAGCTCCGTTTGACGAGCACATCGGTATCTGACGGCAGACTTGCTTCAGCGGGTTTCATATCTTTCGCTCCTTTATTTCTTGTTGTTTTAGCTCGGCAAGCAACGCATCAAGCTGCTCGAACCGGCTTTCCCAGATCTTGCGGTAATGTTCGAGCCATTCGTCGATCTCTTTCATCTTGGCGATCTCGAGCCGGTAGTATATCTCCCGCCCGCGTTGCACCTGCGTGATGACCTCGCATTCTGCGAGTATCCGCAGGTGTTTTGAGACGGCCTGTCTCGATGTGTCGAAATGTTCAGCGATAGCGTTCGGCGTCATCGCCTGCAATGCGACGAGCGCAATGATCGCCCTCCGCGTCGGATCAGCAATAGCTTGAAAAACGTCTCTTTTCATATCGACGGGCGCAAGTATGCAACCGAATGATTGCATATGTCAAGCGCAACCGAACGATTTCGAAAAGTTTTTTTGGTGAGTTGAAATTAGAAGTCGGTGAGTTCGTTCGCTTTTCGTGTAGTTTGGTCGTTGCGTTTAGAAACCGTAACCACGAAATAACACCAAATAGCACGAACCACGATTTATTCAATCTATCGATCTAAAATCCCTTGCGATAGGGTTTACCTAATCCCAATCCTTCTTGAGCAGGAGTTCCTCGATGCGATACGCGTGGAACATCTCGTGGTTGAGCAAGTGCCGGAACATTATGAACACCGAATAATGATCGAACGCCTCGTGCACGGCCTCCTTTTGCCATTCGTCGGGTGATAACTGCTTGAGCCTTTCTACAAGCGACGCGCGCTCGCGGACGTAGCGGTCGAGCGAGGCGTCCAGGTCGACCTCGAGCATCGCCCCCGCTTCATCCTCGGGCGAATTCTCGATGGTTTTGATGAGTGGCTCGGGCTCCGACAGGATCAGATCAAGCCGCGCCCGAAACGCGACGTCCGACTGCGACAAGTGGATCGCATGCTCATATGCCGACCATTTGTTCTCGCTCGGCCGCCGTTTCAATATCTCCGCCGGCACCTCTCGGATCAAAGGAATGATCACGCCGGGAGCCGTTGCAAGCGCGGAGATTAACTTGGTCGTATCGCTCATTCGTCCTGGCCTAGGTTTCAACCGCCATTTCCACCGTCATGAAGGCAGTTGATTTGTCGCACAGTGAATGCCGCCTCCGCCGCGGTCGACCGCAGTAGCTGTGGGTGAGTTCGCCGCCGTCGGATAGGCCTTAAAAGTTGAGGTACTAGGAGCCGAAATGCAGGGCGTGATATGTCTAAGCTGCCATCACGTCAACATAATCACTTCGCGATAATGCAGGCGGAATTGCGGCACCGGACTCAGACAGATCTTCCAGATGTAATTCGATGGCCTCCTGAATGAGTTGTTTGACCTCGGCTTCGGTTTCGCCGACAGCGACGCACCCCGGAAGATCAGGGACGTATGCTCCCCAACTCGTTTCTGCTTTTTCAATAACCACCATGTATCGCACTTCTATTTCTTTAGCCCTGCTTGTTTGAGAACATTGTTAAGCGTTCCGGGCGGCATGTCAACACTTTCTTTTCCAGCGATAGTAACTGTACCGGACTTTGACGGAGGATGAAACTGTTGGTGGCTTCTACGAGTTCGCACTAAAACCCAGCCATCCTTCTCGATCATTTTGATCACGTCCTTGACCTTCGAGCCGTCACCTTCTCGACGCGGTTGTAGACGGTGTCGCGTTCGACGGGGTTGAAGCCGGAGCGTTCGATCATGGTAACCAGTTCGGGTTTGGTGATTTTACCGCTTTGCCGCTTCTTTCACAGCTTTGACGCATCTATCAATATTTTTAAGAATGTCTTCGCCCCAAAATCTTAAAACGATCCATCCTTCTAAAGATGAGTTCCAAGCCGCTGTCGTATAATCAAGCCTCTAACGGGGCTTACTTATTGAAAATTCGTTGGTTATGGAATTCTAGGAATTCTTTAGATGGAAGAAACTTATCGGGTAGCAGAATTTTTTCGTTCTGGTAGGCCTTAAAGAGTGTTTGAATTATTGGCTCCTCTGAGCTTTGAAATTGCTCGGAAATAAGAACTCGATAATCAGGTGTTACGGTGATATATCCGTTATCGAATGCTTTGTCATGAAGGGCATTTAGGCACAAGCCATTTCTTGGATTAGTCCTATTCAATTTATCAACTGACCAAGGTTTTATGTGACTCGCCACTAACAAATTGGAGGTTGGTAAGCCGGTTATGCAGCACCGCAAATTATATGCTGAAAGAATCGCACTCCGAAAGAAGCTCTGATTTACTCTCGTTTTCACAATATTCAATCGTTCTTTTCCCGGTGGAAGATCATCAACCTCAATTTTCTGGACTTCCTCGATTGTCTTGTTCTGAAATTTCGCGATCAATGCTTCGCTTTCAAATGCCAGCTTCTCCCAATTCCCGTTAAATTCGTTCCATACTTCTTCCTCTAAATGGGCACCATGAATTAATCCCGTAATGCCGGCATCTCGTAACTCTGGGTCAAGACGGCCGAAGTTGCCGATTTTCATGTTTAAAGCAGAAGGTGAACGTCCAATGATATTGGCGTACTTTAATATCGTTGGATGAGTCTTACTACTATTCTTAAACGGAATCTTACAATAGACATTGAACGCGATAATCGTTTCTTCCTTCGTCCAATTCTTTGTTGCCATGACACGGAGTCTAGCACAAAAAAAGGAAAGGAAAATGCCTTTATAGAAATTATCTATTCTAGGGTCTATTCCGTATGAGTTAACCGATATTCTTTATCGGCACTTAGATTTCGCAACCAGAACTTTAGGTACTTATAATTTTGGACGATGCAAAGCTGCGGTTCATGGTGTTTTAGAGTTTGTTCTTGAGAATGAGGAACTTTTTAAGGATAAGTTTCAAGACAAATCGAGGTTCTTAACCAAACATCTCAATCAAGTGGGCGGAGTGAAGCCTCTGCCCTATTTCGACAAAGGCTTTTTCAAAGCAACATTGGATCGGGCACGCCGAAGAATAGCAGAAGTTTAATATCACTTCGGTGGCGTAAGACCATCCTATGCCGCGACCTTATCGACGCGGTTGTAAACCGTGTCGCGCTCCACGGCCTCGAAGCCGGCGCGGTGGATGAGGTCGATTATCTCGGCCTTTGTCATTTTGACTTCGTTGTTCGATTCAACCGAATAGCTGTGGGTGAGTTCGCCGCCATCGATGTGGCGTAAGTCGAGGTCGTTGGCTCCGAAGTGGAGGGCGGTCTGGGTGGTGGATTTGTTGAGCATCAGTTCGGTTTTACTCCGAGGGCTTGCAGTGCGGCCTGTGCCTGTTTGTTATTTGGGTCGAGCTTTAGCACGTTGCGAAACTCAGACACAGCCTCAGCTTTTTTGCCTAACTCGGAGAACATCATTCCGCGAACGAAATAGAGAGTCGGCTCACGCGGACTGAGTTTGATCGCCACCTCATGATCAGCGGTCGCCGCACTCATGTTGCCCTTCACACCATAGGCGTAACCACGAAATGCGTAGCAAGCGGCTGCATCGGGTTTCAGTCGCAGGCACTCGGTGAAGGACTTGATCGACCCGTCGTAGTCTTTTTGAGAAAGCTGTCGTCTGCCCTGAGTGGCTAACGATTCTGCCGTCGGCTGCGTGGAACTGGGCGTTATCGGTTGAGTTGTCACGGGGGCCGGAGCCAATTTGCCAAGCTGCGTTTTCGCGGTGTAGTTATTCGGTTCAAGCGCGAGAGCCGCACGGTAATCGGCGACAGCTTTTGCCCGCTCGCCCTTCTCTTCGAATAGACCGGCCCGACTTGTATAGTAATAGGCACTCGGCTGAAGCGTTAGTACCTTGGTGTAATCCGCGATCGCCGCATCGACATTCCGCTTTGGATTGAAGAATGGAGACGCATGAACAGTCGCACGCATGGAATAAGCTCCGACGTGGTCTGCGTTGAGGCTTATTGCAGATGTGAAGTCAGCGATGGCCAGATCGTTCTTCTGTTCGAGCGAATAGGAGATTCCGCGCTCGTAATAAGCCTCAGCCAAGTACCTAGTATTTCCAATTTTCGAGAGGATCTCGATAGCACGGTCATAATCAGGTTTGAGCGAAGAGTATCCGCTCCCCATGAAATATCGCCGTAAGGTCGTTTTGACTACCAGTGCTTCGCCTTTTTTTGGGTCGAGTTCGAGAGCCTTGTCAAAGTCTGCGTAGGCGGCATCACTCGCTTCTTTCCTAATGTTCTTGGCGGCCGCTTCATCCTTAAGAAATGTGTTTCTCGCCTTTTTGTCGTAGATCAAGCCGCGACGGTAATAAACTTCGCCATTGCCCGGAACGCTTGCGACCGCCTTGTTGGCATCGGCAAGCGAAAGATCAAAATCGCCCTTGCTCGCATACATGTCGGCACGGGCAAAGAGAGCGTGTATAGACTTGGGATTTTTGCGAATGCACTCATCTGCTTTCGCTTGCGCCTGCGAATAGTCTTTGGACTTTACGGCCGCCGCCGTGGCCTGCTCAACTTCCACTACACACGGGGCGACCTTGTTCTGCGCGGCTGTGGAATCAGCAACGAAGACACTGACCATGAATAGAAAAACGATTCGGATTCCGTTTACCTTGTAAGTTCTCATATCTACGCTCCAACTCTCTCTACGCGGTTATAAACCGTATCTCTTTCGACGGCTTCGAAGCCTGCGCGGTGGATCATGTCGATTATCTCGGCCTTTGTCATCTTGACTTCGCCATCGCTCGCGTAGCTGTGGGTGAGTTCGCCGCCGTCGGTGATGGTGCCGTCGAGGTCGTTGGCTCCGAAGTGGAGGGCGGTTTGGGCGGTCGCTTTGCCGAGCATGACCCAGTAGGCCTTGATGTGGTCGAAGTTGTCGAGCATCAGGCGTGAGACGGCGATGGTCTTGAGATTGTCGATCGCGTCGGGGCCGGGAAGCGTCGCGAGGGCGGTGCCCGGCGGATAAAAAGCGAGCGGGATGAAGCACTGGAAGCCGCCGGTCTTGTCCTGCTGTTCGCGGAGACGGACGAGGTGGTCGATGCGGTCTTGCGGAGACTCGATGTGGCCGTAGAGCATCGTCGCGTTGGTTTTCAGGCCAGCCTTGTGAACTTTACCTGCCAATTCCAACCAGCGGTCACCGTCGCATTTGTGATCGCAGATGCGCGAACGCGTCGGTTCGGCGAAGATCTCGGCACCGCCGCCGGGGCAAGAATCCATTCCCGCGGCGTGGAGTTTTTCGATCACCTCTTCATCGCTCATTTTGTAGAAACGTGCGAAGAAATCAAGCTCGACCATCGTGAGTGCCTTCAAATGCAGTTTCGGAAACTCACGCTTCAAGGACGAGAAAAGATCGGTGTAATACTCGAAAGGAAGTTTCGAGTTCAGCCCGCCGACAATGTGCAGCTCGGTCGCACCTTCAGCGACTGCGTCGCGAGCTATTCGCACGCCTTCTTCGACCGAATGCGTATAGGAGCCTTCCTGACGCGCACGCTTATAAAAGCCGCAGAATTTGCAATCCGCGACGCAGATATTCGTGTGGTTGAAGTGCCGGTTGACGTTGTAATACGTCGTCAGGCCGTGCTTTCGGCGGCGAACGGTGTCGGCCAATTTTCCGAGCGCGTTCAGATCGGTCGTCGCGTAAAGTGCGAGCCCGTCGTCAAACGACAACCGCTCGCCATCCTCGACCTTGAACGCAATATCCTGTAATTTCGGGTCAAATGAAAACTGCATATTTAGCGTTAAGTTTACCAAAATTGAATTTGCCCGCGAAACAAGCGAACATACACGAGAGTTATCTTTAATTCGTGGCGATCTTAGCGGGCAAGTCATTGTTATGAAATTCGGCAAGGTTGATGATCCGGAGAGTGTTGACCTCACAATATCGCGAGATCATCCTGACACGAAACGGGTTTTGGCGAAGAGCAATGCAAAGGAGCTGCGCATATATGTCGGGTGCGCCAAGTGGAACAAGACCGATCTCAAGGGTTTTTATCCGAAAGGGACGAAGGACGAGCTACGGTATTATTCGACACAGTTCAACTGCGTAGAGCTGAACGCAACCTTCTACCGAATGTTCAAGCCGGAGGTCTTTCAAAATTGGTACGCGAGCGTGCCGAAAGGCTTCAAGTTCTGTCCAAAATTGTCGCAGTCGATCTCGCATTATCGGCGGCTGAAGGAGGTCGAAGAGCTTGTTGATATCAGCGTGGCTAATATGTCGCTGCTCCGCGAAAAGCTCGGCATGCCGTTCCTGCAGATGCACAATAACTTCAAGCCAAAGGATGCGGAACGTGTCGCGGCGTTCATCGAATATTGGCGGCAGTACAAGATGCCGCTCGCGGTCGAGTTCCGCCATACGGATTGGTTCAACGACCGCGACACTTCTGCCCGGCTTTACAAGCTGCTCGAAAAGTATAAGATAACGAACGTACTTGTCGATACCGCCGGGCGGCGTGACCTTATGCATATGCGGCTGACAACCCCGACGGCTTTTGTCCGCTGGGTCGGTGCAAATTCTGCTGATATCGACCGGCGGCGTCTCGATGAGTGGGTGCGGCGTATCGCTAAGTGGAAAAAGGTTGGCCTGAAGAACCTTTATTTTTTTGTCCATCAGAATGTTGAGCGCGAATCACCCCTGCTTGCCGCATACTTCATAGATCGCCTGAACAAAAAGCTTCATACCGAGCTGCGTATTCCGCAAACCCTGAATTCTCGAGGTGAGCCGGAAACGATATGCTGACAGAATAGTTCAGTGCCGAGCGGCCGAAAGTTATTAATTTGGTTAATCAATAGGCAAATCGCTTTTGATGTTCGCGGTGATACAGGTGTCTGTGGCAGAGTATTATCCTGAAGCTGTAATGAAACATATTGAACATATCACCGATCTTGCACTTGGCGGACAGATCGATGCTGCGTCGCCAAAGGCACGCGAAATTTACGACGGGCCCGGCCGCAAGCTGATCGAGATCACGCTTTCTGACGGCGGAGTTCCCGCAAAACATATATCGCACGATCCGATCACGGTGCTTTGCGTGTCCGGGAACGGAACATTCAAGGCCGGACCCGGGCTTGAGGAATCGATCGCGATGACGCCCGGAGTTCTTATCACGCTTGCGGCGGAGGTCGAACACGAAGTGACCGCTGAGCCTGATATCAAGCTTCTGGTAACGAAGTTCAGACCGTACTGATGCTTTAATTGAGGAATAACAATGAAAAGACTTTGGTTTCTGTTAATTGCAGTTTGTGTGTTCTCCTTCGCAGTCTTGGGGCTTATCGGCGCCGAGATCTTTCGGCAGGCGCCGCCTATCCCTACGAAGGTGGTTACCTCCGACGGAGCCGTTATGATCCCGAACGAAGACATAATGATCGGTCAAAATGTTTGGCAGGCGATGGGCGGTATGCAGGTCGGCTCTATCTGGGGGCACGGAAGCTACGTTGCGCCTGATTGGACGGCGGATTATCTGCATCGCGAGGCCGTGTTCCTGCTCGATGAGTGGGCAAAGGAGAAGAACGGCGTCGAATTCTCGCAGCTTGGCCGCGAAGATCAAGCAGTGCTTAGGCAGCGGCTTGAGGATACGGTAAGGGCAAATAATTACGATCCTGCGACGGGCGTTCTGACGGTTGAACCACTTCGTGCCCGGGCATTCCAGCTTAACCTCGAACACTATACAGATGTTTTTACCAACGGCAGTACCGATTATGCGATCCAACGCGGAGCACAATCCGATCCTGTAAAACTACGGCAGTTGAACTCATTCTTCTTTTGGACGGCTTGGGCGTCCGCAGCCAATAGGCCCGGCGATACGATCTCGTACACGAGCAACTTTCCGTCCGAGCCGCTTGTGGGCAACGTGCCGACGAGTTCGGCAGTTGTTTGGACGGGCGTCAGCGTCATCGTCCTGATCGCCGGCATCGGTGCGATGGTTTGGTTCTACGCCGGATGGCGAAAGTCGTCCGATGCGACGGATGCACCCATGGCCGACCCGTTGATCGGGCAGATGCTGACGCCGTCACAAAAGGCGACCGTGAAATACTTCCTGGTCGTAAGCCTTCTGTTTCTGCTGCAGATAGCAATGGGAATTGTCACAGCCCATTACGGCGTCGAGGGCGGCGGGCTTTACGGCATCCCGTTGGCGGAGTATTTGCCGTATGTCATAACGAGGACTTGGCATACCCAGCTCGGCATTTTCTGGATCGCAACGGCGTGGCTCGCTGCGGGCCTCTTTATCGCACCGTACATCTGCGGGCGCGAGCCGAAAGGCCAAAAGCTCGGTGTCGATCTGCTTTTCGGTGCGTTGCTGATCGTTGTACTGGGGTCGATGGCGGGCGAATGGCTGAGTGTTATGCATAAGCTCGACGGCGACCTGTGGTTCTGGTTCGGTCATCAGGGCTACGAATATGTCGATCTCGGCCGTGTGTGGCAGGCTGCCCTCTTCATTGGACTGCTGCTGTGGCTGTTCCTTGTGGGCAGAAGTGCCGTCGCGGCCCTTCGTTCAAAAGAGAATAACAAGTCGCTCGTGCTGCTCTATCTTGCAACGACCGCCGGTATTGCTCTCTTCTATTCACCCGGTCTTTTCTGGGGTGCCCGTTCGCACCTTACCGTGGTTGAGTATTGGCGTTGGTGGGTCGTGCATCTTTGGGTCGAAGGTTTCTTTGAGGTATTTGCGACCGTCGTTATCGCATTCCTCTTTGCACGTCTGGGCGTGATCAAAGCTGAGATCGCCGCATATACATCGCTGCTTTCAGGTGCGATATATTTGAGCGGCGGCATTATCGGAACACTTCATCATCTATATTTTGCGGGTACGCCGACAGTCGCACTTGCATTTGGTTCGGTGTTCAGTGCACTTGAGATCGTGCCGCTCGTTTTTGTCGGTTACGAGGCGATCGATAACGTATGGCACTCACAGGCGCGCGAGTGGCTGGCGCAATACAAATGGATCGTTTACTTCTTTGTCGCGGTGGCGTTCTGGAACCTTGTCGGTGCCGGTGTGTTCGGTTTTATGATCAATCCGCCGATCGCACTCTATTATATGCAGGGCTTGAACACGACAGCGGTACACGCGCACGGTGCTTTGTATGGCGTTTACGGTACGTTGGGCCTGGCGTTGACGCTCTTTTGTTTGCGGGCAATGGATCCGGAACGCAAATGGAATGAACGGCTGCTGTCGTTTGCATTCTGGTCGATAAATATCGGAATGCTGCTTGAGATACTGCTGAGCCTGCTGCCGATCGGACTGATGCAGACATATCAGTCGGTCGCGCAGGGTTATTGGGCGGCACGCAGCCCGGAATTCATGCAGACAAGCGTTATGGACATACTCCGATGGATGCGAATGGTCGGCGATACGATCTTTGCCGTTGGGGCGGTCGCATTCATTTGGTTCACGCTCAAACTTATCTTTGCACGGCCGACGCGGGTCGCTGCAGCATAGAGTTCGGCGGTTCGATGGTAAGCGGCGGCAGGTGTTCAACGATCCTGCCGCCGCATTCCTGCGTCTGCGGATGACCTTTTGCGGGTCAATGGTTATCATTGAAACAGACACGTTGTGCGGGCTGCACGGGCAATCGCGAGCAGTTCGTTAGGGTGTTTTTGTTTATCGATCAATGAAACAGGATATTTTGAACAGGGAAGATATCGATCTGCTCATGCGGGAGTTCTACTCGCGCGCCATGAGCGACGAAATGATCGGTTATCTGTTCACAGAGGTTGCAATGCTCGATCTTGAGCACCATCTTCCGGTGATCGGCGACTTCTGGGAGACGATCCTTTTCGGCACGAGATCGTATCAGAAGTACGGCCGCAGTCCTCTTTATGTGCACAAGATCCTCGACGACAAAGAGCCGCTGCTGATCGAGCACTTCAGGCGTTGGGTCGCGATCTTTGACGAATGCGTTGACAAGGACTTCGAAGGCGAGAATGCAGAATCGATCAAGATGCGTGCAAGGGCGATTGCTTCGCGGATGTCGTATTTTCTCAATCCGGAAGAAGAATTGAGACTCGATCGGACGCCGACGGCAGCCGTCTAGCCGGCACGATCGTGTGCCGACGATCGCACCGCATACATATTCTTCAAGTCAATTCAGCGGCTGATCCTTTCTGCGATCTGCCGCTTCCAGTTTTAGAAAGGTTTTGATGGCTCCGATAACTTCGGTGCCCTTTACGATCCCCGGTTTGATGTTGATGACGCTGCCATTGCGTTCGATAACGGCCGTAAGGTCATGAGTGATCGCCTCCTCCATTGATGCCGATACGCCGACCTTGTAGTTGTAGTTCCGCGTCGTTGTGAACATAAGATCCTCAACGTCAGCCCAGCGGCCCCGGTGCACCTCGCTGCGGGTTTTATAAACAAAACCTTTGCTGTAAAGCCGCAGTTCGTCCGAACGCCCCACAAACTCAGCCCATGCGAGATAGAGGAACGGAATGGCAAAGATTATGCATACCGCTCCAAAATAGTGTTCAGCTATGATCGCAGCTCCCGATACGAGTAGCGTCACAGCAAAGAATATCCACAAAGCGGTTATCCATTCGAGGCGCGCTTTGTAAACCGAGATGAGTTCGCCGAATTCCTGCTCGGATTTGTCCGGCTGTTCGTGTGGCATTTTGGTCAATGGCCTTTCAGAAACACGGCTCCGCCGAATGTTATAAGCAATATCACGCTTACGAACGCATTTGTCGTAAAGAACGCGGCATTCAGACGCGAAAGGTCGTTCGGTTTTACAAGCGTGTGCTGATAGGTGAACAGCGCCGCAATGCCCACGACACCGAGCAGCGACGCCCACGATGATCCCGTTATGAGCCAAAGCAGACAGAGCACAATGAACGCCTGAAAGTGGAACATTCGCGCGATCCAGAGCGCGTGGCGAATGCCGAATCTCGCAGGGATCGAACGAAGGCCCGCTTTGCGGTCGTAATCATGATCTTGGCATGCGTACAGAACATCAAAGCCAGCGGTCCATATCATTACGAATACCGATAGTAAGATCGGCACAGCATCGTCGAGCGTGCCGCGTACGGCGATCCATGCGGCTGAAGGTGAGATCGCGAGCGCCGCTCCGAGCAGAAGATGTGCGAGTTCGGTAAAGCGCTTTGCATAGGAGTAGCCGAGGATGAAAAGCAATGCTACCGGCGAGAGCATGAACGTCAGCCGATTCAGCATAAATGCAGAGGTCAAAAATAGAAGCAGGGCAGCGGCAAAGAATGTCCACGCAAATCCGACCGTGAGCTTGCCTGACGGCAGTTCGCGCGATGCGGTACGCGGATTTTTCGCGTCGATAGTACGGTCAATTATGCGATTAAAGGTCATCGCCGCCGAACGTGCTCCGACCATCGCGGCAGTTATCCATGCGAACTGCCAAAACGTAGGCAGGCCTTCTGCGGCGAGTACCATGCCGAGGAATGCAAAAGGAAGTGCGAACAGCGTGTGCTCGAATTTGATCATTTCGAGCGTTGTTCGAAATTTGGCGATAAACGAAGGCATCACAAAATATAACGGCCGCAAAGACACGCCGGTCTTTGCGGCCGATCAAAGGTCTAAGTCAGCAAGCTAACGGACGTACGCATTCGGCAGCGGCTTATCACCCGAGGTGCCGAAGGCCTGAATGAGCGTTCCGCCGGTTGACCTGTTGACATACCACGTTGAGTTCGACGGCCTGAATACAGCTCCATCCGTTTTACCGTCGCCGTCGTAATCACCCGGAACCGGCAGGTCGCCATTCGCGCCGAACGGGAACGCATAATAGCTGAGATCCTCGCTTCGCAGCACATACCAAGTGCCGTTTGACGGACGCCATACCGCAAAGTCAGCTTTGCCGTCGCCCGAATAGTCGCCGGGCACCGCCTTGTCCGTTGAAATGCCGAACTGGGCCGCGAAGACGGTCGCGTTGGTGCTGCGGCGAACCCACCACTCGGCTCCGTTCGTGCCGTTCGGCCTGAATATCGCGATATCGGACTTGCCGTCACCGTCAAAATCACCGACAAGCGGCTTATCCGTTGAAACGCCGAAATTCACAATATCCGTTCCGCCGCTCGAACGGTTGATATACCAAGTTCCTGTCGAAGGACGGAAAACAGCCGTGTCGGCTTTATTATCGCCGTCAAAGTCACCGGGAGCGGGAATGTCGCCCGAGGCGCCGAAAGGCGCCGCATAGTACGAGAAATTCTCGCTTCGAAGCACGTACCAAGTGCCGTTCGACGGACGCCATACGGCGATGTCGGTTTTGCCGTCGCCTGTGTGATCAGCCGGTACGATCACGTCCGAAGAACTGCCGAATGTTGCCGCACCGGTAGTCGAGTTCGTGGAACGCTGCCACCACCATTCACTTACGGACGGCCTGAAGATCGCCAGGTCGGTGCGCGAATCGCCGTCAAAGTCGAACGGGGCTTTCTTGCTGAGTGCGTTCAGAGCGGCATATACATTGATACGCGGTTTTGTGATGCCGTTCCTCGTATCCAGGATCGGCTGCCCTGTGGCTGTCAGGGCATTCAGGATCAGATCGACCGAGGCAGACGGCTTCTTCTGTCGAAGGACGGCAAATGCCGCCGCAACGTGAGGAGCCGCCATCGATGTGCCGGAATAATTCTGATAGGTTGTGGTCGAACCGTTTGTCGTGGCAACCGACGACAATATCCATCGGCCCGGTGCAAGCAGATTCAAAAAGGAGGCACTGTTCGAAAAGCTTGAGACCACGTCAAGTCCGACGCCCGAGCTTCCGTCATCGGTCGAACCAACGCTTACCGCCGAGGATATGCATCCGGGAGCTCCCATCGAATTCGTGTAACCGCTGTTGCCGGAAGAAATAGCTGAGGCGATCTTGACCGATCGAAGGTTGTCGATGGCGGCTTTTCGTGCCGCTTCAGTGCTGTCACAATTTGAAAAATACTGTCCGCCGCCAAGACTCATATTCACCGAGGCGATATTGTATGTGCCGCTCAAGGCAAGAACGCGTTCAAGGCCCTTGATCTGATCGGAGTTATAAGAACGGGCGCAAGGTGCGGTCGCAGTGCCGCAATCTGTTTGCGAGGTGAACTTTGAGAATACTTGGATCGCGATAATATTTGCGCCTTTAGCGATACCGTTAAAACTTGATCCGACACCCGCGATTATCCCTGCGACATGAGTTCCGTGCGGGCAGCCGCTGACAGCCGCATCGCAGTTAACGCCTGAACCGACGGCGGTCGAATCAGTAACGCCGCCGGGGCAGACGCTTATTGCGGCGCTGTTATTTGTTGAATAACACGCTTCGGAAATGACCTTGCCGGTAAGGAAGTTGTGTGTTTTCATAACACCGGTATCCAGCACGGCCACCGCATAACCGCTGCCTGTGAAGCCTGCTGCCCACGCGGCGGGAGCTGAGACGATCGGGCCGCTTTCGGCCAATGTTGCGTCTTCGATCTTGTCCTCTTCGATGCTTGCTATGCTGTCATCCGACGCAAGATCGCGGAGGCTGTCCCCGTCGAGATACGCCGTGAAGAACGGAATATAATCAAATAGATAAAGGTTCTTATCCGAGCGAAGAGACGTATTCTTGTTCAGGAAGGCATTTTGTACACGCCTGACCGCCAGATGTTCCTGTTCGAGCCTCGCACCTTTGAGTTCACCGGGCGGAAGCGGATCCATCTTTAATCCAATGATCACGCGTACGCTACCGGCCGCGGCCTTTTCTATAAGCCGCTCGAAGGCCGCCTTTTTCTGCATTTCGCCAGTAACCGGTGCCAGTTGAGCAAAGGCCGCCAAAGTTAAACCTGCGATCGCGAGCGTTGCTGCAAATAATCGTTGAACTCCTAACCGTTTCATTTGGAATGCCTCCGTTGAAATAAATTAACCGACCACAAATAGTACTTTTTGCAAGCTGACATTATGACAAACAAATGCCGAAGTGTAAATATTCTTTTTTTTGGCGTGCAGATGGTATTTCCGGACATAAAGCCGTCATCGCCTGCCGGAACGCGCTGTAACCAGCCTTGTCGCGTGCCGCCGAACGGCTTCGGGGACATTGCGGTCTTTTGTAAGGCCCATCAGGTCACGGAGCTGCAGTTTATTCATTATCGTCATCGTATTGGCGAGCGGCGTACGCGGGTTCTTTACCAGATTAAGACCGATCGTGTAGCTGCGTGACCATTGTCGGTTCATCGCGATCTGGCGAAGGATATCCTCTGAGATCGAACGCATCGTGGCGATCATTTCGATCTCCTGCTCGGTGATCTTAGGATTGTTCACCACTGCCGATGAAACCAGCTTGTTCGGGTCGCGTATAAGAATATTGCGTGCCTCACGGTCGCCTTTCATACCAAGTTTGACGCGGTCCTTAACACCCATCTTCATGACCCTGTTGATCATCGAGATGCGTTCACTCGAGACCTCGTCATCTTCGGCTGCGATCTCGCCAAGTATCTTTTCAAGCGTCGCCTGTCGCTGATCCTCGGTCTCTTCGTAGATCTCTTCGATGAACTCAAGCCCGAGCCATGAATCGTCGGTTTCGCGGTCAAGCACCTCGATATGGCCCGCGAGGAATATCGCGTCATCCAGCGAGAGGCCAGACGCCTCCATGTGTTCGGCGAATTCCGATCGCTCGATGAATTCCGCCGCCGCTTCTTTTCCTTGAGCACGAAGCTCCTCGGCGATCTGCTGTGCTCCGCGTTCCTTCTCAAAGAACTCGCTCCGTATCTCGCTCGCACGGCGGTCGGCCTCGGCGGTTCGGTGCGGGTTCGACAGAAGCGCCTCGATGACGTCCGGATTCCGAATGAGCAGCTGCTGATTGAGTGCGAGAAATTCGAGCAGCGGACCGTCCTGTGCCGTGCGTGCGAATTTTACGATCGTCTCGACAGGCGTGTTGGCGTTCGCGAGTACGGCCTCGACCAAGGCCGTTGGCTGGCCAAGCGTGTCTGCGTAATAGTTCAAAACTGAAGGCGAGATCGTGGAGGAGGCAAGCTCAGCGGTCAGCGACGCGACATCCTGTTGGCCGAGGGTCGAGATGGCGTTTATGCGGAGTTCTTCATCCGGACTTGCGGCAAGATGTACAAGGATCTCGAGCAGATCTTGCTGCGGCAGCGGCAGTATGCCTTTCGAAGCAGCGACCATTGCGGGGCGAGGTGCTCCGCCGCCTAGAACTGCACGAACAACGGGATTACTTGAACCGCTCTCAGGGGTCATAATTGATCAGCGTCGATCTTTCTAATCAAAAAGTTCTCGTGTGTTCGGCGCCGAAGTTGTCGCCGTTCGGCGTCGTATGTTCAGTTGTTGTGAGGCGCGTTAGGTATCTCACGTGAATTAGCGTTATTTTATATTGATGCAGTGTCCCAAATCAACGCCTTGCAAATGCTCGGTTTGGACAGATATTGACCGCGAACATTAATTCTAATAGTATTACGCAGGGTGCTACGCCCATAATTTAGACCCTAAATTTCCCATTTCGGAACGATCATTTATGATAAAGGAAGCTCTGCTCTCAAGCATCAACAGTAAAGATGCGCGTGTCGGCGTTATTGGTCTCGGCTATGTGGGTTTACCGCTTATTGTTGAATTCGCTTTGAAAGGATTCGATTCTGTCGGCTTCGAGGTCGATGAGGCAAAGGCCGCCGCTATCAATGAAGGACGCTCGTACATTGTTGACGTCAGCTCGGAAACGGTCGCGCGGTGCATCAGCTCGGGCAAGCTAAAGGCAACGACCGATTTCAGCCTGTTGGCCGAGTGTGACGCGATCATTATCTGCGTCCCAACGCCGCTGCGAAAGACGAAAGACCCTGATATGTCGTTCATTTTGACGGCGGGCGGCGAAGTGCAGAAATATATGCGCACCGGCCAGCTGGTCATCCTTGAATCCACGACGTATCCCGGTACGACCGATGAGGTCCTGTTGCCGATGTTCGAGGAGAAGGGCTTCAAGGTCGACAAAGATTTTCTTCTTGCGTTCTCTCCCGAACGTGTCGATCCCGGCAATCCGCAATTCCAGACGCACAACATTCCCAAGGTCGTCGGCGGTGTCAGCCAAGATTCCACGGAAGCCGCCGCGTTCCTTTATCGTCAGATCGTCGAGAACGTGCATGCTGTCTCGTCGGCTCGAGTGGCTGAGGCGGCAAAACTTTGGGAGAACACCTTCCGGGCGATAAATATCGGTATGGCCAACGAGATGGCAAAGCTCTGCAACGCGCTCGGGATCGATACATGGGAGGTTGTGCGTGCGGCGGCGACAAAGCCCTTCGGTTTTATGCCGTTCTTTCCGGGACCGGGGATCGGCGGGCACTGCATCCCGCTCGATCCGCACTACCTTTCGTGGAAGGCACGCCAGCATGGGTTTGATTCACAGTTCATTTCACTTGCCGAGCAGATAAATTCGACAATGCCGAATTACGTTGTCGAGCTAGTTTCGACCGCACTTAATGAAAGTAAAAAGGCTGTCAACGGCTCAAAGATATTGATCCTCGGCGTCGCGTATAAGAAGGATATTGACGATATGCGCGAGTCGCCTGCGTTATCGATCATTGATCTGCTTCGCTCTGACGGCGCCGATGTTGTGTATCACGATCCGTTCGTGCCGGAGGTTACGTTCGATCACGCCTACACGATCGGTGACGGCGAACCGCTTCATAACCGGGAACTTTCTGACGAGCTCCTCTCTGAAGCGGATTGCGTGATAATTTGCACCGAGCATTCAACGGTTGATTACGGCCGTGTCTGCGATCTGGCTTCGCTTGTGGTCGATACACGAAATGCCCTGACGAGCGACGTGCGCGGTTCCTGTAAGGCGAGGGTCGTTCGTTTGTGAATTATCCGCGGTGCAGGCGGCGGGAACTGTTCTATAATGGTGAAGTTTTTACGCGGCGGGCAGCGGCTCAAAATTAGCGGTCGATCTTGGCGGCGAGAGCGTCATCTGCCGCTGATGCACGAATAGGAAACACAAAGCTACAAAAAAATTGATCAAAGTTCTACTCATCGCCGGTGCGCGGCCGAATTTTATGAAGATCGCCCCGATCTACGCCGAAATGAAGCGGCGCGGCGGTGAGTTTGACGTAAAGATCGTACACACGGGCCAACATTACGACGCAGCGATGTCGGATTCGTTCTTTACCGACCTCGGGATGCCGCGGCCTGATGTTTATCTCGGTGTCGGCTCCGGTTCGCATGCGGTTCAGACCGCAAAGATAATGACCGAGTTCGAGCCGGTAGTGGCCGAGGAAATGCCTTCTTGGGTTGTCGTCGTCGGTGATGTGAACTCGACGATCGCTTGCGCACTGGTCTCTGCAAAGCTCGGCATAAAGGTCGCTCATGTCGAGGCCGGCTTGCGTTCACGCGACCGCACAATGCCAGAGGAGATCAACCGGATTTTGACTGATTCGATCTCTGACCTGCTGCTCACGACCTCACAGGATGCCGATGAGAATCTTAAGAATGAAGGCATTCCCGCTGAAAAGATCCGCTTCGTGGGCAACGTGATGATCGACTCGCTGCTTGCTCATCTCAAGTTGTCGGAACGCTCAACAATACGTGCGGATCTCGGCGTCGAAGGACGGGAATACGGCGTTATAACGCTTCATCGCCCGTCAAATGTTGATTCTGCCGAGACTTTTCTTCCGCTAATTGATGCACTGACAGACGTTGCGAATGACCTGCCGCTCATTTTTCCGGCTCATCCGCGAACCAGAGCGAGGATCGACGAGCTCGGTGTCGGTGCAAGCATCGAACGTTCAGGGATCAAGCTTATCGAGCCGCTCGGTTATCTCGATTTTATGCGTCTTTACAGCGGAGCACGGCTTGTGCTGACCGATTCCGGCGGTTTGCAGGAGGAAACGACCGCACTCGGTATAGCGTGCCTTACGCTGCGTGAGAATACCGAGCGTCCTGTAACCATCGAGCTTGGTACGAACGTCCTTGTCGGCACGGATCCTGATAAGATCCGTTCCGCGGCGGCGGAATCATTGGCGGCCTCGGGCCGCAAGGCGAGTATCCCGCCGCTGTGGGACGGCCATGCTGCCGCACGGATCTGCGATGAACTGCTCCGCGCATAGCTCTTATTTCGGTACTATTATCTGGCTGATGAATTCGGCGATCTTCTCGGCAGGCTCATCGCTAAGGGCCATTCGCTTTGCCCCGATAACTGCGTCGGCTACGGCTTCTGCCCTGGCACGATACCGATTGTCGTGCAGGACAAGGCCGTCGATAACGCGCCGCTCGAGATGCTCGCGTGCCGGATCATCGCCGTCATCCGCCAAATCCTTGAATTCGACGGGGATCGTGTGATTCTTTATTCGAACGTGGAGCGCGTTGGTCATAGCTTTTATGTCGTCGCGCAGCCTTGACATATCGATCGTTGAATTAGGAAACCCGAGACGCCCGCGCAGTGATATTTCAATGATCGGCTGCGGTTTGCCCGGAACCGCACTCCGGGCGTCGCGTCTTACCAGCTCAAGGACGCCGTCGGCCACATCCGCACCCGTCTCGCAGGCATCGACCGCAAAGATAAGCTGCTGGAACGGTCTGTGAACATAATCCGATACGTGATGAGCCGTCACGTGGTTATCTGCATCTACCTCGACAATGAATGCACCTCGCGTTTCGCGGTGCTCGGAGATGTTCGTTATTTCGATCGATCCGGGATTGAATGCCCAATTGTCGATCTCGTAGTGCTTGTGCGTGTGGCCCAGCGCGACGTATTCGACGGCGGTTTTCAGTTGGTTAAGGGCATCCGCCGAAAGGGCCGGAATAGGATGTACTTGATGGCCCTCTACATCAGTATGCAGAAGCAAAATGTGGAATGCCCCTTCGCGTCGCGTTTGCTTGATCGCACGCGTGAGCATCGGAATGGCGACGTTGCCCATCGTTCCGTACCAATCCGAGCCGAATATCCTTGCCCGCCCGACGTCAACATAGCCGCCTTGCCTTAGCTGTTCGTCCCACGGCTCATAGATCATTTCATCGCCTGTGCTTTTCGGTTCGAGCAGCTTCAGCAGTCCCCATTTTGAAAGCGAGCGAAGCCAACTGAACTTGCTGTCGAGGTATTTCTGATCGTGGTTGCCCTCGACCGCTATTACCGGAATTCCGGCATCGCGGAGCATCGTGAGTCCTTCGACGGCATGATCCATGGCTTCGGGCGGAACCGAACGCTTGTGAAAGAAATCGCCTGCGATGACGACGAGATCGACCTTTTCCTCGATGCCGTATCGCCTGAGGACATCGACCCACGCATCGAAGAAATCGCGCGGGCTTTCAGCCAGCTGATACCGCGTGCAGCCTAGATGCACATCAGCGATATGGAGGAACTTCATAGGTGCATCTTAACACAGCCGGACAATGGCCTGCTCCGATCTTATTCAACTCGCTCGCGGCCGAATTCCCGAAGCAGCGGCTGAAGTTCACGAACGATCAATTCGTGAGAGCGTCCGTTCGTGGCAAGAATGCCGTTGTGATTTTGAACGTCTTTACGATCGTAGCGGATACGTTCGCCAAATAGGTCGGTTAGTCGGCCGCCTGCCTCGGTCAGAATGATCTGCGGGGCACATGTATCCCAGAATTTAGTACGACGCCCCGGATTGATGTAGATGTCGCATTTTGCCGATGCGATCAGCCCGGTCTTTAGGCCGACCGAGCCTCGCCTAACGATCGTCGCGATGCCGAAATGATCGACGATACGGTCAAGGCGTTTGCCGTAATGATGCCGCGAGGCAACCATCGCCATCCGAGACCGTTCGGCTTCGGGCGAGGTCATCATGACCGCGGGCGACGATCCCTTTACGGAACGGAACGCTCCGCTCCCTTTCACTGCCCACTGTACCTCGTTGTAAAAGGGAATTGCGACAACGCCCAGTACCGGCTCGCCGCCGATCGCAAGCCCAATTTGGACAGCAAAATCACCGTCTTTTGCCACAAAACCGGCCGTGCCGTCGATCGGATCGATCATCCAGCAGCGGCTCTTTTTCAGGCGTGCGGCGGTCTCATCGGTCTCTTCCTCGGAAAGTACGGCGTCATCGGGGAAAACGGATGCAATGCCGTTGACGACGATGCGGCTTGCCTCGCGGTCAGCATCGGTAACGGGTTCGTAGTGGTCGTCAATTCCGAGTTTTTCTTCGGCAACAATATCTTTTGCGTAATATTCGAGAATGGCTTCTGAGGCTTGTTTTGCGAGGCTTAAGGCCAGATCGAGTTCGTTTTCGAGCATCTGTCTGACCGATTATACGTCATGGGCCGGCGATCGGAAAATCACGACCTATTGACTCGTTCCGTAACGCCGCATCGCGGACAGATCAGCGTTTCACGCTCCGGGTCAAGCCATTTGGCGAGGCCAACGGATGAAAGCTTAAAGATCTTTGTCTCCATTTCGCCTTCGCGGTAAAAGCGGGAATGGGCCGTAGGATCGTCCTCTGCGGCAAGCTCACGCGCACAATGACGGCACGTCCAGCCCGTGCCGTCATTGTAGAAATCAGCCAATTCGATCATTATTCTTCAGCTCGGCGTGCCGGCTGTTTCGAGCTGCCGGCGGAGAGCTTAACCGGAACCGTCACGCGTTGGCCGCCGCGAAAGACCTCGACATTTACCGTATCGCCGATCTGTTTTTTATCGAGATATCGGTACAGGTCGTCCACGGAATTCATAGCCTCGCCGTCAACTGACAAGATGATATCGCCCCAAGCGACGCCGCCGTCAGCCGACTGGGTAAGGCCGCGAAGCCCGGCCGTCGAGCCGTCAACACGCTGAACTATGAGGCCCGATTCGATAGGCACACGATATCCTCGCCCCGAGACCTCAGCAACGCTAATAAGCGAAGCCCCTAACTTTGGCCGGCGAACCTCACCATATTGCAGCAGCTGCGGAATAACCCGCTTTGCGGTGCCGATCGGGATGGCGAAGCCGACGCCCACCGAACCGCCTGCCGGCGAGAGTATCTGCGAGTTGATCCCGATCATCCGTCCGAATTTATCGAGCAGCGGGCCGCCCGAATTACCGGGATTGATCGACGCATCTGTTTGTATCGCAGCGTCTATGGGGCGTCCGTTACGCGCGCGGATCGGACGCTGAAGGCCCGAAATAACACCTGTGGTCAATGTTCGGTCAAGTCCGAAAGGGTTTCCGATGGCAAGTACCTTTTGGCCGACAGCGAGCGTGTCCGATTCGCCGAACGGTACGACCGTTAAGTTCGGCGGAGGATTATCGATACGGATAACAGCGAGGTCAGTATCGGGATCGCCGCCGATCACTCTGGCGGGGTAGGTCTTATCGCCGCCAAAGCTGACACTGAGCTTCTGTGCGCCTTCGATAACGTGATAATTGGTCAGGATATCGCCGTTCTGATCGATGACCGAACCCGAGCCGTTACCTTTGCCTTCCTGAACATCGCCCCAGAAATCCTGGCTGTAAGTGGTTGTATTGATAAATGCGACTCCCGGAGCGATAGCGCGATAGACCTCAATATTATTTTGCTCGTCGGTAACCTTTGAAGGGTCAGAAATGGTTGGCGGCGGAGTTGACTCCGCAAGCGTGGCATCGGCCCCGTGTTTGTCGAGGACGGCGCGGCCGTAATTATAAATAAGAGCTGTCGCCCCGACGGTGATCAACGCCGACGACAGCGCAAGCAGTATCAACTGCTTGCCTGACAATTGGTAAACTGATCTTTTCGACATAAATGCACTTCCTCACAGCTATGAGCAATAGCAGAGACTTTGATGCACGCCTGCGAGCGCGCGGTTGTGCTTTAGGATACGATGCCGAGATGTTTCGAGTTTCGGATATCTTGACCCGCACTCAGGCGAAAATTGAGACGACATCGGCATGAAATCTGCCCATGTTCTCGATAAATGCGTTGGAGACATAACCGAATGCCGCAAGTCCGGTGAATGCGTGAACTGCCATGAGGCCGATATAGACGGCAAGAGCCACTGCAAGGCAGTAGCGTGCCAGCGGACGGTTGCCCCAGCGCATCAATACGATGGCAGCAACGGCGCCGATCGCGATCTTAACGGCCAGGAACGGAGCGTTGCCGATATCAAGCAGTGCGGCCATCAGCTGATTGCTTTCGGTCGCCACGCCGCTTCTTACCCAAACGATTGTCAGCAAAGCGTCGAGGAGATTTAATCCAAACAAGAGAATGGTCGGCATGGTCAACGGCATTGTCTTCTTCACCCCGTGCAAAATATTGTTAAACCTCAGCTCTAAACTGACTGACCCCCGGCATATGGCCGAGGGTCATCGAGTCTTTAGGTTGTGAACTATCTCTAACGCTTTGAGTACAGTTCTAATGCACCGATATTTCAGAAAAATGCAGAACTTTTTATTTTGGACGGAGAAAGTGGTAGATTTTTCTTACATCGGCGGTTGAAAGGCAACCGTTGCGGTCAGTTAACATTCTAAACGTGGCGGAGATGCGAGCCGCCATTGAGGTCGATCGAGATAAGAGGTTGATAATGAAGATATTCAATAAAATTCACATCGTTGCGGCGTTGGCCGCACTGGTTCTGACGGTTGGTTCCGGCAGCGTGTCGGCGCAAAAGCGAAGGCCGGTTCTAAAGAAAAAAGTTGTTACCAAAAAGAAGGTCATAACCCCAAAGGCGACGATCCCGCTTTATACGGTCGAGGCCGGCACGATCATACGTTCACGGCTGAATCAAACACTTACGTCCAAGACAGCGACCGTGGGCACAAAATTCACGGCAACGGTAACTGAGCCTGTTTATTCCTCGACGGGTGTCGTCGTTATCCCGACGGGCAGCACGCTGAACGGCAATGTTGATGCCGTTCAGAAGGCAAGCAAAAAAGGCCAGCCGGGGGCGTTGTCGGTCAGTTTTGTTTCCGTTCGGCTGCCCAACGGCTCTGTTCGGGCGATCAACGGCCAGCTTACCGACCTCGACACCAAGACGGCAAAGAGTGATAACGAAGGGACCGCGTCCGGCGATAAGATGGCTCACCGGAAACTGATCTGGTACGGCGGCGGCGCTGCGGGCGGCGCCATTATCGGTGCGGCTATCGGCGGCGGCAAGGGAGCTCTCATCGGCGGCCTGCTTGGCGCCGGTGGCGGATTTCTTGGCGAGCGCTACACAAAGGGCGAAGAGGCAACCGTAAAATCGGGTACCGAGTTCGGCGTTTACCTTAACCAGAAAGTTACCCTGCCGCGCTTTGTCGAGTCTCCTGATGTCAGGCCTTAGCTGTTCGGAAATCTTTGAGAAATGGGCCGCCGTATCGTACGGCGGCTTTTTTTATACGGCGTGTGCAAGCATATCGGGAGTTACGATATTCGGCGTAAAAAAGCCCGCTGCTGTGTTGAACATCCGCAGTCGTGCAGTCTTGCGGACATTGGCGATATGGCCAAAATTCCAGGTAACCAAATAGTCGATGTTGTGGAAAGCCGCCAACGCTACATGAACTGCGTCGCCGATATACTTGCGCTGATAGATGCCTCGTTCGATGTATGCCTCGGCGAGGATCGCGACCTCGTCGGTCATCTCAAGGGCTGGTAGTTTGGCGTTCAAGTTCAAATACGAGAGTCGATACGGCTCAGCTACGCGCTCAAGCTCACGTTCGACGAGCACAGACGAATAGGCCGCGTATTCCGACAGTTCGTGCTCCCACCAGCGTATCGTGAGATCGCGCCGAAAGGTATCCTCATTATCGAGGTATGCACCGATAACGCTTGTTTCGAGATAAAGACTGATCTTCATTGTGGTCCAGCGGGAGAGATCGGGTCAAAGAACACTTTTGAATTCTTAAAATCGAATGTAACCGCGTAGTTCCTGAGAAAGTTTCCGCCTAGGATGCCGGACTGTTCAAAGCCCGACGTTTCATTTATCACGCCCAGATCGAGTGCGACGGCCTCAACTCCATCGCGTGAATAACTGCCGAAAGAGACCTTCGGCAGAACGTACATCGAAGCATTCTCAGTTACACCCGCCGACCCGATGATCCGCAATTTGCCGGGTACGAGGTACCCTTTCATCGATTCAAGATTCCCGACACCGGCTGATATTACCGTAAGGCTGGCTCCGGTATCAACGATAAAATTCAACGGAGCCTCAACGTCCTTAAGCAAGACCTCACCGCTCAGAAAGCCGCTCGACGTAAGCCTGAGTGGCAGCGACACGGTATTATTTTCTTCCGATGGTTGCTCGTCCGCATCCGGCTGTCGTGTGATCGAAAAGGTCTGTCGTCCGTAATCGATCTTTGTAATAAAACGCGATATCAGCGAAAGACCGATATAGCCGTCGATCCGTTCGTTTTGATCGTGAAACTTGCGGATATAGATCGGAATGTTCTTGATCTTCACGTCGCCGATCTCGATGCTGTTCAAGTAGCCGTAAACGATCTCAAATTTGCCGTTGCCGCCGATGCCTCGGCCAAAGCCGCCGCGTGTTACAGGGCGTATCTTCAGCCGCGCGGCGGCTTTTTCCGACATTACAGAAATTCCCGAACCGGTATCAAGTACGAAGTTGAGAGCCTCGCTTTTACCGTTAACCTTGAGCTGAATGACCGGCCGGTTGTTGACCAGATCGAATCGCACAACGGTTGAATCCTTGTGGGCGGAGGTATAGATTCCCGCCTTGTCTCCGAGAAAACGGAGAAATTCGATCAGGCCTTTGATGCGGTCGCGGCGTTCTTTATCGGTATCCTTTGAGATGCTCAGGAATTTGTAGTAGCTGTCGGCGGCACCGCGATAATCCTCAGCACGAACGCAAGCCTGAGCAAGGGCCAGAAGATGATCGGGTTCAAAAGGGTCTTGAAAAACGGCTTCTTTCAGCCCGAGGATGCCGCGGTCGATCTTATTCTCGTAAAAGTCCAAGCGGCCGAGTGTCGCCCATGCGAGATCATCCGAACGGTCGATCGCCAAAGCGTTCTCAAGCACGGCACGCGTGTCGCCAAATCGGCCTGATGCAAGGAGAATGTAGCCCAGTACCGAAAATGCACGCGCGTTCTGCGGTTCGGCCTTCGCTACGCTTAGCACGAGGTCGTATGCCTCGCCGATCTTTCGCTGTTTGGCAAGAATGTATGCCAGTTCGACCTTTGCCGCAGAAGTTTCCGGAGAGCCGGCGACCGCCCGCCTCATCAGCGTTTCTGCTTCATCAACGAGGCCCGCTCTGGTCAGTTTCCTTGCCTGTTTTAGGGAGTGCTTTATATCGGTATCAGTCTGCGCAGCAGCGTCGGGCGTAAGTACGCATAAGACCAGCAGAGCGGTCAAAAATACCGCTTTTACGCCAAATAAGCTTTTGTTACGGCACCTCATAAGCTTGCCGACAGCCTGCCCCGACGATCACTTCAAGATCTTTCCCGTCCTCATCGACCAGAGTACAAGGTCCAACTCATCGAGGTCGATCTTTAACGAAATGGCAAAGTCGCGGAGTCTGTTCTCAATGCTTAGATACTTCGAACGGTTATTTGGTGGCTTTGGGGCCTCAATTATCTTCAATTCAGAAAGACTGTTCAAAATATGTTTGTCCAGTATCGCATAGCCGCGAAAGCCGATGTTTCTAAGATAATGGCTTGCTTCCTTGTAGCCGAGGCCCTTGATGCCTTTCTCATTTACGAGCCAATCCCTACGCTCTATGTCAGATGCAAAGCTGTTGAGCCTTTTACGGAGCTTCATATTGCAGTCGGCGGTGAGGAATTCACGCGAAGCGACGATATACCGCGAACGGGCATTCGGATATCTGTGGACGCCTGAAAGAGCCGCTGCTAATTGCTCTTGCGTTCCGGACATCAGCAGGTGCCTGACGGCTTCGAGCGCACGGATGCCCATTGCGGCTGAGCAGCCGCCCGTGAAGAAGCAAAAGACCATCTCAGCCCATAGATCGTGGTCTGTGCCCGATCTGCCGATCACGGCGAACTCATCAAGCCGTCGGCATATCTCCTCTCGCCGTTCGGCGTGGATACGTTTTATCTGTTGCCGCGTCATCGGCGGTGCGGTATCGGTGCTCACAGGTGAAATTGATTGTACGGTTACGATCATTTCAACGTCAACGATGATATGACGGCCCGGTTGTTCGCAGTTTCTGTTGACACGGCAAGGCGGCTTACATTACCTTTATCGCGAGAAATATTGCGTAGGCTAAATTGGAGGTACGTTGTTGCCGGCAACTTTGTCCCGTTGCGGATACAAAGATGCGATGCAGCTTCAAAGTTAGGGAAATGATGAGAATCGTTCTTGGCATTATCATTGGATTTGTCGTGTGGAGCATCGTATGGGTCGGCAGCGAAAGTACGCTTGCGAGCATTTCGCCGGACTGGCTCGGACTCTATTCGCAGGGAGTTGAGCGTGCGATATTCAACAAGGAACCGTTCGAATACGACAATGCCATTGCCGCGATCAACCTCCTGCGTAGCGTCATAACTTCGATCATCGCCGGTTATATGTGCGCGTTGGCGGCGGGCGAGTATCGGCGTTCGACGACGGCACTTGGCTTGTTGCTGATCGTGGTAGGTATCGTCGTCGAGGCCTACTTATGGGCGTACGCTCCGGTTTGGTATCACATCGGCTTCATTCTGCTGCTGCTTCCCGCTGTCGTTCTCGGAGGCCGGCTGCGGCGTTCGAGCTAATATTGCAATCGGTATCGGCTCGGGCAGCCAAGTGCGCCCATAAACGCGTTCGTTGAGATGCACTACCTTTTGTTCGGCGGTCTCAAGCAGTTCGTCGGGCGGAAGGTCCTCGGCGGATGAATAACACGCGTGGGCAATGCACGGCAGCGGTTTTGCTTTGCTGTGAACAAGACAGCCGATGCCCGGCTCGAACAGCGGGCACGCGTAGGTCATTTCATCAGGTTCGTTCGCGGCAGACAGAGTGTAACGCTCCGCCGCATCTTTCGCCCGATTCAACACTCTTCGTTGGATTTTTTCGGGCAGGTTTGATATCGAATTTGCTATCGCGTCAGCTTCGAGGCGGCTGACACGGACATTTACAAAATGAGCGTCGAGGCAGCACGCCCCCGGCGTTGGGCAAAGAGCACAATCAGCGGCGCGCCGCTCAAATTCCGAGATCTGAGCCTGAAACTTCTTGCGGACCCCTTCCAATTCTGCGAACGCTTTTTGCCTGCTCTGATACTTCACGATCGGCGTGATACAATTTGCTTTTGGTATTATAGCCAACTCAGTGAGGCATATGTTAAAAGAAGGCGACAAGGCTCCGGCTTTCACAGCGAAGGATCAGGACGGCAGGACGGTCAAACTCTCTGATTTCAAAGGGAAACGGCTGGCACTGTATTTTTACCCGAAGGATGACACACCGGGCTGCACAAAGGAAGCTTGCTCATTTCGCGATGCCGACAGCCTATACCGCTCAAAGGGAATTACGGTGCTTGGCGTTTCGGTTGACGATGAGGCTTCGCATAAGAAGTTCATCTCTAAATTCCAATTGCCGTTCGATCTGCTTGCGGATACGGATCATAAGATAGTCGAGGCGTACGGTGTGTGGGGCGAGAAGTCGATGTACGGACGAAAGTATATGGGCACATTTCGCAAGACGTTTCTCATCGACGATGGTAAGATCGTAAAGATCTTCGAAAAGGTCGATGTGGCAAAACACGCCGACGAAGTGCTGGCGGCATTTGGAGAGAAATAGATTTAAGATGCGTGTTCTCTTGTACTTACTAATTTCGTCATTATTCTTGGCGGCATGCGGAACGGGGGCGATCGACCCCTATCACAAATTCAGCAGTGATTCCGAGGTGCCGCGCATTTCGATCGAAGATGCGAAGAAGGCACTCGACGCGGGAACGGCGGTGATGGTCGATAGCCGTGACGAAGCGGCATTCAACGCGGAGCACATCGCAGGCGCTGTCAACGTCCCGCTCGGCTCATCCGCGACGACCTTTGAAAAAGTTCCGAAGGGCAAGAAGATCATCGTCTATTGTTCCTGACCGAACGAGCATACGAGCGCCAGTTTGGCGTTCCAAATGAACCTTCAAAAGATCCCCGGTGTTTATGCTCTCCTCGGCGGAACCCAAGCCTGGAAACGGGCAGGTTATCCGATGGAAAAAACTCAGTAGTATCGTTAATTTGCCAACGATGAGCGGAAAAAGTCGATCACGCGCTGATGATAGGCGTCCGATTGTTCTATCGAGGCATCGATGATGCTGAAACCGGATGGGCTGAGGTCCGTCTTAACGTCGATCTTGTTGTTGTCAGGAAAGCACTTAGCGAGTTTCGCCGTCGATTCTTGATATCCCGCACTATCAACGCCCGCTAACAATAAGACCTTCCTGTCAGAGATATTTCGGGCAGTGTCGCAGGTCGAGTTGCGGCTATAACAGCCGTCATAAAAGTAGATGTGCGTCCCGATCTTTGCGAGGCCGGCGGTGATGAAATTTGCGAACGGGTATTTACGGCGGATGATGCCATCCAGTAGCTGATCGGAATTCTCCGGTACAGAATCGAGGACGAGAGCTTTTACGCTCGGATCTTTTGCCGCAGCGAACAGCGCGGTCAATGCACCCAACTCAACTCCGTACACGCCGATGTCTTTGCCGATCAGTGCGATCTGATCGGGCGTTCTGAGTCCCCGAAGGAACTCGATGGCCGAAAGCGCGTCCTCAGTATCACATCCGCCGAATGAGGTGCCTTTCTTCTGCAATTGGTCGCCGTGTGAGCGAAGGTCGGGCATCAGTATCGTAAAGTCCGTCGCTTCGCTCAGCTTGACGCCGAGATTCAGCACGTGTGATCTGTTGACTTCGTATCTGTGATACAGAATGACCGCCGGTGCATTGGGAGCGCCGCGAAGCAGCCAGCCGCTCAGTGTCGTGCCATCGTGCGCGGGCCATGTTTCATCAGTGATCTGCGCGGCACGTGAGCTGATGCGGCCGAATTTCTCGGGCGTAATGAGGTAAGAGCTCGGCTTCGGGTGAGCGGCTGTATAAACGAGCCAAACCGAACCGGCGAGTACGGCGGCGATAAAAAGAACGATCGCCGGAACAAATAAGCGGGCTAAACTGCGGACAAGACGTGATGAAGCGGCCATGGCAAAAGAGGTTTGGGCTAAAGAGGCCAAGAGGCGAAACCGGAGAGGCTTTCGATAAAGCCACGTTCGATGTTACCATAAAAGCCTTGGTTTACGTAAGGTTTTTTCGATGTACCGACCGCTAACAAACTGCCTGATCCTGCTGCTGATCGCCGCCGCTTCTGCCCGGTTGAACGCGCAGAACGGCAATGTTATTCCGCCGATCCCTTCGACACAGATATTTCCGCTCGCGGACGTGAAGGCAGGCCTTAAGGGTACTGCCCGAACGGTGTTTCAGGGTGACCGGCCCGAGGAGTTCGGCGTTGACATCCTCGGCATCATTCCCGGTTCGGTCGGGCCGCATCAGGATATGATAATTGGCCGGCTGAGCGGCGCTAATGCGCTGCGGACACAAGTGTTTGCCGGAATGTCAGGCTCGCCCGTTTATATTGATGGAAAGCTTGTAGGAGCGATCGCCTACAGCTTTGCATACGCGAAGGAGCCGATCTGCGGCATCACGCCTATCGAACAGATGCTGTCGTTATTTCAAGGCCCCGCCGAGCGGGCATCGAGTAGGGCCCATTCTGTAACACTCAGCACTTCATCGCTCTTAGCAGAGAATTGGAGGCCGCAACTGCCGCCCGCCGCGATCGGCCCTGTGGTTTCAAGCGTTTCACAAACTTCCGAGACCGCGCAGCTCGTCGGCGGGCGTTTTATGCCGATAACGACACCGCTGATGTTCTCAGGTATCTCGCAGCAGACCTTGGACCGTTATGCGGGCCTTTTTGCCGATGCCGGCATAACAGCCGCCGCAGTTCCGGGAGGCGGTGCGGGCGTTGAACCGCTGAAAAAAGCAGATGCCGAGACACTTGTTGGCGGCCGTTCCGTCACCGCGCAGCTTGCACGAGGCGATATTTCGATAGCCGCGGCGGGAACGGTCACACTGCGCGACGGCGACCGTATCTATGCATTCGGCCATCCGTGGTTCAATCTTGGATCGACCAGTATGCCAATGAGCGAATCGAGCGTAGTGGTCGTCGTGCCGAGCCTCAATAATTCGTTCAAGATGTCAGTGCCGGGTGCGACGGTCGGTTCGCTGACACAAGATCGGGCTACAGGCGTTTTCGGAACGCTTGGCGTCGAACCGCGTATGCTGCCGATCGCGATCACGATGACCAACAGCCGCGGTGCAAAGACATCGGTCAACTTTGAGTCCGCGATAAATGAACTTCTGACGCCGCTCATAGTGAATCTCGGTATTCAAAACACGATAACCGCAGGCGAAAGGAATATTGGCGACACTACCATAGATGTTGCGGGCGAGATCAAGCTTCGCGGGCTTCCGAGCATCATCATCGACCGCCGCATGTCGGGATCGATCTCGCCCGCTCTTTCGGCCGCGGCCTTTGCCCTGCCGGTGTCGGTGCTGCTGAACGCTGACTATCCGAACACCCGCATTGACGCTGTCAATATAGACATGAAGGTGAGCGAAGGCAGCCGTACGGCCGTACTCGAACGGGTAACGGTCGATCGTGAAAGGGTCCGGCCCGGCGAGAGCATCAATGTAACGGCATACTTACGCAGCGGCACTGGCTCACTCGTTGTTCAAGACCTATCGGTGCCGATACCGAAAGATACGCCTGCAGGGCCTATATCGCTGATGGTGGCTGACGGAGGCGCCGTTCAGGAAGCATCGCCTGTCAAACAGCTGACAGCAAAGAATGCCGCGGAATTAGTAACGATCTTGAATTCGGCAAAGCGCCCTGACCGTCTTTACGCGGTTCTGACCAGGAACACGCCGGGCTTCGTGGTCGGAGCGAGTGAGATGCCGAACCTTCCGCCGTCGATCCTTGCCACCATTGGCAGCCCGCGAGCCTCCGGCGGCCCGAAGGCCACAGCCTCGGCAACCGTGTGGGAGCAGCAATTTGCCGGAGGGCAGTATATTGTCTCAGGTTCGCAGACGATCGCCCTCGAGATCGTCCGCTAGGCCGAAATTGGTTATGTACAACTCAAAACGCATACTAGAGGCAGCTTCTTTCGCGGCCAAAAAACACACCGCTCAGCGTCGCAAAGGCCCCGATGGCGAGCCTTACATAAATCATCCGCTCGAAGTTGCTTCCTTTCTCGCAAATATCGCGGAGATCGATGATGAGGACATTTTGATCGCAGCCCTCCTGCACGATACGATCGAGGACTGCGGCGTCAAGGCTGAAGAGATCGCAGAGAATTTCGGGGACGCGGTCGCTTCGTATGTTTCGGAGGTTTCTGATGATAGGTCGCTTCCCAAAGCGCGGCGAAAAGAGCTTCAGATCGAAAAGGCTCCGAAGTTGTCACGCGGAGCAAAGCTTATCAAGCTCGCAGACAAGATAAGCAATATCAATGATGTCATCGGGTCGCCCGGCATCGGTTGGGACTTGGAACGGCGGCAGGCGTACGTTGTGTGGGCAATGAAAGTGGTGGCCGGTTTTCGCGGTGTAAATCCTGCACTGGAAAGGGCCTTTGATCGGATCGTGGAACGTGCTTCTGTCGAACTCGGTCAGGAATTTTCGCCCTCGGCCCAGGCTTCGCCGCCCGCGTAAACTTCCTTTTTCCAGATGGGAACGGTTCGCTTTAGTTCCTTTATCAGCCATTCGCAGGCGGCAAAGGCGTCTCTTCGGTGAGGTGCAGCGACCGAGATGACGACGCTCGTTTCGCCGATCTCAAGCCTTCCGGTGCGGTGCACGATCCCAATATTTGAAATTTCAAAGTTCGAATGAGCGGCGTCGATCAGCTTGCTCATCTCCTTGAGTGCCATTTCGTTGTAGGCCTCGTACACGAGATATTCCGTTTCGCGAACCTCGTCCGTAGTTTTATCTTTTGTGAACCTGCGTGCGTAACCGTCGAGCGTGACGGTCGCACCGCATTCGGGCGGCACAACACGTCGCGCAACCGTGTTGACATCGATCGGCTCGGTTGTGAGTTCGCAGAAATCCATAGTCTTTAGCCGCCTGAAACCGCGGTGAAGATCGCGATCTCATCGCCATTCTTTACGGGCGAATCCGGCCGCGCATACTCTTGATCGATCGAGATATGAAGCTTTTGAGCGGCAAGGGGCGGAAATCGAGAGTAGAGTTCCGACAATACATTCTCAGCCGAGGCCCCTTCATTTATTTCCAACTCCTCAGAACGCTTGCCTGCGATGTCGGCGGTCGCTCCGAAGAATAACACATTGATCTTCATACATTCGCACACTCGCTACAGTTCGTATTCCCGCCTCGCCGAAGAATAAATTGTTGACCTTTGCGCTCAACTCTCGACCTCCATCGGAGTTATGTAGATCTCGGAGTTGAGACGGCTCGTCATTTCCGTCGGGTGAGCCGTTTCGAAGAAGAGCTCCACAGCCTCGCGCAAATTTCTGCGTGCCTCTTCGACGGTTTCGCCCTGGCTCGCAATGTCCAGTTCACTGCAGAGTGCCACGTACGAGTCTTCTTCACGCCAGATCGTACCAGTCAAAGTCCTGTGCATTATCAGAGATCGCCCAATTCGATAACATCATACCGCCAGGGCCGCTCGTGTTCATTTTATCGCACCTTGGATCGGGCTAGAAGCCGATGCGTATAGGCGTTTCGGCATACGGCCGGCGAGATAGGCGAGGCGTCCTGCCTCGACGCCAAGCTTCATAGCCGTTGCCATCGCCGCGGGATCGGCTGCCTCAGCGATCGCTGTGTTCATCAAGATCGCGTCGGCACCGAGTTCCATGGCGATCGCGGCATCCGAAGGCACGCCGACGCCGGCATCGACGATGATCGTCGCGTCCGGAAGCTGCTCGCGCATTATGCGCAGATTCGCGGGATTCTGAACACCCATTCCTGATCCGATCGGTGCAGCGAGCGGCATAATTGCGGCACAGCCCGCATCGAGCATCTTCTTCGCCGTTATCAGGTCGTCAGTGATATACGGAAGCAGTATAAAGCCCTCTTTTGCAAGGACTTTGGCAGCAGCAAGAGTTTGCTCGTTATCAGGGAAGAGCGTAACAGGATCGCCAATGACCTCGAGTTTTAACCAATCCGTCTGCAAGGCTTCGCGTGCAAGCCTCGCGGTACGTATCGCGTGATCGGCGTCGTAACATCCCGCGGTATTGGGCAGGATGCGCATCTTCGGATCGAGGTGATCGAGAAACGACTCGGATGAACCGTCAAGCGGTACGCGATTCACTGCGACGGTTACCATCTCAGCCCCGGAGGCCTCGTGTGCCGCTTTCATTTCGTCATACGAGCGGTATTTGCCCGTGCCGATTATCAAGCGTGAGCCAAGATCTGTTCCTGCTAACGAGAATTTTTCTGTCATAGACAGCAGGTTAACATACCGACGCGGCTAAAAATAGGGAACCGTGACGGGTACGGCTGATCACGCTCAGCGAAAGTACTCAACCTCCGCCGACAAAGTGGACTATCTCGATCTTGTCGCCGTCATTAACGGGTGTTATATCCCAATCGGCGCGGCGAATGACGCTGCCGTTCAACTCGACCGCGATACGCCGAGCCGAAAGCCCGAGCTCTTGAACGAGGTCTGTGATGCCGCGGCCGATCTCTGCCGTGATATCTTTTTTTTCTCCGTTGAGTATGATCCTGCGCATAAAAAAGAGGCATCAAAGCCTCTACGATTGTCCGTCTTGTCTGTCTAAAATTCAACCGTCTCATGCCGGCGAGACGATCTTTCGCAGTTCTGCCTCTTCGCCGTCAACCATAGCTCGAATAAGCAATGCGGCACGGCCCGCACTGAACCGCGGCAACTGGAGATGGACGGTCGCCAATCCGTTAGCATCGGTCTTTGCGTGAAAGATGACGGGCCGGAAACTTGATCCTAGAACCTTTATCATCACTTGAGCATCAGAAATGACCTTGCGGCCTGTTCCGCGGCAGACCATTACAGAAATGCTGCGTTTTTCCCCGCCGACAAATTTCGCATTGCCTAGCAGTTCGATGCCGAGCTTCTGATTTGCAGGCCTGTCAAAACCCGAAAGTTCGCTCACCACTGATACGGCTTCCGGTTCGAGCACGAACTCTTCTTCAATTATCTGGACATCCTCGATGACCGGGCCATCAGCGAAAGGGTCGTCTGGAGGGCTGACGACGCTTTTCGGCATTTCCGGCGGATCATTTGGAATAACGGAAATAACGCGCTTCGTCTCAATACGGCCGATCGTTATCGGGCCGGTGCCCCTCGTCGCACTGCTTGTCGGGCCGAATGTCTGCGGGCGCGGCAGCGGCAGGTGTTCTGCGGGCGGCTCGATCGGTTTGTCGGCGGCTTCATTTCGAGCGGGTGCGGTGTATTTGGCGGTTTTTGGTGTTGCGTTTTTCAGTTCCTCGATGCGTCCGGCCTTGATCGCCGCACAGATAAGCCTGTGCTGGCGTGTCAGCCGCTCCGAAAGCTTATCCTTATCGACGTCCGTGCCGACGATATCGGTGTAACTGGTGCGGCGGCTGGCGATGATGGTGCCTTTATTATAGACGAGAGACACGATCAGTGCCGAAGACAACCCTTTGTCCTCGGTCTGAACATGATATACGACGCCGTCGTGTTTAATATCTGTGTTAAAACCAGCTATCACAATAGGTTACGCAAAAATGGGAGGCTTAGGAAAGGGACGCAGCCACACGATGCGCCACATCAAAAATAACATATCGAATTCACGAGGGTCAACGAATAAATCATCCGCTTGTTAGGGGTTGCTCGGGTATCGGCGGCATCCTTGACACTAACTGGTCGTTAAACTACGATTTAGTTTGAGTAAAATTCCCCAATTGACCTTGGTTAAATGATCTTCATTTCGGGCCGTATGTGCTTAAACGGAGCAGGGAAATAGGCGTATGTCGCAGTTCAACATAGTAGATTATGTGCCGATAGCGGTCATGTTCTTGGTTGCGGCCGGGTTTGCGGTGAGCCAATTGTTCGTCACTCAGTTGATGGGCCCGCGAAAGCGCACCGCCGTCAAGCTTATGCCGTATGAATGCGGCAAAGACCCGATCGGCTCGGCGCGTGACAGGTTCTCGATCAAATTTTATTCGGTTGCCGTCATATTCCTGCTATTCGATATTGAGGTCCTTTTTATGATCCCGTTCGCCGTGGCGTTCAAGAGCCTGCTTGCGGAGCAGCGTCTGCTCGGCATCGCCTTCGGGACGATCGCGTTTATCGAGATATTGGTTTTCATTGCAACGCTGATCGCGGGTTACATCTACGTTTGGAAGAAAGGCGTCTTTGATTGGGGTATGCAGGCTCGGGCCGAAGTTCGCGAGGAAGCACGGCTTGCGGCAAAGCGGCGTCGCGAAACGGCTGAACAGAGGAGATTGGCGGCTTAGCAGATCCGGCTTGAAATAACGTATGGGCCTTGAAAATACATTATTTGACGCTCTTCCCGAAGTCCTTACGGTAAGGCTTGATGCGATCATAAACTGGGCACGCAAGAACAGCATTTGGCCGGCGACCTTCGGACTTGCCTGCTGTGCGATCGAGATGATGTGCACGGTCTCATCACGGCAGGATCTGTCGCGGTTCGGAGCAGAGACATTCCGCGCAAGCCCTCGTCAGGCCGATGTGATGATAGTCTCGGGCCGCGTTTCGCGAAAAATGGCGCCCGTTCTCAGGCGTATTTACGATCAAATGCCTGAGCCGAAATGGGTTATTTCGATGGGTGCCTGTGCGACCTCCGGCGGGGTCTTTGACAATTACGCCATCGTCCAGGGCGTTGACAAGATCGTGCCGGTTGACGTTTACATACCGGGCTGCCCTCCGCGTCCTGAAATGCTCGTGCATGCGATCACTATGCTGCAGGACAAGATAATGAAAGAATCGGTCAGGGATCGCCGCGATACGTTCGAAGTCGAATCTCGCGAGTCCGTCGTGCCGGGCACGCTTCCTGTTACCGAAAATACGATGCTTGAGCGCGAAACGCTTGCCGAGGTCGAGGAAGGAAAAGCAGAACCGCCGTACTCGGTTCCTTCGCTTCACGAACGGAGGAAAAGCTCGTAAAAAGGGCACAATTCATCTATGACAGAAAGGCTTCACGAATTCGTTTCAAAGCTGAAAGAGCGCAATGCAGACTGGGTCGCCGACACATCTGAGGCACATGGCGAAGTAACGGTAACGGTTCCGCGCGAGTCCATTGTCGATGTGTGCCGTTTTTTTGCTGATGAGCATCAGTTCGATATGCTCGCGGACCTTTGCGGTGCGGACAATGGGCCGGAGGAAGATCCGCGTTTCGAGATCAACTATCATTTGTTCTCGACAAAACATTACTCGCGGCTGCGTTTGAAGGTTCGCGTGAGTGAGGATGATGCTCACGTGCCGACCGTTTCGACAGTTTGGAATACCGCGAATTGGCACGAACGTGAGACCTATGACCTCGTCGGTGTTGTATTTGACGGACATCCCGATCTTAGGCGAATTCTGCTGCCGTCCGATTTTGACGGCCACGCTTTGAGAAAAGATTACCCGCTGCGAGGCTACGAGCCTTACAGTCTGAATTAGATCGGACAGGCCGCCTGTCTTTCTGTGTATATGGCAACTGCCGCTGAAAATATTTACCCGCTATCTGAGGTTCTTGACAAGCCGCTTGAATCGCAGATGACGTTGTCGATGGGCCCGCAGCATCCGTCAACGCATGGTGTGTTAAGGCTCGATCTGCAACTGGACGGCGAGCTTGTCGTTAACTGCATTCCCGATATCGGATATCTGCATACGGGAATGGAAAAGCTCTTTGAGTACAAGAAATACCAGCAGGGCATCGTTATCACCGATCGGATGGATTATCTGAATCCGCTCGGTAATAACCTCGCTTATGTAATGGCGGCAGAGAAGTTGCTCGACCTCGAGATCCCTGAACGTGCTCAGGTCATTCGCGTTCTTATGTGCGAGCTTCAGCGGATCGCGTCGCACATGGTGTGGCTGGGAACGCACGGTTTGGATCTCGGTGCGATGTCGGTCTTTTTCTTTTGTTTTCGCGAACGCGAAAAGATACTGAACATGATCGAGTCGGCGTCCGGCGGGCGAATGACACCCAGCTATTTCCGCATCGGCGGCCTGATGATGGATCTGCCGGCGGGATTCGAGCAAAGGTGCAGGCAGTTCCTCGATAATTTTCCGGATGCTCTCGACACCTTTGACAAGCTGCTTACCGGAAACACGGTTTGGCAGAACCGCACGAAAGGTATCGGCATCATCTCAGCGGAAGATGCGATAAATTGGGGGCTTACGGGGCCGAGCCTGCGCGGAAGCGGTGTCGAACTCGACCTGCGGCGTCATAATCCATACTCGGGATATGAAACGTACGATTTTGAGATACCGACCGAGCCGGACGGCGACGTTTGGTCGCGGTATATGGTCCGCATTCGCGAGCTTGTCGAAAGCTATAAGATCGTGCGCCAAGCTTTGGACCGCCTCAAGCCCGGCCCGATCAAGGCGAATGCACCGAAGGTCGTCCTGCCCGACCGCGACGATATGCGTAAGCATATGGACTCGCTCATCCATCATTTTTTGATCGTTGCGGAAGGGTTCAATGTGCCTCCGGGCGAGGTATATCACGCGATCGAGGCATCAAAAGGCGAGCTTGGCGTGTATATGCGTTCAAATGGCGGGCCGAAGCCCGACCGCGTACATTTCCGCGGGCCGAGCTTTGTTAATTTGTCGGCACTGCCCGTAATGACAAAGGGCGAGATGATAGCCGACGTCGTCGCGGTCATCGGCAGTTTGGACATTGTGCTTGGAGAAATAGATCGTTAGTTAATGGAGAATTGATAATTGATAACGGACAACTCATTGAAAACCATTTTTCATTTTCCATTATCAATTATCCATTGAATTAGATGGCAGCAGCTACACCTACAAGTTATACGGATCAGGTCGTTGTAACTGACGAAGTTGCGGAGTTCCCGCCGGAGGTGGTCGAGGAAATGAGATCGCACCTCGTTAAGTATCCTGAGGAGCGAAAACGTTCTGCTTTGGTTCCGCTGCTTTTTATCGTGCAGCGTGAACGCGGCTGGATGGATAATCCGGGTGTGAATTTTCTTGCGAAGTTCCTTGATATAGAGGTTACGGATGTATGGGAAACGGCTACGTTCTACTCGATGTTCAATATGCATCCGATCGGCCGCCACCATATACAGATATGCAAAACGCTGTCGTGCAAGATAATGGGCGAACCCGATATCACCGAACATATCTGCTCGAAACTCGGCATCAAGCCGGGTGAGACGACCGAGGACGGCAAGTTCACCGTCTCGCTCGTCGAATGCCTGGGCAGCTGCGGCACCGCGCCGATGATGCAAATAGGCTTTGACTATCACGAAGACCTGACCATCGAGAAGGTGGATGATATCTTGGATCGATTGGGATAAATCGGGTATATGAGGAACCTTTCCAGTCTGATATTGTTGGTGCCAATTGGAATTGCGATAGGGGTTGGCTGTGTCCCCACTGACAGGTCGCGGAACAACACCAATTCTTCCGTAACGGCCACAAACGGAGAGGATGCAAAGGGTTGGACGTACTCAGAAGATGTTGATCCAATGGATGATACGAAGAGGACAGTTGCTTCCCTAAAATCCGATGACACGATTACTTTTGATTTTCCATATGGGAAATCCGAGTTTTCAATATCAGTACGAAAATGGAAAAGGAGTACCGATGTTTTTTTGACCTGTAGCAATTGTCAGTTCGTAGCTGGATTCGGCGACATGACTCGTTACAGAGTTAAGTTTGACAATGACGCCCCATTTTCGGTAACCGCAAATCACTCGTCCTCTGGGGACTCTAAGGTGGTCTTTCTTGGAAGTGAGTCGAAGATCATCAGCAAATTAAAGACTGCAAAGAAGATGATTGTGGAAGCGGAATTTTTTAAGGAAGGTGCTATGCCCATTACATTCTCCGTAGGTGGATTTAAGTTTTAGAGTGTTTGAGTGGCTGCGACACCGAGCCAACGATGCAAATAGGCTTTGACTATCACGAAGACCTGACCATCGAGAAGGTGGATAAGATATTGGATAAGTTGGAATAGATGGCGATAGATTGAAGCACGGCAGAGCGGAGCCGGTGTTTCGGACTAGTGATTTCCGTCGTAACTGAGGCAAAGAAAAAGGTAAATATGAATGATTTCAAGGTCATAATCGAAAAACACGAGGACGGCTTTATTGCTTATCCCCTTGGGCTTAAGGGAGTTGTGGTTGCAGAAGGAAATACTTACGAAGAAGCATTGTCAGATGTAAGATCTGCTATTCGTTTTCATATCGAAACGTTTGGGAATGATGCGTTCGAAGATGATTCGCCTGTGCTCGAAGCGTTCGTTGCAGAAACTCGATTAGCAGCATGAAATTTCCGGTCGACGCTCCAAAACGAAGAGTCATTAGGACGCTCGAATCGCTTGGTTTTCAACTCGTGCGTGAGAAAGAGCATATATCGATGGAAAGAAATAATGAGGATGGTTCAAAAACACCTTTGACAATGCCGAATCATAAGGATATCAAGGGCTCGACGTTGAGGAATATTTGTAGCCGGTCAGGCATTTCGCGGGAAGATTTTTTGAAGGCTTTCGAAAAGAGTTAAATTAGTTCGAGTAAAATGCCGGAATGGGCAACATTTACAAACGGCCGTTGGTGTTTGAGCCGGCTGAAGAGGGCGGATGGACTATCACTTGTCCGATACTGCTGGGTTTGATCACCGAGGCTGACACGGTGGAAGAAATAAATGCGAAAGTTCAGGATGCGTTTGAGTAAATAGCGAAGTTCATAAGGATATCAATAAACCATGGCCGGAAGGCATAAGACCGATCTCGTTAAGCGAGCAGATTGAATGCGAAATGCTTCTTGGAATTGCGGTATAAAACGCATTTAGCTATCGAAGATTACGATAGAAAAATATGAACACCAATACGCCAACCAATGTAATCGCTGCATTTGAAATGCTGCTTGAAGAGATCGAAACCGAGATCGATTTTGTAAACAGAATTGGCGCACGTGCGTTTGCAAATAGAGATTTAGAAGGTGTTAGAAATGCTGCCGAACGTTCGGCTCAATTTACAAACTTCCGCGACAATACTGATTCTCTAAAACAGGAATGGGAAAATTTGTTTTCGTACGAAGATGACGAAGGCGATTCCGAGGAACATTCCGAACGCCGGAATTTAGGCAGGTTGAAGCGCGGAATGCGCACGCCAGAAAAAGCGTACAACCGTCCAATTCTTCAAACTCTTCAAGAAATGGGCGGAAAAGGACATATGGGTGAAGTTCTTGATAAAGTGCTCGTTAAAATGAAGTCAACATTAAAAGATGTTGATTATGAGCCGCTTGCGTCGGACCCTGAGGGGCCGCGTTGGAAGAACGCCGCTCAATGGGCAAGAAACACAATGGTGAAGAACGGAATGATGCGCAATGACAGTCCACGCGGTGTTTGGGAGATCACCGAAAAGGGGAAAGAATTTCTTAGAGCATAGTTTGCCCCGTCGCCCGTTTCACGGGCTTGATAATTGATTTGAACGTTTTCCTGCGGCTCACGCCGTAGGCTTTATGCTATCGCCTGCGATGCAGGCTTATAAGGTATGGAAATCAGAGCAATTGGCTGTGAGCCGCTACAATTGAAGCTGATGCACGTCGCTGACGGGCATACGCTAAAGGTGTATAAAGATCACGGCGGTTACAAGGCTCTTGAAAAGGCCCTGAAAATGGAGCCGGCAGCTGTGATCGACGAGGTCAAGAAGTCGGCACTTCGCGGACGCGGCGGCGCGGGATTCCCAACGGGAATGAAGTGGTCGTTTGTCCCGAAGGATAACCCGAAGCCGAAATATATCGTCTGCAACGCCGACGAATCCGAGCCCGGCACGTTCAAGGATCGCTATCTGCTTGAGCGCGACCCGCACGCATTGATCGAAGGAATGGCCATCGCCGGATGGGCGCTTGGCTCGAAAACCGGCTACATTTACTATCGCGGCGAGTATCGCTACCTCATTGACATCATGGATCGGGCGCTTGCCGAGGCACGCGAAGCCGGAATGCTCGGCACGAATATCTTAGGGACGGGCTTTGACTTTGATCTGCATACGCAGACAGGCGCCGGAGCGTACATTTGCGGCGAGGAGACGGCTCTTCTTAACTCGCTCGAAGGGCTGCGCGGCCATCCGCGTATGAAGCCGCCATTTCCGGCGATCGAGGGCCTGTATGCGTGCCCGACCGTAGTCAATAACGTCGAAACGCTGACGGCGGTGCCGCAGATAATAAACATGGGCGGCGAAATGTGGCAGAAGCTCGGCACGGAAAAGAGCGGCGGCACCAAGCTTTGGTCGGTAAGCGGCCATGTGAAAAACCCCGGCGTCTATGAGCTGCCGATGGGTTATGCCGATATGGAGAAGTTCATTTTCGAGGACTGCGGCGGCATGCTTCGTGATGATAAGAAGCTGAAGGCGGTCATTCCCGGCGGATCGAGCGTCTATATTATGAATACCGGCCAGATCCTCGGAAAGAACGTGACGATGGATTACGAAGGCCTTGTTGCTGCGGGTTCGATGGTCGGTTCAGGCGGTTTTGTCGTGATGGATGAGACCGTGGATATCATGGAATCGACAAAGAACCTTTCGGAATTCTACAAGCACGAGTCGTGCGGCTGGTGTACGCCTTGCCGCGAAGGCACGGATTGGCTGGTCAAGATATTCAATCGTATAGCCGACGGCGGCGGCAGGCCTGAAGACGCGCAATTGATGCTCGATATCTGCGACAACATGGAAGGCAAGTCGTTCTGCCCGCTTGCTGACGCGGCGGCGTGGCCGGTACAGAGTGCAATAAGGCAATTTCCCGATGATTTTAAGGAGTGGCTGATGAAAAAGACGGCCGCCCGCGAATTGGCAGCAAATATTTAACGCCAGTTTCCGAAGATCTTTGATAACAGCATGATCGCTGCGATCCGACAAAGAGTAAGCCTCATTGCCGTCATTTGCCTTGGCATATTGGCGCAGGGCGGTGTTGTGTCGGCGCAGGACGATGGACGGCCGTTGATCGTGATCCCGGGCATTATTGGTTCGGAGTTGGTGAATCGGAGGACGGGCGAGGTGGTTTGGCCGAAGGTCCAGCGGTCAAAAGATGATGATCTGAGGCTGCCGATCACTGCCGACCCGCTTAAAAGCCGTGACGACCTTATTGCGGGCGATATTATTCGCAGCATCAAGATAGGTATCTTCCCGCGTATCGACGTTTATCAAGGGCTGATCGACTCGTTCAAGTCGCGTGCCGGATATCATGAGGAGTCGTGGAACGATCCGACCGACAAAGGGGCCGGTAAGGCGATCTACGTCTTTCCTTACGATTGGCGGCTTGATAATGTCGCGACCGCACGCGAACTTGTCCGTAGGATCGAGGCCCTAAAGAAAAAGCTGAAGCGGCCGGATCTGAAGTTCGATGTGGTCGCACACTCAATGGGCGGCCTGATCGTTCGGTATGCGGCTATGTACGGCGATACGGAGCTTCCGTCGCCGATACACAGATCAGCACCATGGGCAGGAGCGAAGTTGTTTGAAAATATCGTCCTGCTCGGGACGCCGAACGAGGGTTCGCTGGACGCTCTTTACGGGTTCAGCGGCGGCTCACGCTGGGGGCCGATCCCGATCAATTTGCCGTGGGTGCAGGGAATTTCTCGTTTCGATGTGTTCACTGTTCCGGCAACCTATGAGCTTTTGCCGGCTCCGGGGACGCTTAATGTGGTTGATCAATATTTTGACCCGATCGCGATCGACCTGTATGAACCCGAGACATGGTCGCGTTACGGTTGGAACCCGATCGATGACCCGAAGTTCGACCGCGAGTTCACGGAGGAAGAACGAAAGAATGCGCCGGCGTTCTTTCGAGCGATGCTCGCACGGACCAAGCATTTTTACGAGGCTCTTTCCGCCGTAGGAGACTCATCGCAAGGCGTGAGTTTCGATCTGATCGGTTCAGAGTGCAAAGAGACGCTTGATACGCTGTTGATATATCGAAAAGGCGATCGCGATCAGTATCGGACACTTTTCAAAGCTACTAGCTTTTCGCGAACGGCCGGCGAGAAAGTGCCGTCAAGCGAGTTGAAAAAAGTAATGTATGCCGAGGGCGACGGCGTCGTAACAAAACGCTCGTTCGAAACATGGGACATCAACGATCGCCGAGGGGCGTCCATTCTGCGGCCCGCATCGGTAATGCTGGTTTGCGAGGATCATTCGAGACTCGCCACGAATAGCGAGGTTCAGGACCGCCTGCTTGCACTGTTTGGCGGAAAGTAGAGAGGAGAGAGACCTTATGGGAAAAGGCGATCAACGGAGTCGGCGCGGAAAGATATCCGCGGGGACGTATGGAAAGAGCCGGCCGAAGAAGCGGGCAAAAGCGGCTGAAGCTGCTGCACCCGAGCAAGAGCCGAAACAGGCCCGTAAAAAGACAAAGAAGGCCGAATAGGGGTTTAGCGTGGGGCGGCAGAGATCGACTCGTGACCGTCGCAGGCAGTGAGTTCAATGTCAGAGACAGAGCAAATTAAAGTAACCATAAACGGAACGGATTTCGAGACCGCAAAAGGATCGAGGCTTATTGATGTTTGTCGCGAAAAGGGCTTCGGGATCCCGTCGTTCTGTTATTACAAGGACCTTGCGTTACAGGCATCATGCCGGATGTGCCTTGTGCGGATCGAAAAGATGCCGAAGCTTCAGACGGCCTGCACGATCATTTGCACTGACGGAATGGTCGTTACGACGGATTCCGAAGAGGTACAGAAAGCTCAGCGTGCGGGCGGTGAATTCCTGCTGGCGAATCATCCGCTTGACTGTCCGGTATGCGACCGCGGCGGTGAGTGCGAGCTTCAGGAGGTCGTTTTCGATTGGGGCGATCTCGAAGAGCGTTTTGTTGAGAACAAGAACGTTACGCCTGACAAATACCTGTCGCCGGTTATCGCGAATGATCCGCAGCGCTGCATCCTCTGTAAACGCTGCACACGCGTCTGTACCGAATGGATGGGCGAGGATGCCATCGAGGCGGGCAATCGCGGCGTGGCAACGGTAATAGGTACTTATGGCGGCTGGCTGAACTGTTCGCAGTGCGGCAACTGTGTCGAGGTTTGCCCGACGGGTACGCTGCTCGACGCGGTCTATCGGCACGAGACGCGCACATGGGAACTCGATCAGACCACTACGACCGATGTTTACAGCTCGGACGGAATGCAGATATCGATCGGCTCGCGTGAAGGGGTCGTACATCGTGTCGTAGCTCGTGACCGCTATGTGAACGGCATAAATGGCGAGTTCCTTGATGTAAAGGCACGTTATGCTCACGGCTTCGTAAATCACGCCGATCGGCTCAAGACGCCTCTCATCCGCTACCAGAAGGGCGGAAAGCTGATACCTGCAACATGGGATGCGGCTGTCAAATTTGCGGCGGAGCGGCTGTCGGCTGCGGGCAAGGATGTGGGTGTCGTTGCAAGCCCGAGGCTTACGAATGAAGCCATCTTTACATTACGCAAGTTCGCCGAGGCCGCCGGATCGACGAATGTTGCGGTATCCGACCCGCAGGATCTCGCTCCCGTTTTCGATAATTTGAGCGTTCCGCTCGCTACGCATAAGGAGATCCGTTATGCCTCGGTGATAGTGGTCATTGGCGGCGAACCGGAAGAAGAACAGACCTTCACGGCAAAGCAGGTGCGGCAGGCGGTACGTAACAGCGGAGCAAAGCTCTTTATTGTCAGCGAAATGCCGACAAACCTTGAGCACCAGACCCGTGCTCGGCACATTCATATGAATGTCGGGACGCAGGATGCCTTCGCTCTTGCTTTTGCTGACAGCAAGAACGACAAACTCGCGGCTGAGAAAGGCGGCATCGACGCGGCCGAGATCGAGGCTGTACGTAACGCGCTGAATGAAGCAAAGGGCGATGTCGTCATAATGATCGGAGGCGACCTGTCGCCGGAGGCTCAGGCTGTGATCGCGAGGAATGCGGCGAACTTCGTCGGCGAAGGCCGCCGTGCTCTGATACATCCGCTTGCCACGTACAACAACTCGGTCGGAGCCAATGATGTGATGCAAGGCCGTATTTCTGTCGAGGATGCGGTAAAGAACGCAAAGGCACTGCTGATCGGCGGCAGCCTTCAGAACGCGGGCATTCTAAAGTACAAAGACTTTATCGCCGTTCAGGAATTATTCATGACCGAGACGGCGGAACTTGCGGATGTCGTGTTCCCTGCAGCGAGCTTTGCCGAGATCGACGGAACGTTCACTAATAACGCGGGCAACGTCCAGCGTGTCCGCAGGGCTATCGAGCCTACGCACCAGTCAAAGGCCGATTGGATGATCACCGCTCTTGTGGCGCGAGAAATGGGCCGTCAGATCACGGCTGATTGGTCGGCGTCCGCGATCTTCCGGGAATTGGCTGATACGGTGCCGGCATATTCCGGCCTTCGCTATCCTGCGATGAAGGATGAGACGAACCCGGCGCGTGCGGTGCATATTTGCCGAGCCGATACTGACATTTCACAACAGGCGGCCGCACTGCTGGCACGTATCGAGGCGATCACGGGCGAAGGTGCAAAGAATAACGAAAAGCCGAAGATCGGGCATAAGCTCTTCCGGCTTACGACCATGACGAGTAAGACGCCGCAATTCCACCTGCTTGCGGCCGGAAACCCGAAGCCGATGAATCTGATGCTGGCGCCGTTGGAACAATTCGACCTTGACGGCGTTCCGACCGAAAAGGGCAAGGCCGAGGCCGCAGCGATTGGCGCTGCCGACCGTGCATTGGTAACTGATTAGTATTTGGATATGGAAACTGTCCTGAAAACTGCATTTCCTGCTATCGTCGCGTTTCTTGCGGTCGGTGCGGCATTCACCGGCGTAATGCTGATCGTTGCGTACACGGTGCTTGCCGAACGAAAAGTACTCGGCTGGATCCAAGGCCGCGTCGGCCCGAATCGTGTCGGCCCTTGGGGGCTTTTGCAGCCGTTCGCCGACCTCTTGAAATTCATATTCAAAGAGGACGTGATCCCGGATCAGTCAACGCGGTTCGTATATTTCCTCGCTCCGCTCGTTGCGCTGACATGTGCGCTGCTGCCGATGGTCGTGTATCCTTTCGGCCCGCCGATAACGACGATCGATTGGAGCTTTCTGCCGTTCGGGCTGGGCGAGGGCATCACGGCATTCCCGCTGACGATCGCGAGGATCGACATCGGCCTTTTGTTCGTTTTCTCGATAACGTCGGTCGGAGTTTACGGCATCGCCCTTGCGGGATGGTCGTCAAATAATAAATACAGCCTGATGGGCGGCCTCAGATCCGCTGCACAGATGATCAGCTATGAGTTGGCCATGGGAGCCTCCGTGCTCGGTGTCGTTATGCTGTCGCAAACGCTCGATCTGAACGGAATTGTAATGGCTCAGGTCCATTCGCCGTGGCGTTGGAATGTGATACCGCAAATAATAGGCTTCGGCGTCTTTCTGATCGCGGCCTTTGCCGAGACGAACCGCGTACCGTTCGACCTGCCTGAGGCAGAGACGGAGCTTGTAGCTGGATTTCATACCGAATATTCGGCGCTGAAATTCGCACTCTTTTTTATGGCCGAGTATGTGAATATGTTCACTGTCTCGGTAATGTGTACGGTATTGTTTCTCGGCGGATGGTATGTGCCGGGCCTCAGCCATATTTTTGAGGTCGGCTCGATACCTTATGCTCTCGTCAGTTTGATCGCTTTTGTGGGCAAAGCCTGCTGCTTCCTGTTCCTTTACATTTGGGTGCGGGGAACGCTGCCACGTTTCCGCTTCGATCAGCTGATGAACTTCGGCTGGAAGTTCTTGCTTCCGGTCGCTTTGGCGAATGTGATCATAACGACCATCGTTGTGTTCTTTTTTAACCGTTGACGCTTGAACGCAGGCCGCCTGCTGCTGAACTATGGTTAGTACGGTCCTATTCTTTATATTTGCTGGCTTTGCCATCGCGTGTGCGGTGTCGATGGTCTATCATCGCAACCCTCTGTACAGTGCGATCTCGCTGGTCGGGGTTTTTATTGCCCTGGCGAGTATCTATGTGCTTTTAGCGGCTCCGTTCATCGGCGTGGTGCAGATACTTGTTTACGCCGGTGCCATCATGGTGCTCGTCGTATTCGTGATAATGCTCTTGAATCTCGATGATGAACCGCCGCTGTCAAAGCTGAAGTACCTTTGGGCATTGGGCGGCGGGCTTGGCGTAATTTTGCTCGGGCAGACGTTGTTTGTCTTTTATGCCGTTACGAAAGCGCCGAACAGCCCCGCTGATACCGAAAAGACGCTCGGCAGCACTATTGATATCGGGCGTGCCATGTACACGCAGTATCTTCTGCCGGTCGAGATCGTGGGCATACTTCTGCTGATGGCGGTCATAGGGTCGGTGATCCTCGTACGCCGCCTGAGCCAGCCGCAGCTTGAGCTTGTTGTTGAGACCGAGGAAGAAAAAAGGCATCTCGAGAGCGATCGAGGCTGAGTTTTGAGAGCGAAGACCGAGTTTTGATATGGAACCATCATTAGGAAGTTTTTTGGCACTGTCGGGCATACTCTTTACGATCGGCTGTGTCGGAATGATCTTTAAGCGCAATGCCTTAGGACTTTTTATGTGCCTTGAATTGATGCTGAACGGCGTCAATTTGACCTTTGTCGCATTCTCACGTTATTACGGCGATGCAACGGGGCAGTTGTTCGTTTTTATGGTGATGAGTGTCGCCGCCGCCGAGGCCGCGGTCGGATTGGGCATCATTATCGCCTTTTTCCGCAACAAGATATCTGTCGATGTGGACGACGCGAGTATTTTGAAGAATTAAAAGTATCACAAGGGCCGGAGAGCGGCAGCGCTCTGATCGTTTGGAATGAACGAAAATAACCTTCTAAGTCTAGTAATTTTCGCTCCGCTTGCCGGTGCAGTCATCAACTGGTTGATCGGCGGCAAACTGCGGAACGAGTTGTTCAGCGGCGTTGTGGCTTGCGCGGCGATATTCGTGTCGTGTGCCGTCGCATTGTACATTGCATTTGTCGCAGGCGGCGGAGCGATGTTCGCGGCTCAGCCGACGTTCGATCATTTATGGACTTGGGTCCAGGCGGGCGACTTCCGTGCGGATTTCGGCCTTGCGATGGATCATTTGTCGGCGATCTATGCGTCGTTCATTACATTTGTCGGCCTGCTGATCCACATCTTTGCAACGGGATATATGAAGGGCGACAGCGGATTCTACCGTTTCTTCGCCTACCTGAACCTGTTCATGTTCTCGATGCTGACGCTTATCCTTGCCGATAACATTCTGCTTATGTTCGTCGGTTGGGAAGGCGTGGGCCTTTGCTCGTATCTGCTGATCGGTTACTACTTTACAAAGGACGAGGCACGGCGTGCCGCTAAGAAGGCCTTTGTAATGAACCGAATCGGCGATTGGGGCGTGCTGATCGGGATATTCCTGATCTTCACGCTGACCGGTTCGATGTCGTTCTACGATAAGACGGTTGACGGCGTACACGTCGCCAGTGCGCTGAATGTGATCGCCCAAATGTCTGCCGATCCGTTCAGCTGGCAGAGTATCTTTGCGGGCGGCATTACATCGGCCGCAGTGCTTCTATTCATCGGCGCGACAGGCAAATCCGCACAGATACCGCTTTTTACATGGCTGCCGGATGCAATGGCAGGCCCGACACCCGTCTCGGCGCTTATCCACGCAGCGACAATGGTTACGGCCGGCGTCTATATGGTAGTACGCTGCAACGCGATATATCAGAATGCGCCGACCGCGATGTTCATCGTCGCCTTGATCGGCTGTGGTACGGCGATATTTGCCGCTTCCATCGGCCTCGCTCAGAACGACATCAAGAAGGTTCTCGCTTATTCGACCGTTTCTCAGCTCGGTTATATGTTCCTTGCCTGCGGCGTCGGTGCGTTCATCTCGGCGATATTTCATGTGATGACGCACGCTTTCTTCAAGGCGCTCTTGTTCCTTGGCTCAGGCTCGGTCATTACAGGAATGCATCACGAGCAGGATATGCGCAAAATGGGCAATCTACGCAAGTATATGCCGATCACGTATATCACGATGGGAACGGCTTGGCTTGCGATCTGCGGCATACCGATATGGGCCGGCTTTTTCTCAAAGGATGAGATCCTTTATCGCACCTTTTCGGCAAGCGGACTGCCGGAAGGCTGGAATTATGTTCTATGGATCGTCGGCCTCATTACGGCGGTGCTTACTGCTGTGTATATGACGCGTCTTATGGTGATGACCTTCTTTGGCGAGGAGCGTTATCATGACAAGATCGAAGGTCAACACGCTTCTGCCGATGATGAGGAGCATCATCCGCTCCCTGCCGATTTTAAGCCGCATGAGTCGCATTGGTTGATGACAGCGCCGCTCATTGTGCTTGCGGTACTTTCGACCATCGGCGGGCTTGTCGGCGTTCCGTATGCGATGAGCTCGATGTTCGGCGCCAAGGACATGAACGTCTTTGAACGCGTACTCGAACCGGTGATCGCAAAGGTAGGGCCGCATGCCGGACACGAGGCGCCGGCTGCGGGCGGCGAACACAATGCTGCTGCTGCGGCGTCTGAGGTGCACCACTCCGCCGAGGAAGTTTCTGCGGAACGAAAGCTCGCTGTACTTTCGGTCATTTTGGCCGTTGCCGGCATCGTCGCTGGTTGGCTGTTATTCGCAAAGACGCCCCTGAGGAAGCTGCCGAAGATACTCGAGGACAAATGGCGTGTTGACGAACTCTACAACGGCTATTTTGTCGATCCGCTTACGACGCTGTCGCGCGAAGGGCTTTGGAAAGGGTTTGACGTCGGATTTATTGACGGCATCGTCAACGGCATTGGCCATTTTGCGGTAGAACTAGGCAACGCCGTTCGCTCCGTTCAGGTCGGCTACATTCGCAGTTATGCTGCGGTGATCGTCTTCGGAGCAGTCGTCGTCGTCGGTTACTTTATTTATTACGGATTAAAGCTGGTCGGTTAGTATGGGTCTTATCACCGAAAATCTTTTGACTATCCTGATCCTTCTGCCTGTGGTCGGAACGTTGCTGATGATCGCTCATCAGATGTTCTGGGGAAAGGAGGGCCATTTGAAGTGGCTCGCTTTGGGCGTTACGCTCGCGAATTTCCTCATTTCTTTGACGATGTTCGGTACGGCATTGCCGTCCGGGGGCTACATCTTCGAGCAGAACGTGCCGTGGATCAGTGCGATCAATACCAATTATCATGTCGGCGTTGACGGCCTCAGCTTCTGGCTTGTCCTTTTGACGACGTTCATCATGCCGATCTCCGTGTTGGCGGCATGGAATGCCGTCGAGAAAAAGCAGACCGCATTCTATGCGTTCATGCTCTTGCTCGAATCCGCTATGCTCGGCGTATTCGTATCGCTCGACCTGCTTGTTTTTTACCTGTTCTTCGAGGCTTCGCTTATACCGATGTTCTTTCTCATCGGCGTTTGGGGCGGCAATAACCGCATCTATGCGGCCCTGAAATTCTTTATTTTCACAGGTGTCGGCAGCCTGCTGATGCTCGTTGCTATAATCTCGCTGTATTACATTTATGCCGATCAGACGGGCTTTCACGGTACGTTCGATCTTGTCGCCATTACGCAGGCTCTGAAAGGCGGCCAAATGAGCTTTGCCGGCCCGATGGCGACGGCCGGCACGCTGCTTTTTCTGGCATTCGCTCTTGCGTTCTCGATCAAGGTTCCGATATTTCCGCTGCATACATGGCTTCCGGACGCTCATACCGAGGCTCCGACCGCCGGCTCCGTCATCCTTGCCGCAATACTTCTCAAGATGGGAACATACGGGCTGATGCGTTTCAACTTCGCTCTGTTCCCCGAACAGAGCCGCGAGTGGGCATGGCTTTTTATAATCCTCGCGGTCATCGGCATCATTTACGGTGCGCTGGTTGCAATGGTGCAGCCGGATTGGAAACGGCTGGTTGCCTATTCATCGGTCGCACACATGGGCTTCATCGTTCTCGGAATGTTCTCATTTACCGAAATGGGAATGCAGGGCGCGATCTATCAGATGCTCAATCACGGTGTCTCGACCGGAGCACTCTTCATCCTTGTCGGATTTATCTATGAACGGCGGCATACGCGTGAGATCGATAAGCTCGGCGGCCTTGCTACGCCGATGCCTATTTTCGCGACCTTTATGGTCATTACAACAATGTCCTCGATCGGATTGCCGTTCCTGAACGGATTTATCGGCGAATTCCTTGTAATGATCGGTATGTTCGATTCGCAGGTCCTTTCATCTTCCGGCCCCGTGAATTGGAATTATTTTGCGGCGATGTGGGCATGTATAGGCGTTATTTTGGCCGCGGTTTATCTCCTTTGGCTCGTGCAGCGTGTTTTCTTCGGAAAGGTTACACGCGAAGAGAACCGTGTAGTAACTGACCTTTCGTGGCGTGAGATAGGCTTGATGATACCGCTACTGTTCCTGATGGTTTATATGGGAGTTTATCCCAAGCCGTTCCTCAGCCGGACAGTTGACAGCGTCAAGGCGATCGAAGTGCACGTGATGCAGCAGGCCGGCGGTACGGTCGCGGAAAAATAACCGAGAATTGACGCAGAGAGATTTATTTAGATGAGTATTTTGATGATCTCAGAACTTCTGACCCCCGATCCGAACATCTCGATCATTCTGCCGGAATTGATCGTCGCCGCTGCGGGTATCGTAGTGATGCTCTACGACTGCTTTTTCCCCAAGCAGCGCGGCGTGACGGGGGCCATTTCGATAATTGCTCTGTTCACTTCGGGCATCTTCCTGGCTATGATGTGGGGCGGAACCGTGCCTGCGACCTCATGGAACGGCATGATCGCAACGGACAACCTGCGCCTCAGCTTCTCGTTCGTCTTTTTGTTCGTTACGGCAATGACCATCCTTGTTTCGACCGTATGGACTGAGAACGAAAAGATACCGGTCGGCGAGTATCACGCTCTGCTGATGTTCGCGACCTTCGGCATGATGATGATGTCGGCCGGCAACGATCTGGTCGTGATCTTTCTCGGGCTTGAGACGCTTTCGATATCGACCTATGTGATGGCAGGGCTTCGCCGCGGCGATCTCAAGTCGAACGAATCTGCGATGAAGTATTTCTTCCTTGGTTCGTTCGCTTCTGCATTCCTCCTTTATGGAATGGCTCTCGTTTACGGTGCTACCGCAACAACCAATCTCACGCTGATCGCGGCAAAGATGTCAGATCCCAATTTTCCTGCGCTGATGCTCGTCGGCGGTGCGTTGATGATCGTCGGATTCGGTTTTAAGGTTGCAATGGCTCCGTTCCATGTGTGGACACCGGACGTATATGAGGGAGCACCTTCGCCTGTTACGGCATTTATGCTTGCCGGGCCAAAGGCGGCAGCCTTTGCGTCGTTCCTGCGGATTTTCGTTCTCGGTTTTCCGCTCATCGCCGGTATCAATGCCTCATCCTATCTGCACGAATCGTGGATCACGGGCATTTCTGTGCTTGCGATCCTAACAATGACCGTTGGAAACGTTGCTGCTATCCTGCAGTCGAATATCAAGCGAATGCTCGCATATTCATCTATCGCGCATGCAGGCTATACGCTTGTCGGTTTTGTAGGTGCAGGCCTTGCAAAGACCCAAGCCGCACGCGATGAGGCGATCGCTGCCGTTGCCTTCTATATGCTGACCTATGCGATCACGAACCTCGGAGCGTTTGCGATCATTACGCTAATAGGTCAAAAGAACGACCGGCGTGCCGATATCGAAGATTATCACGGTATCGGTTTCCGCTCGCCCGAGCTGTCATTCTCGCTTTCGCTGTTCCTGCTTTCGCTGCTCGGAATGCCGCTCACGGCGGGCTTTGTCGGCAAGGTTCTCGTATTCCGGCCGGCTCTGGAAGCCGGCAATGTACTCGTAACGGCCATGGTTGTCGTTGCGGTGATCAACACGGCGATCTCGGCGTATTATTACCTTCGCGTCGTCGTGGTGATGTTCTTTAAGGAACGCGTTTCGGAATGGCGTACGCCAAAGATGACGCCTGCTCTGGCGGCAGCACTGATCGCTGCAGTTATAGGCATATTCTATTTCGGACTCTTTGGCGACCGCGTTATCAAGCGTTTCTCAACCTCGCCTGCACAGATATCGGTGAGGGCCGAGAAATAGTCCGGTTTCGCGGCATGGATCCGATCGCATTGTTACGTTCCGGGCTCGGCAGTGAGTGGCTGCCGAGCCTTTACCTCTCAAAAGTACATTCTCAGCGGACTCGCCGCATCGTCCTCGACATTCCCGAGCGGGAGAATTCTCCGGCCATCCAATACACACTGTTAGGTATCGAATTAAAGGTAGGCAAACGCCGCATCTCATGCCCGGACCTTGCGGCGGCGCGTTATTTGCGTGTGTTCGTTCGGATCGGCGTCCGGGAGTTCGCCGTACCGTATAACATCACAAAGGTTTCGGTCATTGCCGACGAACTCGAAACCGCATGGCAGCGGCTGATACTTATGATCGATGAGGCCTCAGTAAGCCTCGCACCGGCGGCGATGAAACGGTTTCGCGGACGGGTACTAAAACATCTCCGTTCTGAATTCTATGCTATCGGAGCGGGTGAAGTGGTTCCGCAATTTGATACGAAGGCGAGCGATCGCTATGCCGGGAGGCCCTAGCACTCTTTACCAAGACGCCGGGAATGGTATAATACTTGGACGCGCGGCGGTGCATCGCCCGCATAGGTTAGGTTGATATGTACGACAGGATATCTAAGGCGGCGGAAACTGAGAACCTTCCGTTCCCTTACAATAACAGTACTTTCTGCCAGTACGAGCCGATCGAGAAGCAGATCAGCCACTCGAAGGTGCTGATCGTTAACGATCTGCTGCGCTACGAGTCTGACCTGTCCGACCTTGCGCGCGAGGAGTGGGGCGAGTCGCTCCATGCAAAGCTCGAGTTTGAGCGCTCCGTGTCGTCAATGGCTTGCGACAATATCGCACGAAACGTTATCCGGCTTGTAAAGAACCCGAAAACGCTGACCGTTCATCTGTCGGAGATCGCTGAAGCAGCGGAGCGGTTTCGCCCGAACGCGATCGTTATGTCGGGCACATACGCGGACTTTGACTACTATAATCCCGAGCATATCAAAAAGTTCACGGAGTTCATCCACTCGACGAAGATACCCGTGCTTGCCATTTGCGGCGCACACCAGCTTGTCGGCCTCGCTTACGGTGCTGAATTGACGACACTTGACAAGCTTGACCCGGCAGTGAAGCGGGACGGCCGCGTGGTGGAATATCAATACCGCTTTGTAAAGATCGTCGATAAGACGGATCCGATCTTTGCGGGAAATAACGATGAGCGCAGCGGTGTTTGGCAGGAGTACACAAAAAAGGACAATATCCTGCGCGTGTGGCAGAATCACGGCATCCAGGTCGAGGGTGTGCCTGATGGCTTCAAGCTCCTTGCGACGTCGTACCTTTGTAAGAATCAGATGATGGTCAAACGCACAGACGGGCAGATGATCTACTGCGTCCAGTTCCATCTGGAAAAATCATTTGAGGATTGGCACAAGAACCCGACGCGGTGGGAGCATCAGAATAAGAGCCGCGACGGCCGCATCTTGTTCGAGAATTTCCTTGAACTTGCACTTCAGCACAGCACAAGCCGGTCAGACAGTTGAGCGGCAGCAAATGTTCGTCCCGCTAAAAGCACGGGTTAGGCACATTTTCCATCGTGTTCGTGATCAGCATATCAACGACGGCCTCAAAGTTGCCGCCTGATTCCTCAAAGATACGGATCTGATCGTCGGCAGATGTGCCGCGGTCGAGTATGGTGTAGATGTGCTCGATCTCTTTTCGCGAACCGAGCGGATCGACAACCTCATCGACAAACTCAAGAAGCTCGTGTATCAGATCCTTGACCGGCACTTCCTTCTGCTTGCCGAGATCGAGAAGTTTGCCGTCAAGCCCGTAACGGATCGCCCGCCATTTGTTCTCAAGTATCAGCCGGCGCGGATAAAGCCGGAAACCGAGGTTCGCGTCTATGAGCAGATGCAGTTTTGCAACGATGGCCTGAAATAGGGCAGCGATCGCGATGGTGTCATCGACCCGTGTCGGGATATCGCAGACACGGAATTCGAGCGTAGGGAACTTATAGTGCGGGCGTACATCCCACCAGATCTTCGATCCGTCGGGGATACAATTCATCTTTACAAGCAGATCGACATAAGCCTGATACTGAGAATACGACTGGAAGTAGTCGGGCACCTCCGTGCGCGGAAATTTCTTGAACACCTCGGAGCGGTACGACTTAAGGCCCGTGTTGTGTCCGAGCCAGAACGGCGATGAGGTGGACATCGCGAGCACATGCGGCAGGAAATACCTTGCAGCATTCATTATGTGAATGCGGCGCTCGACATCGGGTACGCCGACGTGAACGTGTAAACCGAAAATAAGGAGCGAGCGGGCGACCATTTGAAGCTCGTCAACAAGTATCTTGTAACGGTCGCCTTCATAGATCTTCTGTTCAGACCACTTAGAGAAAGGGTGTGTCGATGCGGCAACGATCTTCAGGCCTTTGCGGCCGGCGAGTTCGGAGATGATACAGCGGAGTTTCGAGATATCCTCGCGGGCTTCCTGTATGTTCGCACAGACGCCGGTGCCGACCTCGATCATCGATTGGATCATCTCCGGCTTGATCTTCTCACCAAGCAGCAGCCTGCCTTCATCCAGCATTTCGGCAACGTGCGATCGAAGCTCACGAGTTTCCGGATCGACTATCTGGAATTCCTCTTCGATGCCCAGCGTAAATTGATCGAACATACCCCTTTTTAACCTCTAATTGTCAGCTATCTCAGTGTGGAGGGCAGCGAGGTCGGCATCCGAGATGTCTCGGAACCTCACACCCACACCTTGCCCCGGATCCGTATAGACGACCACGCCTCTGAGCCGCAGTTCACGTCCGTGAATGCTGATCGTCATCAACAGCGGGTCGCCAATGTCCAGCGGTGCTGCCGTCGTCATGTAAAGGCCGCCTACACCGATGTCGCGTGTGTTGGCAATGCCTGTTCCGTCGCCGCCCTCAAAGCGGACGTCAACAATGAGTTTTTTTCGGTAGGAATCGCGACGCTCACTTTCGGATGGGCGGTCGCCGACTTCATTCTCGCTCATTTGTAAACCTCTCGGTAGTTTTGTTCTAAGTGAAATTCGAACCCTACTGAGTGTAACCTAAAAAGCCTTTCGGCGTACAGACGGTCTTCCGCTTTGCAGGCCGCGGCAAACTTCAAGGAATGCCTCGGCCGCTGCCGACAGTGAAGTGTTCCGCCTGTAGATGACGTTCAACGTCCTTTCCAGCCTCATTTCCGGTACCGTCAGTGCGGATAGGATACCTGCGTTGATCTCGCTCTCAGCAGTCAGCCTCGGGATCAATGCAACGCCGACACCGCGTTCGACAAGCCGCTTGATCGCCTCAAGCGACGGCAGCTCGACCGAGATATTCAGCGGGGTCTTGTGCTTTTCAAACGCAGTTATCACCTTTTGCCTGTATGGCGACGCGGCATTGTGAGCGATGAACGATTCACTGCCGAGTTCGGCGATCGACACCTGCTTGCCTCCGGCCAAATGGTGGTCAGGAGCAACCACGAGGACGAGTTCGTCCGTTACGACCTCGATCGAGTTGATCGTATCATCGTCCGGCGTGAAGGAGATGACGCCGAGTTCAGCCTCGCGTGCAGTTATCGCCTTTGGTATCCGGCTCGCAACACCGCGTTTGACCTCGATCTTGATGTCAGGATGCTCTGCAAGGAATTTATCGATAACGGGCAGCAGGAAAAAGACAGTGTGTTCATTCGCACTTATTCTGACCTTGCCGCGTCGAAGCAGCCGCATCTCGCGAAGGGCCTCCAACGCATCGCGGCGAATGTTCAGCATTTCGACAGCATGCTCGCAAAGGACCTCTCCCGCCGGCGTTAGCGTTCCGTCCTTGGACGATCGATCAAAGAGCACCTCGCCAAGCTGATCTTCCAGTCGCGACACTGCTTGGCTGATGGCGGGCTGCGAACGGCCCAATACCTCAGCGGCTCTCGAAAAGCTTCGCTCCCTTGCAACGGTTAAGATGACCTCTAGTTGATTGATGTCCATTAGTACGACTTATGATAACTATAGAATAATAAATGTTTGATGCGACGGCAATAATTAGAGTGATATTCCTAAGGCGTGAATAGCGGGCAAAGGTATAAATAGGCTAAAATATAGGCTTCTTACTTATGGGTTTTTCAACAAAGGCCATTCACGCGGGAAATGAACCCGATCCTACGACAGGTGCGGTCAGCGTCCCGATCTACCAGACATCGACCTATGCCCAAGAAGGTCTTGGCCGCCATAAAGGCTTTGAATACGCACGTACTCAGAATCCGACGCGAACCGCACTTGAAAAGAATATCGCTGCGCTAGAGGGAGCGAAGTTCGGCTATGCATTCGCGTCCGGGATGGCAGCGATCGACACTGTGCTGAAGCTCGTAAAAGCGGGTGACCATGTTCTGCTTGGCGATAACACATACGGCGGGACGTTCAGGCTCTTTAACAAAGTGCTCACAAATTACGGTATCGAGTTCGATCTCGTCGATACGACCGATGCGGAAGGCATTGACGGTGCTTTCAAGCCGAACACGAAAATGCTCTTTGTCGAGACGCCGACCAATCCGGTTATGTCCGTAACGGATCTTGCGGCCGTTTCGGGCGTTGCTCACGCTCACGGCGCCAGGGTCGTTTGCGACAACACCTTTATGTCGCCATACTTCCAGCGCCCGATCGAACACGGCGTTGATATCGTAGTTCACTCGACGACAAAATATTTGAACGGCCACAGCGACAGTGTCGGCGGTTTCGTCGCCCTAAGCGATGAAAAGGATGCTGAGTGGATAGCGTTCGTGCAGAACAGTATAGGTGCTATCCTGTCGCCCTTCGATTCGTTCCTCGTGCTTCGCGGTACGAAAACACTTGCGGTCAGAATGGAGGCTCACGACCGTAACGGACGTGTCGTGGCTAATTTTCTTACCGAGCACCCGAAGGTCGAAAAGGTCTATTATCCCGGCCTTGTCTCGCACCCGCAGCATGAGCTTGCAAAACGCCAGCAGTCAGGCTTCGGAGGAATGGTGTCGTTTGAGACCGGTTCACTTGCTAACGCAAAAAAAGTTCTTGAGTCCGTCAAACTTTGTACTCTCGGCGAAAGCCTCGGAGGTGTCGAAACGCTTATATCGCATCCGGCGTCAATGACGCACGCTTCCGTACCGGAAGAGAAACGACGGAGCCTTGGCATAACTGACGGGCTTGTACGCATCTCTGTCGGCATCGAGGATATTGAGGATATAATCACCGATCTGGATCAGGCATTAAGTTAGGTTCTTGAATGATGTTTCGCGAGAAGATAAACTCGTGCATGCAACTATGTTCACTGTAGAAGTCCACGCGACGTCGCATGTCGGCCGAGTACGTAAGGGCAACGAGGATAATTATCTCCTGCTCAATATCGGCGAGGAAAAACTCTGGACCAGCTCGCAGGACGACAGCGAGTTCGTCATCGAATCGCAGAGTTTTACGGTTGACGATAACGGCATCGTCATTGCCGTGTCCGACGGTATGGGCGGCGCACTTGCGGGCGAGGTCGCTAGTACTATGGCGGTCGAGAGCGTAAGCGAACGGATGCTTGATGTTTCGGTTGATGAGACGATCACGCCTGACAATCAAGATCATCACCTGATCATAAAACTCTACGATGCAACCGTGAATGCAAACCTCCTCATACACGATCAAGGCCGCTCCGAGCCGCAGTATCAAGGAATGGGAGCCACCTTTACCGGATTGGGCGTAACGCCGAACGCAGCGGATATTATTCAGGTCGGCGACAGCCGGGCCTATTTGGTCAGAAGCGGTAAGATCTATCAGGTTACAAAAGACCAGTCGCTAGTGCAGCAGCTCATTGATGCTCAGCAAATATCACCCGAAGAGGCTGAGACACACTCATTAAAGAATGTCATTCTGCAGGCCCTCGGCGCCCAGAATGAGATCTATCCGGTCTCGGTCAGGGTTACTCCTCACAATGGCGATGTATTTTTACTGTGCAGCGACGGCCTTTCCAATAAGGTTACGGCAGCGGATATGCAGCACGCTATTGCCGAGAACATCGACGCATTACAAAATGCATGCGTCGATCTTGTACAGAAAGCGAACGAGAACGGCGGTGAAGACAATATTACCGTTATTATTGCGAGGTTTAAGGGCGAAGACCTGCCTGAACCGGAAGGTGAAGAGGTCAAGCTCGAATTCCTCGAACTTGGCGGCATCCACGATACGGCGGAGCAAGATACAGCAGAGATACTTTGAACCTTTGGCAATAGTGCGTTTCTAGCGCCAGCCCGGCAGTTCCTTTCGAACCGGCCGCACATAGATCGATGAGCCGCGTACCTCGACGACCTCGACCTTTTCGCCTTCGGTCAGAATATCCTCGTCATCGATCGGAAATGCGGTCCAAACAGAGCCGTAAACCCTTACAGCACCTTCCTTTAACGCTCCTTGGCTTGCGGATGAAACGGTGCCTATCTGTCCGGGAAGCGCGTCAACACCCGTTTTAATTCCGCCGCCGCTCTGCGGCAGGTAGGATACGAAAATGGTTCGCGAAAGTATCGTCAGAAAGGTGGACACGACGGCAAATGTAACGAACTGCCAACCAAGGCCAAATCCGAATAGGCTCATTACCATCGCAGCGATCGCACCGACCCCGAACCAGAACAGCACGAAGCCAAGCGTGAATATCTCAGCGACGATCAGCGCAATGCCAAGCACAAGCCAAACGATCCACAACAGGTTACCCATAACGACACGTAAAGCTAAGTTTACCATATCGCCGGACAACAGGCTTTTGTCGAAGCCTATGGCGACGTGATAATCTCTGAAACGTGCTGGGGTGGCGGAATTGGTAGACGCCCGGGACTTAAAATCCCGTGTCCTTAGGGGCGTGCGGGTTCGATTCCCGCCCTCAGCACCATCCGACCTTTCGATCCCGTGTCGGCGGCACCTTTTTCGTTCCGGCACTTCATAGTTTTCATCCGTTGTTGTCTGCGTGGACGGTGGATTAAGGTCTTTAGCATTGTTCGACCAACGCTGAACTTGCTCGGTCGATAACGACACAATGTTTCGACGGAAAGAGTGCATCACTAAGTACAATGCGATTTCCCAATTGTTTCTCACCGGTGATCTCGATTAGCAAATGGTTGATGATGCACGAACGGATCAGTATGATTTGAAACTGCTATGAAGATCGCGGGATCGCAGATCGATTTAGTGGTCCGATTCGCAGTCATTTACATTCTCGGAGCGGGCAAACCATGATCTATTCATTATGAAGCGACCGACGCACATAAAGGAACTGCGCGGCTATTTCGCGGCGATTGCCGGTATGGTCGCGATCACCGCGGCGTTGGCTCCGTTTCGTGAGACCATAAACACGACGACGGTTGCACTTTCCCTACTGATCGTCGTTCTTTCGGTTGCCACTTTGTTCGGCACGTACCCGGCATTAGTCGCAGCGGGGATCGGCGTCGTTTTTTTCAATTACTTCTTCCTACCACCCATTTTTGCTCTCACCATCTCAGACCCGCAAAATTGGGTTGCTTTAGGGGCTTTCCTGATCACGGCTGTCATCGCCGGCCAACTATCTGCTTACGCAAGGAGGCGCACGGACGAATCAGAAATGCGTCGAAGGGAGATCGAACGCCTGTATCAGGAGCTTAAGGTCGCTTTCAAGCAGGCGAGCGAAGCGGAGGCTCTAAGGCAAAGCGAGCAATTAAAATCAGCTTTGCTCGACGCAGTCACCCACGACCTTCGCACTCCATTAACCTCGATAAAGGCATCTGTAACCACGTTACTTGAAGGTTCCTCGACGCGTGCCGGTCGCGCTCCGAATGTAGTGATCGACGAGGTTGGACGCGACGCCCTTCTTGAGATCATCGACAACGAAACTGATCGTCTCGATGCGTTTATCGGCGGCATCGTGGATCTCGCGAAATTGGAAGGAGGCAGCGTTGACAATAGCCGATCATGGCACCAAGTATCGGAGATCATCGAGTCAGTGCTCGAGCGAATGAGGGAGCGGCTAAATGATCGGCGGATCAACCTTCGTGTCGAAGATGAACTTCCCGCCGTCTGCGTAAATGGGGTTGCGGTCGAAGAGATACTGTATCTGTTCCTCGACAATGCTGCAAAATATTCTCCGTCGGAAAAACCAATTCGCATAACGGTCGAACGCTCTCCCCGTGACAATATCGAGGTTTCTGTCGAGGACCAAGGACCGGGTATCCCGGCTGAGTTCCGAGAAAAGATCTTCGCGAAGTTCTTCCGGCGAGCGCCCGAGAAGAGACATGACGACATTACCGGACTTGGTGTCGGTTTGGCGATCGCGAGAGGACTTGCCGAATCCCAAAACGGCTCAGTTTGGGTTACCGACGGCCAGGACGAGTACTCAACACGTTTTGTCTTCCGGTTTCCGATTGGCGACAATGAAGTTCCCATGGATGATGGATCGGGGGAAACGAATGCCTAGTCGCGTACTGATCGTTGATGATGAGAGCCAAATTACGAATGCTCTTCGCCTTGGGCTCAAGGCGCATCAGTTCGATGTACGGACTGCGCGAGATGGTACTGAGGCGCTCGATACCTTTAGGGATTTCGGCCCCGATCTGGTGATCACTGATCTCCAGATGCCGGAAATGTCAGGACTCGAGCTTTGTGTCGAACTGCGAAAGATATCGAAGGTGCCCATAATCGTCCTCTCGGTCAGGGGCGAAGAGAGAACAAAGGTAGCAGCCCTCGAAAGCGGCGCGGACGATTACGTTACTAAACCATTTGGCATGGAAGAACTGGTTGCTCGCATAAGGGCGATCCTCCGTCGAGCTCCAAACGATCGGTTAGACAACTATATTGAGGTTGGCGACTTCGTGGTTGATGTCGAGCGTCATCTTGTGCGAGTTCGAGGTGCTGAGGTACGGCTCACGCCGAAGGAATTTGATCTGCTGCATCATATGATAAAGCATCCCGGCCGTGTCCTCACCCATCGATCTATTCTCTCTGCGATCTGGGGGCCAAATTACTCGGAGCAGATCGAGTATTTGCGCGTATTTCTTGGCAATCTCCGCAAAAAGATAGAGCTTGATCCCGCCCGCCCTGAGTATATTCGAACCGAACCTTGGGTCGGATATCGCTTCGTTCCGGACCACAACGAATCTTTATAATCTTTTTATTTTCTCTTTTCTCCGTCTTTATTGATCGGCAGGTAATCTAGCGCCTGTGGACATGATCCGTCGTGTCCGAGGCATTTATGATCACTTGCGAAGCACGTCGATTTTCGTTATCCGCTCACGGCCAAATATCGGCCGAAGTGGCCAATCTGAACCGCCGCAGATTTTGGTTGAGCACTCTTTTTTTGACTGGAACGCTGGGACTTACATCGGGTCTATTAGGCGCCGGCATAAGTGCATTTACGCTGGTTGGCGAGCATGGGGCATGGCCGAGTCTTGACGTAGCGGGAACAGTCTTGGTCGCCAGTGCATTTCCACTCTTAATGCTGGCCGCCCACGCAATGGACAAGATCGGCGCGTTAGATATCGGGTTAAGTGCTGAGCAATTTAAGCGATCGGGGCTTAGTCAGTAAAGTGAGAGGTTTACAGCGCGCCGCAGACGCTGATCACGAGCGAATCAAACGAAAGAAAAAATATGTGGAAAGCAACTATAGCCAGTTTATTTACAAGTTTGTTCCCAATTTTGGTATTCGCGTATCCGGCCTTTGGGCAGCAGACCATTTTTAATATGCCGTCGTCGGATATTCTGGACAAGGGCAAGGTGTATGTTGAATTTGACGCAACGTTCAAACCAAATACGGAAGTCGCGGTCGGGCGGTTTTCGTCGTTCGTTCCGCGCATTGTGGCCGGCGCCGGACGAAATGTCGAGATCGGACTGAACGTGACGGGCAATGTTCAACCCGGAGTCGATTCGACAACGCTTGTTCCGGCCGTAAAATGGCGGCCGTACCACAATGAAAAAAGCGGCGTGTCGATCGTGGTCGGCGACAATGTATTCATTCCGATCCGGAACAGATCGTACAACGTCGGCAACTACGCCTACGCACAGGTGAGCAAGTCCTTCAAAACCGGCACGCGGCTGACAGCGGGCGCTTATCATTTCACCAAAAACGTCGTCGCTCAAGACGCGAGTCGTGCCGGCGGGCAGTTCGGGTTTGAGCAAAGCGTAAGCAAGTACCTAAACATAAACGCCGATTGGTACACGGGCAAACACGCCGCCGGCTATTTCACGCCCGGCATTGCGTTCAAACCGCATCCGAAAGTGACCGGCTATTTCGGCTACTCGATCGGCAATGCCGGCACGCGAAGCGGAAATCATTTCTTCTACGCCGCTATCGGGATCAATCTTAACTAACCGGAGGAACTTATGCAGGATGTAATTTACATTGCGGTGATCGTTGGCTTTTGCCTGTTGTCGATCCTCTATCTTATTGGATGCGGATCGATGAAGAAGGCGGAGGAAAAGAGATGACATTGGAAACGATGCTGGCCTCAATTTGCGTGGCCCTACTTTTTGTTTATCTCGTGTACGCACTGCTGCGGCCGGAGAAGTTTTAGACACTTGAGGCACGGCGATCGCTAAACGCCGATCGGTTTGCTCTCGTCGAAATTTTATATGACAAGTTTTGGGATCTTTCAAATATTAGTTTTCTTCGGCATCCTTCTGCTTCTATGCAAGCCGATGGGCGTTTACCTTGAGCGAGTTTACTCGAACAAGAAGACCTTTTTGGACGGTATTCTTCGGCCCGCGGAGCGGCTGATCTATTCCGTCTGCCGAGTTGACGCGACAACTGAGATGAACTGGAAACAGTACGGCGTCGCGATGTTGATGTTCAGTCTTGCGTCTCTGCTCGGCGTTTATGCGCTGCAGCGATTTCAGGCGTTATTGCCGCTAAACCCGCAGGATCTTGGTGCTGTGGCACCAGATACGGCATTCAATACTGCGGCATCTTTTGTTACCAACACGAATTGGCAAAGCTACGGCGGTGAATCAACGATGAGCTATCTAACGCAGATGGCCGGGCTTGCCGTTCAGAATTTTGTTTCCGCGGCCGTCGGAATGGCGCTGGCGATCGTCTTTATCCGGGCGATCTCCAGATTCGAAACCGATCGTCTCGGCAATTTTTGGGTTGATCTGACTCGCGGAACGCTTTATGTCCTCTTGCCGATCTCACTCGTTGCAGCAATATTCTTTGTATCTCAAGGCGTGATCCAAAACTTCGAACCATACGTAACGGCGCAGCTTACCGAATCCGTAGCGGTCGAGGTGGAGAGTAAGGATGCTGACGGAAACATCGTTACCGACGCTGATGGCCAAACGGTCATGGAATCGAAAGACATAACAACCCAGACGATCGCCCAGGGGCCGCTCGCATCGCAGCTCGCGATAAAGATGCTCGGAACGAACGGCGGTGGCTTCTTTAACGCAAACTCGGCTCACCCTTACGAAAATCCGACACCGCTCTCCAATCTGCTTCAGATGCTGTTGATATTTATTATCCCCGTCGGGTTTACTTACACGCTCGGGCGGATGGTGAGATCACAGGGGCATGGCTGGGCAGTTTTCGGAGCAATGGCGGTCTTGTTCTTTGCAGGTGCATTCATTTCGTACCAGTTCGAGTCGAAGGGCAATCCGCTTTATCCGGCGACGGTAGATCAACAGGCCGTCGGCGGCAATATGGAGGGCAAGGAAACGCGCTTCGGTGTGGCCGGCTCGACACTGTTCGCGACGGTTACGACGGACGCGTCGTGCGGTGCGGTCAACGCGATGCATGACAGTTTTACGCCCATCGGCGGAATGGTTCCGCTCGTTAATATGCAGCTCGGCGAGGTCATATTTGGCGGCGTCGGGGCCGGAATGTACGGGATCTTGGTGATGGTGATCCTGACGGTTTTCATCGCCGGGCTTATGGTCGGACGAACTCCGGAATACCTCGGAAAAAAGATCGAGGCTTACGACGTGAAGATGGCGATGCTGTTCGTTTTGATCTTCCCGCTAACGATCCTGGCTTTCAGTGCTGTCTCTTTGATCTCACCCGAATTTGGCTTAACGTCGCTGAACAATCAAGGTGCACACGGGCTTACTGAAATTCTATACGCTTACACGTCCGGAACGGCCAACAACGGATCGGCATTTGCCGGCTTGAATGCGAACACACTCTGGTACAACACGACGATAGGGTTGGCGATGCTCTTCGGGCGCTTCCTGATGATCATCCCGATGCTGGCGATCGCGGGAAATCTGGCCCGGAAGAAATATGTGCCGCCGAGCCTCGGAACTTTCCCGGTCAATACGGTGCTCTTCACCGTGCTTCTCGTAAGCGTGATCCTGATCGTCGGCGCGTTGACCTTTTTCCCGGTCCTCAGTCTTTCACCGATCCTTGAACATCTATTGATGAACGCCGGGCAGGCTCTTTAGAAAAAAAACATATGAAGAACGAGATTTCGATTTGGGATAAGAACATTATTCTGCAGGCACTCATTGGGGCGGTCACAAAGCTGAACCCGCGAGTGATGCTGAAAAACCCGGTGCTGTTTGTTGTTGAGGTCGGAGCGGCACTATTGACCGCACGGCTGATCGCGAATCTAGTTACCGGCGAGACGGCGGATCTGGGTTTCGAGATCCAGATCACGCTTTGGCTGTGGTTCACGGTACTGTTCGCGAACTTCGCCGAGGCAATGGCCGAGGGACGCGGCAAGGCGCAGGCCGACACGCTGAGGAAGGCTAAGGCCGAAACAACCGCCAATCGCGTCAAAAACGGCTCGACCGAAACGGTCAACGCGACGGATCTTCGAGCAGGTGATGTCGTCCATGTTTCGGCGGGCGAGTTTATTCCCGGTGACGGCGAAGTGATCGAGGGAGTCGCGTCGGTTGATGAATCAGCGATCACCGGCGAATCAGCCCCGGTGATCCGCGAATCCGGCGGCGACCGTTCGGCTGTTACGGGCGGAACGAAAGTTCTCTCTGACTGGATAAAGGTTCGGATAACATCGAACCCCGGCGAGACATTCATCGACCGCATGATAGCTCTTGTCGAGGGAGCTGCGCGGCAGAAAACTCCGAATGAGATCGCATTGAATATCCTTCTCGCCGGCCTGACGATCATCTTTCTGCTCGCGGTCGTGACGCTGCAGCCGTTTGCGATCTACTCGAACGCACCGCAGACGATCTTTGTTCTGATCTCGCTTCTTGTCTGTCTTATACCGACGACGATCGGCGGGCTGCTGTCCGCGATCGGTATCGCAGGCATGGACAGGCTTATTCAGCACAATGTCCTTGCGATGAGCGGCCGTGCTGTCGAGGCGGCGGGCGATGTCAATACTTTGCTGCTCGATAAGACCGGCACGATAACACTCGGCAACCGGCAGGCGAGCGAGTTTATCCCGCTGAAAGGCGTGGACGAACTTCAACTTGCAGATGCGGCCCAGCTTTCATCGCTCGCGGACGAAACGCCCGAAGGCCGCTCGATCGTCGTGCTGGCAAAACAGAAGTACGGCCTGCGCGGACGCGAAGTGCATGAGCTTGCCGGCCGAACGGAATTTATTCCCTTCACAGCCCAGACCAGAATGTCCGGGGTCGATCTCGACGGCCGCGAAATTCGAAAAGGCGCGGTCGATGCGATCGAGAAGTATGTCGTGAACAGCCGAAACCAATCGCCGCATGAGCTGCGCGAAGTGGTCGAGCGTATTTCAAGGGCCGGCGGCACGCCGCTGGTCGTCGCGGACAATCGCACGCCGCTCGGCGTTATTCATCTTAAGGACATCGTGAAAGGAGGAATGCGCGATCGTTTCAATCAACTTCGGCAAATGGGCATCAAGACGGTGATGATCACAGGCGACAATCCGCTGACCGCCGCATCGATCGCCGAAGAAGCCGGTGTTGACTCGTTTCTCGCCGAAGCCAAACCGGAGGACAAGATGGCGTTGATCAAGCGCGAACAGGCCGAAGGAAAGCTTGTCGCAATGACCGGCGATGGAACGAACGACGCTCCGGCACTTGCTCAAGCCGATGTCGGCGTTGCAATGAACTCAGGAACCCAGGCCGCAAAAGAAGCCGGCAACATGGTCGATCTCGACAGCGACCCGACAAAGCTCATCGAGGTCGTCGAGATCGGCAAGCAGCTGCTTATGACGCGCGGCGCGCTGACTACGTTTTCGATCGCGAATGACGTTGCAAAATATTTTGCGATCATCCCGGCGATGTTCGCGGCGGCGTTTCCTGTCCTGAACGCGCTTAATATCATGGGCCTGGCGACGCCGCGATCGGCGATCCTTTCAGCGGTAATATTCAACGCGTTGGTGATCGTCGCTCTCATTCCGCTTGCCCTTCGCGGCGTGAAATATCGGGCGTTGTCAGCGTCGAGCTTACTGCGTAGAAATCTGCTGATCTACGGCCTCGGCGGACTGGTCGCGCCGTTTATCGGTATCAAACTGATCGACATGGTGATTACGGCGATCGGATTGGTATAAGAAGATCTTGGAAATTGCGCCTTAAGCAAAGCTAATAATATGAAAGACTTACTCACATCTATACTAATGGTTTTAGTTATGACGATCGTCCTTGGCATCCTGTATCCGCTTGCAGTAGCCGGTTTTGCCAAGGTATTTTTCCCGCACCAGGCCAACGGCTCTCTGATCGTTCGTGACGGAAATGTGGTTGGCTCAGAGCTGATCGGCCAATCGTTCACCTCCGCCGGATATTTTCACTCGCGTCCATCTGCCGCCGGCAAAGGGTACGACGCGGCTTCATCGGGCGGATCGAATCTTGGCCCGACAAACCCCAAACTGATCGAGCGTATTTCGGCGGATGTTGAAAAATTCAATGCCGAAAACCCCGGTTCGCCAATTCCGGCTGACTTGGTTACGACGAGCGGCTCAGGACTCGACCCGCACATTTCCCCGGCCGCTGCCGAATTTCAGATCCCGCGTGTTGCAAGGGAAAGAGGAATTAGCGAAAGCCATCTCGCTCAGGTCGTCGCACGATTCATGGAAGGTCGCCAGCTCGGTTTCCTCGGCGAGCCGCGTGTTAACGTATTATTGTTAAATCTAGAGTTGGACAAGCTGACTTCCGCAGATCGGAAATAATATAGAATTGGCCACCGACCTCTATGTTTGTTGACACGGTAATAACAGAGGCTCCAATTTCGAACGGCGGCAAACGGCCGTCGCCTGAATCGCTGCTCGCAATGGTGCAGGAAAACGAGCGGGCAAAGCTGCGTGTTTACATTGGGGCGGCCGCCGGTGTCGGTAAGACGTGGCAAATGCTTGAAGACGCCCACCAGCTTCGCGAGCAAGGCATCGACGTTGTTATCGGCATCGTAGAGACTCACGGTCGAGCGGAAACGGCCGAACAGATCAAAGATCTCGAGATAATTCCGCCAAAGCGGATCGAGTATCGCGGCAACACCTTCGAGGAGATGGACCTTGAAGGAATATTGGCGCGCCGCCCCGCCGTGGTGATCGTTGATGAGCTCGCACACACGAACATCGCCGGCTCCAAGAACGAAAAGCGTTATGAAGACGTACTTGAATTGCTGGATCACGGCATTGCCGTGATCACAGCGATGAACATTCAGCACATTGAGTCGCTCAACGACGTTATCGCAAGCGCGACCGGTGTTCAGGTGCGCGAAACCGTTCCCGACAGTTTCCTGCAGAGGGCCGATGAGGTTATCGACGTTGATATCTCCGTCGATACTCTTCGAACACGTCTAAGACAAGGAAAGATCTACTCGATAGAGAAGATCGAACAGGCTCTCAACAACTTTTTTCGCAAAGGCAATATAGCAACCCTCCGAGAACTCGCTCTACGGCAGGTCGCTCAGCATCAGTCGGTTCAGGACTTCGAATATCGCGTGCGCGAAGGCCTCGAACCATCGGTCGTTCCGGAAAAGGTAATGGTTTGCATGGCTAGCGGTGGTTCTGCAAAAAAACTGCTTCGCACAGGTGCAAGGATCGTTGGCCGGCTCGCGTTTCACGGCGAATGGTTTGCCGTTTACATTGAAACTCCTAGCGAGGAGGCAGGCCGAATATCTCCGGCAGCCCACGCAACACTTCAGGAGAACATTAGATTTGCTGAATCTCTAGGGGCGACCGTCGTAAAGCTGAAAGCAACGAAAGTCGCCGATGCGTTGCTCACGTTTGCCCGCGAGAATGAGATAACTCACGTCATATTCGGCCAGTCCGCACGTTCTCGCTGGCAGATCTTCTGGAAAGGATCCATTATCAACCGCTTTCTCGCAGAGGTAAAAGGCGCGGCGGTTCATGTTATTCCAATAACCAAGCGAGATTAGTTCTCGTAAACTCGATCGCCGGATCAGTCTTGTGCGCAATTCTTGGAACGATGAACGGCCGACGGCTCATTGGCTAATAAATCCATTGAACGATCACGGCAGGATCAACATCAGCCGAAGTATTTACCCATCCGGGGCGATAAATTAGTATGCGACTGACGGTTTTGCGGCTTGGCCCGGAAGAGTTCGAAAGAATGTCGCGGGTCCTATGAGCTGCCGAATGTTTGTCCGATTTGATGCGATTTCGCGTTCGCAGGGGCGTGCGGGTTCGATTCCCGCCCTCAGCACCATTTTGTTGGTACGCCGATTGCAACTGTTGGTGGTCGGAGGGTCAACGAATGAAGCGGCACCTGTCTAGCCTTGTCTTAGTTACTGTCATTACGATCGCGGCGGCGCAATTCTCTCCGGCTCAATCGCAAAGGATGTTTGCTGATGCTGAGCGTATTTCAGGGGATAACTTCTCATACACTACACGAACCAGGATGGGGGCATCGGTATATTCGGTCAAACCGGCGTCCGTGGCACTGCTGAACGCAATAGACACGGGCCTGAACGCCCTGTTCGCGGCGGCCCGCAGGAACGGGTACAGCAAGAAGCTGAAAGCGAGCGACTACAATATTTTTATTGCGAGTGCTGATCGCACAAAGAACGCCGCCGGTGAATACTCGCCCGATATTGCGATCGGTGCGGCACAGTATGCGGGCAGCGTGTATGACCAAGGCGGATTCATCTACGCCGCCGGCATCATTGTTTCAAATAAGCCGCTTGCGTTCATGATCGCTGAGCATACGAAGAATTTCGAACGCGTTTCGGAGGCAGTGCGGAATGAGGGCGAACATCTCGTGCTTTACCACAATGACCGGAGCCGCTACCGAGCGACCGCCGACCACAGCAGAGGCGGCGGCCATCCGATCCTGCCGTAACGGAAATCGTGTATGCCCGAACCATCTCGTATTGCAGGCTGTCTATTGGCGGGCAACCATATTTGGTGCAGGCTGCGTCAAACCGTACGTATTTCGTGAACCAATATCGCCCGTGCGTTCGGCACGGCATTTGCGGATAACCGTTACGGAGTAACGGCTGCCGGGCCGGACGCAGGAAAGGCTCCTATGATTAGGTCTGTTGCCCGCCGAAACTTCATATTGACATTATTCGCGGTTTTTTTCTGCGTGATTGTTTGTAATGCGCAGGGGCCGGATTCGATCTATCGGCTGCCGAAAGGGACGAAGATCACGTTGGAGATGGCTTCCGAGATAAATTCCGGTTCAGCAAGTGTCGATGATACGTTCATTGCGCGAACCGCAGAACCGGTCGTCGTCCGCGATGTTGTGGTGCTGCCGAAAGGCGTTGCCTTCGAAGGCCGTGTTGATCGAGTTGCGAGGCCTGCCCGCGGTTCGCGAAGCGGCGAGTTAGAGATCGTTATCCAACGGTTATTGGTTGATGACGGAATTCGCCGGAGCGTTTCGGCACGAACGGTAACCGTGATCCGAGCCGGGTCCGATAGGACACGCAACGTCGCAGGCATCATCGGGAGTGCTGCTTTCGGCGCATTGATAGGCAACGCGATAAAGCCGGGCATCGGCGCCATTGTCGGGGCATCGGTTGCCGCAGGGGTCGGCGGCGGAACGCTTGCGATAAGGAAAGGGCGTGATCTAAGGCTGCGTGAGGGCCGGCAATTCGTCATAGAACTGACCGAAGAACTGCTGCTGCCTTTGCCTGATAATTAAAGTTTGGCTGCGGGCTTCAACCCGCGGGCCATTATGAAAAGGCCTGTCGTGAAGGGGAGAGCACGGCGGGCTTTTTCATTTGCGGCAAGGATGCTGCCTGCCACGTCAATTTTCAAGGCGAATTTGCGGGAATTTTCTACTGGGCATAAAATAGAACCTTTCGGGTCATTTGGATATTTCAGACAGATATAGAGAGGATAAATATGGCAGCAGGAAGAAATAAGGTTACGGTCGTCGGTGCGGGAAATGTAGGCGCAACGGCGGCTCATTGGATCGCAAGTAAGGAACTTGCGGATGTTGTTCTGGTCGATATCGTCGAAGGCACGCCGCAGGGTAAGACCCTCGACCTCGCACAGGCGGCCCCGATCGCGGGTTTTGATGTAAAGCTTGTCGGTGCGAATTCATACGAAGAGACGGCTGATTCGGATGTTGTGATCATCACCGCGGGTCTGCCGCGTAAGCCCGGTATGAGCCGTGACGACCTATTGAAGACAAATTCGGAGATCGTCGGTCAAGTTACCGATCAGGTCGCAAAGTATTCGCCGAATGCGTATATCATCGTGGTTTCAAATCCGCTTGATGCAATGGCACAGGTAGCATTCCGCCGCTCGGGCTTTCCGAAGAATCGTGTGATGGGCATGGCCGGTGTGCTTGACTCGGCGCGCATGCGTTGTTTTCTTGCGGCGGAATTGAATGTTTCGGTCGAGAATGTTACCGCGTTCGTGCTCGGCGGCCACGGCGATACGATGGTTCCGCTTCCGCGCTATTCAACCTGTGCGGGCATTCCGGTTACCGAACTCATTCCGAAGGAGAGGCTCGATGCCATCATCAGCCGCACTGCGAACGGCGGTGCCGAGATCGTCGGTTTGCTCAAGACCGGATCGGCTTTCTACGCCCCTTCGCTCGGTGCCGTCGAGATGGCGGAGTCGATCTTGAAGGATAAGAAGAAGATCTTGCCCTGTGCGGTTTTCCTTGAAGGCGAATACGGCATCAGCAATCTTTTTGTCGGCGTCCCGGTCAAGCTTGGCAAGAACGGCATCGAGGAGATAATAGAGATCAATCTGACGAACGACGAGCGCGCGGCCCTGCATAAGTCAGCGGCGGCGGTTCAGGAACTCATCGATGTTCTGAATATCTGAACATCCCGATCGGTTTGTTGGCACCGGCAGAGCCGTTTTTGGGTTCTGCCGGTGCATTTCATTCGGCCGCGACGGCTCCTTCACCCTTGAAGAGCACCTTCAACAGCGGCGGAGCAACGATCGTCGTTGCAACGGCCATAAAGAGTACGACGCCGTACAGCGAATCGGTTATGACCGACATTCCGAGCCCGATCTGAGCAACGACGATTCCGACCTCGCCGCGCGGTATCATTCCTACGCCGACCTGTCCGGCCTTTCGCCATCCGAGATTCAGGACGCCCAGCCCGCCGCCGATGAGTTTTGTGATCACGGCCACGACGGTGATGATCGCGGTCAGAGCCAGCGTTGACGAATCGCGAAAGACGTCGAGCTTTAATTGAAGCCCAATACCCACGAGAAAGAACGGTACCAGAAAGTCGGTAACGCCGGCGATCTGTTTGTGCATAGTCGGGTTGTCCTCGGTCGCTTCAGCAAGCGACATACCGGCCACGAATGCACCTACGATCGCCGCAACGCCTATGTAGGCCGCCGCGACCGACAAAGCAAGGCAAAGTACGAGTCCGAATGCAAAGAGGGAATTGGCGAGCCGCAGATTCTCGATCCGAGGCGCCATTCGTGTAACGGCCGGAGCTCCTACGAACATGACGAAAATAAGAAAGCCGATAGACAGCGCAGCCGTAAGAGCAAGCTCGAGGTAATTGATGCTTCCTTGTGCGAGGCTCGAAACGACCGCCAGCACCAGTAAGCCCAGAATGTCGTCTATAACGGCGGCTCCGAGGATAATTCGGCTTGTATCATGCTCGATCAGGCCGAGATCGCCGAGAACCTTGGCGGTGATACCAACGGAGGTTGCGACCATTGCCGTGCCGATAAAGAGCGATTCGATGTTCGGAGCTCCCCACAGTTCCATCAGTACATAACCCGCAACGAAAGGAACGATCACGCCGAGTACCGCAACAAGGAACGCACTTTTACCGACACGCAGAATATCGTGAGGCTTTGTTTCAAGGCCGACGGTGAACAGCAGAAATATCACGCCGATCTCTGCCAACGTCGATGTGATCTCATTCGGCTGTACCAACGCAAGGACGCTAGGGCCGATGATGATGCCCGCAAGTATCTGCCCGACGACCGCAGGCTGCCGCAGGCGTTCAAAGAGTTCCGCCATCAGTATCGCTGATGCCCAGATGATCAATAGGGTTACGAGAGTATGGAAATTATCGGATGGCGATGTGAATGCAAGCTCCATTATATGATGTTACAATAACCTGCGTTTCGATGCTCAGGAACACCATACTCGTTGGCGTTGGCGGAATGTTGGGTTCTATTGCCCGTTACCTGTCGGTCTATTTTATGTCGCGGCTGATGGCGATAGATTTTCCGATAGGTACTTTTGTCGTCAACGTCCTGGGCTGTTTCATTATCGGGTTGGCCGCCGGATTCGCGGGACGTTATTTTCCGGACGATCAAGGACGACTGCTGTTCGTTGCGACCGGATTCTGCGGCGGCTTTACCACCTTCTCTGCCTTTGCCCTCGAAAACGTCGAGCTGCTGACCTCACGGAGCTTCTTTACATCCGCGTCCTACGTCGCTGTAAGCGTCATTGTCTGCATAATTGCCGCATTCCTCGGCCTTTTCGCTGCCCGCAACTGGTAAGTCGGTCATATTGACGAAAAGAAATCGGTCAGAATGACCGTATCACACCATTCCTGAACGCCTCTAAGTTAGATAAGCCCTGTAAATACACAACTTAACTGTTTGGCACACGCCTTGATATAAGGAAAGCCGACGGCACCATTGTATGCCGAAGATTTAATGCCCCAAGTTAAGGAGCTTCAGATTATGAAAGAGGAAAGAACAAAAACCGGACTCATCAGACAGATCGTCGTCCTAGCGATCGTCATGTCGTTCGCGTTCTCGAATATTTTTGCGATAGGAGCGTTGCGCAGCGACAGGATCAATGTTGCTTCCAGCACCTCAGCAACGGCTAGATATACCACCGACCTTACGCAGCTTGGCCGTGAAGGAAGACTGCGTGAGGACCTAAGCCTTGAGAATGCAGCAAATGCACTTCTGAAGGCGTTAGCGGAGGATGGTGTTCGTCAGCCGATCGTCGTTAATGATGACCCAGCGGTCCAGACCGCGGTCGTTGAACAGGCCGCATTGCGTATCTCGAACGGAACCGCCCCGGAGGCTCTTGCGGGACGCTCGATCCTTCAGGTCGAGACCGCAGTGCTCTTCTCGAATTCCCATTCAAAAGAGGAGGCAGCACAAAAACTGGAGCCGATCATTGATGAAGCTATCGCGTCCAAGGGACGCGTGATCCTTTATTTTGATGGAATGGCCGATCTTGTCGGTGTTCAAGCGCCTACCCAAAAGCTCTTTCAAGCCGTTTCCGAGGGCCGCATTTCGGTCATTGGTTCGAGCTCCGCAGCAGCGTACAAAGAGCAGGTAGAGGCTAATGCCGACGTCTCGCCGTACTTTGCCGGCATCTTCGTTTCTGAAAGTAGGAAGGCGGAAACGGATGCCGGCAACGGCAAGATCGCTTCGAATAATACCTACCGCGGCGACAATGTATCGCCGGATCTACGCGATATGATGGCGGCCGATCCGTCGGGCAAGAAGCGCGTTGATGTCATCCTGCAGGCAAAGGATGTCGAGAGTGCAGCTCTGCGCTCGATCCTTGCTGACGGACGGGCACGTATCACAGGCCGTATCGGCAGCGATGATACGCTTGTCGTAAACCTGCCGCTGTCCGTGCTTAATACGCTGTCAACGAGCGGCTTGATCAATTACGTATCTCCGGATCGCGAAATGACGAGCATGGGGCATATTGAAGATGCCACAGGCACGACATTGATGCGGTCTCAACCCGCGCTGAACGGCCGTCCGGCATACACGTTGGACGGCACAGGCGTCGGTATTGCGGTCGTTGATTCAGGCCTGTATGCGGGCCACAACGGCTTTAAGAATGGAGCAGGCTCATCGCGCGTCGTCGCGAACGTGAACTTTACGAACGGTACGATCACGGACACGACAGACGCTTACGGACACGGCACACACGTCGCGGGCCTCGCTGCCGGCGATGACAATGTGAACAGCGGTGCGTATCGCGGAGTTGCGAATAACTCGACGATCATAAGTGTCAAGGTTTTGAATAATCTTGGGATCGGAAACACGTCGTGGCTTCTGAACGGCCTCAATTGGATCCTTGCGAATCGGGCTGCGTATAACATCAAGGTCGTCAACCTGAGCCTCGGTACGACAGCCATCGATACTTGGACGAACGATCCTGTGTGTATCAAGGTCAAGGAACTTGTAGCTGCAGGTATTGTCGTCATAGCTGCCGCCGGAAATGAGGGCAAGACCCACCAAGGACAAAAAGTGTACGGGCGTATTCACAGCCCCGGCAACAGCCCGTATGCGATCACTGTAGGTGCGAGCAATTCGTTGGGAACGACCTCGCGTGCCGATGACGTAATGGCAACTTTCAGCTCGCGGGGGCCTACGCGCAGCTACTATAAGACCTCGACCGGCACGACGGTATATGACAACCTGATCAAACCCGATATCGTTGCTCCCGGAAACAAGCTTATCTCATACAAGTCGCCGAGCAACCGAATGTCGGTACTCAACGCATTACTGAACGTCGATCAGACAAATGGTGCTGATTCGATGATGTACATGAGCGGCACGTCGATGTCCGCTCCGGTAGTTGCGGGTGCCGCCGCACTACTGCTGCAGGTCAATCCGAAGCTAACACCCGGAATGGTCCGAATGCTGATGCAGTACACTGCCCAGCCGATCGCAGGTGCCAACACCTTTGAGCAGGGTGCAGGTGCACTTAACCTCGAAGGCGCGGTGCGTTTGGCACGTTCGCTCCGCACGGATGTCGATTTTCAGAGCCTTACGAAAGGCGCGGCAACCGTTCCTGCGGGATGGACGATGCCGACGCCGTCAACAACGATCGGCGGTTCGACGTTCCCGTGGGCTCAGTTCATTATCGGAAAGTTCACGACCCTCTCGGGTGCGAACCTCGTTTCGCAGTTCCAGACCGTTTATAAGCGTGAGAATATAGTCGGCCAAGGCGTTACCTTCGGAAACGGCAACTTCTCGCTGGATACGGCAAGCTATTTCACGGCCGGGCTTACGATCAACCGTGACGTGAATACGAGCAACGGTTCTGCCCTTGGGGTGGGAACGCCGTACTTAAGCTACGGTGTTCTGGTCGGTGACGGTGTACTCGTCGGTGACGGTGTTCTGGTCGGTGACGGCGTACTGGTCAGCGATGGTGTACTCGTCGGCGACGGTGTTCTGGTCGGCGACGGCGTACTTGTCGGTGACGGCGTACTTGTCGGTGACGGTGTTCTAATTGGCGACAGCGTTCTCCTTGGTGATGATACTGCAGGAATGCAATAACGATCATTATCATGTAATACATAAGGAGAAACGCTATGTTCAAGACACAACTAAGAAAAACTGAACTGTCCCGAACGGTCTTGGCCAAAGCGTTCCAACCGATCTTAGCGGATGTCCAAGGGCTGGTCGCCTTAACTGAGGCGAACAGACGAGAGACCCTCGCATTCTTGGCAGAACGGCCGGTGCATACTGTGGTGATGACGAGCTTCATCAACGACAACGGCATCGAGAGCGAGCTTAATCGAGGCAAATTCTACGGCTATCGCAACGCGGAAGGCCGGCTCGAAGGAGTTGCTCTGATCGGACATTCGACCCTCGTAGAGGCTCGAACTGACAATGCTTTGTATGCTCTGGCAGTTTGCGGACGCAACGCCGAAACACCCATTCACCTCGTAATGTCGAGCGGTGATACAGCCGAGCGGTTCTGGTCGTTCCTTTCGAACGGAGCCGAGCCGAAGCTGACATGCCGCGAGGCTCTTTTTGAAACGGCCTTTCCGTTCGCGGTTCCTGAAAGGGTGACTGCGTTAAGGCCGGCAACCGAAGACGAACTGATGCAGGCCGCAGAGGCACAGGCAGAGGTCGCCTTTATTGAGTCGGGGTCGGACCCTATGGTCCGCGACCGTGAAGGCTTCTTAAAGCGTGTGGCTCGGCGTATCGATCAGCAGCGTGTCTTCGTTGTGATGGATGGCGACGAGCTTATATTCAAAGCCGACATCATCGCAGAAACGCCCGAGTGCATCTATCTCGAAGGCATTTATGTCAGCGAGAAGCACCGCGGCAAGGGTATAGGCTCACGCTGTTTGGCATCGCTTACGCTCGACCTTCTAGATCGTGCGTCCAACATCTGTATGTTAAGCAATGTTCAGATGACGAACGCCCACCGCAGCTTTATGAAAGCGGGCTACAAACGTTCGGATGAATGCGTAACGCTCTTCGTCTGAGCAGAAGAAATTGGTGGACATTCTGAACGCCAATCAGCGATAATAGGAAAGGCCACACTCGGCCTTTCCTATTTTGCGTTCATCGTAACGCAGTCTCAGGCTCATCCTTTCGGCCGGCAAATGTTCGGCTGTCCTCGTTAAAACTGTCGGGTCAATAACGCAGTTAATATGGATACGGCCAATCAATGAAGTATCCGAAACTCACATGGGCATACGCGATTTTGGTTTACGCGCTCGGCGCGGCTTCTATTGCTGTGTCCGTTTGGCTTATTGAGCCTGATCTGATCGACGTTCACCTAGTTCTCCTGTTCCTGTTCACGATAGGTGTCGGCTCGCGTATCACTATCCAAGTGCCGCGCTTCAAGGGTTATATTTCAGCCAGCGAGATATTCATTTTTCTCGCGCTGTTACTCTACGGCGGCCAGTTCGCCGTGCTGCTGGCCGCAGGCGATGCCTTCGCGACAAGCTGGCGTATCTGTAAGAAGCGATCTACGGTATTTTTCAATACGGCTACAATGGCGATCTCGACCGCCGTCGTATGGTTCGTGCTGCAGGTATTGGGCCTCTATACCGTCAGTCAGGTTCATGGCACCAGTGACTACCAAAAGAATTTTGTCGTCGCCCTTTCCGTAATTGCCACAACACAATTCCTGGCAAATACTGCTTTGGCCTCATTGTACGGATCGCTGCGTGACAACACTCCGCTCTGGGATACGTGGAAGGTCAAGTACATTTGGTCCTTCTTCACATACCTGATAGGAGCGATAGGAGCAGGCTTGCTTGTTCAGCTCGGCGAGTATCTTGGCCTGAACATCATCGTTGCCACCTTTCCGATCTGTTTTTTCGTATATCTCGGTTACCGGATGTATATGCGGAACGTCGAGGCATCGATGCGGCAGGCGGAACAGGCGGAGCAGTACGCACGCATACTCGAAACCCAATCAGAGGCCTTGCGCGAGTCAGAAGAGCGGTTTCGCAGCGCTTTCGATTACGCGCCGATCGGCATCGGCCTGCTGACGTCAACGGGCAAATGGCTCAAGGTCAACCATGCATTGACCCAGATCCTCGGTTACGGCGAAGAAGACTTCCTAATGATGGACTTTCAGTCAATAACCGTTCCGGAAGATCTCGGCATGGCGCTGATCAAGGTCCACGAGCTGTTGTCGGGCAAGATAGACAATTGCCAGATGGAGCAGCGTTATTTTCACAAGACCGGCCGTATCGTATGGGCATCGTGGAGCGTTTCAGCCGCCAGCGACGTTAGATCGAAACAGCCGAATTTGATCTTCCAGATACAGGATATTACTCAGAAAAAGAACGATCAGCAGAAGCTTGAATATGAGGCGACCCACGATCAGCTTACCGGGCTGCCGAATCGTTCCTACTTCCTTACACGTTTGACCACAGCCCTCGAAAAGGTTCATTCGATCCAAGGGTATCAGGTGAGCGTGTTGTTTATCGACCTCGACCGGTTCAAGGTCGTCAACGACAGTCTCGGGCATCTTATCGGCGACCTTCTCCTAAAGGGTATTGCAGAACGGCTGAATGAATGTATGAGGCCGGCGGACATCGTTGCTCGGCTCGGCGGGGACGAATTTACCATTCTTGTCGAGGGTGTGTTCGATGCAGCCGAGGTTACGCGGATCGCGGATCGGATTCAGCATCAGCTCACGGTTCCGTTCGACCTTAACGGGCACATCGTCTATACATCTGCCAGCATCGGTGTCCTTCATGCATCCGAGAAGCATTTTACTGCCGAGGATATGATGCGTGATGCGGACACGGCAATGTATCAGGCAAAACGTGCCGGCAAGGCAAGACATGCGGTCTTTGATGAGGAAATGCACAAGGCCGCCCGCGAAACCCTTCAGCTCGAAACGGATCTCCGTCGAGCTGTCGAACATGACGAGTTGGCGGTCCGGTATCAGCCGATCCTTGATCTTGAGAGCGGGCGTATCACCGGCGTCGAAGCTTTGGCTCGGTGGTATCACCCGACCTTGGGCCATATATCGCCCGGCAAGTTCATACCTCTCGCGGAGGAAATTGGGCTTATCGATCAGCTTTGCGCGCAAGTGCTTCACCGTTCGTGTACCGAGATCAGGTCGCTGCAAGACCGCCGCAGCAAAGACCGTCAGCTTACGATGAGCGTCAATCTGTCGAGTCGGCAGTTCGCACAAGGCTCGCTCGTTCAGAGCATTTGTTCGATATTGGATGAAACGGGCTTTGCTCCGAGAGATCTCCATGTCGAGATCACGGAATCAGTATTTTTTGAGCACGCTGACAGTTCGGTTGCTATGCTGAATCACCTTCGGGGTCTTGGGATCGACATTCATATTGATGATTTCGGTACGGGATACTCGAACCTCAGCTATCTGATGAGGCTACCGATCTCGACACTCAAAATAGACCGCTCATTCATCTCGATCGTGGATGATGACGGCAGCAACGACGCCGTTGTAGAAGCAATCATTGCACTGGCACGCAAGCTGAGCCTGCGCGTCATTGCTGAGGGCGTTGAGACGCAAGGGCAATTGGAGCGGCTGAAAGAATTAGGATGCGAAGGTGCTCAAGGCTACTACTTTGCCTCGCCGATGGAGTTTACAGAGTTAAAGAAATTCCTCGGCAAAGCAGCGATCCGCGATTCGAACTTGCCGATGGCGGATGTGCCGGTGATCGAGGCGATACAGTAGGGGTCAGGCATTAGCTGCGACTTCGAGATCTCGGCCGATATCTTCAAGGTGCGCGACCACTTTTTTGATAAGCCATTCGGGAGTCGAAGCACCGGCAGTTACGCCCACAACATTCACTCCGACGAGATCGTTAGGGTCGATCTCTTCTTCGGTCTCGATCAAAAAGCTCTTTTCGCAATTCTCTTTACAAACGGCCAAGAGCTTTACGCTGTTCGATGAATGGCGCCCGCCGATGATATAGAAGGCCTCGACCATCGTTGACAGTGATCGTGCTGCGTCCTGCCGGTCGCGCGTTGCGGAGCAGATGGTGTTCACTACGCGAACATTTCCCGTCGAGCGGGCTTTTACAGCTTCGGCGGTGTCGAAGAATGTCTTTGCCTTGATGGTGGTCTGGGCCACGACGATCGGGTCGCGAAGCATCGGCAGCGAAGCAACCTCTGTCTCGTCATGTACAACAAAAGCGTGGTCAGGCGCATAGCCCTTAACGCCGATCATCTCAGGATGCTCGGGATTGCCGACAATAACGATGTTCTGATCGTTGGCGGCGGCACGAGCGGCGAGTTTTTGGACGCGGGTAACGAAAGGACAGGTCGCGTCAACAACGCGGGTTGCCGTCATTTCAAGCTGATGCTGAACTTCGGGTGTTACGCCGTGTGCACGTATAACCGCAGTTTCTCCGCTTAATACCTCCGAAGGGTCGGTCATCGTAACAACACCTTCGTTTGCCAGGCGCTGCATTTCCTGCTCGTTGTGGATCAGCGGTCCGAGTGTACGAACCTTTTCGCCCTCGCTTAACGCGGCCTCGACCATATCGACCGCACGTTCGACTCCAAAACAAAACCCATATTCATTCGCAAGCAATACCTTCATCTTTCCCCCTGCAAGCTTTCCCCTGCGTATAATCTTACCAAACCAAAAACGCGGAAACGAGCTCAAGCGAATTTAGCGGACAGGGTCGCGGAGTATTGCGGCGGCGGCAGCGGCAGCCAACGACGCGACTGAACGATCCGGCTCGCGAAGCTCGGCGATCTGGCGAAGAGCCTCACCGGTACGCGAAAGCAGGCGTATTAGGTCGCCGGGCTCCGCCCGTGTCGCAGCGGTCAACTCGTCCCATTCAATACCTTGTGCCCATCGGGCAGCAGATGTCGCGGCCGACGCATTGAGTTCATCTGCCGGTGCTACACCAAATTTCCACTCGATCTCGGCAACTGTCTGCATCACTTCTTCCAACTGATCAATGCAGCCGGCCAAACGGTTCGACATTCGAAGCATCCCGTAATTTCTATCCGGGTCGGATGCGATCGCTGCTATCAAAGCTGCAAGATCCGGCGGCGTGAGCCCGTCGAAAATGCCCGCCCGCAGCGCCTCGCCGACGATAAGCGGCCTGTCAATGCGAAGATCGGCAAGCCACTTTCCGTCAGCGGTCACGGCCTCTGACGCGAGGTCGATATACCCAAGCTTGTCGAGCACCTTCGCCCGCCTTTCAAACGGAAGCCAGAGGCCGTCGCTTTGGCGTTGAGGCGTGCTTTTTCCTGTTGCCGAGCGAAATGCAAAGCTCTTCTCGGCAACCTCGCGAACCTGTGCAAGGCTGCCGTAAGCATCGAGCAAGTTGAGCAGGCTGGTATATGTCGCACGGAATTTACTTTCTAGCGGATCGGGTTTTGCCGACAGAAGCTCGGCGATTTTCCGAATATTCTGGAAAGGGCCCGGAACGAGGACAACAAAGCCGACCTTGTCGCGTCCGCGGCGGCCTGCGCGTCCCGTCATCTGCTGCAATTCGCTTGCGGATAATGGCCGCCAACCGTCGTTGCCGCGTGTATCGGCATTGCTGATCACGACGGTGCGTGCAGGGAAATCGACGCCCGCGGCGACGGTCGATGTTGCAAATATCGTGTCGAGCAGGCCTGCAGCCATCATTTTTTCAACAAGCAGCTTCCACGCAGGGACGTGTCCCGCGTGATGCGATGCGACGCCTGAATTGATGATCGCCTGGGCTTGCTTGTGTCCGGCTATCTCAGGGTGCCCGGTGCTGAATTCAGAGAACAACTCCTGACGCTTACTCCGCTTTTGTTCGTTCGCAGGTTGCGAGTGGTCATTGCGGATGTCCTGTACGGCCTCATCGCAGCGTCGGCGCGTCGGCAAAAAGACTATTGCCGGCAGCAGGTTATGCTGTCGAAGAGCGCTGATGAGCTTTCGCGGCGGAAGTTCGATCCGTGAAGCATTCATTTGAATTTCAGCTGAGCGCCAATCTCTGAAGGCCCTTTAGAAGCAGGTCCTCATCTACGATATCGATGATATCGGTATTCTCATCGACCAGCTTTGCCCTTCCGCCCGTCGCAATGACCCTAATATCGCCGCCGGCCTCATTCTTGATCCGACGGATCAGCCCTGAGACCATTTCCACATAACCGTTCACGATCCCTGAGCGGAGTGATCCCTCGGTCGTATTCTGGAGTACGCTTTTCGGAGCCGCAAGCTCAACTTCGGGCAGCAGCGGAGCAGCGATGTGCAGCGCTTTCGGCAAGGTATCAAGGCCGGGAGCGATCAGGCCGCCGATCAAGCGCCGTTCGCTATCGACCAGATCGATCGTCGTTGCCGTGCCAAAACTGCACACGATCGTTGGAACGCCGTAAATTGCAGCTGCGGCGGAAGCGTTCACGAGCCGGTCGGTGCCTGCAGCCTCGATCGGAAAATAGTTGACCGTAATACCCAGTTCATCGGTATTTTCGATGACACGCACGCTAAACGCGAGATGCGAGCTCATGAGTTCTTTTACGGGTACGAGGGCTTCGGGAACGACCGAGCAGATCACAGCTGATGCTATATTCGGCGGCAGTTGTGCGGCGAGCGCGTCATTTAGACTGCTTGCCGACGCCTTGCGGTCTGTCGGGATGGTTATCTTGTCGATGAGTGATTCGCCGTCGAAAACACCGATCTTGATGTTGGTGTTGCCAATGTCAACGGCTAACAACATTACACTGCGGATCCTGCAATGACGGCCTGCTTATCCGTGAAGCGGAAGGCCGTCGTAAACGACGCTCCACCCGCGCGATATGCTTGTATTCAGGTCACGATCGAACGAGTCTGCGGCAACACCGGCGTCCTTATAAAGCTGAACGGCAGGCACGGCTTCTCGCGGATCGACACGGCATATCGCAGCTCCGACGATACCCGTCTTTAGACAAAGAAGAGCGACCATATCATTCTTCTTCATAATGGCCGTTCGGGTCGAGACCACGTTCACCCAATCATCGTCATCCTCGATCGGAATGAACTCGCCTTCACCGGGCGAAACGAGATCCGCTTCTTCGTCAAGGTCAAGATCGGGGTCAAACTCTAGTTCGTCGTTCATAGGCTTTTTACAAAGTACACTCTTCGGCCGAAAAACTCAATTCATACTTGATCTCGGCGTGATTGCGCACGATCAGTTCATCGCCTGTGTTTACGCCGGTGCGCCGGTCGATGACCTCACGCCAGATCTCATTTTCTCGAAATATCTTATCGCCGATACGCTCAAATCTGTGTTCTTTTTCCACTATATGGTAGCTGAAAGGCGTCGGGCCGCCGCTTAAGATCGAGCCTTTCAGGTGATCGTCAGTAACCTCGACCCTTAGTTGGAACGTGATCTCGGTCGGATTATGGAATCGCAGGTCGATGTAGTTGTAAAAAACGCCGGCACCCGATCCGAAGGGCAGCACCCGATTCTCATCAGGGAACGGGTCGAAACTGTGATGATGCCGCTCTACCACAACCAGCGGAGTATGAAGGGCCATCCAATAAAGGAGGTTGGCAAGCTGGCACAGGCCGCCGCCGACACCGCGTACGACCTCGCCGCGCGAAAGCTGCATGCCTTCGAGATAGCCTTTCGCCGCGGTCGCTTCACCGACCCTTTTCCAGAATGAAAAGGTTTCGCCCGGCTTTATCAAGAGGCCGTCGATCGTAGGGCATGCGATCTTGAGATTCGCGACCTTGTTCTCCTGCAGCAGCGGATCGGAGTTCCCGAGCTTGCGGCGAAGGAGCGAGCGGTGTTTCTTGCAGGAGAATGCCAGATCGCTTGTACTTTGTTCTGAGGCGAAGCTAACACCGCTGCTCATATCTGAAAGCCGGCGAAAAAAACGCTTTTGCCAGATGCGCGCACGATAGAACAGAGGGTGTATTTCAGAAAGTCTTTTTCTCACACAGCTTATGGAGCGGTACCGCGGAAAGATCAGATGCTTCTGAGACGCTCGACCTCGCCCGAACGGACAATGTTAACGCTGCCGTCGGGAAGTTTAACACGTAAACCGCCGTCCGGCTCAAGCCCGTCAGTAATACCTTCGATCGTTGATGCTCCAAGGGTTGCACGAATGGCCTTTCCGGCAAAATAACTTGAGCGTTCGGCCCATTCCGCGATGGTCTCGCCGCAGCCGCCCTCGGCCAAAAGGCGCGTGTAGCGGTCCGTCAAACGGCGCAGTAATATTCGCTCGATCGTTTCTGCATTAATGCGTACGCCTTGATCGCTGAGGGATGTGGCAATTGCTGCGATCTCGGGCGGCAGGCCCTCGGATCTTATATTGATGCCGATGCCTACGATAACCGCGCGGCCGAGCGGTGTCTCGATCGTCTCTGCGAGTATCCCGCTTATCTTTCGCTCGCCGATCAAGACGTCATTTACCCACTTAATATCCGGCCGGAGACCGATCTCGTGCATTGTATCGTGCACCGCGAGGCCTGCCATCAGCGTCATAAGCGGCAGGGATCGCGGTTCGATGGCCGGACGGAGGACGATGCTCAGATAAAGGCCCGTGCCTTTGCTGCCGGCCCATCTGCGGCCAAGACGGCCGCGGCCTGCGGTTTGTTCGGCGGCAATGATGCAGGTGCCTTCGGCTGCTCCGCGTCCGGCCTGCTCGGCCGCCTCGGTATTGGTAGAAGGCAAGGAGTCAAAACGGATGACATTTATTTGCATTAATTCGTCGGAGCCCAAAGCGAGTCGCAGTAGTATTGCCGGTCATCAAGAAAATTCTGTTCGATCGAGAAGCCGCTCGCTTCGGCAAGGCGGTCGATCGCGGCCATCGAATATTTCTGTGACACCTCGACGAATACGGCTTCCCATTCGTCAAAGTTGAACGATCGGCCAAGGGCCTCAATATTAACCGTTTGAGCTTCACGGCTGATAAGGTATGAGCGAGCCGCTCCATTGATCGGATCGTAGATCGAGTGGTGCGAGAATTTTGCAACGTCAAAATCGCCGCCGAGTTCGCGATCTATTCGTTTCAGCAGGTTGAGGTTGAACCGGGCAGTCACGCCCGCATCGTCGTCATACGCGGCTGCAATTACATACGGATCCTTCTGCAGGTCGAAACCGACGAGGAGAAGGTCGCGGCTGTTCATCACCGTGTGCAGCGAACGGAAAAGCTCGACGGCCGCGTCATGCGAATAATTGCCGATGTTCGACCCGAGAAACAGGAGCACCTTTCGCCGTTCGGAAGTGTGCTTGAGCGAGGCGAGTATATTCAAATAATCGCCGTCGAGAAGGTTCACTTTCAACATCGGGAATTTCTCAGAGAATGTTCTGCCGAGGCCGCTAAGGGCCTCCTGCGATATGTCGATAGCTGAGTAGGTTACATCGACGGACCGCGCAAGGGATCGATCGATCAAGATCGCTGTCTTCGAGCCGTCGCCGGCACCGAGCTCTATGAGGTCAAAGGCATTCTCGCTGCCTGCGAAAGCCTCGAGTATCTCCGCCGCTTGCGTTTCAAATATCGCCCGTTCACAGTTTGTCAGGTAATACTCGGGCAGTTTCATTATCTCTTGGAAGAGCCTTGACCCCTCGCTGTCGTAAAAATACTTTGACGAGAGGTACTTTGGCGAAGCGGACAAGCCCTTGAGGACGTCGTCCGCAAATTGCGTGATCTCAGTTGTGGAATTGCCCCGCATCGTCAGCACCTATTTACGACAAAGCCTGATGCCGGTGAATTGCCAGCGGAGCCTCGGCTGGAAGAAATTGCGGTATGTCGGGCGGCTGTGGCCTTTAGGAGTTGCTACCGACGCCCCGCGAAGCACCATCTGATCGATCATGAACTTGCCGTTGTATTCACCGACCGCGCCGGTTCCTTTTGCAAAGTGCGGATACGGCAGATATGCCGAATTCGTCCACTCCCAACGCAGGCCCCATCGGAATTTCTGATTCGCGGCTTCCCACTCGAATTCGGTCGGAAGGCGCTCGCCCTTCCACTCAGCGAACGCGGCGGCCTCATAGAAGGAGATATGGCACACAGGCGCATCAAGCGGCAACGGCCTCAAACCTGACAGCGTGTAGTGCATATAGCCGCCATCCCGCTTGTGCCAATACAACGGGCTGTCTGCGTTGTTCCGGTTTACCCAATCCCAGCCGTCTGCGTGCCAAAGGTAGTGGATCCGATAGCCGCCGTCGTTGATGAATTCAATGAACTCGGCATTTGTTACGAGCGAGCTTGCGATCTGGCAGCCGTCCAGCCAAACCTTGTGCCGTGCAAGTTCATTGTCGAAGCAGAAGCCATCGCCCGCATAGCCGATCTCATAAAGGCCTTCTTCAATGTCAACAAAGCCGCCGTCTGCGTCCATCGCAGCCTCTTCCGGAGCAAAACCTTCGCAGTACACAGGAAATATCGGATTTACGCTAAATGTATATTTCAAGTCGGTCAAAAAGAGTTCCTGATGCTGCTGCTCGTGATTAAGGCCGAGGACGAAGATCGCTTCGGTTTCGGCGTCAAGCGGCTCGCCTGACGTCAAAAGTTCCAACATCTTCTCATCGACATACTTGCGATATTCGTAAACTCGCTTGACCGTCGGTCGGCTGAGCCACCCTCGGCGATCCCGTTGGGTTCGCTCACCGACGGTGTTGTAGTAACTGTTAAATAGGAATGCAAAATGCGGGTCGAAACGCTCATAGCCCTTTCGCTTCGAGAGGATCATTTCTTCAAAGAACCACGTCGTATGAGCGATATTCCACCTTGGCGGTGAAACATCTACCACGGGCTGCGGTACGTAATCTTCGATCTCAAGCGGCTCGCAGAGCCGTTCCGTCTCGCCGCGAACTTTTGAATAGAGATCAGCCAGGCTTTCGCCCGGTTCATTTTTCTTTACTGCCTGCATAATTCAATTAAAACAGATCATACGGCACATTAAGAAATGTGCTGCACCTGCCAGGCAGAGCTCATACGCCGCATCGCCTCCCATTCGCTCACCTGCCTTGCGCGCCTGTTCTCGGGCGAGTCGGCAAGAAATGCAATGAGTTCATCGGCAAGGCGGCCATGCTGAACGGGCAACATGCGTTGCGCAGTTCCTTTGTGTTTTGGCCTTTTCTCGGGGGAAGTTTGAGCGGTTGCGGAATGTGTGCGTTCGACCATCGTGAGCCTCCATTTGCGGAGCAGACGGACGACGTGCGTGGATCAAGTACCGGTGTTCTCGTGCGTCTGCATGAATATCGGTTTTACCATTAAATTCCTTGCTTTGAGCAGTTCGTTCAGTCCTCAGAGCATTCATAGGATACCACATTGTTTTTATGAAAAGAAGGTTCAATTGGACATTGGCGGCTGTTGTGCGATAGCATCGCTCAATGGTATTTGCCGACCAAATGCTCGCCCTTAGATAGCCGCCTCGCCCTTACGGGCGATGTGCGGCGTTTCCTTCCTTCAAATTGCAGTTCGCAATAGTGGATGAGTTTCTACTTATCCGTTAACATATTGATTTTCATTTTGATTTTCAGCGGTTCAATGGACGATAAATATTTCGCAAAAAAGATCGAGCAAAAATGGCAGCAAAAGTGGGCCGAGGGCGGAACGTTTGCGGCCGAACCCGATGATGCGCGGCCAAAATTCTACGCACTCGAGATGCTGCCGTATCCTTCGGGCAATCTTCACATGGGCCATGTGCGGAACTATTCCGCGGGGGATGCTCTCGCATGGTTCAAGCGTCTGAAGGGCTTTAACGTGCTGCACCCTATCGGTTGGGATTCGTTCGGCCAGCCTGCCGAAGATGCCGCCGTTAAACGCGGTGTCAATCCCCGCGAGTGGACTGAAGAGAACATCGCCGTGATGCGTGCCCAGCTTCAGCATCTCGGTCTTAGCTACGATTGGCGGCGTCAAATGTACGCGCATCGGCCGGAGTACTATAAGTTCGACCAATGGTTTTTCCTGAAGATGTTCGAGATGGGCCTGGCGTACAAGCGTATGACACAGGTCAATTGGTGCGAGACCGATCAGGCGACGCTTTCGAATGAGCAGGCCAGCGGCGGCCTCTGTTGGCGCTGCGGCAATCCGGTAACCAAGAAAGATCTCGAGCAGTGGTTCCTGCGAACGACGGCTTATACGGGACAGCTCCTTGACGATATGACCGAGATCGAGGAGGGTTGGCCGTCGAACGTGCTCAAGCGGCAGAGTGACTGGATCGGCCGTTCCGATGGGGCATTCGTCGAGTTCTCATTCGTCGATCATAAGGACAAAGTGCCTGCGATCCGCGTCTTTACGACACGTATTGACACGATCTATGGCGCGACGGCCGTTGTCCTTGCTCCTGAACATCCGGCGATAGCGGCCCTGCGCGACGGCCTGAGCAGTGAAGTTATGGCAAAGATCGATGCCATGGCCGCCGAGAATCTCAAACCGAAGGAACGCGATGAGGAGATAGAAAAGGACGGCATCGACACCGGCCTAAGGGCACTCAATCCGTTCAGCGGCGACGAGGTGCCGATATGGGTCGGTAACTATGTAATGATCGATTACGGAACGGGAGCGGTAATGTCAGTTCCGGCCCATGACGAACGCGATCATGAGTTCGCGTCGAAATTCGGGCTTCCTATCCTAAAGGTGATCGAGCCGTCGGGCAATGATGCCGAACCTAGCTCTGCCGAGTCGCCGTTCACCGAATATGGGACGCTTGTGAACTCAGGCAAGTGGTCGCGAATGACAAGTGAGGACGCACGGAGCGAGATGACCGCCTTTGCCGCCGAACACGACTTTGGCGAAGCCGCCGTAACCTATCGGCTGCGCGATTGGGGCATCTCACGCCAGCGTTTTTGGGGCTCACCGATACCAATAGTCTATTGTGCGGGCTGCGGCGTCGTACCCGAAAAGTACGAAGCGCTTCCGGTAACTTTGCCCGAGACCGCTCCTTTTACCGGCACGGGCGAATCGCCGCTTGCGAAGGTTCCGGAGTTCTACGAAACAGCGTGTCCGAAATGCGGCGGAGATGCCAGACGCGAAACGGATACGATGGATACGTTCGTCGATTCGTCATGGTATTACTATCGCTATCTTGACGTTAATAACCGCGAGTTGCCGTTCGATCCGGCCGCGGCAGCATACTGGGTTCCTGTCGATCAATATATCGGCGGCGATGACCACGCTGTGATGCATCTGATCTACGCGCGCTTCTGGACGAAGGTCATGCGTGACCTCGGGCTTGTTTCATTCAATGAGCCGTTCAAAAGGCTTCTGACGCAGGGGATGGTCGTCGGCGAGACGTTCTTTGACGATTCAACAGGCAAGCGTGTCTATCATAAGCCCGACGATGTAACGATCGAGCGTGATGCCAAAGGCCGCATTACAAAGGCTTTATCATCAGGCGGCACCTCGCTCAAATACGCGATCGAGCGTATGTCAAAGAGCAAAGGAAACGGTGTAGATCCTGATGAGATGGTCGATATCTACGGTGCCGATGCTGCGCGGTTGTTCATTCTCTTCGCCGCGCCGATCGAGAACGAACTCGTCTGGAACGAGGCCGGTATTGAGGGAGCCGTTCGGTTTCTCCAGCGGATATGGCGGCAGGTGCATAAGTGGCACGGCGTCGCCGCTTCGCATGGCCGCCAAAGCGGCAGTGAGTTCTCCGACAGCACGGCAAGGGCCCTTCAGCGGAAGACGCACCAAACCATCAAGCGGGTTTCGGACAGCCTCGAGAGCCTGCAGTTCAACACGCCCGTCGCGGCATTGATGGAGCTTTCGAATGCCATAGGTGAGATCAGTGTTGAAGCCGATTCAGCAGATGCGGATGTAAAGGGTGCTGTTTGCTCAGCACTGGAGTCGCTCGTGCTGATGCTTGCACCTTTTGCACCGCATGTCGCTGAAGAGCTTTACGCCGAACTGATCGGTAATGATCGCGGCATACTGGCTAATGGTGCGGCCTTTCCGGAATATAATGAAGAACTTGCGAAAGAAGAGATGATCGAGATCGCTGTCCAAGTGAACGGCAAACTCAGAAGCCGCGTAATGGCAGCTCCTGATGCCTCGAATTACGCACTTGAAACGAGCGCGTTCGCAGATGAGAAGGTGAGGGAATATACCGATGCGAAACAGGTCGTCAAGGTCATTGTTGTTCCCGGGCGGCTTGTAAATATTGTGGTCCGCTGAGCCCCATCGCTGTCAACTGAGTATTCGCTCAAAATATTCGAACGTCCGTTTTAGCCCCTCGCTTAGCGGCACGGTTGGAGACCAACCAAGTTCATTTTGAGCGCGTTCTATATTCGGCCGCCGCTGCTTCGGATCGTCAGCCGGAAGATCGCGATATTCGATCGCGATCTCACGCCCGGAGACCTTGCCGACCTCTTCGGCAAGTTCCTTCATAGTAAATTCGCCCGGATTGCCTATGTTCACGGGCAAGTGTATGTCTTCGGATTCCTTGTTCATCAGTCTGACGAGGCCTTCGACAAGGTCGCTCACATAACAAAATGAGCGCGTCTGGCTGCCGTCGCCGTATATCGTCAGCGGTGTGCCGCGAAGAGCCTGAACAATGAAATTTGACACAACACGGCCATCGTTCTCGAGCATGCGTTCGCCGTAAGTGTTGAAAATACGGACGATCCGTGTATCGACGCCGCTCTGTCGGTGATAATCCATCATCAGCGTTTCGGCGACGCGTTTACCTTCGTCATAGCAGCTCCGCAGCCCGATCGGATTCACATTCCCCCAATAACTCTCGGTCTGCGGATGCTCGTGCGGGTCGCCGTAAACTTCGCTCGTCGACGCCTGAAGGATCCGTGCGTGAACACGTTTTGCAAGGCCCAGCATATTAAGCGTGCCCATGACGTTGGTCTTTACGGTCTTTACCGGATTGTATTGGTAATGAACCGGTGAAGCCGGGCAGGCAAGATTGTAGATCTGATCAACCTCAAGCAGTATCGGCTCGGTTACGTCGTGCCGCACAAGCTCAAATGCTTTATTGTCAAGCAGATGCATGATGTTCTGCTTTCTGCCGGTGAAAAAATTGTCCAGGCATATCACTTCTTGGCCATCGTTGAGCAGACGTTCGCAAAGGTGTGAGCCGATAAACCCGGCACCGCCGGTAATCAATATTCGCATAGTTTAGGTTAGCTCAAGGCGTAAGCATCGGTTATTTCAAGTGTTCTTCAAAGAACGCCAGGATGCGTTCATACTCGTCCGTCCAGCTTTCGGGCCGTACAAATCCGTGATCTTCCGACGGATAGAGCATCGCCTCGAAATACTTTGTCTTGCCGAGCCGGATGAGTTTTTCGATCAATTGTATCGAGTCCTGCACGTGGACATTGCTGTCCGACATCCCATGCAATATCAGCAGCGGCCGCTCGAGCTTATCCGCGTAGGCGATCGGCGACGAGCGCTTATAAGCTTCCGGATTCTTTTCGGGAAAGCCGAGCCGCTGCACCGTATAGCCGGGCGATGAAGCATAGTAATTCTTCCAATCGGCGACCGGACGAAGTGCGGCCGCGGCAGCGGTCCTTTCCGGGGCACGCATCGCAAGCATCTCTGCCATGAACCCGCCGTAACTGCCGCCGTAAACGCCGATCCGTGATCGTTCCACGCCGTAATTCTTTACCATAAAATCAATGGCGTCAATATGATCGTCGAGATCCATGCCGCCAAGGAAATCAAAGACATCGGTTCGCCAATCGCGTCCGTAGCCCGCGGAGCCGCGATAATCGATGTCCAACACGACATAGCCTTTCCGCGTTAGCATTTCGTTGAACATGAATTCACGGTAGTAGTTGTTCCAGCCGTTGATCGTATTCTGAAGGTAGCCCGCTCCGTGAACAAAGATGACCATCGGATACTTTCGCTTAGCGTCATGTCCGGCAGGAAGATAGATCTTTGAGGCGATCTCCTTTCCGTCACGCGTCGGAATATTCACAAATTTTGGAACTGAGTTCCATCGCTCGGCAAATTTTTCGGGTGCGGTGTGTGTTAGTCGGACAGGCGGCGTCTCCGTCTTATCACAAGCAGCCGCGCCAAAACAGAGAGGCCGCGAGTACAATTCCGTCGGCTCATTCCAACGCGATACGCCATAGAGCGCACGATTATTCTTGTCCTCCGACGATATTTGCGGCGTATCGATCGTTGCAGCCAAGCGTTCGGTAAGCGGATCGTCAGTGATCTTGCCGTCCGGCGTAACCGCTGCGATGCTGCGTGTGGACGTGCCTTTTCTTGTGGAAAGAAAATAGATCTGAGACGCTCTCGGATCCCATTTTGCCCACTCGACCTGCCAAGGCCCTCGTGTAAGCTGCTCGATCGAAATGCTGTCCTTTAGAGCAACACCGCCTGCGTCCTGCCCTTTAATGATCGTTGCCAAGTATATGTGGTTAAAACCGTCCTTTTCTGAGCAAAAGAATAGGCGTCTCGCGTCACTCGGATCAGGTTCAAATATTGCCGAGAGCGGTGCCTGCCACTTCGGATCGGTTTCCTCGGTTACGGTGACGGCCTGCTCGTCCGTGCTTCCCGCACTGCTCACATAAAAGATGACGCGGCGTTTCAGATCCAGATCTACGCGGTCAACGATCAGCTCGCGGTTGTCGGCAGCCCACTTTATTCCGCGAAAATTGCCGACGCCTTCAGCCTTTGGCAGTTTGACCTCGGAAGGTGTTGTGCGGCTGCCGTCAGTTGCCGTTACAAAGAGTTTCTGCTCTGCCCAACCGCGGCGTGTCTGCGACGCCTCGACAAATTCACCTAAATAACCGGGCACGATCAGCGATCGGTATTTCGACGTATCTGAAACAACGTAAGCAACCAGTTTGCCGTCCTTACTTACTGAAGCATTGCCGACCGAAACGAACTTTGCGGCGTCGGCCTCGCGTGAGATCTGCGTCGTTACCGCATCCGCAGTGTTCAGGATGAACAGATTTCCCGATTGCAGATAAAGTATCCGATCGTTATCGATAAAACGCGGAGCAACCTCGGCAGTTTGAGTGTTCGTGTAGCGTTTCGGCGTCCTCTCGCCAAGGGTAAGTACATAAAGGTCGCCGCCCGCGGAGAAAACGAGTTTCTTTGAATCCGGCGACCACTCGAAGCTTCCAAACGCACGTTCGCGTTCCTTTACAAAGTCGTCCCGTACGGTCAAACCATAATCGAGTTTGTTCTCCTTTACAGGCCGAGGTGCGGCCGGCGGCATATCCGAAAGCCGCAAAATGACCTGAGCTTCGCCGCCATCCGCCGGCACCAGATAGAGGTCAAGCGGCAGTCGGCCTTGGGCGTTCCAAAGAAAGATGGCCTTTGTGCCGTCCGGCGAGAGCTTTTCGCCTTCAGCCCTCATCCCTGCGATCGACGGCTCGGCCATTATTTCACGAACCGTAAGTACCTGCGGCGCGGCCGTGATCGCAGAATACAGCAATAATACCGCTGCGAGCAGCGTTGCACGCAGCGATCGCCGAGTGGCCGGATACCGTTCATTCGCAATGAGTTTTGTTCTCACAAGCCTATATTGGGGTCCTTGCCCTACGGCAGTTCCAGAGCATTAAGCCGCATCTGTTCCTTCTCGGCTTCCGTAAGCTTTCCGTTGTATCCGTAGATGGCGTTTTCCCAAGTGCCGTACATAGCGTTCGGCAGCATTATGTAGCGTTTGCCGAAAAGGCCTTTTGCCTTATCAACTTCCGCAAAACGCTCAGCTATCGATCTGTGCTCGAAAGCGCTTGAGTGATCATCAAGATTGTCGCCTATGAAGAAAACGATGCGATACTTTTTCCGAATGATGTCGCGGCGCGGATCCTTTGCAGAAATAAGCTTGCCGTCCGGGCCTTTTTCACGCAGCATCACATTCTCTGTCGAGATGTCATGAAACCCGGCGCTCTTCAGGTTGTCGATCGTTGCCCGGAGCTGCGGCTCGCGGTCGCGGTTCGATACGTAGAAGATCTTGACGCCTTTTGACGTCGCATAGTTCAGGAATTCGACAGCTCCGGGGATCGGTTTCGCTTTTCGCATTTCGCCCCAGCGATACCACTGGTTCAGGTCGAAGGGCAGATGATTGATGATATTGAATGCCTGCGCGGGCGAGTTGTCCAAGACCGTCTCATCAATATCGACCATTATCGCCCGAGGTTTCTTTCGCTCGGCTTTCGGCAGTTTCTTGACGTTCTTCTTATCCATGTCCGCATCAAGCCGCCAACGCGCGATGTTGTACGCCTGATACGCAAGGGCGCGATACTCCGCCGCTTTCTGCATATAAAGCGTTCCGCCGAGCTGATACTCAACGTTGGCGGCAGGCTTGGCGGGCGCCGTGCCCTGCTGAGCACTGGAAATTGTGATGAAGTGCGTCGAAACCACGGTGACAGCGGCAAGAGCCGCATTGAGCAATACAATTTTAGCTTTCATAACGATCGTACCAAACGGGTCGTTATGATTATATGAGATTTTTGAACAAAATGAAGACAGAATTATTGTATCGCGCGGCTAATGCAGCTATTGTCGGCTAGGTCGTTTCGATCTCAAAGCAGCATTTGGGGAAGTGTGTGCGGTCGCATTTCTCATGTACAGGGCGGCCGAGCATTTCCGTCAGCATTGATTCCGCAATTTGGCAAACCTCACAATGCTCAACCACTGATTCAGCAAATGGGCAACTCTCGCTTGCGATGACGGTTCGTCCGTTGCGATGAACTACCTTTGCGGCGCCGCCAAGTTCGTGCAATACCTCAATGGTTTTTTCGATGCGCTCGTCCAGATCACCGTCAATAGCTTGCTCTTCGCCGAGCGTGCGGCCGACATCTTTTAGCGTCTCCTTAACTGTGTTTGTGTGCAGCTTAGTTTTCAGGACATCGATAAGCCGGTTGAAGAGCACATCGTACGAACTCGGAAAAAGACCGCGCGCGTCGGAAGTGAGCTTGTAAACAAAGTGGGGCTTGCGAAATCCCTTTACCTGGCCGCCTTGCTCGACGAGGCCGTCGCGTTCCAAAGTGAGCAAATGTGCGCGGATCGCGTTGTCCGAGAGGTCAAGTGTAGTTGCGAGTTCATTGACCGTTTTCGTTGTCCCATGAAGAAGCAGAACGATCTGCCCTCTCGTACTTTCGAAGAAGCGTTTGTCGAATTTCGTCTTGCCCATAGCTCACCTCGATAAGCATCTTAGCACAAAATAAAAAATAAATACAATAAGCATAAAGATTTCTTGACTTATTAGAATGAATGGTATAAGTTGAGAATGCCGCGGGAAATTGAGCGGTTAATAAAACGGTCAGAGTATGCGGGTAATGAACACGATCACAATGATATGTACAGTCGATGCACCATCAACGGTAAGTTCCGGTCAGAAGTGCCCGAAATGAGAAAAGGCGCGGCAATGCAAAGGAGGAGTCATGAGAAAGAGAACTAACAAGACGAATTTGAGGCCGGTACGCAGCGGCGTAAAGGCAAAGACGGTCGAAAAGGTCGCCGAAGCAAAGCTTCCGACCGAATACGGGCATTTCAGGCTTATGGGTTTCCGATCGCTTACATCGGATGAGGAATTCGTTGTGTTGGCGATGGGCACGCATTTCCGCGGGCGGCCGACCTTGGTGAGGATGCATTCGCAGTGTATGACAGGCGACGTATTCGGTTCGGCTAAGTGCGATTGCGGCCAGCAGCTTCACGCCGCGATGCTCAAGATCGCAAAGGAAAAGCACGGCATCATTGTCTATCATCAGCAAGAGGGCCGCGGCATTGGTATAATGAACAAGATCCGTGCGTATGCTCTGCAGGATGCGGGAGCCGATACGATCGAGGCTAACCATATGTTGGGTCTGCCGACCGATCTGCGGCATTACGAGCAGTGTGCCGAGATACTCGCTCAGCTTGGCGTCGATCGTGTAAGGCTGATGTCGAATAACCCTGAAAAGTTCAAGGCCTTGCGTGACTACGGCCTTGAGGTGACCGAAAGGGTGCCGCTGCCCATCGAGTTTTACAAGACATTTGCGGGGTATCTGCGTACAAAGCGTGATCGCATGGGACACTATATTGAACTTCCGGAGAGAACTTATGAGCGACCAGAACGCTGCGCGGCTTAGTCTGTCAGAGATAAATGCCGGTGAATTGAAAGAGATCCAGGTCGGCGAAACGCCGGTCCTGTTGGCAAGGGTCGGTGATGAGTGCTTTGCGTTGGGCGCGTATTGCACGCATTACGGTGCTCCGCTGGCGGACGGAGCATTGATCGGCGACAAGATAATCTGCCCATGGCACCACGCATGCTTTAATGCACGCAACGGCAATATGATCGAGCCGCCCGCGATCGATTCGCTGCCGCAATACCCTCTGAAGATCGAGAACGGCGTCATTCACATTGATCTTGACGGTGTCGAAGGCGATCGCCGAATTCCGGATATGATAAAAGAAGATCCGGCGGACACTCGGAAGTTTGTCATTATCGGCGGCGGAGGTGCCGGATACATGGCGGCACAAACTCTTCGTGAAGAAGGTTTTGCGGGCAAGATCGTAATGATAACGCGCGAAGACCGCTTGCCGTACGATCGCCCGAATCTGAGCAAGGATTACCTCTTCGGGCAGGCTGAGCCGGAATGGATGCCGCTGCGTTCCGAGGAGTTCTTTGCCGAGCACGATATTGACAGAATTGTAGGGAAAACCGTTACAGGCGTCGATATTGCAGGCAAAAAGGTTAGTTTTGACGACGGTAGTGATATGGCGTTCGACCGGCTATTGGTCGCCACAGGCGGTGCTCCGCGAAAACTCAAACTGCCGGGTGCCGACCTTGGGCATATCCACACGCTCCGCAGTTTTGGCAGTGCCGATGACATCATCGCCTCGATCGACGGTGCAAAGAAAGCGGCTGTTATCGGTGCGAGCTTCATTGCAATGGAAGCGGCGGCGGCGCTGAAGAAGCGCGGATTGGACGTAACGGTTATCGCGCCGGACAAGGTACCGTTCGAGCGGACGCTCGGCCTCGAGATCGGTGCGGTCTTTCAAAAGATCCACGAAGATAACGGCGTGAAGTTCCGCCTTGGCAATGGTGTCGCGGGTTTCGAGGGCGATCCGAATGTAAGCTCCGTTATCCTCGCATCCGGCGAAAAGGTTGAGGCAGATGTTGTGATCACAGGGATCGGCGTTGTTCCGGAGACGAGTTTTCTTTCGGGTGTCGAATTGCACCCAGATCACGGAGTTTTTGTTGATGAGAATATGCGTATCGCCGATGACGTTTACGCAGCAGGCGACATTGTGCATTTTAGGGATCAGCGCACGGGTCAAACAATGCGTATCGAGCATTGGCGGACGGCGCTTCAGCAAGGAAGGGTCGCGGCCCGCAATATGGCCGGAAAGGCGGCGAAGTATCATGCGGTGCCTTTCTTCTGGACGACGGAGTTCGATTCGACGCTGAATTATCTCGGGCGTGCCGCCGGTTGGGATGAGATCATCTTCAAGGGCAAGCCCGAGACTCAAGAGTTCCTCGCGTTTTTCGTAAAGGATGGCCTTGTAACGGCGGTTGCGAGTATGAATCGCGATAAGGAGCTTGCGTATCTTGAAGGGCTTTTCCTGAGTGATAAGGTACCGACACCCGACGAGATCCGGCGTGATGATTTTGATGTCTTCGGGATATCACAGTAGAGGCTGAGCCTTGCGGCCGATCTGCCATATCACGAATGACACGGAGGTTGAGATGAAAGTTCAGATCAAGCGTGTATATCTGCCGGCGGATAAGAATGACGGCAAACGTGTGTTGGTTGACAGATTGTGGCCGCGGGGCCTTACCAAAGATGCCGCAAAGGTGGATGTGTGGCTAAAAGAGCTTGGGCCGAGCACCGAGCTTAGAAAGTGGTTCGGCCACGATCCCGAAAAATGGGGCGAATTCCAAAAACGTTTTCGCAGCGAGTTGAATAAGAACAAGGAATTGGTCGCCGAACTTACGCAGCTGGCTGAAAGCGGCAAAGTAACGCTGGTTTACGGCGCCCACGACGAAGAACATAATAACGCCGTTGTGATCCGCGACTTCCTCGCCGCAGCGTAGATCACCTCTTCGGGCGTTCGTTTGATTTGAGGACGCGTTTGCGCAGCCGTATGGCTTTGGGCGTGACTTCGATGAGTTCGTCGTCGGCGATGAATTCGAGGGCGCGCTCCAGCGACATTTCGCGGACGGGGACGAGGCGCATGGCTTCGTCTGCGCTGGTTGTGCGCATATTTGAGAGCTTCTTTTCCTTGATGGCGTTGACGTCGAGATCAACGCTGCGGGCATTCTCGCCGATTATCATTCCTTCATAAACCTTGACCTGCGGTTTGACGAAGAGCGTGCCGCGTTCCTGTAAGTTATAGAGGGCATAGGTGTTTGTCTCGCCGAGGCGGTCGGCGACGAGGCTGCCCGTCTGGCGCGAACGCATTTCGCCCTGCCACCGGTCGAAGCGTAAGAACAGCGTATTGAGCAGGCCGGTGCCTTTTGTCTCGGTCAGGAATTCGCCGCGAAAGCCGATCAGCCCGCGTGAAGGCGTTTCAAATTCGAGCCTCACGCGGCCCGAACCGTTGTTTATCATCTTGGTCATCTGGCCCTTGCGTCGGCCCATTGCTTCGGTAACTACGCCGATGAATTCGTCCGGCACGTCAACGACGACCAGCTCGATCGGTTCGAGCGTTTCGCCCGTAGCCTCGTCCTTTTTTGTAATGACCTCGGGCTTTGAGACCTGAAGCTCATAGCCTTCGCGACGCATCATTTCGATAAGGATGGCGAGTTGGAGTTCGCCGCGGCCGGACACCTTGAACTGCTCGGCCGCATCGGTTGCGGCGACGCGAAGCGCGACATTGCCGAGGAGTTCGCGGTCGAGCCGTTCCTTTATCTGCCTCGAAGTAACGTATTTTCCGTCGATGCCCGCGAACGGTGAAGTGTTCACGCCAAAGATCATCGAGATCGTAGGTTCATCGACAGCGATGACGGGCAGCGGCCGCGGCGTGTCCTGCGAGGTGATGGTTTCGCCGATCTCGACGTCGTCAAAGCCGGCAAGGGCGACGATCTCGCCGACGCCGGCACTCTCGACGGTTACGCGTTCGAGCCCTTCGAAAACGAACAGCTCTTTGACGCGTGTTTTTACGAGCAAGCCGTCGCGTTTTGAGACGGCGACCTCTTGGTTCTTCGCTATTTCGCCCGAGAAGATGCGGCCGATCGCGAGGCGGCCGACGAACGGGTTGTAATCGATATTCGCGACAAGCAGCTGCAGCGAATCATCACGCAGAGGCTGCGGCGGCGGCACGGTCTCGAGTATCTGTTCGAACAGCGGTTTTAGGTCTTTGCTCTCGTCCGCAAGCTCTTTTTTTGCGATGCCGTCACGCGAGATCGAATAAAGTATCGGGAATTCGATCTGCTCATCGTCGGCGCCGAGGTCTATAAAGAGGTCGTAGATCTCGTTGACGACCTCATTGGGGCGTGCGTCCTGACGGTCGATCTTATTGACGCAGGCGATCGCCGGCAGCTTTAGCTCAAGTGCCTTTCGCAGGACGAATCGCGTCTGCGGCAGGCAGCCCTCGGCCGAATCGACAAGCAGCACAATGCCGTCAACCATCTTAAGCACCCGCTCGACCTCGCCGCCGAAGTCGGCGTGTCCCGGCGTATCGACGATATTGATCTTATGGTCGCCATACCGCACGGACGTATTCTTTGCCATGATCGTGATGCCGCGCTCACGTTCGATGTCCATCGAGTCCATCACGCGCTCGCGGACCTCTTCATTCTCGCGAAAGGTGCCGGCCTGTGCCAGCATCGCATCGACAAGCGTGGTCTTGCCGTGGTCAACGTGTGCGATGATCGCGATGTTGCGGATGTTTTCAGCTTTGGTCATCTCAGATCGGCTCTCCTATAGCCGCCCCGCGTACTCGCAGGAAAACGATAATAATGACGAATCAACCGCCGAAACGCAAAAACCGCGCTGAAAATACCCTGTTCGCGGAATGTCCGCTCAAAAATAATGGGACGAAAAAGCGGGAAAATGCGCTAGCATTGAGAGAAACCGGTCATTTATCGTGATTCTTTTTGCCCGGGGTCCTTTTGTAAGGTTTGCGGCGAGACATTACCTCAATAGACCTCGATACCGATCGGGAATGCTCGACTCGAGGCCAGGCGAGAAGATCATTATGAACACGAGTACTTACAACGCAGTGCTGATTTTCGGGGCGATCTTGATCGCAGCAACTTTCTCTTTTGGGCAGGAATGTCGCTACTGGCATGCCGTGGTAGGCGTTAAAGGCATAACGATCTCAAATGAGTATGTGGATGAATCCAAGACTCAGAATATCATCGACGGCATTGGGTGTCTCTTGAGTTTAGAAGGAGACGTTTCTCGTGGTGCGTTTGGTATGGCGACTAATAACCGCGTTTCCCAACAGCTACCAATGTCAACGGTAGAAATTTGCGCCCTTTACTATATCTCGAAACTTTATTGGCAACGATTTGATCACGCAGATGGTGTTGTTCTTGTCGATAAAAATGGGAGAATGAACACGAGCGCGTCGATTAAGAAGGCGTTTAAGAGTTATCGCAAGTGGTTTGAAAAGGTTAAGAAAAGAGGGTTTGAAGAAAGTCGGCGCGATGACCTTGATCCGCTAGCTGGCTCCGGAGTCAAATGGTACTGAATCTCAGGCAATCTAACATACGCACAGAAAGCGGGACGTTGGTGGAGGAATGGACGACCACGCCGCCGATGGAGCGGAACGGCTTGCCGACCGTCGCCACCACGAGTTATGTTTATGCGGGTTCAAGGCTCATCTCCACAGAAACCAATGCAGGCACAACGTATATCACACTCGACCATCTCGGCAGCACGAGAGTGACCACAGATGGCGGCGGTAATGTTACATCGCGGAAGGACTTTATGGCGTTTGGTGAAGAGGCGATCACGGTGCAGCGCAACGTCGGAGTCGGCTACGGTGTCCCGCCCGTCCGCCAAGACTACACGGGCTACGAGAAAGAAGCCGAATCAGGCCTCGAATTCGCCCAAGCGAGATTCCAAAATCCGATTCATGGACGCTTCACGAGCGTCGATCCGCTGACCGCTTCGGCGTCTATCAAAAATCCCCAAAGCTTCAATCGCTACACCTACGCCCTTAACTCGCCATATAAGTTTGTTGATCCTTTAGGCTTGGCACCAGAAGGGTATTGGCAGACCAAGTACTCTAACCATGGTCACTGCACGCCTCAAGCCGAGTTTTGCGGTGACGATTGGAACATGTGGCTAGATCAGGACTTAGATATGTTTGCGGCCGCGCGTGGAGATGTTGAGAAGGACCTTAAGAACCTCAAACAACTTTACGGTGAACTGACTGGGAATGATCTCGACACGGTGAAGGAGACAGTGGAGTTGGCGATGGAGATTCTCGGCGAAAAAGAGATCGCTGACGCTATAATTAAAGAGTTTCGTAAAGAAGGTGATACTTTAGAGCCGCTAGACGGCATTAAGAGCTTGAACCTTGATGGCGGTTTCAAGATCGTCGGTGAAGGAGAGAACCGGGCTGTTGCAGTCATTGCGAATGTTTTCGATGGGCGAAAGTCTGCGATAAATGTAGTGGATCCCTATGACGGTAGAACAAAAGGGCCCGCCTCCATTGTGCTTGCCTTACGAAAAAGAATAGGCGCCTATACGCTCAATTTCGATAAAATTCTCCTTGGGTCCAAAGCTTTTGGGGGGTCAACGATGATTGAAAAGGTGCAGATCATAATTCATGAGGCCGTTGTTCATAAGCTATTCAAGCGACGGGATCTGGACTTTGGAACGACTCAAGTTGAAGGATCCGAAAAGATACGGAGGCGACTAACAAAGATTCTAGAGCGTTCTGACATTTTTCGGGAGCGTAAAAAATGATCGGGAATATATTTAAGATAGCAGCTTTGGTAAGCTTTTTCACCGGCACGGTTTGCGCCCAGCTCACTGATTTTCCCAAGCCCCCTGACGTTATTTATGTGCGGAGTTGGCGTTGCCTCGATTCTGTACTACCGAAGACGGCGTACAGCCTCCGGCTCGGAAAGGATCCGGAGAAGTTTTCTGAAATTCTTATTGCCGATAACGGTAGAAAGTTCAAGCTATCGGTAGAACGAGACGATTCCCAGTGGCTATCGCTCCCGCGATGGAGTGTTCACTTGATCGACCAAACCTCGCCGAAAAAGTTACGCAACGACCTGATCGGCGAAGGAGGCGATTGGAGCAGCTACCTCGGCTACATCTATCCCCGCCTAAAGCCAATAGTGGTTGACGGCAAGAACGAGCCGCTGTGGGGCGATGGTGAACGCTATCCGTTCGTTAAAACTGTGCGTAACATTCGGATCGATGACTTCGTGGTAACGATCGCCGTAACAGACATCAAATGGAAAGACCGAGAAGGAGGAAGGGTCTCAGAGGTCGATCTTAACCTGACCATTGGGCCTTGGAGAGACCGCAAAGACAAAGACAGCTTTCCGGTTCAGAACTGTTTACCGGATCATTACCAACGGTAGTGAGGCTAAGAACCCGGGCATGGGCACATTCATAGGTCTGGTCTTTAATTAAAAGAAAGCCGCAACTTATGGTCGTTTCGGGAAAGGACGGTATTTACGGAGCGTGCGAGTGCGAGACTTCGAGAACGGCTACAAGGCCGCAGGCTCGACGCGCAAGGACTACACGGGCTACGAGAAAGATAACGAATCCCGGCCTTGAGTTCGCACAGGCGAGATTCCAAAATCCGATTCACGGCAGATTTACCTCTGTTGATCCGCTGACAGCCTCTGCGACGATCCGCAACCCCCAATCCTTCAACCGCTACACCTACGCCTTAAACTCACCCTACAAGTTTACCGATCCACTCGGTCTGCTATCCGAATACACATCCGGCGCCTGCGGAAACCGATGCCCAAACTCGGATGGCGGAATGTCCGGATATGCGGAGAGCTATGCAGCATTCCTGTGTAACGGATTCGAATGCACGCAAGAGGAGCTCCCGGCAACCGCTCAGCAACTAAACACTTACAACGTGACAGGAGATACCTACGAACAAGCGATGGCCAATGCTAAGACAGAATTTCGGAAAAGGTTTGGTGCCGAAGAAGCAGGCAGGTGCGAAGGAGGATGCATTGGCTTAACATCCGTTAAGATGGCGGATGGAAACATAGGCTATCAAACATCCGCCAAACAAGCGAATGGTGTTGTCACCGTAACCCTTACGATAACTGTTCCGACACTAACCACGAAGATATGGTTACCGAATTGGTTCGGGAAGGGAGCAGCAAAGGCTTCGACCGCAGACAAAGAAAGTTGGGCAAGAATGGTTGCTAAACTCAAGGATCACGAAGACGGACACGTCCAAATCGCACAGGAAGAGATTGCAACAACAAGGGCAGCTATTTTCGCTGCCTTTCGAAAGACTACTACCTTTTCCTTTAGACCCAAGAAAGGTTCTACGAAAGCTGAGATTAATTCCCAGATCGATGCTATGGTTCGAAAGCGGCTTTCCGGTGCAGATAAGATTGTTTCCGATGGGTTTTCAAGATATATCGACCGAAGAGATGCCTATGATCGAGTAACTCGTCATGGGCAGATTTGGAGAAACGAAGTTACTTACTGAGGAGGGTGATTATGAATAAAATATTTGTGGGTTTAGTTGCCGTCGCGCTGCTGGTCGCAACATCGGCAGCCCAAGAATCGTCGTCTGTTCCATTAAGTTATCGTGTTTCTTTAGTGAAATTGGATCGTAAAGGGCGAACTTTAAGAGTCTCTGCAAATATTACAAACACTTCGCGTACAGCGCTATCCATCAATCCCAAGAACTTGACTTACAGAACGATATTTAAGCGATCTGGTAAACTTCTTAGTAATGGCGAGTTTACATCCGGTGTGTCACTTGATTCGATTTCCGAGTCAAGTGTAAATGCGACTCAGAATCTAGTTTATCTACTACCTGGACAGACCTATTCGAGAACGCTTGAGTTGCGAATCGCCGATGAGTTCTTTTTGCGCAGGCATTCCTTTAGGTTGGCCTTAGCCTACGGTTGGTTTGGCAGCGCGTTCTCGGTCAAGAGCGACTCAGCCCCTTGGTACGGAATTGTGGAGGCGAACGAAATCATGTTTCGCCTTTGATATGCATATCGCTAGAGGAAGCAGGGGGCAGACATGCGAAATTGCGATTACTTGAACGGTCGCAGATCGGTGCTACTAACCGGACTGATAGTTACAAATACTTTGACGGGATCGGAGGAGTCAAACGAACCCAGAAAGTCGATGCAGTTGATGGCGATGTATATGGGCTTGTTTGCTGCGATTCGTCAGGCCGATTATCAGCAACATCCAATCCTTTTCGCGGTTATACTTCACAGAACCGTTCGATGTCGAACGGCAACAATGATATCTATTGGACGACAAACACCTTCGACGACGCGGGACGACCGTGGAAAGTCACGACGCCTGACGGTGCCGTCGTTGAGACAAATTGAGGAAACTCATTTCCTCGTCGAATATCGTAAAGCATTTTGTTTACGATGCGGCGGGGAGACTTGTTGAAGAATACTTAGCTTCTTCTCCGACAACGGTACAAACTGCTTATGTCTATGCCGGCCCTCGACTGCTCTCCACCGAGGATGCCAGCGGTACAAACTACCTAACCGCCGACCATCTAGGCTCACCTCGCATCAATACCGACGCGAACGGCTCAGTCACTGCGAGGCACGACTATATGCCATTCGGCGAAGAGATATTCACTGCACTCACAGCCCAACGAACCTCCGGCGTCGGATACTCCGGCGACGCCGTAAGGAAACAATTCACCGGCTACGAACGCGACAACGAGACAGGGCTGGACTACGCACAGGCAAGATACTACAACAACCAGCACGGAAGGTTTACTTCTGTTGACCCTTTGGCTGCAAGTGCCAGCATCAAGAACCCACAGACATTTAATCGTTACACCTACGCCCTAAACTCCCCGTACAAATTCACCGACCCCCTCGGTCTTTTGTCGATGCAAACTTCGGGGGCTTGTGGAAACGGTTGTCCAAACTCGGATGGCGGAATGTCCGGATATGCGGACAATTATGACAGCGGACAACTTAATGGCCCACAGATGCTCGAATTGGCTAGACAACAGCAGGCAATTCGAGCATTAGTCTTGATAGCATTAGGGATTCGCCCGTCGGTCGCATATGAAGTGGTTTATGGGCATCCATTTGGACAGTCAGCCCGCTCGACACCACGCACGACACCACCGCTACCTACTTTTAGAAATTTATGGTATCGACATAAACAGAACCCTCACGATCCGGTCACTGACACGCGATCTGATGGCTCTTTGCTCTACGGTAATCAATGTGCGATCCGCTTGTCTATAACTTTTTTAGATTCCGATCTTCGCGATAAGTTTACAGGCTTTTTTGGCAGTCGCATTAGCAAAACCAAAGAGGGATATGTAATAAGGGCTTTAGATATGAAAGGGTTCCTCGACAGTGTTTTTGGACTGCCGCGGGATCTTACCAGGTCAAACGATCGAGGGGGCGAAATCAATAATTTGACAGGCTTTGTGCTATTAGTTAACTTTCGCGGAACAGTGGATACCGATAGATTTTTTAATCACGTCGACATGTGGAATAGACAAGTCTTGGGATTTGGTGATTTCAATTGGCTCCAACGAGCGGAGAAGATGTTTTTCTGGGAATATCCTGTCAGAGAGGCGGTGGGTCGTGCAAAATAGGAGTATGATGGCTACTAATTTCCTTTCTTTTATTACTCGGCTAGCTGTGTTTATTTTTTTAGCAGCGTGTAATCTGAATTCGAATACGGCCTCATCCCCAAATTTGGATTCTACCTTACGAGCCATCAGTTTTGAGATAAACGGTTTTAGACTGGAACTGAACAATGGTAAAGAAAATTGCGAGGTTTCTTACAGAAAGGCTGATGCTGTGAATGAAAGGTCAACAAAATTGCTACTTGACCTTGCGTCGCCATGTGAATTTGTTCGTCATCCAAAATTAGGCACGCCATTACATTACTCATATGGAAAGGAGAATAACTATTGGGTGCTTATTGTTGTCGGTGGCCCACCTAATCATGAAGCGCACGACGACCTTATGCCGTCAGGATGTGGAACGGAATTTCAGGCATTAAGAATTTATTCGAATAACATTCAGACAGGATCGAAAGTGGGGGCGGAAAAGAGAATAAACTTAGCTTGCCCGTCGGGCGGTTTAGACGAAATTTACTTTGCTGAATACTCTGGTGGATCTTGAAGAGGCATGCGCACATCTGACTATGGTGCTGACAACCTACGGGCTTTCGATATCATCTCCAATCGGTGTGAAAAAGACGATCACCGCTGCAGTGGGCAACACGACCGCCGTACCCGAGGGCAGGGCTTTCTTCGACGACGCCGAGAACAAGCAGGTGGAAGTTCGCAATGCGTCGAGCACGACCGTCGGGCAGTATTTCTACGACGGCGACGGGAAACGCGTGAAGAAGTACGTCCCGTCAACAGGCGAGACGACCGTGTTCGCATACGACGTCGCCGGAACGCTGATCGCGGAATATTCCTCCGTCAACGCTGCTCCACAGGACGCGAAAGTGAGTTACCTGACCGCCGACCATCTAGGCTCGCCGCGAATCAACACAGACTCAAACGGCTCAGTCACTGCCCGCCACGACTATATGCCATTCGGCGAGGAAATATTCACCGCGTTGACTGCTCAGCGAACGTCGGGCGTAGGTTATTCCGCGGACACAGTAAGAAAGCAGTTCACCGGATATGAACGCGACAGCGAGACAGGATTAGATTTTGCACAAGCCCGAATGTATAGTAATCAGCTTGGTAGATTTATGTCTACGGACCCATTGTTTTTTGTACCGGACCGCCTATTTTCTCCGCAACAATTCAACGCGTACGTTTACGTCGGCAACAATCCGCTCACGTCAGTTGATCCGGACGGAGAACGCATTCTACGGCTTGGCAAGCAGGCAGTTACCGATTTGCAGAACAAGATCGCAGAAATCAAGAAGCAGTTGACGGCGGACAAAGGAAATCAAGCGCTGAAGGATCAGCTAGCCCAAGCGAAAGCCGACCTAAACATGACCCGTGAAGGCAATCGCGTTGTTTCAGCTTGGATCAAATCCCTTAATGACGGCGGCGAAGGCTCTGGCTACAAGCTTGAGGACTTCAAAATTTCAACCGACCCCGTAGCCGACATGAAGCAGGCGACTGAGGAATATAACAACGCAAATCCAACAGCGCCGATCAGTGTAGATCTTACCGTATCACTGGTTAGTCTTCACGGTACGAACGCATTTACGATCGGGACCAGCATTTACATCTTTACTGACAGAGACTACTATACGCAAACCCTCGGCGTTCTGGACGGCGAAGAGTATCAAAACCCCGGCCTCGGGACAGTCGGAAGAAATGATTTGGTCGCAGCTTTTGCGACCGGGCTATCGCATGAAAAAAAGCATGCAGAAGACAACGCGGACGAAACAAAAGCTTACACGTTTCAGCTGGAGGTGCTTGAGAGGATGAATAAGTCAAAGCCGTTCAAGAACCAAGAGTTTTTCAAGTACTACAAAGCTCATCTTTCGAAGTGTCGCGACACTGGCGGAGCATGCTACTAAAAAGGCAAGTGATGACTCGTTTCAATAACATCGCGATCGTATTTATTTTGCTAATTCTGCTTGGAACTTCTTCGGCCGGTCAAAGCCCGGTCAGGTTTTGGGCGACGAGTGCCGAAGAGCAAGCCCCGCAACTCGTCCGGCATATGGCTATCTATGTTGACTGGAAGGTTACGTTCACGATCGAGAACACTTCGTCAAACGATGTCATTGTCTATGGCATGGACAAGGGAGACGGCACGATCGATCCCGTACTGTATCTGTTGCGATTCAACAAAAAGACGAGTTCTTGGGATTATCCGAATTCCAGCAACGCCCCAACACCGTGGAAGAAAGAATCGAGCATCATGAAGCATGAGAAGATCCTCAAGCGCGGGGAATCGCTCACCTTTTCTCGAGCGTTCTCGCGCGTGTCAAATTGCGGGCGAAGGGTGATATTCACGGCTCAGATCGGCGCTCCCAGATCAAAGAAAACTCATGAGATCCGTTCGGAAGAGTATGTCGTACCTTGTTCCGATCAAAAACCAGAATAAAATGACGTGGCAACATGAAAAAACCGGTCATTGCAGATACTTTCTTGTGTCGTTGGTTATGTTTTCAGCTTTGATTTTCATTTCGTGTGGCCGATTGAGTAAAAAAACTGCAAATGAAATTTTTATGAAAGAAAACCCAACATATACCATTGTTTTGTCAGAAACTGGTGAAGGTTGGGAAGGTGTAGCATATCATCATTTTCTTTATAAGAAACCAAATGAAGATAAAGTTTATAAAGAGATTTGGTGCTTTGTTCAACAAGAGAATGGGACGTGGAAAGTTACCAATCGGGAAGTCGTAAAAGAATGATTTGTATTGATTGTTACTTAAAGCATTCTTTAATCTGTTAGGATGTTGAGACGAATAGATACACGAACTTTGACATCTTAGGAAGAGTGACGGCAACAAAACAGATGACAGATGGCGGTGGAAGAGGACCGAAGTTATAACGCGGGCCTGAAAGCTCATCGCGGAGTTTTCATCTCAGCGTGCTTTGCGTCCGGCCCCTTTGAGTTCTTTGCGGTTTAGGTTCGTTTCGGAAGGGGCAACCGCAAAGGCCGCGAAGTTGAAGACGCAAAGTTCGCAAAGTGGAAGGGCGATGCACGGCTTAGCTCCTTGCGTATCACGGCATACCATCCCGAACGCAGTTGTGCAAAAAAAGAGGCCGGCGGTGGGGACGCCGGCTTTTTGGTTGAGCGCTTCAGTTGTTATATGCGAAAGGCGTTAGCGGGCTTTAGCCTCAACGACGATGTTGTTCGTTACGCTGAAGACACCCGTAAGGCCGTTCGCAAGCACGTTGAGCAGATCGCTGTCCGATTTGCGGGCAACGGTGCCGACCAGCGTTACATTACCGTTCTCGACGATAATGCGTACCGCCGGATCGATCTCACTGAAGTACTGTGCCGGCCCGCGGTTTATGAATGTGCGGATCGCTTCGCGCCTGATCCGATCGTCGAAAGGCGATGCAGGCAACTGCTCGATATTGTTCACGACCTTTGTTACACCGGGAAGGCCTTTGATCGCGGTAGATGCCGCACTTTTTGTGCCGAGTGAGGCTACTTTGCCCGTCAGTACGACCGTCGAGCCGTCAACCTTGAAGTTGATCACGTCAAAAACGCTGTAATGCGACAAGTATCTGATCCGCTTTGCGATCTGATGCTGATTCGGTGTTTTGACGACAGTGCCCTCCGGGGCGAAGTTCTGCGCGCTTACTCCGACGGCGGCCAAACCGACGGTAAGTATGAGTGCTGTTAAATATGATGTCAGTCTGTTCATCTCTCTAAACCTCCTTAAGGTTTGCCATAATTTCCATGACAATTGTTAGACGTTTTTCGCCGGCAAAAGGCTGTCTGATAATGTGGCGAGACTCATGAAATAGCCGACAGCGGAAACGCTCTTTTAGAGACCGGTGCCAAGCTGGCGAAGGGCTTCATAGAGGACAATGCCGACGCTTGTTGCGAGGTTGAGGCTACGGACATTTTTGTTGCTCATCGGTATCGTAACGCACATTTCAGGCGCCGAAGCGAGTATTTCGGCAGGCAGGCCGCGCGTCTCGGGGCCGAATACAAGGCAGTCGTCCTCGCTGAATGAAAGATCGAAATAGGGTTTATGCGACTTGGTCGTCAAATAGATAAAGCGTGCCGACGGCAATGCCGTCTTTAGAGCCTCCATGTCGAGATGCCGCTCCAGACGCACTTCGCTCCAGTAATCGAGGCCGGAGCGTTTCAGCGTCCTGTCGTCCATCCTAAACCCTGTAACGCCGACAATATGCAGCGGCGTTTCCGTCGCCGCACACAGGCGTGCGATATTTCCCGTATTCGGCGGAATTTCAGGCTCGTACAGGGCAACGCTCGGTCCGGTTCGCTTCATTTGCAGAGCAATTGTAAACGAAATGTTCCGGTATTGCCCGCAGTGCGATGTTGTCGAGATACATCCTTTTTGCCGCAAAAATCATCAAGCCTACAATGCGGAAGCCCGCAAAGGCGTGATACAATCCGCACTTCGGTGTCATTCATCGTCAAATAAGGAGAGACCTGCTGCGTGTTAATTCGTTTTTCAAGCCTTATTCTTTTGATCGTACTTTTTGTTGCGTTCGCCAACGCTCAAACGGACGAGGCTGCACGGGATAAGACCGAACCGGCACCGACGCCGAGTCCGATAAAGAATAACGGCAAGGATAACGCGGGGCAGATAACCGCCGAGCAGGTCGCGGAATCTTGCATTATTGTCTATGGTTTCGGCGGCGGGCGTGCTTTGCTCGACAGGATCCGCAAGACTACACTCGAGCACGGAAAAACCACAGTGGCGGATGCGGCCGGCACGCTGGATACTGCGGCTTATACCCGTTACATCATCCGCGGCGATGCCCTCTCGAAAGATAAGGTGCGGGTTCAACAGGAATTTCCGAACGCACGTTATTCGCTCGTATGGGATGGCGAAAAGACCTTTGGTGTATTCAACAATGCGACCTTTGCTCCGAGGCAAGATGCCGTGCGGACCTTTGAAGACCAGATCTTCCGCGGGCTTGACGGGTTGCTTCGCTTCAAGGAGGATGGCTCAAAGCTCGATCTTGTCGGCAAAGACAAGCACCTTGGCGTCGAGTTCTATGTGGTTGACGTTACTGACACTAAGGGCCGCGTGACGCGGTATTATATCAGCGTCAAGACCTATCGCGTGATGATGCTGACCTATGAGGACGGCGGCGTTAAGTACCAACGCAAGTTCTACGATTACCGCTACGCACAGGGCACGCTCGTGCCGTACCGCACCGTCCTTACGGCAAATGACAAGACCGTCGAAGAGTCCGAGGTCGGGACCATCACATTCGGCCCTAAGATCGACGACGACCTTTTTCGCGGGCAGTGACCGCGGAGCGATCTCTTTTTTGCCGGGCCTCGGACAAGCAGTTCGGGGCTTCTGCGTTTTTGAATGGCCTTTAATGCAACATTTCGTGCAGATGTGCGTGATGTAGCAAGGCAGAAGCTTTTTGTTTTCGGATGACTTCTGTTGTAAACAGCTATGAATGTGCCAAGGGTACTGACGCGGAGATCGCGCGAACGGAGGCAATGGCGGCCTCTGTGCCTGATGCACGCCGATCCGATCACGAGATTGTCGAGGCGGCAAGAGGCGGCGACGAACAGGCGTTCGGCGAGATCATCGCACGATACCGCTCGCCTATCACGAACTTTTTGTACCGCTTCCTGAATGATTATGATGAGGCCGTCGATCTGGCACAGGAAACATTCGTACGCGTTTATTTTGCACTTGAGCGCTACCACACGAAGTATGCGTTCTCGACGTACATCTACCGCATTGCGAGCAATCTGGCGATAAGCGAGATAAGGAGGCGAAAGCGGCGGCGGCTCATTTCGCTGACCGGCTACTTGCAAAGCGATGATAACAGTGACGTTGAATACGATCCGCCGGACGTGCGGCGTTCGCCCGAAGCTGAAACCGTTGAAAATGAGAGGAACGCGGCAATTGTAAAGGCGATCGCGAGCCTGCCGGAGAAATACCGCCTGCCGATCGTGCTTCGTGATATCGAAGGGCGCTCGTATGAAGAGGTCGCTGAGATCATGGAGTTAGGCCTTGGTACGACAAAATCGAGAATAAGTCGGGGCCGCGGCCTCCTGAGGGCGAAATTGGAAGGCTTTTTGGATTGATCGATGCAAACGAGATCACGAACTGAAGAGGAAGAAGCGGTCAGCGCCGCTCTGGCATCACTTCCGCGGGCCGATGCACCGCCTGATTTCGAGATGCGCGTGCGTGCCGGAATAGCAAGGGGCATGCCCGCGCGAAAAGGCGGCGTACTGTGGAAGCCGGTATTGGCGGCATTGCTGCCGCTCGCAGTTGTAGGCATAGCGATCGGCCTATTCGTGTTCAAGCAAGATCAGACGGCTGTCGCTGTCAGGCCGGTTGACACGGTCGTGGAAATTCCGGCGACCAACAGCGTTGCGGATGAGCCACAGAGCATCGATGCTCCGAGTGCAGAAACTGCCGAGGCGAGAGAAACTCCGATATCGGAGCCGCTAACGCAGTTCACTGTTCCGGTTCGGCGCCGTTCGAGCACTCCGATACGGCATACCGAACGAACACCGGCATCGAACGAGACGATCGACAGCTCATTAAAGCCGGGCGTCCAGTTATTCCCGAAAGGGCTTGATCCCAACGCAGCCCCGCCGCCGCAGCCGTCCGATCTCGGTAAAGCACAGGCGATCTCAATGAAGGAAGTGATCGAGCAGTTCGGTATTGAGGGCGGCTTTGGGCATGGCGGCTGGCACATCACAGGCGTGAAGCCTGCTTCGGCGGCCGAGCGGCTCGGCATTAAGGCCGGTGATGTCATCGAAATGATAGATCAGAAGCCGGTCGAGGAGAAAGCAACTTTCGACGGCACATTTAATGGCGGCAGTATGCAGATCCGCCGCGACGGAGCCAAGGTCGTGGTGAGCCTTGATCGCCCGCAGTGATCATCCTCAGTGATCGTCAACTCGGTTCGGTGTCAGGTACAATCCCGCAAGATACAGGACAATAGTGAAAAACTGTGCGTAGCCTGTTGCTCGTGAGAACTTCGGCAGGTCGAGCAGCCACGTTATTGTTTCCTTGCCCGGATTTTCGAGAAGCCGTTGGAACCAGCCGCCTTCGGACGGCGATACTAAGTTCGCAAGGATCAGGTATTTCGCCGCGAATGCAATGGCGAATAATGCCGCGAGGCTTTTTACGAGTTTTGACGCATCGAACTCGGAGAACAGGTTGTTCCAAAGCGTCCAGACGAAGCAGAATCCGATCACCCAAAACGGCAGCCCTTGCTCCGGCAGCAGCGAATTGAAGACTTGGGTCGAGGCGGTAAAAAGCGTTAATAGAACACCCCCGCGAGCCGCATTGACGAGCAACGCATTCTCTTGCGACAACCAACCGTTTGACGAAATGAGTCCCGAACGTACGAAAAGCACCATCGCAGCCGCGCCGAGAACGAGGCAGATCAGCGGCGGCACAAGAAAGATGAAGGCATTGTCCTGAATACCGAAGCGCAGGCCGCCGAGGAGCGTTACTGCGAGGAAGACCGCGGGCAAGCCAAAATAGACAAGATAATTTGTCCGTTTGCCGGGGCCTTCGGCGATGCCGATCGCCGTGTCTTGTTCAGCAAGTTCGGTGTTCATTTGCGTTCGCGTACGAGCCTCCGCGGGTCAAGGTCAGAAAGCGTTATCTTAAGGCCGTCTTCAAGCTCACTTTTCAATTCAAGCGGTGTACGCAAGCCGAGCGATGTGTCGCTTGAACGGAAATTCGGGTCGATAGCCATTACGCGATCGACAGCCTTCAAGCCCTGTCCGAACAAAGCATTATCGCTCGACAAACGGCCCCATCCTTGTCTGTAAAAGCTGTATGCGACATAGAACTGTGCCTCAGCGTTCTGATGTTCAGGGTCGGCGCGGTCAAAGGCCGCACGAGCGTTCAGAAAGTCATCCCGCCTGAACGCCTCCAAGCCGCGTTCAAACTCGGCCCGATCGATATTGTATGTGCCGAGGACAACGCTTCCTTTCGTTCCCACCTCGGCGATCGTCTTCGGCTGCGACCAATACAGAAAGATGACGAACGCCAGCCCGAGGATGACAATTGAAAGCGAAAGAATGTGGAGATAGGCCTGCTTCATTGGTATAATGCTCTCTCACTCTAAAGGATACAATGGTTTCAAACGCTTGTCTTATGAAAAAGTTGGCCTTGCTTCCGGCGATAGTGATGCTGCTTGCGGTATGGCTCAGCGCCCAGCCGCTAAAGGCCGATATTGTCGTAGTAAATGCGAATATTCACACGATGGACACGGCGCGGCCGCTTGCCCGTTCGCTTGCGGTCCTTGGCGGCAAGATCGTCCGTGTAGGCAGTGATGCTGACACGAAGCCGCTGATCGGCCCGGCAACCCGCGTCATTGACGCAGGCGGCAAGACCGTCATTCCGGGCTTTAATGATGCTCATTTGCACTTCATTTCCGGCGGTATGCAACTCGGGCTGATTGACCTTCGTGATGCAAGGTCGCGCGAGGAGTTCGCGGCGCGAATAAAAGCGTACTCCGCAAAACTCAAGCCCGGCGAATGGATCCTCGGGGGTAATTGGGATCATGAGAATTGGACTCCCAACGATCTGCCGACCCGGCAGTTGATAGATGCCGCCGCGCCGAACAATCCTGTCTTTGTCGAGAGGCTTGACGGACACATGGGAGTTGCGAACAGCCTTGCGCTGAAGCTCGCCGGTGTGACAAAAGAAACAAAGGACGTTGACGGCGGCCTGATCGTGCGCGATGCGAACGGCGAGCCGACGGGTGTTTTGAAAGATACGGCAATGGGCATTGTTGACCGTATCATTCCGCCGTCCTCGACCGCACAGTTGACGGCAGCTGCTATTGCCGCAACGGATCATGCCGCAAGCCTCGGCGTAACCAGCGTACAGGATATGTCGGCAGGCAAGGCTGTGAGTATTTATCAAGAATTGATCCGTGCCGGCAGACTCAAGACACGCATTTATGCGGGCAACGCACTCTTTGATCGGCAGGGCCTTGAGGATGTCGGCCTTCAGTCGGCATTCGGCAGCCCTATGCTGCGTGTCGGTTCGCTCAAAGGCTTTGCTGACGGCAGTTTAGGCTCGCGAACCGCATGGTTCTTTGAGCCGTATAACGATGACCCGTCAACAAGCGGCATTCCGCGTGCCGAAGTACTGACCACAATGAAAGCCGCTGTCGCAGATGCGGACAAGCACGGCCTTCAGGTGATGATCCACGCGATCGGCGACCGTTCCAACGCAACGATACTCGACATTTATGAGAGCGTTATCCGTGAGGACGGGCCGCGCGACCGCCGCTTCCGTATTGAACATTCGCAGCATCTGCGGCCGCAGGATATACCGCGTTTTGCAAAACTCGGGGTCGTCGCATCGATGCAGCCGGTGCATCTGACCGATGACGGACGTTGGGCTATCGATCGGCTCGGCAGCGAACGGCTCAAGGGAGCATACGCTTTCCGTTCGCTGCTCGATTCCGGTGCACACCTTGCATTCGGCACCGATTGGTCGGTTGCGCCGCTCAACCCGCTGTTCGGTATTCAGGCCGCGGTAACGCGGCGGACGACCGACGGAAAGAACCCGAACGGCTGGTTCCCCGAGCAAAAGATCACGGTGGATGAGGCCGTTCGGTGTTATACTCTCGGTTCGGCCTATGCCGAGTTTCAAGAGGATGTCAAGGGCACGCTTTCGGAAGGAAAGCTCGCCGACCTGATCGTCCTTTCAGATGATATATTTACCATCAACCCCGCAAAGATCGGCGAGGCAAAGGTGCTCATGACCGTGGTTGACGGTAGAGTGGTTTACGAGGCAAAAAAGTAAAATTATGAAAAAACTTATTTTGATATGCGGAATTTTGACGGCGTTCGCAATGGTGTCGTTCGCCCAGGAAAATATGGCGGAAAAGGCTAAGCCTACCGAAGCGGATATGAACGCGGCGATCCCCGCCGGCAGTTATCTGAAGCGGGGTGCCGCGATCGGCAATTCGAAGAAGGTCAGCCTCAACAAGGTGCTTGCCGACCCGTCGAAATATGCGGGCAAGACCATCCGCATCGAGGGCGTTGTTGTGCGTTCGTGCAAGAATGAAGGCTGTTGGGCAGAGGTGGCGCAGACCAAGGATTCAAAGAGCATTCGTGTGAATATGAAGGATCATTCATTCTTCATTCCGCTCAAGTCGGCCGGAGCGAATGCCCGTGCCGAGGGAACTGTTCAGGTAAAGACCATCACAAAAGCGAAGGCCGACCACATGGAAGCCGAGGACGGAGCCAAACTCGGAAGCCGGAATGCCGACGGCAGCATCACCGAAGTTTCATTCGAGGCGACCGGCATCGAGCTGACACAGGGCGGAAAGTAGTAGCTTCGATCAATTGGTATTGTGAAACCGTTCTTCATCCGAAACATCAAGATCGACCCGCCGCTCATCCTTTCACCGATGGCGGGCGTGACGGACCGCGTCTTTCGCCGGCTGATAAAACGCCGCGGCGGCGTCGGCCTTGTTGTCTCAGAATTCATCTCGGTCGAGGGCCTGACACGCAATAATCCTAAGTCGAAGCGTCAGATGCGCTTTGACGAGGATGAACGTCCGTTCGCAGTGCAGATCTTCGGCGGCCGGCCTGAAAGGATGGCTCTCGGTGCCGAGATGGCAGAAGAGATAGGCGCCGACATCGTTGATGTGAATTGCGGCTGTCCCGCTCCGAAGGTCGTAAAGAACGGCGGCGGTTCGGGGCTTTTGCGTGAGCCGAAACTGCTGGGATCGATCCTGAAGGAAATAAAGCGTTCGATTTCGATACCGCTGACGCTAAAGGTGCGTACGGGCTACAGCGATGCGTCGATCAATGTCATTGAGGTCGCAAAAATGGCGGAGCAGTGCGGCGTCGAGCATATTCAGGTGCATGGGCGAACGCGCGAGCAAGGCTACAAAGGCCTTGCGAATTGGGACATCATTCGTCAGGTCAAGGAGGCCGTAAGTGTGCCTGTTTCGGGAAACGGAGATGTTACAACCATAGAATACGGGCTGAAAAAGTGGCGCGAGACTGGCGTTGACGGCATACTGATCGGGCGCGGTGCGATGCAAAATCCATGGATATTTCGGCAATTTGCCGACGTTCTCGATGGCAGAATACCGTATCAGCCCGATGTCGAAGAAAAAAAGGCCGTGCTGCTCGAGTTCTTCGGAATGTGTCTGGAGGAAATGCCGGAGATGGTCAGCCTCGGCAAGATGAAGCAGCTTGCCGGACAATTCACAAAAGGGCTTGTCGGCGGTGCTCAGTTTCGGCAGACGCTCTATCATTCGCACTCAGCCGACGAGATATTGGACAACATCGATAACTATTTTCGGACGCTTGAACGCGGTGATGTGTTCGGCGACGGTGCTGTCGAAGCGGACGCCGACCTTGTCCTTGATTCGTGCGATGCTGCATTGCCTTCGATCATCGAAACCGGCGTTTCACGGACGGCGGGTGCAGAAGTATGAGATCTTTTGGCGTCACTAGATGGTTTTTACCGGCATTGCTGCTTCTCGGCGGCATGATCGTGAGTGCGAACGCGCAATCGGCGGCAAATGATGTCGGGCCGGTGCGGTCATCTGCGGCATACAGTGTCGTTCTGCTGCGCAAGACGGAACTGGAAGCCGATATCGTCTCGTACGCGGATGATTATACCGAAGACAATCCGAAAGTGATCGACGCGCGGTTCGAGCTTGCCGCGATCAATCGTGATATCGACCGAATGCTTGTTATCAAGCCGAGCGATATTGCAAAACTGACCGAATCGACCGGCAGGCTGATACTTCGCAAGGCCGAGATCGATACGGAACTCAACCGCCTGCAGCGCTCATATAAGAGCGACCATCCGCAGGTGAAACGGCTGGCGAAGAAAGCAGATATATACTCCAAAGCTGTCAGCCAGATCCTGGGGAAATAAAAAACCGCCGTACAGGCGGCGGTTTGAAAGAACGTATCTATAAGGATCAGTTCGGCGAATGATCCTTACGTTCGTCCGCAAAGAGGATCGGCGAGACGATTGGGCGATATGTGTCGTTGATCTTGATATATGCATCGGCACGCAGCTTCGACATAAATTTCTTCGCCTCGTCTGGATATTTTTCCTTCATCATTTCGACCCGCACGGCATCCTCGTCAAACTGCGATTCACTCGAAGCCGCTTGACGCTCGTCAACCCGAAGTATCACCATACCGACGTTATCCATATCAACGGGGTCAGTGATACCGCCGGCCGGCACATCTTTCAGCGCTGCCTGAAACTTCGGATCAAGATCACGCAAAGGCACCACGCCGACGCTGCCCTTTGTCTTTGCGGCGTCAGGCCGATCGGAATTCTCTGCGACCAACTTGGCGAAGTCGGCACCCGCACGGGCTTGCTTTGCCAATTCAGCGGCCTTTGCCCTCACTTGATTTTCGTCACGGCCCGCAAAGCTCAGGAACAGCTCGGTGAGGCCGACCTTCTCAGGTTTGGTGAACTTCGCTTTGTTCTTCTCGTAATACTCGCGGATCTGTTTCGCAGTCGGCTCCCAATAGAGTTTTGCCTGCACCTCCCGCTGGATCACCTTGTCACGGATCGCCTGTTTCCGCCACATTTCACGCATTTCATTAGGATCGACGCCCTGGCGGCGCATTGCTTCATACAATTCATCCAGCGTGCGCATATTGCCTTGCCTCATTATTTCGAGGAAGCGTTGATTTATCGCGGCCTCGACCTCACCGTCAAGGCCGAGTTCCTTTGCCTTCTGGATAAGCAGCTCTTCGTTGATGAGGTTGGCGATCAGTTCGCCTTGCTTTTCATCGACATCGTGTTGGGCTTGTTCACGTTTGACGCCTTCCGCAACTCTGCTGTCAACGATGTCCTTCGCCTCGCGGCGCACCTTTGAAAGCGTGATCACGCCGTCATTTACCTGTGCGACGACCTCATCCACAACCTTCGTTTCGGTTTCTTGGGCACCGACGGCAACCGCTCCGAGCATCACTGCCGCAGCAAGCATTAGTAGGCGGCTTTTCATTAAAGATCTCATAAAAACGTAAGTTACGGTTATATCTTTACCGCTAACAATTTGCAAACTGAAGTGTTTGATGCCGAAAGCGAAATATAGTTTGTCCTGTGCGTTTTGCGGCCCTGCGCAGCTTTGAAAAACACAGCCGATTTATCATTTTTATAAGAGTGGGGGAATGTTACGTTCCCCTTTGCGCTCTGCTATGCGACGAGATCGCCCAAATAGCGGCCGGCTGAACGCCGACGGCCGCACTCAGTGTACGCTGTGCGGAACTCGCTGTGAAGTGTCGCGCACCGCAGTGTATCGCCGCATTACAGTCTGCGTCGCAGCGTGTATCGCTGTTCTGTGCGGTTTCTATTTTTCTTTGATCATTTCATCAAAACCGCTTACCGCGTCGCAGCACGAAGAAGTACAGCGGGCGATCGTGGTCCTTCGTGAGCGCGGTTTTGCCGACGAAGTGTTCATGCTCGAACATTTTGCAGCCTTTCGCTCTACCGATAATTGGCTGAATGCTTCAGTAGCAAAAGAGAACGCATACGCAGCGACGAACTTCCCGTTTGAACTCATTACCTTGTATCCCGACTTCTTTACATACCCTGCCGACGATACCGAACGGGCCGCGATACTTCTCCACGAAGCACGCCACTTGGCTCACGATGACGAGCGCGAGGCCTATACGTTCGTATGGCGGAGCCGTGAGAAACTCGGTTGGACAAAGGAAAAATATTCACGCTCGCCGGTTTGGCTGAACGTCAGAAAGCAGACAAAGGACACCGTTCCGGAGCTGTTTACCTGCCGGGAGTTCAATTTCGGCGACTGTACCGAAGCCGAGCTTCAATGACCGCTTGATCGCCCCGAAACGCTGAGAAGGGCGTCAATGGCGATCGTGATCGCACTACCGCCGGCCTCGATCGGTACGCGCAGGATGCCGTTCGGGCTGAAAAGAGCACCTGGCGTGCCGTCTAAGAACCGCATCAGCTCATCCGGCTTTACGCGCGAGGCCTCACCGAGTTTCATTGCAATCTGGCTGCCGCTGCGGTCGATCGAGACGATGCCGAGCGTCTCGCCGAGTTTTCGAAGTCGTGCGTATTCGAAAAGATCCTCGACGGAGCGCGGCAGACGCCCGTAGCGGTCCTCGACCTCAAGATGGATCTGCCGGAGTGCCTCGTCACCATCGGCGGAGGCAATTCGCTTATACATACGCAGCCTTTGGCTCGCGTCGTTCACATATTCGGCAGGGATCGAAACATCGACGCCGACGTTGATCGATACGCCGATCTCGTCAGCAATGTCTTCGCCGCGGATCTCGGCGATGGTGCGTTCGAGCATCTTTGTATAAAGGTCAAAGCCGAGAGCATCGAGGTGGCCGGATTGCTGGCCGCCGAGGATATTGCCCGCGCCGCGCAGTTCGAGGTCCAGGGCGGCAAGGCGGAAACCCGCACCGAGGTCAGAGAATTCCCGGATAGCCGACAAACGCCGCCGAGCTATCGGCGTGAGTTCCAATTCGCTCGGTATCAGGAGGTATGCATACGCCCGTCGGTTGGATCGCCCGACGCGGCCGCGCAGCTGATAAAGCTGTGACAAGCCGTAGTTATCGGCGCGATTTATGATGATGGTATTGGCGCGCGGAATGTCGATGCCGTTCTCGATTATCGTCGTCGCGACCAGCACGTCATATTTATAGTCGATGAAATCGAGCATCACCCGCTCCATTTCCTTTTCGTTCATTTGTCCGTGGCCGATAGCGATGCGAGCGGCAGGCACGATCTTCTTGATAAGGGCGGCAAGCGGTTCGATGGATTCAACGCGGTTGTGGATGAAGAAGATCTGGCCGCTGCGTGACAGTTCCAGTTCTATGGCTGAGCGTATCACGCTCTCGGAGAACTGGACGACCTGCGTGTTGATCGCAAGGCGGTCACGCGGCGGTGTTTCGATCACCGACATATCGCGCATACCGAGCAGCGACATATTCAGCGTCCTCGGTATCGGTGTTGCAGAGAGTGTCAGCACGTCAACTTTTTTTTTCCACTGCTTAAGTTTCTCTTTATGAGCGACGCCGAAACGCTGTTCCTCGTCAACGATGACAAGGCCGAGGTTCGCCAGCTTAACATCATTGGAGAGAAGCCTGTGCGTGCCGATAAGAACATCGACCTCGCCTTTGCCGGCCGCATCTGCAACGGCCTTTTGCTCTTTTGTACTGCGGAAACGCGACAGCAGTTCGACCTTTGCCGGAAAGGCCGCAAAGCGCTTCTTGAAGGTCTCGAAATGCTGGTAAGCCAGCACGGTCGTCGGCGCAAGCACGGCGGCTTGCTTGCCGTTCATCACGGCCTTGAACGCGGCACGCATCGCGACCTCGGTCTTGCCGTAGCCGACATCGCCGATGATGAGCCGATCCATGGGCGTGGCTGCTTCCATATCGCTCTTAACGTCGGCGATGGCAGTGTCCTGATCGGGCGTTAGTTCATAGGGAAAGGCGTCTTCGAATTCGTGCTGCCACGGACTGTCGGGCAGGAATGCGAAGCCCTTGACGAGTTTGCGTTCGGCGTAGAGCTTAAGAAGTTCATCCGCCATGTCACGCATCGCACGTTTCGCCTTTGCTTTTGTCTTTTGCCAGCCAAGCCCGCCGAGCCGATCGAGCGACGGCTGCGTCGCCTCGCCCGATGAGTACCGCGAGACGAGATCCATGCGTTCGACGGGGACAAAAAGCTTTGCGTCATCTGCATAGACGAGCAGCATGAACTCGCGGCCCGCGCCCTGCCGGTCTATCGTTTTGAGTCCGTCGAACCTGCCGATGCCGTGATCGACATGAACGACATAGTCGCCCGGTTTCAGGTCGCGAAAATCGGAAATGAAAGCACCGAGGCGCGAGCGTTGGCGTTTTGCCGCGGGGCCGGAGCGGCGTTCGTCGGCACGATCTTCGCCGAAGATGTCGCTTTCTGAATAGATCGCGAGGCGTTCATCGGGCATTTCAAAGCCCGCCGACAATGAACCGACCTCGACCGTGCCTGCGGCGACTGGGACATTATATTCGCGGAGCATTTCGGCAAGCCGCTCGGCCATTCCCGTGGTCGAGACGACGATCCGGGCCTCTCGATCGAATTCCGCAGCGAACGCGGCGACATCGCCGTGAAACTTGCGGGTCGAGCGCGAACGCAGCTCGATCTCCGCGGTTTCCTGCGTGGCGGGAAAGAGAAAGAGCGGTGCGGACGCCGTCATTGCCGGGCCGGTGTCGATAGCGGCATCAATGGCGAGGCCCTGATCCGTATCAGCGGCGGTTCGCCCCAAGGCGCGGAGTTCTACCGCCCTGCGTACGTCGAGTTCGGCCCGCAGTTCGTCGATGGTGAGCAGCAATTCGGCGGGTTCGAGCACGATATCGCCGGCCTCGTCCGAGGCGTGATATTCATTTTGCAGGTCGTCGTAAAGGTTTGACAGTGTATTTTCTATGGCTGACGGCTCATCAAGGATCAGCAGCATATCGCCGAGATGTGCGAATGTGCTGCCGCGAAGCGGCGATGACATGGGCAGGACGAATTCCCATCCGGAAAAGGCCTCGCCTTCGGCGGCGAGGTCCGTACGATCCTTGAGATAGCGGCGGAAGCGCTCGTCGCGAAAGCGTTCCTTAGCAAAAAAGGCCCAGTCCTTAAGGTCTTGCGGTGCGGCGGCGAGTTCGCGCATCGGGGCGATGCGGCAGGCCGTCAGGTGGGCAATGGTCAGTTGTGTTTCCGGGTTGAACGAACGTATGGAGTCAAGGTTGTCGCCAAAGAATTCCAGCCGCAGAGGTGTGTCGGCATCGGGCGACCACACGTCGATAATTCCGCCTCTTACGCTGAACTGGCCGGGGCTTACGACGGGGTCTTCGCGAACGTAGCCGACCGCGATGAGATGTTTGACAAGCCGGTCGGGAGGCAGTTCCTGATCGCGCCCGGCTTCGATGCCGAGGCGTGCGGCTTCGTCGGGACTTACGGTACGCTGTACGAGTGAGCGTGCTGACATAACGACCGCCGGAACCTCGGTTCCCTGAAGCTGCCAAAGTGCGACGGCGCGCTGCTCTTGTGTACGGGCGTGCGGCGAACTGCCGGAGTAAGGGTCGGCGTCAAATGAGGGAAGCGGCAGTGCGGGAACGCCCCAGAAGAGGAGGTCGGCTGCCCATTCGGCCAGTTCGGCGTTGCTTGGTGCAACAACGGCGAAGCGTTTGCGTGTTGCGGCGTGCAGGCGCGAGAGTACGAAGGCCTTTGACGCGGTCGAGGTAAGCCCGGCGAGGCTTACGATGCGTGTGCCGGAGTTCACACGGCTTATCAGATGATCGAGTTGAGTTCCCACAGGCACAGAAAGCCGCGTCGAACATCTGCGGCGGCAGGGTGTTCTTCGTCGGCAGGTCTAATTGTGCCACAAGCGGGATAAGTTTGCCGTACGGCGCCCGCATAACTATAATCGAAGCTTTTGAAATGAACATTCCTACTTTTGACGACATTATTGAGCACAATTCGCAGACCGAGGCGCGGCTCGCGTCGCTTGCCGCCATAACGGAGCTTGTCGGCAACGGCTATCCGAACAAATTCGCCCGCACGGCGCTGACGGGCGGTGAGGATACGATAACTGCGGTTCGGCGGTTTGCTCCTGTAGCTGACGCGGAGCGGCGTCTTGCCGACATAAAAAAGGATCTTGCCGAGGGCGAACGCCCGCCTGCCGAGTTCAAAGACGCGTTGAATGAGGAGCTTCGCTCGCTCGGCACGCTGCGGATCGCAGGCCGCATGACGACGCCGACACGCGGCAATTTCGTTCACTTGACCGACGGCTTGTCAAAACTGCAGATCTACTGTGCGAAGAAGGGCGGCGTGTCGCTGATAAAGAATGACGGCTCGGACACGCTTGACGAGGACAAGGGCTGGGAGCTTTGGCAGTTATTGGATCACGGCGATGTGATAGGCGTAGAAGGCTATTTATTCGCGACGAACACCGGCGAGGTGTCTGTACATATCGAAAAGCTGCAGTTCCTTGCAAAGGCTCTGCTGCCGATGCCTGACAAGATGCACGGGCTTGCCGACGCGGAGCTGCGGCGGCGTTACAGGTACGCAGACCTCATCGGATCGTCGCTGCAGGTCGAGCACGAGAGTCTGACGACCCGCGAGGTGTTCGAGCGGCGAGCAAAGCTGATAACGCGGATGCGTGCCTTCCTGGATGAGCACGGCTACGTCGAGGTCGAGACGCCCATGCTAAGCCCGAAACCCACCGGCGCGGCGGCAAAGCCCTTTGAGACGCATCACAACGCCCTCGACATTCCGCTGTTCGCCCGCATCGCACCGGAACTTTACTTAAAGCGGCTGGTCGTCGGCGGTTTTGAGAAGGTTTACGAGCTTAACCGCAACTTCCGCAACGAAGGCTTGTCGCAAAAGCACAATCCCGAGTTCACGATGCTCGAGTTCTATTGTGCGTATATGAACGTTGACGGGATGATGGACTTTTGCGAGGCGCTGATAAGGGACGCGGTTATGCAGGCGAACGGCGGCAGCCTGATCGTCAGCTACGGCGATACGCCGATAGATTTCGGCGGCTTCCGGCGGATTCGGATGGCCGACGCCGTGTCTGCGGTGACAGGGCATGATGCCTCGGCGTTGAGCGACAGCGAGCTGATGGGCACTTTCGATACTGAAGTGGAACACACGCTTATCGAGCCGACCTTTATCATTGATTATCCGAAGTCCGTGTCGCCGCTCTCGAAAGCATCGCCTCTGCGGCCGAACATCGCAGAACGCTTCGAACTCTTTATAAACGGTATGGAGGTCGCCAACGGCTTTAGCGAACTCAACGATCCGCAGGAGCAGTACGCCAGATTTGTCGATCAAATGGCCGAACGTGAACGCGGGGATGACGAAGCTATGGTCATGGACGATGACTATGTTCGGGCACTCGCCTACGGTATGCCGCCTGCCGCCGGAATAGGCATCGGCATCGACCGGCTTGTTATGCTTCTCACCGATAAACACTCGATACGCGACGTTATTCTTTTCCCGCATATGCGGCCGAAGAATTCGCCTGCCGAAGATGCCGAATGACCCGTATCAGAACCGCGGCGACAAAGGCGCGTCCTTTTTGGGGCCGGTTCAGATCTGCGATGAGCCGGCGATGACGTTCTAAGGTCCCTTGGTTATTTTGTTCATTTTGACTAAAGCCGGACCGGGCCAGGCCCGTTAAAACGAGCGTTCTGCATCGTTCCGTACAAGATGCATGCCATGAATGGCGTGGCTATTTGCCCTTCGGGAAAGAACTGCGATCTATATTGACGGAGTGCGGCGGGGCTTATTCGTTCGCCATCACCTCGACAGGGTCTATCGAAGAGGCACGCCAGGCGGGATACAAGGCTCCGATAAGGCTCCCGCCGACCGCAATGAAGATCGCCCACAGGATCCATTTGAACTCGAACTTGAACGCAAGATCAAAGCCTCTGCCGATGACCTCCGATGCGGCCCAGGCTGTTATGAACCCTACGATTATGCCCATCAGCCCGATGGCAAAGGCCTCGCCCTCGATGGTGCGGATGATGAATGAGTGGGATGCACCCAGCGACTTCAGGATGCCGATCTCTTTTCGCCGCTCGGTGATCGTCGTGTACATAGACAGAAGTACGAAGACCGTCGAAACAAATGCACCGAGAGCGACAAGGACGTTGAGGAATGTGTTCAGGCCCGGTATGCGCTGCTGAGCGTCTATGATGAGATCATTTGTAAGATTGACCTTGTTGCCCGGAAGCGCGGCGTTTATCGCGGCTGCTACCGCGGCAGGATCGGCCCCGTCCTTGACCTTTACAAGGATGTAGGTGCATTTGCCCGGAGATTCGAGGGCGTCCTGAAGTGCTGTGAGCGACATCTTGATACGAGCACCGGAGGGCGGAGCAAATATGCCGACCACTTTGTAATGCTTCGCGCCAAAGATGTCGATCGTGCCGCCTAAGCGCACATTGTCCTCGCGTATCTGGCGTTCGTCGAGCACCACTTCGTCATCCGCAACCGGTGCGCGGCCCTCTGTCAGGTACAAGCCGTTCATCGCCGCGAACTGATCCCAAGGTACGCCGTCTATCTGCTGAAGTCCCCAGCGTCCCTTCGCGTTCGATGCGATGTAGCGGCCGACCGGTACGACACTCGCCACTCCCGCGACGGCCTGCAGCTTGTCCGCATAGGCCGTGCTGACATTCATATTGGAGCTTGTCGTCTCCATTCCGCCCGACTTCGCGAACACGATCTCTGCCTTCCAGTTCGAGGCGCGCCGCGACATATCATCGGTCATCCCTCGGGCAAGCCCCGTGAAAAGAACCACAAGTATCACGCCTATCGCCACACCTACTACGCTTATCGCCGTGCGTATCGGGCGTACTTTCAAATTTGCGAGGACAAGCTCAAGCATCTATCTATGAAATATAATGCAAGCGGCGGGCCTCGGCAATGTGCGTCCGTGTTTCGCAAACTGCACGGCGCCGGGACGCGCGCCGGTTTGCATAAGGCACGGCGGCGGTTTAGATTGAAACTTTGTGCCGCCGACGTAACAGATATCTGCCGCGGCCCGCAAGAGAAGCACGCTGACAAGATGCAGATGTCCGAAGACACGCCGAACAAGTTGACCCGCTCGGTCCATATAACTAACTACTATCACAGCCTCTCCGGCGGCGTTAAAACGAACTACGACCGTCTGCTCAAAGCCGCCAATGAACGCCAAAGATACGTCAGCTTGATAGTTCCGGACGAAGCAGCGTCGGTCGAGAACGTCGGCGACCATGCCAAGATCTACCGCATCGCGGCGCCGCCCTCGCGCTTCATAGATAAGCGATACAGGACCATACTGCCGACCCATTACCTCCAAACCGGAACTCCCGTCCGCACGGTCCTGCTCGCCGAGATGCCGCAGATGATCGAGGTGTACGACAACGCATCGGTCGTGCCTTTTGCCGCAGTCGTGCGGAAAGGGTTCTTTAGCCGTCTGGGCCGCCCGATGCTCGTTTACTTCACCGGCGAACGCTTCGACACCATCTTTAAGACCTTTGTGATCGGCGGCAGGATCGGCGCGGCCGTTTCAAGGAACCTGATGGGCAACTTCATCCTGCAGATGTTCGATTACTTTATCGCGAACTCCGAGTTCGTTGCCGAGGAGATCTACACTGCGACCGAAAAGTATGCCCGCGCGAACTACCGCATCCACAACAGCCTCGGGAAGTTCTTCAAAACATTGCCCGAGACCGTGCGCGAACGCGTGCGGATCTGCCCGAGAGGCGTCGATACCGAACTGTTCTCTCCGGCTAACCGCTCTGAAGCCTTCCGCAGCGAGATCATCGCTAAATCAGGCCTCCCAAAGGACGCGAAGATAATGCTCTCATCCACAAGGCTCTCGACCGAAAAGAATGTGGAACTGTTGCCCCATATCATGCACCACGCCGCACGCTCGGCGGATTACAAATTCTTCCTGTTGATAGCCGGCGACGGCCCGAGAAAGGACGACCTTAAGGCGGCGGCCGAGAACCTTTGTCCGGGAAGGGTCGTCTTTGTCGGGCATATCGACAAGCCGACGCTGGCAAGATATTACGCAAATGCTGACGTCTTTATCCATCCCAATCCGCGGGAGCCGTTCGGTAATGTGGGCCTCGAAGCCATGGCATCGGGTACCGCTATTCTCGCGCCGAACTCCGGCGGCATCCTTACATACGCCGACAAAGATAATGCGTGGCTCGTCGAACCTACGGCAGAGAGCTTCGCTGCCGCTCTTTCCGAGATCGCAGACAGCGCGAGCGAGCGGCTTCGCAGGATAGATAACGGCCTTGCCGCCGCGGCCCAAAACAGCCAAGCGAACAGTATGTCAAGACTCTTTGCAACCTATGACGAACTCTATGCGGACTTTCGTGCACGCGGGCTGACAAATCCCAGACAGAAAGGCTGATGTTAGGGATGTTCGGCCTGTCAGCGAGGCTTTCTGGCGCGCCGGACTGTCCATACAAGCGGGAAGGAAAGGAATTCGAAGACTATCCACGGCATACGCCTGAGATCGCGCCAAAGCGACTGCTGGCTCTCGTCCTTTACAAGCAGCGCGCCGCGACGCATTGCGAACAGATTGAAGATCGCCGATATGGCCGAAACCGCTATCGAGATCGTGATCGCACGGCCCTTGCCGTTCACGCCCGTCCGGCTGTCATACGCCGACTGTACGATGAATTCGACCAAATGACTGAAGGCCGCCAGAATAAGCGGTACGGTCAAGACAGCATGCCATGCGGGCTCCACCTTGCTGAATGACTGTATTATCGCGCCATTCGTGCCGCCGAAAATGATGCGGAAGACCGACTGCGCCAATGCCGCGCCCGCGGCCAGCTTTAAGCCGTCCTTTTTGAAAACGTATGTGAAGAAAAAGATCGGTGAACGGAGCAGGGCCGAGAGCACGGCGGATTTCCAGTTCCATCGGAGCACAAAGGTGTCGATCGGATGGCTTATTATATGCCGCGCGACCGCATACACACTTGTATGCGGCGGCGGCGGGGCCTCAAATCCCTCAAGATCATCCTCTTTGGCAGTGATCGTCGTTTCGTTCAAGCTCATTTATGACGTGCTATTGCCATGCGGTAGGCGTCGTAAACTCCGTCAAAGATCGCGTCCCACGAGTTGGATCGCCCGGCGAGGCGCGCGTTCGACTTCATTTCAGCCAGCAGCTGCCTATCATTGTAAAGTTGAAGTGCGAATTTTGCATAATCGGCACGTTCCTTTGCAATAAAGCCGTTCTCGCCCTCGTCTATGATGAATTTCGGCCCGCCTTTGTCCGAAACTATCGCCGGAACGCCCGATGCGTTCGCCTCTTGAGCGACGTTCCCAAAGGCGTCGGTCTCGGACGGGAACATAAAGACATCCATGTTCGCGTATGCTTCGGCCAGCGGTTCGCCCGAGAGAAAGCCGGTGAAGCGCGCCTTTGTAAGATTCTTCTCAAGGAACTCGCGTTCGGTGCCTTCGCCCACGATCAGCATCTCGAAGTCGTCGATCCCTGCGTCAAGGAACGCCTTCTCGACGTCAATAAGCACGCGGACATTCTTTTCCGCCCGCAGCCTGCCGACCGATCCGATCCGAAAGACGTTATGGCTCACGGTACGCTTCTCCGGTGAAAAGAAAACAGGGTCGATGCCTCGCGCCATCAGTTTCGATGGCCGCCCTGTCCGTCGGCCGAGTTCCTCGACAAGTTCGGGGTTCGGCGAAAGGATCACTTGCGGCTGTTTGTAATAGAGCATCGTACCCGCCTTGATCTTACGCTCGGCGAACGCGCTTAGGCGGTTTACAAAACCTTTCGGCAGGAATCGAAGCATGCGCTCGATGCGGCGTGCGGCGAATTCGTGCACATTAGTGTGCCACGAGCCGAGCAGCGGCAAATGCATTCGCCACGCAAGCACCGAACCGATGATGCTGACATCATTGATGCCCGTTATGTGGATCACGTCCGGCTTGAATTCCTCAAGCATTTTCCGTACCTTACCCTGATGACGTTCGAATAGCGGATCGTATGCAAGTTCCTCATCAAGTGCGATATTGACGAGCGAACGCTTTAGCGAAAAATGCGTAACGCTGCCGTCCGTAACCGTCCTATTCTCAGAACCGGCGTGGACAACAAGGAAAGGGAAGCCCTCCTTCGCGGCATATTCCACAAGACGGCGACAGGTCATGGCCGCGCCGTTCACTTCGAGATATGAATCGGGGAAGAATGCGACCCGCGGAGTATCACTCACAAGAGTATTCATTAACAGTTAATGGCAGCCGAGGCTGCCATTATAAGAAATATAAAGCAGAGCAAAGCTCAAACGGCCTCGCCCGAAAGTTCGCCGAAAAATTCCTCGGGATCCGGAATCTCAAAATCGGCGATCGAAAGATCCTTCGGCACGCGGTCGCGGCTCTTACGAACGGCGCGAAAGACCGGACGCACCTTCGGGCTGCCGAGAAAGCCGAGCGTCCAGATAGCCCATCGGAGCCAGGTCGGGCCGCCGCGTTTCCAGCCGTGCTCCGAAAGCGGCACAAGGCCCTTGCCGTCATTGATATCAAAGAAAACACGGTCAAACCAACGTCGCCGGTGCTCCGGAGCCTCGGGATACAGCGACAGTATCTCTGAAAAAGACTGCAGCTGACGCGAGTGCAGCGGCTGCTCATATTCAGGCATCAGGGCCACAGTGCTCGCCCGCTCTACGCGTATCTCATGGACAAATTCATCAAACGTTTCCGCTTGGGTCAGATTAATGACCGTGTTCGGCTTGCATCCGTGCCTGTCGCCGCCCGTGGCGATCGGAACGCTGAGGGCTTCGGCCATTTCGATAACTGCCTTATTCTCCGACCAACTTCTGAAACCATTTATCTCAAACGCGTGTATCCACCGGCCGTGGCGCCGAAGGAAATCCTTCAGCAAGGCATTATGCCGCTCCTTGCCCGCCATTTCGATATCCCAGATCGGATGGTTAAGTATGATGAGAACCTGTGGCAGTTCAAAGAGCATCGCAAACAACTCACTGAGATTCTCGTCGCAATGGCGTTCTTTTTCGAATGTATAACCGATGAGCGTTCGGGATATTTCGACCGCCCTGTCCTTTGGCAGATTGTGAACTCCGACGTGGAAAAAACCGAAGTCGAAGGGAACCGTCCACTCGAGCGAGATCGGCACGGACTTTGACGGGTCGGCCTCGTCGAGGGTCAAGTTGGCGTTTATGCAGTCGTGGTCGGTAAGTGACACTAATGAATATAGGTTCGCGGCCTCGATCTGCGACTTCTCGATATCATAGACGGCTTGACCGGTAAGCGGCGGCGACCAATATGCGGTATCAAAGGCCGGCCCGGTGCCCTCGCGTTCTTCGTACTTCTTTTTCTCCTTATGCCAGAAATAAGAGATTATCGGAAGTTTGTCAGCATAATGCGGCACAAAGGCAAGCATCTCCTTAGAATGCTCTGTATGGCAGTGCAGCGACACGCCGGTCTTTGCACGGTCGGAAAGATCTCTCGGGCCATTCAGGATATGTAAGGTTGTTCGCTGCAAATTCATCGATAAATGCCGACGGCCGTGCCATCTGAACATTCCAAACTACCAAATCGTACGTTCAAAGTAAATTCTCCCGTCTTTGGACAGCACGCGAAAAAAATGTCGGACCTTATGTCACAACAGACGCTGTTGCGGTGTATTCGATTCAGAAGATCAACTTTGATCGGCTTTTGAGAGGTAATTATGACTTGGATTTATACATTGATAGTTTCGGGCCTGCTTTTCGGCGGCAACCCGATGTTTCCGCTGACACAAAAGCACGATTCTTCGGACGTTACGACAAGCGGATCTTCTGCAGCGTTCGAGGAAACAGAGAAAATTGAAAGAACCTTGCCGTTGAAGGCCGGCGGACGAGTTTCGGTCGCGAATGTCAACGGCCCTATAAGCATCACGGCGTGGGACCGCAGCGAAGTACAGATCGTCGCGACAAAGGTTGCTGACTCGAAAGAGAAACTTGCGGAGGTTGACGTCCGTATTGATGCTAAGCCTGATGCGATCCGTATCGAGAGCGACTACGAAAGGTGGCAGAGTTCCAACGGCGGGCGTTCGCGGAATATTGGCGGCGTCGAGGTCCGATACGAATTGATCGTGCCGCGCGACGCAGTGCTTAATGAGATCGGAACTGTGAACGGAGCCATTACTTTGTCGGGCCTTGCAAATAGTACGGTAGCTTCCGTCGTGAACGGAAAGATCAATGCTACCGCTATGGGCGGCACAGCAAAGCTTTCCACGGTCAACGGTGAACTCGTCGCCGATATCGCGAAGCTTGATGCGAAGAGCCGCTTTTCGTTGAGTACGGTGAACGGCAGTGTCAGCGTAACGATCCCGCCAGACGCGAGCTCGATAATAAAGGCGAGTTCGCTCAACGGCAGCATATCGAACGACCTTGGCTTGACTGTCCGCAAGGGCGAGTATATCGGCCGTGATATGAACGGCAAACTCGGCACGGGCGACGCTCTGATAAGGCTTGACAGTGTCAACGGTACTCTTTCGATAAAACGCAGGACGGACGGCAAGCCGCTTCCGCCGGCTGTCGATCTTCTTACGATGAACGGCACGCCGAAAGGTGATGCGGATCTTGACGGCCCATATCTTGCGGAATTTATGAAGAATCAGGCTCAGATCGAAGCGAATGCGGCAAAGATCGCAGAAAAGGCAGCGGCAGAGGCCCAAGCGGGGCTTGCCCAGTTAAAGAAGATAGCTGTTCAAATGGACGAGGATTGTCCTGACACAAAACAATTGAAGCTGAAGGAAAAGAGCTTCCCGACCCGGCCGCCGAACCCGCCTTGGCCAATGACGGGGCCTGACGATCGCCCGGTAAAGATCGAGCGTAAGGAGAACAGTTTCGATGTTACGGGCGTTCCGTCCGTTGAGGTCGGAGCCGCCGCAGCCTCGATCAGGGTCATCGGATGGGACAAACCTCAAGTGAGCTATCGGGCGTTGCAGATAACCGACCAGCAGAACTCCGAGCCGATGCACATCGAAGAGAAACGCACCGATGCCTCTGTAAAGATCACAATTTCAGGCACGGATGACTTGCGGCGTGAGGCTCCGTCATGGCTTTGGGGTCAGAGCGCAGGAGCCAGTATCGTTGTCTATGTTCCGAAGAAAACAAATTTGAAAGTTTCATCCGAATCGGCGATCCGTGTCGAAGGTGTCGCCGGCACGCTTGAAGTTGAAGGTTTCGACGAGGCCGTTGACCTTCGCGATATCGGAGGAGATATGACCATATCTTCGCGCAACGGTAATATAAGACTGCTCCGTGCGAACGGACAGGTCAACACGCGATCGGCGACCGGCATGATCGGCCTTGAGGGTTTGTTCACCAAGGTCGATGCCCGCTCCGACCGAGGCGATATCGTTATAACGCTTCCGCCGTCGGCAAACGCAGATATCCAAGCCCGCGGAAATGATGTCAATTTCGATGGCTTTGACAATATGAAACACCTCGAGAACGAGAGATCGAAATACACCCTCGGCAGCGGCGGAAACGCCTACACGCTTCGGACTGACGGAAGCATTACGTTCAGGACATTCGACTCGATTTCTGCCCGAAGGTGAAACATATCCATATTTGAACATACGCGCCGGGACGGATCGGCGGCTTTTTGATCACCGGAGCCGCTGCACTCATTCATTGATCCATTCATTTCTTCGACCTGTTGTAAAGTTATTCATCTATGACCAGACCTGCAATATTTCTCTTTCTGATATTGATAGTAAGCATCGGGCATGCACAATCGCCCCGATCGGGCGACAGCAGCGGCCCTTCTGCTGATGGCAATACACGCAAGCGGATAGGCCGGATCGAACTTCCGCCTGAGAAGCAGCGGCCAATCATGATCCCAAAGGTATCGGCGGCTCTCACGATCGACGGCTTATTGAACGAGGAAGCATGGAAGGATGCGGCGGTCTTTAAGGACTTCATCCAAGTAGCGCCCGGAGACAATACGCCGCCCTCAAAGCCTACCGAAGCGTATATGATGTACGACGAACATTTTCTGTATCTCGGCTTCAAATGTTGGGATGATAAGGACAAGATCCGAGCCACCGTTGCTCAGCGCGATGATATATTCGGCGAGGACAACGTCCGCGTCTGGCTCGATACCTATGACGATCAGCGGCGTGCTTATTTATTGGGATTCAACCCGTATGGCATTCAGCTGGACGGCATTTTTACCGAAGGAGGCATGGGGCCCGATTTTTCCGTCGATATTGTAATGGAATCAAAAGGCGTGATCCAGGATTGGGGATGGTCGGTCGAGGTAAAGATACCTTTCAAATCGCTTCGCTATTCTGCGGGCAAAGGGAAGTTTTGGGGCTTCAATGTCGCACGGAACATCGACCGTAATAATGACGAACTCGATGCGTGGCTGCCGGATGACCGCAATATGGCGGGCAAGCTGGTGAAGCACGGCAGGATAGGCGGCCTCGACGGCATCAAATACGAACGGACGCTTGAGATCGTGCCGAGCGTTACGGTTAGTGAAACGGGCGAATTGAAGCGTGACCCTATAATTGTCGGCGGAAGATTTGTCAATGGGCCGGTCAAGGCAGAGGTCGGCGTCAATTTGAAATTCACGCTCTCGCCCAACGTTACACTTGATGCAACGGTCAATCCGGATTTTGCCGAGATCGAAGCCGATGCACCCGTGATCACGGCAAATCAACGCTTTCCGATCTTTTTTGAAGAGAAGCGGCCGTTCTTTCTTGAGGGAAAAGATATTTTCCAATCTCCGTTGCAAACATTCTATTCACGTTCGATCGTCGATCCGGATTACGCAGTGAAATTGAGCGGCAAGGCCGGCAAGACGTCATTCGGATTCCTGGCGGCGTCTGACAAGGCGCCGGGAAATTACTCCGAGGATGACCGCCGCCGAAACAGCCAATGCCGCCTCGCTCAGCAGAGCGACCCGACCATACAGTGTCCGCTGGATGAATTTATCGATAAGAACGCATTATTTTCCGTCGTTCGTGTAAAACGCGACTTTGGTGACAGTAATAATATCGGCTTCTTCGGGACGTCGCGCATATTTCCGAGAGATCGGAACTTCACTGCCGGTATTGACGGAACATACAAGCTGAATTCAAAGACCGTCATGGAGTTCCAAGCTGTCGGGACGCACTCGCGCAAGGACTTTTATTCACCGGAAACGGACAGGTTCTCATACCGTACCGGGAACGGCTTCGGATATTTGTGGGGTATCGACTATACGACCGACACGCATGGCTGGTTCGTGCAGGCCAAGGGCCGGACGCGCGATTATCGCGCCGATGCCGGTTTCACTAACCGGGTCGATACGAATGGCCTTTTCTTTATGAATCGGCTGAGTACAAAGTCGAATCCGAACGGCCGGCTCGTGCGTGTGAATACTACACAGCTCGTTAGATACGATTTCGATTGGAATGGCCGGCTTCAGAGCACCGGTGTGCAGGCAGGCCTGAATCTTCAGTTCAGCGGCAACTTTTCCGTCGATTTCGAGGCCGGCGACAGCCTTGAGAAACTTTATGAGGACGAGTTCGGGCCAAAACGCAATAGTTCAGGCACGATGGCAGGAGCGTTCTCGGGGCCGGCAGAGCGGTCATCGCATCAGCCGATGGCCAGCGTTAATTTTTCCAAGAACTTGAGTAAACGGATGAGCGTCGGCGGATTTCTGGGTCACGTCTGGGGCGCATTTGATTACGATTTCGGAGCGGGTCAACGATACCCGAGAGTTTCACCGACATATCTGAACTGGGTGAGCAGCGGAATGACAGGCCCTTATCCCGCTCTTGATCCGGGCCGCGGCGGGCAAACGGATATCGGCCTTGAGCTTTCGCTCAAACCGACGGACGCCTTCAGCGTTTCGCTTGAATATTCGAACAGCCAGTTGCGACGGTACGATACCGATAAGATCGCGTTCGACTCAAATATTTATACGCTAAGGTCCACGTACCAATTTACACGCTTTACGTTCATTCGTGCCCGCATCGATTACGATACGCTTAGGAATCGAACGGCGGGGCAGTTCCTGTTCGGATGGAGCCCGCATCCCGGAACGGCGTTCTACGCCGGCTATAATGACGATTTGAACTATCGCGGCTATAATCGATTTACGCAGAACTACACACCGGGATTTGAACGCAACTCGCGCACTTTCTTTATCAGGGCATCCTACCTCTTCCGCAAAAGCTTCTAGGGCCGGATGCCCGGCATCACCACACCTTGCAGGGCAAAGAGGGCGGAAGCCGGATCGGCTTAGTTGCCCTCTCTCTCTTTTTTCTAATATTAAGCAAAATTTTAAGAATTTTATGCAAAAACTTCTTGTAAATCATAAAGAATTTATGTATAAATATATGTCGGAATTGCATTTCACCAGATAACTGCTAGGAAAAAGGAGTCAAAATGAACTTAAGCAAGAAATTACTTGTTGCTGCGATCTCTATCTTTTTAAGCAATATAGCTCTCACGATCGTGTTTTCCGGATCGGCCTCGGCCCAGACGAGCGATCTTCACATTGCACTGCAGCGCGGCTATCGCACCGGCTACTCGGACGGCTATATGGCGGGCTATCGCGATATAATCGACAATCTCTCAAAAAGCATTGACCGCCACGAGGAATACAAAAAGGCCGACCGTGCTTTTAATAAGGATTACGGTACGCTTGAAGAGTATCGCGACGGCTACCAGCAAGGTTTCGAGGCCGGATACGACACGGGATTTGAAAAGCGTTCATTCGAGCAGGCACTGCCAACCGGCCTCAAGCGCCGGGCTGTGCCGACGGCGACAGTGCCGCTCAATAATGTTGCGGTCACTTCGCAGCAGGCTTCTCCGGTTGATAACAGCACGGTAGCCGCCGCGACTGTTCAGCCTTCGTACATAACGAATGGCGATGCCGTCATCATCATCCCGCGCGATACCGAGATCATGCTCGAAATGCAGGACGATCTCTCGACGGAACGAAATCGTGAGGGCGATAAATTTGTAGCGAAGGTCGTTTCGCCGGTCGAGATCGCGGGAGCTGTGATCGAAGGACGGGTCGCAAAGGTAACGCGGCCGGGCCGCATCAAGAAGCGCTCAGAATTGGCACTTTCATTCGACCGTATAATGCTTAGCGAGAATCGTTGGTCGAATTTCAGTGCGATCTTGACGGAGGTCATGCCGGTGAAAGGTGACAACGTAAAGGTCGTTGATACCGAAGGTACTGCTATCGGAAAGAGTACTGTCAAAAAGGATTCAATTACGGTCGGCGGCGCTACTACGGCGGGCCTTGTTACTGGAGCGATCATAGGCGGTCCTGTCGGGGCGGCGGTCGGGGCGGGCGTTGGTGCTGCGTTCGGCGTCGGTGCCGTCGTGATCGAGCGCGGCAAGAACATAAACATCAATCGCAATCAGCAGGTAAGGATCAAGACCTCGTACGAGACACAGATCCGATGATCGGGGCAGCGAACTCCGATCACTGATCACGCATCACAATTGCGTGAAGACATTATCCGGGCCGCGGCGGCAGCTTTCTGTTTGGTTCTCCTTTGGGAAAGCGTTGCTGCGGTCGCGGATAATTTTTTTTCGCCGGCGGGAGGCCGCAGGCCTATGACCTCTGAAGGCTCCGCTTGTAACTGTTGGAGGCACTCGGTTAAAATGAAAGTTTGAGACGCGCGGCCAAACGCCCGCAAATTCGAGCATTAGGTCGATCAGATTAGCAAGTTTAGATACGATCAATCAGAGGAACGATTTTTAACATGAGTACAGGTACTGAAACTACGGGAACGGCATCGGCAGGACTTAGGGGCGTCGTTGCGGCGCAAAGTTCGATCGGCGACGTGAACGGCGAGCAGGGCATCCTGATCTATCAGGGATACGATATACACGATCTTGCACAGCATTCGACATTTGAGGAAGTGATATTTTTGCTTTGGAACGGGCGTTTGCCGAAGCAGGACGAGCTTGAGGCCCTGACGGCCGATATACGGGCGAACTATGCGGTTCCGGCCGAGATACTCGCGGGCATGAAGTATATGCCGAAAGACGCGAACCCGATGGATGTGGTCAGAACGTGCGTTTCCGCGTTGGATTTTTACGACAAGGACGGTCGAAAGACCGATCGCGATTCTGCTATGCGTTCCGCGATCAAATTGACAGGCCAGATCGGAACGATCGCAGCCGCGTGGGACCGCATCCGCAATGCTAAAGATCCGGTAACGCCGGATGCGTCGCTGTCGATCGCCGAGAATTTTTTGTATATGCTTCGCGGTGCCAAGCCGGATGCTGAAGAAGCAAAGATGTTCGACATCGCCCTAATCCTGCATGCAGATCACGAGCTGAACGCCTCGACATTCACGACGCGTGTTGTTGCAGGTACGCTCGCAGGTATGTACGGATGTATCACGGCGGGCATCGCCGCACTTGCAGGGCCGCTGCACGGCGGTGCGAACACGGCCGTTATGAAGATGCTTATCGAGATCGGCGAGCTTGATAACGTTGATGCGTGGGTCGAAAAGGCGCTCGAAGAAAAACGCAAGATCATGGGCATCGGCCATGCCGTTTATAAGACGGAGGATCCGCGGGCGACCTGGCTCAGGAAATTCTCGAAGCAGATGGCCGACAAGACCGGCGAGTCAAAGTGGTTCGAGATGTCGCAGCGTATCGAAAAACTGATGCACGACAAGAAGGGAATGTACCCGAATGTCGATTTTTACTCGGCTTCGACCTACTATCTTATGGGCATCGCATTGGATATGTACACGCCGATCTTTGCGGTCAGCCGCATTTCGGGATGGACGGGACACGTCCTCGAGCAGTACGCGAATAACAAGCTTATTCGGCCGCGTGCGGAATACGTAGGGCCGCGTGACCTTAAGTATGTTCCTATCGCCGAAAGATGATATCGCTTCGATCGTTTGATCGATGAAGGCTGCCGAAAACGGCAGCCTTTTTACTTTTCGCGATGGATGGCTCCCGATCCGACTGTTACGCTGCATCGTTGTTTGCACTGCGTATTGAACTGAAAGTAAAATCGAAGCGGTTACAGTAAATATAGGTCATTGATCGTGGAGGGCATCGAGTTGAAGCATCGTTTTCTCCGTAAAGTGTTATTGTTCGCAACAATTATGGCCGGCAGTATGGTTATTGCTGCCCAGACAGATATGAAACCACCGATCGCAAAAAAAGTTCCGCAGATATTGAAGATCCATGGCTATGAGATCACGGATAATTACTTCTGGCTTCGGGGCGATAAGGATCATCTCGATCCCGCGATCCGCAGCTATCTTGAAGACAATAACCGATACACGGAATCGGTCATGGGCAAGTATCAGGGCTTCGTAAACTCGCTTTATGAAGAGATGATCGGGCGGGTCAAACAGGACGACGAAAGCGTGCCGTATAAGAAGGGCAATTATTGGTACTTTACGCGAACCGAGAAGGGAAAGCAGTATGCGACGTACCTTCGCGGCACACGACAAGACGGCAGCGATGCTTCGATCCTGCTTGATACGAACGAGATGGCAAAGCCGTACAAATTCTTTGCGATAAATGAGTTCGATGTCAGTGATGACGGAAATATACTGGCATTTTCGGTCGATACGACCGGCTATCGGCAGTACACGCTCCGGTTCAAAGATCTGCGGACCGGCAACATCCTCCCTGATAAGATCGAGCGTGTAACTTCTTTTACATGGACGCCCGACAACAAGACGGTCTTCTTTACGACCGAGGATGCGAAGACGAAGCGTACCGATACCGCATGGCGTTATGTGCTCGGGTCGCAACAGGCGCCCGCGAAAGTATTCTACGACGACGATGTTCTTTTCGGGGTCTATGTAGGCCGAAGCCGTGACGGCAAGATGCTGTTCATCGGTTCCGGGGCCAAGACGATGGATGAATTCCGCTATCTGGCGGCTGATACGCCGAACGGTGAATGGAAGGTGTTCAGCCCTCGGCGCGAAGGCCACCAATACTCACTCAATTTCGATCAGGGCGAGTTCTTTGTGGTGACCAACAAGGACGGTGCCGAGAATTTTAAGGTGATGAAGGTCTCGGCAAGCAACCCTGCCGAAAAAAATTGGAAAGACTATATACCGTATGACCCGAAGGTTCACATCGACGGGATCGATCTTTTTGACGGCTCTGCGATCCTGTCCGTCAAGGAGAACGGGCTTGAGTACCTGCGGGTCATGGATCGGAAAACGCGGCGTGCTCCGATGGTCATCGCGACGCCCGAAAGTGTTTATACGATGAGTCTTACGTACAATCCTGAGTACAGCACGCCCGTAATACGTTATCGTTATTCGTCAATGATCACTCCGAATTCCGTTTATGAGTTCGATCTTAAGGCACGTAAAAGCAAGCTCATAAAGCAGGAAGAGATACCGAGCGGTTACGATAAGACGAAGTACGAGACCGCACGCGTTTGGGCCGTCGCACGCGACGGCGTAAAGGTACCTGTCGTCGTAATGATGAAAAAAGGTACGAAACTGGACGGCAAGTCTCCGATGCTGCTCTATGGATACGGTTCATACGGAGCGTCGATGACCGCCGGATTCTCGGCCGCGCGTCTCTCGCTGGTCGATCGCGGAATGATCTACGGCCTTGCCCTGATCCGCGGAGGCGGTGAACTTGGCGAAGCGTGGCGTCTCGCCGGGCGTATGTACACCAAGATGAATACGTTCAACGACTTTGTGGACTCGGCAAAGTGGCTGATCGCAAATAAATATACATCGAGCGACCGCTTGGTCATCCAAGGAGGTTCCGCAGGCGGCCTGCTGATGGGCGCATCCGTCAATCGATCGCCCGAGACATTCAAGGCGGCGATCGTGCAGGTGCCGTTCGTTGATGTTATGAACACGATGCTCGATGAGACGCTGCCGCTCACTACCGAAGAATGGATCGAATGGGGAAATCCTCATATCAAAAAGGACTGGGATTACATGGTGCAGTACTCACCATATGAAAATGTAAAGGCCCAGCCGTATCCTAATATGCTCATCGAGGTATCGCTTAACGACAGTCAAGTTCCGTATTGGGAAGGGGCGAAATTTGCCGCCAAAGTCCGCGAGTTGAAGACCAATGACAGTGTAATTCTGCTAAAAACAAATATGGGTGCGGGGCATGGAGGTTCATCGGGACGCTATGACCGGCTAAAAGAAGTTGCCTTCGATTACGCCTACGCTCTCACCCAGACCGGCATCACAAAGTAGCTTTTTCGATCGAAGATATTCCATCTTTCGTTATTTCATATATCGGTCATCATGACCGATATATGAAATGATCTGCCTGCGCGATCCCGATCAGTATTCCGCATCGATGATCGGTAAACTACGCAGTATCAACAAGTTACGTAGTGTATTTGGTGAGGCACGGTCATTGCTGTTGTTTTGGAATGAGTGCCGAAGCACTTTGCCGAAATAGCAAAACGGATCGCTCGCTTGCTCTTGAACTGATGCCGGCTGCAAGGTGCCGCGAGGTCGTAGTTTGACAATCCGCCCGCCCGTTCCGGCTATTGCAGAAAATGTCAAATAAGTTGTTAAAAAAAGTTGTTGGAATTAGAATAGCGTTTATCTTATAATCAATTGAGGCAGATCGTATCTTGATCACGCAGCCTCCGACCGCCTCTCACATTCATTACAACACCGGATCCTCATCTTCAAATGGACGCCGTCGAAAGAAACAAGAATATATTTATTGCGGCTATCGCCCCGCTCGCGCTAGGCACTGTCGTGTTCGCACTGATCGGACTGGGAACGAAAGAGTTCGATCCGGGAATCGGGATCATCGGCATCTTCACGGTATTTTGCAGCTACTTCTTGCGTATCCAATTGCCGCGCGCCCGAATGAGCCTGACGGTGTCAGATGCACTTGTGATCCTGGCAATGGTGCTTTACGGCGTGGAGGTAGCGGTCATTCTCTCAATACTTGATATGGTCGCCGTTAGGCTTCACCTTTGGCGGGCCAACGGCAAGGTTAACCCAAAGGGAGCGATCGTCAGCCTCTCGGTGGCGCCGATAGCCGTTTTTGCAGCGTTCTATGCCGTGCAGCTACTATTTGGTTCATCTGAAGCAGTACTCGCACGCAATGACCTTACCAGCTTTATTTGGCTGTTCGTCACGATAACAGCCGTCCTTTTCATGGTCAGTTCCTTCCTCACCGCAGCTTTTTACTCGATAGGTCATGACCACGGATTATGGCGTGTATGGTCTGAGAGTTGTTTTGACGGTGCTCTTGTCTATTTGGTCGGCGGCGCGATGGCCGGTGTTATCGTGAAGGCTTTGGGCCGTATAGATATCTATCTTCTGGCTACGCTGGTATCGATCTTAGGCCTCGTTTTTCTCATCTTCCGAAGGGTTATTCGGAATATGAACCGCGCTCTTGCTACGGCTACCGATGCCGAACATAAGCGTGCCGAACTTGCCGAGCAGCACGTAAGGGAACTGAAACATTACGTCGAAGAACTTGAACGCAGCAGTGAGGCACTGCAAGAGAGCCACGCGAACTTCCGCCATGCTGCGTATCACGATGCTCTGACGGGCCTGCCGAACAGAAATTATTTCCTCGATCAGCTGAAAACACTTCTCCGCCAGAGCCGCGAGGCCAACGACTGTAATTTCTCAGTTCTGCTGCTTGACCTCAACAGGTTCAAGACGATCAACGACAGTCTGGGCCACTCGATCGGCGACAGGCTTATACGCAATGTCGGTAAGCGTCTCGCGGGCATGGTTCGGGAGCAGGATATGGTGGGCCGTTTTTCGGGCGATAAATTCGGGATAATTCTGACCGGTCTCGGATCAAGGGATGAGGCCACCGCCTTTGCCGAACGTTTGGCAAAGCGCGTGGCTGAGCCATATACGCTCGACGGCCGGCAGGTGTTTACGAGTTTGAAAATGGGGATCGCATTCGGAAGTCCGAAATACGCGGAGGCTGAAGATATCCTTCGCGATGCGGATATCGCAATGTACAACGCAAAGGATCAGAGCGAACCGCATGTGATCTTTGACCAGAAGATGCATATCCGTGCTGTTACGCGGCTGCAGCTCGAAACCGACCTTCGATTTGCGATCGAGCGACGAGAGTTCGAACTTCACTATCAGCCGATCATCGCTCTCGACAATGCATCGCTCGTGGGCTTTGAGGCCCTCGTTCGGTGGAATCATCCGCAGCGGGGCCTTGTGCCGCCCAACGAATTCATCCCGATAGCAGAAAGCACAGGCCTTGTTATCCCGATGACCCTGCAGATACTGAACATGGCCTGCAATCAGATAGTGCAGTGGCAAAAACAGCGGCCAGCGGAAACGCCGCTGAGCGTTGCCGTGAATCTTTCGGGTAAACATTTTGCTCATCCCGATCTTGTGGATCAGATCCGTTCAGTGATCAATGAGTCGGGCATTGAGCCGTCGAGCCTAAAGCTGGAACTTACGGAAAGCGCCGTAATGGAGAACGCTGAGACCGCGATCTTGATGCTAAAGGAGATCAAATCGACGGGTGTTCAGATAAGTATAGATGACTTCGGGACGGGATATTCAAGCCTCAGTTATCTTCATAAATTCCCGATAGACCTGCTGAAGGTTGACCGGTCGTTCGTGAGTGCGATGGAGAGCAATACGGATAACGGCGAGATCGTCCGAACCGTCATCGCCCTGGCAAAGGTTTTGAACTTTAAGGTCGTCGCCGAAGGCATTGAAAGCATTCATCAGTTTCATCAGCTGAGGATCCTCGGTTGCGAATACGGGCAAGGCTATCTTTTCTCGAAGCCCCTGAAGGTCAGTGATGTGAACAAGCTTCTGAGCGAAACTAACAGGTGGCAGAACATACTTCCCGGAGCCGCGGGAGCGATCAGGCAAAATCCTAATATTTCGCATCTGAGGCTCGCTCAGTAAGTGCCGCGGCGAGTGTCGCTTTACTAACCGGCAAAGATGCCCGGCCGCTTGCCCAACGGGTGAGCGGCTTCGTATTTTGAAGCAAGGTTAAGCAGTGCCGCCTCGGACCAAAAATCACCGACAAGCTGAAGCCCGATCGGCAGGCCTTCCGATGACAGTCCGCAAGGGACGCTTATCGCAGGTATGCCGGCGAGGTTTGCCGAGACCGTGTAGATATCGCTCAAATACATCGCTATCGGGTCATCGGCGCGTTCGCCGAAGCGAAATGCGACCGACGGCGATGTCGGTGTCAGGATGGCGTCGCACTCACGGAATGCGGATACATAATCCTGCTTCACGAGCGAGCGGACCTTCTGCGCTTTCAGATAATAGGCGTCGTAATAACCGCTCGACAGGACGTAAGTGCCGAGCATTATCCTGCGTTTAACCTCTGCTCCAAAGCCGTCCTCACGCGTCTTGAAGTACATATCGCGCAGCCCAGCCGCTTCTGCGGAGCGATAGCCGTAACGCACCCCGTCAAATCTCGCAAGGTTCGACGAGGCTTCTGCGGTCGCGATGATGTAATAAACGGCAATGCCGTACTTTGCGTGAGGCAACTCGATATCGACGATCTCGCCTCCGAGGCTGCGGAAATTGTCGATCGATGTGAGTACGTGTTCGCGAACTTCGGCATCAAGGCCTTGACCCAAGAGATCGCGCGGCACGCCGAGCCTTTTGCCGCGTATGTCTTCGTTAAGCGAGGCCGCGTACTCGGGCACTGCGACATCGGCCGATGTTGCATCATTTTCGTCACGGCCTGCGATAACGCTCAATACATCCGCGACATCCCGTGTCGTTTGCCCAAAGATGCCGATATTGTCGAGCGACGACGCGAATGCAACAAGCCCGAACCGCGAAATGCGGCCGTAGGTCGGCTTTAGGCCGACTATGCCGCACAGCGATGCGGGCTGGCGGACCGAACCACCGGTCTCACTGCCCAGCGATGCCCTTACGACACCCGATGCCACGGCAACCGCCGAGCCGCCGGAGCTTCCGCCCGGAACGCGGTCGGTGTCCCAAGGGTTCTTCGCAGGGCCGAACGCCGATGACTCGTTTGACGAACCCATCGCGAATTCGTCCATATTGGTCTTGCCGACGATGATCGCGCCCGCATCTTTGAGCCGTCGGGCAACCGTTGCATCATATTGAGCCCGGTAATTCCCGAGTATTCGTGAGCCGCACGATGTCCGCATACCCTTTGTGCAGATATTATCCTTTAGGGCGATAGCAACACCGTGCAGCGGCGATGATGCCGGCTGAGCGTCGATCCGCGCGGCCTCCGCCATGGCAATTTCGCGTTCAACGGACAGGAACGCGTTTAGCTCGCCGTTGAGGCGGTCGGCATTATCAAGGACTTTTTCTATATCTGAAACGATCGACATAATTTCAATTTGTTCAATATAAGAGCTTATTTATCAGCCAGGCGTCGCCTTCTTTTACCGCCTCGACATGCAGCTCCTTTTGCGTCGTCGCCGCATCATCTTTCCAATAGAGCTGAACCTGCACTTTCGAGGTGTTGTCAGACATCTCAACGCACTTACCGATCTTGAACGTGCGCGGAGGCTGTTGGGAATTCGTGAACGGGTCAATTTCGCCGAAAGGCCCGTTCCTTAACGAATCGTAGAGGTCGGTGGTAAGAAATCGCTTTCGCAGCTCAATATTTTCCGCCGACGGCTGCATATCGTTGCCCAGATGGAATGAATAGAATTTTCGGACACCTTCGCGGGCTGCGGAGCATTGTGCCGATTCCAAGGTCGGAATACTGCATGCAGAAATACACACAGCAAAAAGCAGACAAGCGGCCCAAAGCATAGGCCGGATGATGCAGTTGTTTGATGTCCTGCCTCTCACAATACCTTCGGCACCCGGAAATGTCCGTCAACGGCTGAAGGTGCTTCGCCAAGAGCTTCGGCCTGCGTGAACGAAATGTGTGCGGCGTCTTCACGAAGAGTAAAGGTGGTGAGACCTTCGTACGTGAGGCCGCCGAGCATAGGCTCGACGCCCGAAGTATCAAGCTCGTTCAGCTGCTCGATGTACTTGACGATGTCTTCCATTTGCGGCGTGAAAAGAGCGGCCTCTTCGTCCGTGATCTCAAGGTGGGCTAACTTAGCGACTTTCCTTATATCCATTATTTGACCTTCATAAGACCGATATTCGGGCGGTTTATCACCTGTCCGGCCGGGATATTCATATCCGACGCGGCTTTGCGGCAAACATTTCGGGATCCACGATAATTTCGATCCGTTTTACCGTGATGCCTGTGAGCCTTGAATTGAGCTGCGCCAACAGCTGCGTAGCCAGCCCTTCGAGATTACGCTGCCACAGAGCATCGTGCACTGCTATTGTCAGCTTTCCTTTGCTGAATCCTGCAGTATGCGTCCGCTCGGTGATCCCGACGCCCGCAACCTCGCGCCACGCCGCAACGACGAAAGCCGATGCGACCTTCTCATCGTCAATGTACTGTGCCAAGACAGCGCTCAGCGGCCCGTAAAGACTTTCCATTTGATATCACACGCTCATCTACTATTATCTTAATCGACGGCCAACATTCGCCCAAGTGCCGCTGTCGTACGTCATTCGGAATTTATGTTAACCCTGCCTAAATTGATACTTGCCTCGGAAAGCCCGCGCCGAAGCGAGATATTGTCGTCGGTTGGTTGGGAGTTCGAGAAACACGCCGCTGCGATCGATGAGAGCGAGCGTGACGGGGAGACACCTGAGCAGTATGTCAGAAGGCTTGCACGCGGCAAGGCGTCGGCCGTCGCAGAAAGATTTCCGAACGGTCTCGTTCTCGGGGCGGACACAACCGTCGTTGTCGGCGCCGGGATACTCGGGAAGCCGTCCGGGCTTGACGACGCAAGGCGTATGCTTGAAATGCTGTCAGGGCGTTCTCATATCGTTCTCACAGGTGTGGCAGTGGCTCACAACGGCCGTGTTTGGGACGCGGTTGAGGCCACGACGGTCAACTTCTGCGAGATGTCGGCTGACGAGATCGAATACCTTGCTGAAAAGGGCGACCCGCTCGATAAAGCAGGAGCGTACGCCGTTCAGGCTCAGGCGGCTTTATTTATAAGCGGCATCGAAGGTGATTATTGGAATGTCGTCGGCCTTCCGGTGCAGCTTGTCTATAGGCTGATAAAAAAGAGCCTGCACGAGGCAGGCTTGAGAGCTTAGCTTCAATAGAACTTACAGGAGCCTGTCGATCGCACGCGAGATAGGTACGGTGATGTCGTACTTCGGATCGATGCCGCCGAATGGCTCGCCGGACAGCTTTCCGGCCTTGTCCAAAATGACGAATGAGGGGACCTGTTCGATCCCGAATTTTTTAATTGTTTCCGCACCGTCAGGGTCGCGAAGCATCTGAACGTTCAATTTGGCCGTCGTCACAAAATGCTTGATCTCGACGGGGCTGACAAAATTCTTCGATCTCGTATTCGCCGAATCGGTAGAAACGAAGTAGAACACAACATCGCGGCCTGCGTACTTTTTCGCCAGAGTATTCGTGTATTCGGCCTGTTTGGTCGATAACGGCAGCCAGGTCGCGCCTATCGCAAGGACAACGACCTTGCCTCTTTGGCCCGCAATATCAACGCGAGCACCGTCGAGTGTCGTCAAGATCGTTTGTGCTGAAGATACAGCAGCGAATACGACCAAGATCGCGATAGAACTGAGCAGGAAATTGTATTTCAGCTTCTTCATAACAGCAGAGCCTCCGATAAAGACACCCCACACGTTAACTTTGATGCAGTTTCTGTGCCAAACTACTGCTTCCGATTAAGGATGACGTTATCTATTAGGCGGACACCCGCAATGTCGGCCGCCACGCAGATGAGAGCCTCGCTATCTCCAATACGGTCAATAGGTTGCAGCGAGTCACGATCGACGACGGCAACATAGTCGAGCTTTGCAAGTGGTTCTTCTGCAAGGTGTACACGAACTATCTGCGTTAACTCGGACGCATTTCGTTCACCTTTCTTGAAAGCGAGTTTTGCGGCACGCAGTGCGTTTATGATGGCCGCGGCACGTTCACGTTCCTCAGGGGACAGCCGCTCGTTCCGCGAAGACATCGCAAGGCCGGATGGTTCGCGAACCGTCGGGATGACAACGATCTCCGTCTCAAAGCCGAGATCCGCCGTCAAACGCTTAATCACAGCAACCTGCTGAGCATCCTTCTGGCCAAAGTACGCGCGTGCAGGACGCACGGTATTAAGCAGTATCGTTACGACCGTTGCGACGCCGCGGAAATGCCCCGGCCGTGCCGCTCCTTCCATCAGATCGGTCAGCCCGACAACATCGACATACGTCGCAAAACCTTCGGGAAAGACCTCGTTCGCTTCGGGGGCGAAGATGTAATCGACATCGAACTCGGCAAGGCGTGCGGCATCGGCTGTCAGGTCGCGCGGATACTTTTCAAGATCGGCCGCGTCATTGAACTGTTTCGGATTTACGAAGATGGATACGATGACGACATCATTTGCCGCACGGGCCTCTCGCACCAGCGTCAAATGCCCGTCATGCAACGCTCCCATCGTCGGCACAAAGCCAACGCTTTTCTCCTCACGACGCAATTTGCGTGAGATCGAGAACATTCGCTGCCGCCGGTTAATTATCTCCATTAAAGCTCTTTTTTAAGCTCGTCAAATACTTCGGCGGTAAGGCCGTACGACTCCTTTTCGCTCGGATATTCACCTGAACGCACGTCGGCGGTCCAAGTCTGTATAGCGCCGGTGATGATCTCACGCAGGTTGGCATATTGCCGCACGAAGCGCGGCTGCCTGCCGTAGGTGAGGCCGATCAGGTCGTGCAAGACGAGCACTTGTATGTCGCATTCGGCTCCCGCGCCGATGCCGATCGTCGAAATGCTGAGTTCCTTTGTAATGATCGCTGCGACTTCGCGCGGTACAAGCTCAAGGACGATAGCGAATGCGCCGGCGTCTTCGAGTATCTTTGCGTCGTCGATGATCCGCTTTGCCTGATCGACCGTGCGGCCCTGTACACGATAGCCGCCCATTTTGTAAACGGACTGCGGCGTCAAGCCTATATGCGCGCAGACAGGTATCTCCTCGTCAACGAGCCGCTTGACAAGGTCTGCACGGTTGCGTCCGCCTTCGAGTTTTATTGCTTCCGCGCCGCCGTATTTCATTAAGCGAAGCGCATTTTTTACGCTTTCATTCTCACTAATGTGATATGTACCGAACGGCATATCGGCTATGACCATTGCACGCTCAGTTCCGCGCTTAACGGCTATGCATGCCGATGAGATCTCGTCGAGTGTGACCGGGATCGAGTTGCCGTAGCCGTGAATGACATTTCCCATCGAGTCGCCGACGAGAATGATGTCAACGCCTGCTTCGTCAACTACGCGGGCCGTCGGATAATCGTAGGCCGTCAGGCAAACGAGCTTTTCGCCGCGTTCCTTGGCCGCACGGATAGCGGGCAAATAAACCTTTCCCTCTTTGTCGGGTTGAAGATAAGCCATAAATACTTAGCGAAGCGAACGCAACAAGTCTAGCATAATTTTTACTTCGAGTACCGCCGTCTATGACGCAGCGTCAACCACAGTGCGGGCATTCGGGAACCAGCGTTTGACCTCGTAAGGGTCAGCGAGATCGGCCAAAAGGTCTTTGATCTCACGGCCGAGTACAGGATGTACAAGGTCGGGAGCGATCTTGCTCAGCGGCTTCAGAATAAATTTGCGTTCATGCATTCGCGGATGCGGCAGCGTTAAGAATTCGGTCTGCATACAGACGTCGCCGAACAAAAGGATATCTAGATCGACCGTCCGAGGCAGCTTTTGGGTCTTGCCGCCGCGCCCGAGCAGGTATTCGATACGCAGCAGGCGTGCCATCATCTGCGTGGGGCTGACATTGGTAACGCGAACTTCTGCGACCATGTTGAGGAACTTCTGCTCCGACACCATCTCGACCGGATCGGTCTCATAAATACCGGATAGACGATGGACAACAAAACTCGCTTCGATGAACGCACGGACGGCCATCAAAAGGTTGCCGGCTCGATCGCCCAGATTCGATCCTAATGCAATGTATGCTGTCGTAAAGTCGGTTTCCACGCGGATATGCTTATAAACTGATAGACGAAAGCCGCAGCAATGTCAAAAGCCGCCGATCGCAAAACCTCTGCAAAAAGCAGGCCCGGAAACGGCGCATCGCAAAGCAGCAGCGTCATTTCCGGGCCGTCATTTTGCCGGACAGCAGATGCGGCGTTCGCCGCGCTCTAGCCTTTCGGGCCGCCGACGAGCTTCATTTCGTCAACCACCCATTTTGCACCGCCGAACTTCTCGGTAACGAACAGTACGAAGCGAATATCGACCGAGATGGTGCGGTTCGTATTCGGGTCGTAGTAAAAGTCGTTGCCGAGGCCTTCGTAATTACCGTCAAAGCAAATGCCTACCTGCTCGCCCTTGCCGTTGAGTATGGGCGAGCCGCTGTTACCGCCGATGATATCGTTCGTCGAAATAAAATTCACGACAACGCTGTCACCTGATCGGTAACGGCCGAAGTCCTGCGCATTCTGAAGGTCGATCAGCTTCTGCGGGGCATCGAACGGCGGTGTGCCGGTATTCTTTTCGATCAAGCCTTTGATCGTCGTGAACGGGAAGCGGTACTCTGCTTCGCGCGATTGATAGCCCTTTATGTTCCCGAATGTGAACCTTTGCGTAAAATTCGCGTCGGGGTAAACGGTCTTCGTGCCGCGCATTTCGGTCAGGGCCTGCATATAGCCGAGGCGAAGACGATCGATATTGGCGTTGAATTTCTGAGCGCGGACACTGATCGCCCTCAGTTCGCTGAGCACTCCGCGGGCAAAACTGAGGATCTTTTCGCGTGTTTCGTTATAGTCCAGCGTACGCGGGCCATAAAGCCCTGCGACGCGTGCCGGGTCGGCATATTCGCCGTTCGCGATGCTGTCGGCGAACTTTGCTTCGGCATCACGCCGCGCCTTGCCCTTCAAACTGCCGAACAGGTCTTCGGCCGGCTTGAATTTCTGATCGGGCGGAAGCTCATCGAAGGAGCGAAGGAAGAACTTCAGCATCTCGACCTCGTGGGCCGGTTCGCGGTCCTGATACGCTTTTTTGACCTCTTCCAGCTTTGCCGCACGCTCTTCGTCGGAGAGCATCTTGTTGGGAGGTTCGGTCATTGCCATTGCCGTAACGAGCTGAGCGAATACAGGAGTGGCGCCGGTCGGGTCGGGAAGCCGCCGAACGACGACGTCACGCTTTTGCGTTGCATTCGTCTCTTCCGAAAGGGTCTTAAGCTCGGGCAGGATCGTGCCGAAACGCTTCTGCCGGTCCGGATCTGCTGCGATCCACTCAGCCATTCGCTTCTCATCCTGTTGACGAGCCTCGACAACATGGGCCCGCTTCATACGCAGCCAGCCGCCGCCATAGACCTTGCGTGAATTGTCATAATTTGCGATGTCGGATTGGAAAGCGATCCTCTTTTCCTCATCGCCAGCGCCGATCGCTCGAAGGCTCGCACTGAGAGCACTCAGCCATTTTTCGAGGAAAGGGAAGTTCGCGTCGCGCGCATAAATATTCGACCAGCTTTCGCGATAACGTGTCGTTCCGCCCGGATAGCCCATAACAAAAACGAAATCGTTATCCTTCAGACCGTCAAGGCTGATCGAAAGATACTTTTTCGGATGGTACGGAACATTGTTCTTCGAGTATTTTGCCGACGAGCCGTCCGGTGCAGTGTATGCACGCAGAAATGTGAAGTCGCCCGTTTGGCGCGTCCATTCAAAGTTGTCAGGGTCGCCGCCGTACACGCCGATGTTGCGGGGCGGCGCATAAACAACCCGAATATCCTCGATCTTTGTCGTTTGATACAGATAGTAGAAAAAACCACTGTCGATCGCCTGTATGCGGATCGTCGAACCCTTTGGCGCTTTCGCCTGCTCGGCAGCGGTCAACGCATCGACATTCTTCTTGACAGCGGCTGCAAGTTCCGCCCCTGAGAGGTTCTCTGTACCGCTCTTGATCTTTGCGGTTACGTCCTCGGTGCGTGTCGGTATATCTATCGAATATCCTTCGGCCGGGATCTCTCCTGCGCGGCTACCCGCATTAAAGCCCGTTTCAACGAGGTCGCGTTCGGGTGACGACGCTTTGACGAGTGCATCAAAGCCGCAGTGATGATTTGTCAGGATAAGGCCGTCGGGCGATACGAACTCCGCAGAGCAGCCGATGCTCAGGCGAATGATCGCTTCTGAAAGGCCGCCGCCTGCCGGGTTATAGATCTCTTCGGGCTTGATCTTAAGCCCGCGTTTCTTAAGGTCGAGGCTTGCGATCTGGCTCGGTGTGTACATTCCTTCGTCAAAGGCATGTACGGATAGGAACGACGACAACAGCATCGCCGTCATCAATAGGTACGATACGAAGATTTTCTTTCTCATAAGAAGGGTCCTTTAAGGAGCGGTTTTAAGCCAATTGAACAATCAATGATTATAGTCACTGCGGCGAGGCACTGCCAAATGAAGAAGAGCGAGGCATATAATGCCTCGCCCGATCTATATCACATTCTAAGTCCGGCTATTTCGCTGCTGCGGAAAGTTCCGTTGGTTCAGGCGGCAAGAAATGGCGCGGATTGATCGAACGATCGTGAAGGCGGAATTCATAATGAAGATGCGGCCCTGTCGAGCGTCCGGTAGAGCCTATCAGGCCGATGACCTGATCACGCGAAACCGTGTCGCCGACCTCTACATTGACCTTCGATAAGTGCCCGTAACGCGTCGTCAGCCCCATGCCGTGATCGATCTCGATCATATTTCCGTAGCCGCCGGACCAACCGGCCTTTACGACCGTACCGCCTGCGGGAGCGAATACTTCGTCGCCGCGTTCGCCGTCGATGTCCATTCCTGCATGAAACTCGTATGAGCGGCCGCCGAACGGATTGCGTCGAAATCCGAATTCATTATTGATCTTACCGAGATGTGCCCATTTGTTCGGCAGATTCGCCTCGGGCAAATTCATCCGGATCAGGTCGATCTCAGCTTCGAGTGCAGTGTCATTCTCGCCGTCCGTCTCTTCGGCGGAGTCAGGGCCGCCGCTGTTCCTTGCGAGATTTTCGCTCGGAAGCGGGCGGGCGTAATTGATGACCTCCCGCTGTTTCGTTTGGTCAGCCGACAAATCGGCGGCTACACTTGCCTGAACGGAATTTGAAATGACGCGATCGCCGAACAGTGCTCGGACTCCGATGCCTAAGGAAATGATGCCAACCAATAAAACGATACCCAATGTGCCGAAATGCACCGAGGCTTTAGAAATCTCGACACGCTTAAAATAAATACGGTTCTTTGATCTGTGTGTTAATAAAAATGAATAATGCTTGTTGTTATTCTGCATTATGCTGTAAAGCTCCTTTTAATGATCTCGTACGTTCGAACATTCAGCGCTTCGAACGACGTGGAATCACGCAAGAACAGCCGCGAGCGACTAACGCGAAACCGGCAACAAGAGTGAAAATTTGGAAAATTAACTCTCGTTATTGTGGGGGATAACTATCAATTGTTTCCCAATAACGGATTATAAGGAACTTCTATGAAACCACATTTTCCCGCAAGAATGCAAACAGAGCGGGCATTGTTTTCAATGTCCGCCCGTGCTCAGAAAATGCAAAGAGAGTTATTTCGTGCTGCGTCTATCCCGCCACGACTTATATGCAAGAAAGGCAACGACCGCAAAAACAGCGACAAATGCCAGCACGATCAGTGCTTTAACGGCAAAGCTGACAAGAGCGACAAAGGCGATCACGCCTTCGAGGATCATTATCACAAGAGCGATAACGGCCGCGATACTGCTGAAAATTGCACCAACTTTGAACCATGCAGGCATAAGGTCAACCCTCGTAAAATTAACTAATGATCACGCCAACTGCCGAACTGTGACGGCTGGGCAAGCTCTTCTTCGATCCGCTGCATCGCATCGTCCGAGCCGGTCTGCGGAAAAGCAAAGCGCGTCGGGCCGTCGGCCGGAGCAGCTTTCGGCTTAAAAATGACGCCCCGCATTATGTACAGGCCAAGCCCGATAAGCATCATGGGAACTATCGCACGAATCATTATCCCAATGTTGAACAGCATTTGGAAAAGGAATGCCGCACCGAGCAGAAGGAGTACGCCGCCCCACAGTTTAGGGTTTCCGGTAAAACGCCGAACAAGTATATCCTCTGCCATGTCGGGAGTTACGCCCGAGCGGATCGCCTGGGCAACCCGCCACGAATCAACCAGTGCGAAGGCCCACATTCCCATAAAGCCAAGTACGAAAAGCGAAATTCCGCCGGTCAATACCGCCATCTGGAAGAGGCCGACAAAGACGGCGAAATGAACCAGAGCCTTTGTGGTTTGGCCGTTGTACGCAGCTCCAAGGCCCGGGCAGACCGCTGAAAGCAGTGCCGCGACCAACGGCAGTGTCCGCTTTTTTACAAATGTCGTATTGTTCGCGTTGCCCTGATGACGGAGCAGATCGACACCCCTCACAATGCAATCCTGACAGTACGGAAAGCCCTTGATCCGGTGATCACATGCAGGGCACAGGCCCCGGCCGCAGCCGTTACAGCTTGATGATGCGGCATTGTAAGTGTGATAGGAGCAGTTCATCAGCGAGCTCCCCCGTTATCGACAAAGGTGGTGCCGCTCACAGGGTCTTTCCTTATCGCATCGGACGACTCGCTGCCTGAGAACGCGCGGCTGCCTTGCATATATGTAGATTCGGCAAGCTGGACACCCTGATGATAAACGTCAGTCAGTGTGCCGTCCGCCGAGATCGTCTGACTAAAGACGAGAAAAGCGACGAGCAGCATCATCGCCACAGGGGCGAGATGCGGTATTCCGACCGGGAACCTGACCAAGCGTACCCAATCCCGCACCACGGCGGCTGCCGAACGCTTTTCGATCTTCAGTCCAGCGGCTCTGCTGGTGGCATCAAATATCCGCCCGAGGAGGCCTTCAGGTACGGCAAGTTCCTCTGTCTTATATGTATAACAAGCACCGATCGAACGGACGACCATGCCCGGAAGGTCCTCACAGGATGTGCAAACCGCCGCGTGTCGCTCCCAACGGTGAAAGACGCCCGCCGGCAGAAAGCCGTCAAGATAATCTGTGAGATGGCTTTCAAAATCGTCGCAGGCCATCGCGGTCCTTGGTGTGGTCGCCGAAAGGATACGGGCTTCAAGCCGCGTCAAAGGCTTCCGAGGCGCTGCGATCTGATGGCACGCCTCCAGGGAGTTGCGGACATCATTAAGCAGCGAATGACAAACAGGACAGGCAAGCACATGAGCAGCAGCCGATCTTTGCAAAGAGCCGTCGAGCGTCCTTTCGATATAGTCGGTCAGCAATTCCTCGAACTGTACGCAGCCTATTGTTTGTTCCTGCTCGTTGATCATTACCACACTCTTATCCACTGAGCGATATACGCGATCGCTGATCCCATCATTAAAAGCACAACTTGTATGGCTATTGCCGCTATCATCTTTCTCTGTCGGCCTCTCTCTTTCAGATCGAAACCACTCGCATCCGTCTCAAAATCTTTGCAAGTTCGATCCTGCCGCGATTAATGCGTGATTTTACCGTGCCTTCGGGTATCTGCAGCAGATCGACAATCTCCTGATAGGTGAGTTCCTCGATATCGCGAAGTATCACGCACGTCCTGAGGTCTTCCGGCAGTTTGTCGATGCCCTTTTGTATCTGGCCCGCGAGTTCCTTGCGTTCCATTTCCCTCTGTGCGGAATTACCGACCGCACGAAGGTGATATGTATGGTCATCGACGGCATCTGCCATCGAGTTTTGCGGATTACGGGCCCGATGCCGGTAATCGTCGATTATCAAATTGCGGGCCAACCGCATAAGCCAGTTCGAAAGGTCGCCCTGCTTCGCGTCGTATTGGTCGAGCGAACGGTAAACACGGATGAAAACCTCTTGTGTAAGGTCCTCAGCCGCTTCGGCATTCGAGGTGAATCGATACGCCAGGTTGAATATCCGCCGCGAATACGCAGTTACGATATCCTCCCAAGCGGTGCCGTCGCCCGAGCGAACCCGCTTGACAAGTTCAGCGCCGTTTATGTCTGCCACAGCCTTCAATGCTTCCAAGACCTTACTCCAATACAGCCTTCGTAGATCGATTATACCAACAACATAGGCCAAAACGCCGCCTTGTCAACTTCGAGTTACGAGCCGCGCAGCATTAAAGTTCCCGTAAATCGTCGATTTATCAGTAGTTTTTGACCTTACGAAACGAATCCGCTTAATGCCGCCGAGCAACTGACAATCTGTCCTGAATGCGGTATCCTCTTTGTTTTCCGCCGCCGGTTGCTGACTGCGGCATTTGCGAAGTCGATTGCGAAAGTATCTAAAGTTCATAATTCTTTTGGCCGTCACAGCAGTATTGCTGTGGTATTTCGGCCGTAATCTTGATTGGGATGAGGTTCGACAGAGCCTTCGAGCCGCCGATCCGTTTCAGTTGTTTGCTGCCGCAGCGATCATTTCGCTCGGCTATTTTTTGCGTGCCGTGCGATGGCAGGTGCTCCTCCGGCCTATCACTGCATCGGATATCAGAGACCTTTTCGCAACGACCACGGTCGGTTTTGCGGCGATCTTCCTCATCGGCCGAGCGGGCGAGATCTTACGCCCGATGTGGCTGCCGATGCTCGATAAGCGTGTTCGCCCAAGTGCCGCCTTGGTAACGATCGGCATGGAGCGTGTGTTTGACCTCGCATCGCTCATATCATTCTTTTCGATCAGCCTTATCTGGTTCAATATGCGCGAGGGTCACGAGACGGAGTACGCATCGATCCGAACCGTCGGCAACCTGCTGATGCTCGGTGTGGTTTGTTTCATCATTTTCCTTTTGATCTACTCGTGGAGATCGCAGCAATTGATCGCGTGGTTCTCGCGGATATGCGAAAGGCTGCCGATACCGGACAGGCTCAGCCGCGTGATGATCAGTTTGATGAAGCAGCTTGCAAGCTCGATAAAAGTGCTCAGAAGCTGGCGTGAACTCTTCTGGGCATCATTCTGGACGCTCGCCCTTTGGTTCGCGATATCAGTGCCGACGTATCTCGTGATGCTTGCATTCGGCCTTCCGTATTCTTTTGTCGATTCGATCTTTGTGATGGGCGTTGCGTCGATGGGTTCGCTTGTGCCGACGCCCGGCGGCGCCGCGGGAGCGTTTCATGCTGCTACGGCCGGAAGCCTGCTCCTGCTCGGAACCGACCGCGAAAAAGCAGCGGCCGTCTCGATCATCATGCATCTGGTTTACTTTGCTCCCGCACTCGTTTTCGGTTTATATTACTTGTTCCACGGCGATATAAGCGTTGAGAAGTTCCGCAGCCTTTTGTCCGGCGAGCATGCGGTCGAGGAGATCGAGTCGGATTCGCCAAGCCTTGCCGTTTGAATGTTATGCGTTGCCCTTTTTGCGATCACATTGAAGATAAGGTCGTCGATTCACGCGAGGCGAGGGACGGCGACTCGATCCGCCGCCGCCGCGAATGCCTGAATTGCGGCCGCCGCTTCACATCATATGAGCGTATCGATGAGATACCGTTCATGGTCATTAAAAAGAACGGCGAGCGCGAGCATTTCGACCGGAACAAGGTCCTTAGCGGCTTGCTGCGGGCTTCTGAAAAACGCCCGATCTCAACCACTCAGCTCGAAAAGATCGCGGACGAGGTAGAAAAGTGCGTCCAAGATTCTGCCGACCGCGAGCTTCCGGTCAGCGAGGTCGGCAAAATAATAATGCGGCGGCTCAAAACCCTCGACAAGGTCGCCTACGTTCGTTTTGCGTCCGTCTATCTTGAGTTCGCCGATGTTTCGGAGTTCATGGACGAGCTGAAAACCCTGATCCGTGCTCGCGACAAAGCGCCGAAAGGAAAAACAAAACGCAAGAAGTAAGTTCCGAGGACGCCGATCGAGAGACGATTCCCGTCATTGTGCCAAACCGCAGGACGCCCAAAGCCTGGTATTTGCATCTAACTGAAGCGTTCCATTTTGCCGTTCGTGCGGCATTTGCCTAAGATAACAGTTTATGGTGGACATCGAAGATTTTTCTATGGCGATGCCTGACGGTGAGATAGTCGAGCCGATGATGCAGATCCCGGCTGAGCTGCCGGTGCTGCCGCTCCGCGATATCGTCATCTATCCGTTCATGATCGTGCCGCTTTTCGTCTCACGCGACCGTTCGATACGCGCTGTCGAGGAGGCGTTGAAAGACAACCGTATGATCCTCCTCGTCTCGCAGCGTGATGTGAACAAAGAGGAGCCGGGACAGAAGGATCTTTACACGGTCGGGACCGTTGCGATCATAATGCGGATGCTAAAGCTGCCCGACGGCCGTGTGCGGATCCTCATTCAAGGGCTTTCGCGATGTGAGGTAACGTCTGTCTCATCACGCGGCGATCACGTAAAGGCCAAGGTCGATCCGGTCTCGGAGCCGTTCGTCTCTGAAGGTTCGCTCGAGGTCGAAGCTCTTGTGCGCAATGTGCGGGCATCGATGGAGCGGGCGGCAAGCTTGGGCAAGAACATTTCACCCGAAGTGCTTGCGATCATAGCGAATCTGGACGATCCCGGCCGCCTCGCCGACCTTTCGGCGTCAAATCTCGAACTGAGGGTCGAGGATGGGCAGAGCGTCCTCGATATACACGATCCGATTCCGCGGCTGCGGCGTGTGAATGAGCTTTTGTCGAAGGAGATAGACGTTCTGACCGTTCAGCAGGAGATCAATTCGCAGGCACGAGCCGACATTGACCGCTCGCAGCGTGAATACTTCCTGCGGCAGCAGCTAAAGGCCATCCAGGCCGAACTCGGAGAAGGCAACGAACTGTTCGAGGAGATCGAGCAGTACCGAGACAAGATCTTGAAGGCAAAAATGCCGGAGGCTGCCGAAGAAGAGGCTTTGCGACAGCTTAAGAAACTCGAGCGGATGCATCCTGACACCGCCGAAACGGCAACCTTGCGGAATTGGCTCGATGTAATGGTCGATCTTCCGTGGGCGGTCTCATCGGAAGATAATCTTGATCTTCAGAAGGCTGAGCGGATACTCGATGAAGATCACTACGGCCTCGAGCGTGTCAAGGAGCGAATGGTCGAGGCGCTTGCCATACGAAAGCTTCGTGCCAAACCAAAAGGCTCGATCCTTTGTCTGGTTGGCCCGCCGGGCGTCGGCAAAACAAGCCTCGGGCGCTCGGTGGCAAGGGCACTTGACCGAAAATTCGTCCGGCTGTCGCTCGGCGGCCTTCATGACGAAGCCGAGATAAGAGGGCATCGCCGCACCTATGTCGGTGCGATGCCGGGCCGCATCCTGCAGGCAATTCAGCAGGCCGGAACGAATAATCCGCTGATAATGCTCGACGAGATCGACAAGGTCGGAGCCGACTTTCGCGGCGACCCGAGCTCGGCCCTTCTTGAGGTGCTCGATCCGGAGCAGAATTTCGCCTTTCGCGACAACTATCTCGGCATCACGTTCGACCTCTCGAATGTGATGTTCATGACGACGGCGAATGTGCTTGATTCGATCCAGCCTGCCCTTCGCGACCGTATGGAGGTCATATCGCTTGCGGGATACACGGAAGAGGAAAAGGTCGAGATCGCTCGGCGGCACATTATTCCCAAACAGATCGCCGAGAACGGCCTCGCAAAGAAGGACATCCGATTTGAGCGAAAGGCGATCGCAAAGATGATAAGCGAATACACCCGCGAAGCCGGCTTGCGGCAGCTCGAGCGTGAGATCGGCAAGGTTTGCCGTAAGGTCGCCCGCCGAAAGGCCGAGAACGGCGTAAAGTTCGAGGCTGTCCGTGTGGTCGCCGATGAACTAAGCACGTATTTGCGTGTGCCGCGCGTCTTTAATGAAGAAGCGTTAGAAAAGGATCAAGTCGGTATCGTTACGGGCCTTGCATGGACCGCGGTCGGCGGCGAGATCCTGTTCATTGAGGCGCTTCAGACGAAAGGCAAAGGCAACTTGCAACTCACGGGCCAGCTCGGCGAAGTGATGCAGGAATCGGCTCATGCCGCATTCTCGTATGCAAAGTCGAGAGCCAAAGACCTCGGTATTGACGAAACGCAATTCGAGAAGTTCGACATTCACATTCACCTGCCCGAGGGAGCGATACCAAAGGACGGCCCATCGGCGGGCGTCGGTATGGCGACCGCACTTGTCTCGGTCCTGACTCAGCAGCGCGTTCGAAAGGATGTCGCAATGACCGGCGAGATCACTCTTCGCGGCCACATCATGCCCGTCGGCGGCATCAAAGAAAAGCTGCTCGCAGCGCGGCGTGCAAAACTCAAAACGGTCATCCTGCCGGCTGCGAATGAGCGTGACCTCGCTGACCTTCCGCAGGAAGTTATGGACGATTTGTCGTTTATATTTGTGGAGAATGTGCAGCAGGTCTTTGACGCTGCATTGCGGCCGGCCGGAGCACGACGTCAGCGTCAAAACGCCGCCGCCGGCACGAACTGAAAGCTACGAGCGAAGGCGATATCCTTATTTTATGGGAAGTTGCGGCATTGACACGCCATTTTTGCGAGCGTAAAATCGAGAATGGCACATTTTTATGCGGGACGGATGAGTGTGTTTTTGCAACAAATCTGATCACAGAGCGTAACTTTCACATAGCCGGTTCGAAATTTTATTGCCGTTATATTTGGATAAATGATCAAATTTTTTGAGAAGTCAGTAGTTTTGACAATTGTATTGATCGGGGCCGCGACATTCGCGATCGGACAGGATGCCCGCACCAAACAGGTGAACGACGCGGAAGCGGTCGTTAGCACTGTCCTTTCTAATTCGGGTACGGCCTTTCGCGAAGGGTTGGTCGCATATACCACCAACAACCGGCAGGTTGCTGCCGAAAAGTTCAATCGATCTGTCGAAACTTTTCTCTATTCAAATCTCAACATCCAGAAAGATACGAAACTCCAGGGCTGTTACAGCAAACTGATCGAGACGATATATCGCATTGAATTCCCGCTGGCTGAACAGCCGCCGCAAGTGCGCGAGCTCGCTGCGGCCTGCACATGGAATATCGATGCGGCTCTTGCGGACAGCGTTGCGAAGACCGCAAGAGCTGCCGCCGCAGCATCGCCGGGATCATCCTCTGTCGCTTCAGCCGGAACCCCAAGCGGCCCGGCAACGTCAGGTCCGCAGGTCGGTTTTAACGATCAGGTATTCGAGCCGTCGCCTCTTGACGAGCTTGCAAAGCTTGAGCTGACGCCTGAGGAACTCCAAGTTACCGATCCGGTCGCGCAGCAGCAGTATCAGTATATTCAGACAGCGGTTGCCAACCGTTCGCTCGGGTTCACCTTTCAGGTGCATCCGATGATCCAGCAGTTCATCAACTATTATCGCGGCCGAGGCCGCACAACGATGGAGGTCGGCCTCTATCGCTCGGGTATGTTCATGCGGATGGCGCGGCGTATCTTTAAGGAAGAGGGCGTGCCCGAGAATGTGGCATGGCTTGGTCAGGTTGAATCCGCGTGGAAGCCTTCGGCCTTGTCGTGGGCAGCGGCGTCGGGCCTTTGGCAGTTCATTCCGGGAACCGGAACCCGCTTTGGTTTGAAGCGCACCGCATATGTCGATGAACGCAACAGCTTTGACGAAGCAACACGCGCGTCGGCACGCTACCTCAAGTTCCTTGCGAATCGCTACGGCGGCAATTGGGAACTCGCGATGGCCGCGTATAATTCGGGTGAAGGCAACGTTGACCGCGCCATACGTCGTGCGGGCGTCTCGAACTTCTGGGTCGCGTATCCGTACCTGCCGCAGGAAACGCGCAATTACGTGCCGAACATCCTTGCAACGATCCTGATCGCGAACAACCCGAATCAGTACGGATTCGGCCATATCAGGCCGGCGGCTCCGCTTGTTTATGATCGAATCCGAGTTCCTGCATCAACGAATCTCAGCCTCATCGCGCAGGCCTCCGATACGAATGTTCAGTATTTGCGCTATCTCAACCCGCATTTACGCTCGAACGTAACGCCGCCGGAGCCGTATGTGCTTAACGTACCGGTCGGCAAGGCCGACGAAGTGGTGGCGCTGTTCAGACGGCTCCCCGCATCCAGGATCAATAATACGAACGTCGCAAAGGCTTCATCGGGTGAGACGTGGCAGACGATCTCGAATCGCACGGGTGTTAGTGTCGAGGACCTCGTGGCGGCAAATCCCGGAATGGCAAAGCCCAGCGGCAAGGTCTTTGTACCGGTGAAGGGCAATAATGTAGCTACTATCGCATATACGCGGCCGACGTCGCAGCCCGCGGTACGAACGCCCTCGAACGTGCGAACGGTCAAGGCTCTTGCGGGCGATACGGTAACAAAGCTTGCCAACCGGTATAAGCTCGACCCTGTCGAGGTTGCCAAGTTCAACGGCCTCCTGCCGAATTCCGTCCTTTTTGCAGGCCGCGAAATAAAGCTTCCGACAAAATAACCCATCCTGCAGTCATACAGTTGAGCAGAGGCCGCCGCACCGGCGGCCTTCGTGCATCTAACGCTGAAATTACATCTGCCGTGCAACAGGCTTGACAGAGCGAGGTATTGTAACTACACTTGTTACAGATATGGCGGCGAACTGTCAATTTTCGATGGCGGTGCATGTACTGGCGATGCTTGCGCACTCGCCTGACGGCAACGTCAAATCTGAATGCATCGCGGGCAGTGTCAATACGAATGCCGTCGTTATCCGCCGCCTTTTGGGGCAGCTTTCGCACGCAGGGTTTGTAACGTCGCAAACGGGGGCAGGCGGCGGTACGAGGCTTGCGCGTGCTCCGCACGAGATAACGCTTGTTGAGATATACAAGGCTGTTGTTGACAGCGAAATATTTGCCCTCCACGCAAAGGAGCCGAATCAGGATTGTCCGGTGGGAAAGAAGATCGAGGCTGTGCTCTGCAACCTCCAGAAAGAGACGGATAAGGTGATCTGCCGACACCTAAGCAGCTATACGCTCGCTAACGTGATGGAACAGGTCGAAAGCGCCGAAGCATGAGCCGCCAAACAGTTTTATGAGTAACGTTGATCTAAGGAAGTATGTTGAGACAGCAATGACCTACGGCGAATACGTGGCATTGATGGATGAATTGTTGGCAAAAGGGATGGCGACGGGTGCCGATCAGTCGGAAGACCACGTCAATTACACTAAACTCAATCGTCAGCGGATGTCGAGGATCGATAAAACGGTCAGTGTGAATAATATTACATCAGATGCTGTATCAGCGGTCGAAAGAGATCAGGTTTGGCTGATATTGACCGAAGGCTGGTGCGGCGACGGTGCTCAGAACCTTCCTGTTGTCGAAAAGATCGCCGCCGAAAACAGCAAGATAACGACGAAATACCTGCTTCGCGACGAGAATTCCGAGCTGATGGATGCATTCATCACCGCGGGTGCGCGCTCGATACCGAAGCTCATTGCGCTTGATAGCGACAATCACGAAGTGCTGTTCACATGGGGGCCGCGCCCGGAACCGGCCGTTGAGCTGTTCGCACGCAGAAAGGCCGAAGGGGTTGAAAAGCTCGATATTATAGAGGAGCTTCAGCGTTGGTATAACGACAATGCCGGAAAGGCCGTTCAGGCTGAGTTCGTCGAGCTCCTTTCAAAGTTTAAGTAGTATTTCGCGGCGATAATGAAGGCATTTCAGATCGATCAATTCGGAATAGACAACCTGATGCTTGTCGAGCGTGAAGTGCCGACCGCGGGTGATGAGGATGTTGTTGTACGGTTTGACGCGTGGTCTTTGAATTACCGCGATCTGATGGTCGTTGAAGGGAGTTATAATCCGCGTATGCGGCTGCCGGCGACACCGCTTTCTGACGCTGCGGGCGAGATCGTCGCCGTCGGAAAGAATGTATCAAAATGGCGTGTCGGGCAGCGGGTGATGCCGATATTTGCACAGAGATGGCTTGACGGCGAGGCCGATCTCGAAAAGGTGCGTTCGGCGCTCGGCGGCGGGCCTGCATGGGACGGCGTTCTCCGCGAATTTGCTGTCTTTGATCAGCAAGGCGTTGTCGAAGTACCGAGATACTTGTCGCCGGAGGAGGCGGCGACGCTTCCGTGTGCAGCCGTTACAGCATGGAATGCACTTATGGTTTCCGGCAGGCTGGAGCGAGGCGAAACCGTGCTGACCCTTGGAACCGGCGGTGTTTCGGTTTTTGCAGTGCAGATAGCAACGGCCGTGGGAGCAAAGGTCATTGCGACCTCCGGTAGCGATGAAAAGCTTAGAAAACTGAAGGAACTCGGGGCAGATGAGGTGATCAATTACCGCGAGCGGCCTGATTGGGATGCTGCGGTACTCGATCTTACGGACAAACGCGGCGTAGATCATGTGATCGAGGTCGGCGGGGCAGGGACGCTCGAGCGTTCGGTAAATGCGGCGCGCATCGGCGGGCACATTGCAATGATCGGCGTCCTCGCAGGCAAAGGCTCATTCGATCCTGTGCGTTCCTTTATGAAAGTACAGCGGCTGCAGGGTATTTTTGTAGGATCTAGGGCGATGCTGGCCGATATGCTTGCATTCTTCGGCAAGCACGAAATACGGCCGGTGATCGACAGAGAGTTCCCGTTCGATGATGCTCGGGCGGCGCTGAAATATATGAGGTCGGGTGAGCATTTCGGCAAAATAGTACTGGTTCGTTAGCGGCGGATAGCCAACCGCCGTTGAGTTTAGGTAAAATCATACACTTAATAGGAAAAGGAGAAATTTCAATGGGAGCATTTGCAAAAGGAGTAACTGACGCGGCATTTCAGGCCGAGGTTTTGAATTCGGACAAGCCCGTTCTTGTCGATTTTTGGGCTGAGTGGTGCGGCCCTTGCAGGATGATCGCACCGTCGGTCGAGGCTATTGCCGAACAATACGACGGAAAGGCGGGCGTTTATAAGATGAACGTTGATGAGAATATGAATGTGCCTCAGCAGTACGGCATTCGCGGCATCCCGACGCTTATCCTGTTCAAGGGCGGCCAGGAGCAGGAAAGGATCGTCGGTGCGGTTACACGCGAATCGATCGCAAAAGTGATCGAGAAATATATCTGACGGAAGCTTATTCACAAGTAAAGGCCCGAACGGTTCGAACCGTTCGGGCCTTTTTTCGTTGGCCTTTAGCCGAGGGCAAGCTTAGTGGACTGCCCAACCGGCAATGGGATAATCGAATTGCTGTCCCCACTCGAACATCATCAATGCTCCGTTCGATGATTGTTGAACGTAGAAGTAATTCTGCGTCGGATCCGCGTCTTGGCGCCAGGTTGCGATGTCTGTCTTACCGTCTCCGTCATAGTCGCCCGGTGCAGAGCGATCGCCGACGATTCCCCATTGAACTTGGCTCATTGCACCGGTTCTGGTCAGGATGTAGTAGTTGAGGCCGCCCGCGGTGCGGCGGACGCAGAAGTCAGCCTTGCCGTCGCCGTCGTAGTCGCCGGGAATGATGTAATCGGTCGATAGCCCCCAGTTGATGTACTCAACCTCACCTGCTGCCGTAAGCAGCACGAACTGTCCCTGTGCCGCGTTGGTCGGATCCTCGCGTTGAACACAAAAATCAAATTTTCCGTCGCCGTCAAAGTCACCGATGTTCGGGAACAGGTCGCCCATCGCACCAAAGCCCCAAGGGACGTATGTGATATTGCCGGCGGGATTATTGTCGCTTCCGCGGTAGAAGAAGTAGCATTGGCCCGGCGTGGCCTCAGGGCAGCGATAGACGGCCGGATCAGCCTTGCCGTCACCGTCGTAATCCCCGACGACAGCGGGATCATCGCCGTCCTGGCCAAAGACCTGCGTATCAACGGTGCCGTCCGAGCTTCGCAGGATATAGAACGCCGCTTGAGTGGCCGGCGCCTCGCGCCAGACCGCAAGATCAGTTTTGCCGTCGCCGTCAAAGTCGGCCGGCGTTACCTCGTCAGCAGCGGTGTCGCCGAACTTTTGTACGCTGGTATCGCCCGAGCCGTTGATGCTCGTGTACCAGAACATAGCCGGAGCCTGCGGAGCCGCCGCCCTGTGCTGTCCGGGTCGTCTGCGAACCTCTTGCCCGGTAAAGCCGCTGAGTGGCATGTCTGTGCCGCGAACGACCGCAAAGTCGGTTTTACCGTCGCCGTTGAAGTCGATGACCGCCTTAGGCTGCGGCGCAGTTCCCGCAAGATCACCCCAAGACGTAGTAACGCGGATGCCGTCAGCCTTGAGTGTTGCGGCATTGGCGGACTGTCCCTGGCGAAGTGCAACTGCCCCGGGATTTATATCCGGAAACGTCGTGTTATCGAGAGCGGTTGCCGATGCGGCCGGTTCTGCTCCGCTTAGGTTCGGATCGACCAATAGCTCCGCAGTATCATTTGACGCACCGTCAATGATGGTATATTTGGCAACAAGAAGGTGCGTTGTATTCAGATCATAAACATAATCAGTGAATCCGATTCCCGGAGGAGTTGTGGTGTTATTGGATCCCTTTGATATACCGAATGCGATCTTGCCATTAGTTCCTTTTTTTGCAAATACCTTTGCACGGAATGTCGAACCGATAGGATCAGGGCCGAGGTGGAAGAAGTAATCCCCATTACTTGGGTCCAGCGCCGCGTCGGAAAGGTTAACCATGACGCCCGCATAGACCGAACCGCTCTCCTGGACTGTGAAAGTGTGATGATCGTCCTCGCCGCTTGTGGTGAGGCTGACGGCATTGCCGATACCCGATCCGGGATAGCCGGTATATGTCAATCCCGGAGGCGCCGCGGTCAAAGCATTCGTGCCTGAACCGCTGTGAGCGGTCCATCCGTTAGCAGAAAGAAGGCCCGTGTAAGTAAAGTCATCATTGAACAAGACCGAAGAGGGACGTGTCTGTCGAACCGCTCTCCCGTCCGTGTTCTTCGCGGAGGTTGACGGGCCGATATCCGAAGCGATATAGATCGCACCGCCTGCCAGAGCCACGATCAACGCTAATGCAAAGTTTCTCATTTTTTTTTCTCCTAAAAATCGCGAGATTCAAAATTACGATCTGAATGAACTGCTAAACCCCGAAAGGCTTGACAACCCAGAAACTATTGGCTAGTTGGTTGAATATTATCACAATTTTCGTCGGAGAAACCAAATTCAAGCAGATTTTCGGCGCGCCGGCGGATCGTTGCTGTTAGAATGAATGATATATCCTCGGTCCATACGGTCAGTGACATGCGTTCGATCTATAGAGTACTCGCGTTGACGATCTTCTTAAGTGCCGCCGGTGCCGCTTTTGCTCAGAGCAGCGGCAATGATGAGGTCGTGCGTGTCGATACGCAGCTTGTTGATGTTCCCGTGGCTGTAACATTGCCGAACGGAGCCTTTGCATCATCATTAAAGGCCGCGAATTTCGTTGTTTTCGAGGATGGCAAGAAGCAGTCGGTCGAGGCGTTCTCTGCCGTCGCGGCTCCTTTTGAGGTGGCCTTGCTGCTCGATACATCAGGTTCGACGCGAAACGATCTGCAGCTAATACAACGTGCGGCACGCGATTTTATTGCCGGTCTCAGGCCCGGCGACCGCGTTGCCGTCGCCGCTTATACAAAACAGAGCGACGGGCGCTCGGGCATTTCGGTGAGCGAAGTGCTGACGGAGCTTACTACTGACCGCGCGGCGCTTTATGCGGCATTGAACAGGATGAATGTAAGCAACGGAACGCCTTTCTACGATTCCATTGAGCAGGCTGCAGCGGTGATCTTTAAAACAAAGCCGGCCGAGGAATTTCGCGGCCGCAGGGCGTTGGTCGCGCTGACCGACGGTGTTGATTCGGCGAGTGCGGCTGATTTCGCGGCGGCTAAGGAAGCTATCGGCGAGGCCGGAGCGGTTACATACTTCATAAAGGTCGATACGAAAGAGTTCTTTGAATCGCAGCTGCTGGGTGATTGTGAAAGTTCGATACGCTTTTCGGCCGCGCAGATCAGGCGTTATTACCTCTCGATAGACCCGAAAGGCAAGACAGAGAAAGTATCTGATTTTTGCGAGCTTGGCGACTTTGAACGCCTTGCTGTCAGCAAGCGGCTTTACGAAACGGCAGACAGCGAACTTGACGAACTAGCGAAGATGTCCGGCGGAAAGGTCTTTCCGGTGGCCGATATTTCAGACGCCAGAAGTTCGTTCCGGAGCATTGCGGCCGAACTTGGTACGAAATATACACTCAGTTACACTCCGACGAACGATGCTCGCGACGGAACGTATCGCAAGATACGGGTCGAGACTGTCGGCCTGCCAAAAGGTACGACCGTACGCGCTCGCGATGGCTACACCGCACCTGCAAATTGACCGTATTCGTGGCAAAATCATTCTATGAGCAAATTCAACCGTGTTTGTTTGGTGGTTTTGGATAGTGCCGGCATCGGCGAGATGCCTGATGCGGCAGACTGGGGCGATGCAGGTTCGCACACGCTCGGGCATATTTTTGCGTCACGCAGCGTGAACGTCCCCAATTTGCGGAGCCTCGGGCTGGGAAACATCACACCGCTTGACGGCGTTGCTCCGAGCAGCGATCCGATCGGATGCTTTGGAAAATGCACGCTAAAGTCTGACGGCAAAGATACCACGACGGGGCATTGGGAGATGGCAGGCATCGTCCTGAAGCAGGGCTTCCCTAAATACCCGGACGGCTTTCCCGAGCGGATCATCGACGCTTTCGTCACCAAAGCACACGTGCCGGGCATACTCGGCAATATACCTGCCAGCGGAACTGAGATCATCAAAGAGCTTGGCGAAGAGCACGTCCGCACGGGCAAGCCTATCGTTTACACATCGGCCGACAGTGTGTTTCAGATCGCTGCGCATGAGGAGGTAATACCCGTCGATCGCCTTTATGAGATATGCGAGGTGGCGCGTGGCATACTCACCGGCGATGACGAAGTGGCACGCGTGATCGCACGGCCGTTCCTCGGCAGCAACGCCTCGGATTTCAAACGTACGGAGAATCGCCACGATTACGCCGTTCCGCCGCCGGACGGCAACCTTCTGCCAAAACTTAAAGATGCCGGCCTCGATGTCGTCTGCATCGGAAAGATCGCATCGATCTATGATAATTTGGGCGTAACTGAGGATCTGACTGCAAAGAATAACGAGCAGGCCATCGATCAGACGATAAATGCACTCAATGCTGATTCGAGCGGGCTGATCTTCAGCAATCTGGTTGATTTCGATATGCTCTACGGCCACCGCCGTGATGTCGAAGGGTATGCGCAGGCCCTTGAACATTTCGACACTCGGCTGCCGGAGATATTCAATGCACTTCGTGAAGATGATCTGCTGATATTAACAGCCGATCACGGAAATGACCCGACCTATCAAGGCTCGGATCATACGCGCGAATATGTTCCGCTGCTCGTTTACGGAAAGTCGGCAAAGCACGGCGTCGATCTCGGCACGCGCGGCTCACTATCGGATATCGGGCAAACAATAGCAGAGAACTTTGCTCTTAAGATCGATGACGGAAACTCGTTCTTGAATGAGGTCGCATTCTGAATTCGATCGTTCTGATCTAAGAAAGAAAACAGTGCCGCAGAACGCTCTGCGACACTGTTTTTCAATTGAATAGCAATCTAACGGGAGAGCCGCGGTGAGAACGTCGGCACCTCGAATATCTCAAGGCCTGTTACATCGCCGCTCGGCGTGATCAGCGTCGGGCCGAACGTCGCCAGCTTACTTACGATCGTGATCGTATATTGCCGATCCGAGAGGATTCCATTGAACGTAAAATAGCCGAAACTGCCGGTCAAAGCATTTGCCGAGAAGCCGTTCGGGCCGCTTATATTCACCCTTGCTCCCGAAACGCCTGTGCCGTTTGCACGCATTATCCGGCCTGAGATCGTTACCGGGCCGGACATTGGCCCTTCCGGAACGTAAGCGATGCCCGAAAGGCTTCCTACCGATCCGAGGGTGTTTGCCGCTTGTACGACCTGGCCCGACAGAACGCCCGTCGAGGGATTTACCGCAAAACGGGTCAAATTGCGCGAACCGGCATTTGCAACATAGAAGAATGTCCCGGCGGGATTATACACACCGGCAAGCGAGGTCGTTCCGCCCGTTCCGAAAGGCGAACCGGCGACGACGCTAAAGGTTGTAGCCGCTCCTGAACCGCCGACAGCGTACGAATAGACGTGGGCACGCGTCCTGTTCGGAAGCATAAGGAAGTTGCCGTTCGGGTGCAGTTTTGCCACTGAGGCGAAGCCGACCTCGCCGGCCGTGAACGGTGTTCCGGCTACCGCTGTCGGTACACCCGACGCGAGCGTATAGATACGCATTGCGGCTTGGCGCGAGCCGTAAACAAAGAGCCTTCCCGTCGAATCGACATCTACCGGCACAGGGTTGCTTGCGGTCGAATCGAACGGGCTGCCCGTTATCGGCGTAAGTTCGCCCGTCGAGGAATTGACCGACATTCCCGCAAAGAAGTTGCCTGTGTTGCCGCCTGCGTAATAGTAAGAGCCGTCGGGCGACATTGCCGAGGCTGCAGGACTGACGCCTGTCGGCATAGTGTAGGGGCTGCCGGGAGCGGGCGTCGCCGATGTTGCGGTTATGACAAAGCTTGCAAAGTTATCCGCGCCGACGATCAGCGGCGATCCGGACGGATGCACCTTCAGCGTCCGTTGATTCGCAACCGAGGCGATCGGTGAAAAGGACGCAGGAGCGATCGCCCCCGTCATCGTGTTAACCGAATAGACGGATATGTTTGACGAGCCGCGGTTCGCGACAAACAGGAACTTGTTCACCGGATCGTAAACGATATGCTCCAAATTTGTGTTGCCGCCTCCTATAAAGCCCGTCGCGACCGGAAAGCCCGCCAGAAGCGTAAGTTCGCCGGTAGTTTCATTTGCAGAAAAGCCGTAGATCTGATTGCCTTCAACGGCGTCAACCACCGAATAGACGAAACCTGCCTTTGAGACCGAAGCCGTGCCGGCAATAACGAAGAGTGCCGCAATGAATGAAAGAATAGAAAAACGCATAGCCCTCCTTTGAACTATTAATATCTCTTTGGGAATTGCAGTTTTGATTGTAGCGACCGCGGCGCTCGATGGCAACTAACTGTCGTCAAGCATCCTGAACAGAAACGGCCGCTGTCGGCATTTTGTCCCGATACGAAAATACAGAACCAAACCGCCGCCGCTGCGTATTAACTCGGTATGAAGAATGTGTTTTTGAGGTCGTCGCTCCTTGTTGTATTTGCCTTCGGTGCTGCATTTTCTGCTGCTGCGCAGAAGGTGCCGAATACGGTCTCCGAACGCGATGTCCGTGCGGCAATGTACTTTTTGGCCGGCGACGCAATGCAGGGACGCGGCAGCGGCACGGCATTCGAGCGGATCGCGGCCGAGTATATCGGCTCGCAATTCATGCAGTTCGGGCTTGAGGCGGCAGGCGATACGGGCTTTGACGGAAAGCCCTCATTCGTGCAGACCGTCACCGTTCCCGCACGGCAGCAATTAAGCGGCCTGGATATCGAAGGCGATCCCGGCTCAAAGATCAAACTCGGTCAAGACCTTATTGTTTTTTCGATCGCGGGAAAGCAGATCAGCGGCCCCATTCAACACGCGAAGCCGGGCGATGCGGCTAAAAAAGGAGCGATCGTCATTCTGACCCCTCCTGCCGATGCGGCTTACGACAGTTTTCAAGGCGCGATCCGCGATCTCCAACGCGGCGGTGCTGCCGCCGTGATAATGGTCGAGACGAACGAGATCCGCCAAAATTGGGATGAGGTCGCACGCCGCAGGGCGCAGCTTGGGCGGTTTGGAACGCTCATGGCCGTATCAAAAAAGGCGGGCGATGAACTTGCAAAGCTTGCAGACGGCCGCACGCTTACGCTAAATGCGACATTCACGGCCGGAGCACCGACCTATACATGGAACGCGATCGGCAAGATCACGGGTTCGGATGCAAAACTTCGCTCGCAGGTCATCTTGATAACCTCGCACCTCGACCACCTGGGCGTACGCGATAATGCTCCGGGCGACGATAAGATATTTAACGGCGCCGACGATGATGCTTCCGGATCGGTCGCAGTTCTCGAACTCGCAAGAGTGATCGCGGCAGGCGAGAAGCCCAAGAGGACCGTCTATTTCGTATGTTTTGGCAGCGAGGAAGCGGGCGGCTTCGGCGCCTCGCATTTTGTCAATTATTTGCCGTTTCCAAAGGAGGATCTTGTTGCGAACCTCGAATTTGAAATGATAGGCCGCCCCGATGCAAAGGTGAAGCCCGATGAGCTTTGGCTTACGGGGTATGAACGCTCCGACCTTGGTGCCGAACTTGCGCGGCGTGGGGCTAAACTGGTTGCCGATCCGCATCCGGAAGAGAATTTCTTTCAGCGTTCGGATAACTACACGCTTGCCCGGCAGGGCATCATTGCCCACACGGTGTCAAGCTTTGGGCTGCTCACTGACTACCACAAGGCAAGCGACGAGGTTCGCACGATTGACTTCGGCCACATGACACGGTCGATAAACTCGATGATCGAACCCGTACGCTGGCTTATCAATTCCGACTTTGTGCCTACGTGGCGGGAAGGCAAAAAGCCGTAGATCACTGATCTTTCTATCTCGCAAATCTGTATCCGACCGCGGCGGACGGAATGAACGAGATCAGCATCAGGGCGATGAACCACATCGGATGGCCGGGAAACAGCACGATGTTCGCGATACCCAAAGCGGTCAAAATGACACCGCATAATATCGCCAGGTGAAGGCTGCCGCCTTCGCGACGTGACATTTTGGTTACGATGAAACCGGCACCGAATGCAGCCAGGACATAGCCGATCACCACGACGATAAATCCAAGATCGGGACGCGACGTCATTGCTTCGCGGACGGTGTCGGGGTTGCGTGCCATCACGCTGCCTTCGATAGGCAGGATCGTTGAGTTGATCATCTCGACTATCATTATCGTGCCGACAGCGACGATAAGCGATGTTATGACCGCAAGTGCTTTCCTTTTCATATTCAGCCTCCTTTCAAAAACATTCCCTACGTTTCCGTAATATGCCTGTTCGGAGCGAAAGTCAATCATTCATATCGGCGAACGTGCCGCTGTCGGGGCAGAACTTTAAGACAAAGCCGGCGGTGCGGCTACCGTGATCGTTCGCATATACAGCATTTTCGAGGCGGCTGGTTTTCACAAGCGGGCTTGCGATAGGTAAAGTGTATGGTATGACGGCGGTTCGAGGCTGCGGCGGTTCGATGCGAAAGTAATTATGATCGTTTATGAAGTAACAGCGAGTGTGGCGCCGGATCAAAGGGAAGCATACGAAAGCTATATGGTTACGGTGCACATCACTGAGGTGCTTGCGACTCAGCGGTTCATCCACGCGATCTTTGCCGGCCGCGAGGGCAAATACCGGACCGCCTATTTTGCCGAGGATCAGGCGGCACTCAATGAGTATTTGGAGCGTGACGCCGCCCAACTGCGTGATGAAATGATGCGGCAATTTCCGGAAGGCGTCAGCTACTCAAGAGAGGTGTTCGACGTGTTCGCTAATCAAGGTTCTGCGGAGGGCAGTGTGTTCAGCAGATGATCATACTTGGTATCGAAAGCTCTTGTGATGAGACGGCGGCGGCTTTGGTGCGGGACGGCCGCGAAATATTATCGTCGGTCATTGCCTCGCAGATCGATATTCACCGCGAGTGGGGCGGCGTCGTCCCGGAGATCGCCTCGCGTGAGCATCTCGAAAAGATCGAGCCTGTTGTAAACGAGGCTCTTGAGCGTGCGGGCACGAGGCTCAGCGATATCGATGCGATCGCGGTAACGCAAGGGCCGGGGCTGATCGGTTCGCTGCTTGTTGGCGTTTGTTACGCAAAGGCCTTGGCGTACGGCCTTGATATTCCGATCGTGGGCGTAAATCATATAGAAGGCCACGTATATTCGATCGTTTTCGAGAATCCGCCGGTCGAATATCCCGCTCTCGCATTGATCGTTTCCGGCGGGCATACGAACATTTTTTATATTCCGGAGGAAGGGAAGTATAAGGTCGTCTCGCGTACCCGTGATGACGCCGCCGGCGAGGCATTCGATAAGGTTGCGAAGATGCTTGGGCTCGGCTATCCCGGCGGCCCTGTGATCGAACGGTTGGCCAAGGGCGTTAATGCCGGAAAGGTTCATTTTCCTCAAGCGAAGATCTCCGACGGCCGCCCCGATCTGAGCTTTAGCGGACTTAAGACCGCGGTTTCACGTTATTTGCGCGAGAATGAGATCAACATTATTGAGAACGAGCCGTCGCCCGAGGTGCGTGACATTGCCGCCGGTTTTCAATCTGCTGTGATCAAGGCCCTTGTCGGTACGCTTGAAAAGCTCGCCAAAGACCTGCTTCCTCGTACGCTCATAGTTGCCGGCGGCGTCGCTTGTAACCTTGCGCTTAAGGAAGCTGCTGAGGCAGCGGCAGAACGGCTGGGCATTCCTGTATATTTCCCTTCAAAGCATCTTTCCACCGATAATGCAGCTATGATAGCCGCTGCCGGCTTTGTCGCACTCAAGCGGGGCGAGTGCGCCGGGCCTGAGATGACAGCCGATATCACGCTGCGCCTTCAGAACCTCGAAAATGAGGACGAAGCATTGCGAAAAAAAGGTGTACACTACAGGCTCTAGGTGTGTTGCGGCGGATCGCCGTTCAGTTGTACAATCATTCTGGTTTTAACCGGTTTTAATCGCATCACCGACAAGTGTTCATTCAAGCTTGTCCAGATTTCCGCAGGTACAGCTTCCGTTATTTAGGAGTGCTTGCGCGTTCTTAGGAGTTCAGATGAAACGAAAAGTTGTTTTCGCTGTTGCAGTACTCACCCTTGCTATTCTGGTGATCAACGGCCACACGCTGGCGGCGCCATCGCCGCTGAAGATCCGCACTATCCCGGTCCTTTCCGGACTCGCCTTGCCGGTTCATATGGTTACAGTTCGCGATGGAACAAAGCGAATTTTCGTGGTACAGCAGCGCGGTATCATTAAGGTCTTGCAGCCCGGGGCTTCGGCCACGACGGACTTCATCAACCTTTCCGGCGTGGTCAGCAGTTCCGGCAATGAGCGTGGGCTATTGGGGCTTGCGTTTCATCCGGATTTTACGAATAACCGGAAGTTCTATGTTTATTACACGCGAAGCAGTGACGGAGCAATTCAGATCGCTGAGTACAAGGTATTTCCGAACGACCCGAATAAGGGCGATCCGAGTACGGCCCGTGTGTTGATCACGATCCCGCACACGCTGGCCTCAAATCATAACGGCGGAACGATCGCATTCGGCCCTGATGACGGTTATCTTTATGCCGCAACAGGCGACGGCGGCTCGGGCAATGATCCTCTGGCCAATGCACAGAACATTAACTCGCTTCTCGGTAAATTCCTTCGGATCGATGTGAATGTCCCTGAGACTCAGGTGCCGCCCTACAATATTCCTCCGACAAATCCATACGCAGGTGCGACACCCGGTGCGGATGAGATCTACACAATAGGAATGCGCAATCCGTATCGTTGGTCGTTCGACCGCGGCGGCACGCATCAGCTTTGGGTCGGCGATGTAGGCCAAAACGCGATCGAAGAGGTCGATATCATTACGCTCGGCGGCAATTACGGATGGCGTGTTTATGAAGGAACGCAGTGTACGGGAAACGACCCCGGCCTTTGCAATCCGGCGAACTATCTCATGCCCATCTATCAATATCAAACAGGTTCACGCTGCAGCGTGGTCGGCGGATATGTTTACCGAGGCACGCAGAATACTTTCGTGCCCGGCACGTACGTTTACGGCGATTATTGTACGGGCGAGGTCTTTATAAACGAACAGAACACGATCGCATTGCTTGATACCACCCGTCTTTATTCCTCATTTGGTGAGGATGACGATGGCGAGTTGTACACGGTCGGAATCGCCAACACGACCGGAACGCTCGAGAAGATCGTAAGAGCAAAAGCGTCAGCCGACCTCGACGGCGACTTTAAGACCGACATTTCCGTTTTTCGTCCCTCGACCGGAATGTGGTACGCCTATAACAGCTCGGACAGTACCTATCGCATTCAGCAATTCGGATTGAATGGCGACCAACCCGTCGTTGAGGATTACGACGGTGACAACATCTCGGACATCGCGGTGTATCGGCCATCGACAAATGTCTGGTACTACTTTCGAAGCAGTGATTCAACCGCGGGTGTTGTGCCGTTCGGTTCTGCGGGCGACATTCCTGCACAAGGCGACTTTGACGGCGATGCAAAAGCGGATATAGCCGTTTTCCGGCCCTCGACCGGCACATGGTGGATACGCCGCACAACGGATCCCAATAACTATCTCGTTGTTCCGTTCGGGCAGAACGGCGATATTCCGGTTGCGGCCGACTACGACACTGACGGCAAATACGATATAAGCGTATGGCGTCCGAGCGACGGCGATTGGCATCGGCTGAACAGCATCAACGGGCAGTATGTCGTTACGCACTTCGGCATGGCGGGCGATGTGCCGGTACCCGGCGATTATGATTTTGACGGGAAGGCCGATCAAGCCGTCTTTCGCCCGTCGACCGGTATTTGGTATCAGAATCGAAGCACGGCAGGCTTTTATGCTCAGCAATGGGGCATCAGCGGCGATGTGCCAGCGGTCGGCGATTATGACGGCGACGGCAAGGATGACATCGCGGTCTTTCGGCCGTCGAACGGCGTGTGGTACATCGTCAACAGTTCGAACGGCTCGACAAGGATCTTCCAATTCGGGCTGAACGGTGACATACCCGCTCCGCAGAGCGATAATCCGTAAAGAGCGGTCTTAATTCAGAACGGCGCGTGCGAGCGTGAAAACATTGACGCTCGCCGCGCCTGCTTTTTTGAGAGCGGCGGCACAAGCTGACGTCGTTGCTCCTGTTGTAAAGACGTCATCTACGAGAAGAATATTTCGGCCCGCAATGAGCTTCGGCCTTACGACATCGAACACATTATTGAGAGTCAATTCGCGGGCCTTGCGATCCATGCCGACACGGTGAACGGGCGTGTGCCGCGTCCTCGAAAGGGAATGACCGTCTATCGGCAGGTCAAGCATCTTTGCCGCGATCCTTGCAATAAGCAATGCCTGATCGAATCCGCGCTCGAGCAGTCGCTGCGATGAGAGAGGCACGGGCATAAGGAGATCGATATTCGTGAAAGGCAATGTCGCGGAGCAGCTTTCGATCAAGTTCCGTAAATGCTTCGGAATATCCGGATATCTCTTTAAGTGATTGATCGAAGCTGCCAAAGCGAATTCATGAACGCCGATAGCCTTTGCATGGTCAAAATGCTGCTCATCGCATCTATGACAGCGAACAGCAAGCGGGCCGCCTTGTGTGCCGAGCAGAGCCCCGCATTTGCCGCACAGGATCTCGTCGCCGCTAAAGATGTGCGTCTGCCGCCAACAATCGCCGCAAGCAACGCCGTCATCAGAATTTTCGATCAATTTGCCGCAGATCTTGCAGCCCTGAGGGTATAGAAGGGAGATCGCCAAGTCTCTGGCTCGGTCAAAGATCATTCTTCGTCAAGCAGGCCTTGCTCCAACAGTGCCTGACAATCAAGACAATATCGTGCCCAAGGGATCGCGCCGAGCCGTTTTGGATTAATGGCCTTTTCACAGTTCTGGCATTTGCCGTATTCTTCATCCGCGATGCGTACAAGGGCCTCGTCTATAAGTGTCAACTGACGGCTCTCGTTCTCGGAGACCGCGAGCATTACATTCTTCGAATAATTGCGTACCGCAAGATCGACCGGATCCGGCGTTTCCGAATCATCGATCGACAGGTCGTTCCCTTTCAGCTTATCGATCAGTACGGCACGCTCACGATGAAGCTTTTTGGTGATCTCTTTTACATTCAATTTACTCATTTTTGATACGGAAAGCCCTTTATTATCGTAAATGCCCTATATAATTGCTCCGCCAAGATCACACGAGCCATCTCGTGCGTCAATGTGAGAAACGATAAGGATAACCTATGGTCGGCACGTTCGGCAACCGCAGCAGAGACCCCTTCGGCACCACCGATGATAAACGTCGTTTCCTTTCGCCCGTCCGTCTGCCAGCGTTCGATCAGTTGAGCCAGTCCGTGTGATGTATATTTCTCGCCGTTAATATCCAAAAGACAGACGGCGGATGTCGAGCCGAGGCGTTCCAAGATGCGTTTGCCTTCAGCTTCGGGGCCGCCGCCGTCGCGAACTTCGGTTACCTCGCACTTGGCAAAATGCGAAAGGCGCCGCAGATAATCGGACTGCAGCGCCTCAAAATGCCTGTTACGGGTCTTGCCGACCCAGAGAAAACGCAGCTTCATGTAATGTCGATCTCGACCTTTCGAGCATCGCGCCACAGACGGGCGAGGTCGTAGAACTCTCTCGCGTCGCGATCGAAAAGGTGGACGATGAAGTCGCCGTAATCCAGCAGGATCCACTCGGCGGTATTGTATCCTTCGATTCGGAGAGCACTGACGCCGCATTGTTTCTTCAGCTGTTCAGATATCTCGTCGGCGATAGCCTGCACTTGCCGCTGATTGCTTCCGCTTGCAATAACGAAGAACTCCGTAAAGCTTGCTATTTCGCGCAGGTCGAGGCCGACGATGTCAATACCTTTCTTTTCGTCGATGCACTCGATCGCAAGTCGGAGTGCGGGATCAAGCGATTTGAACGATGTTGGTTTTGCGGCGAGTTCAATGCGGGCTGTGCTGTGTTGGAGTGATTTCTCCTGAATTTCTTCCATTACTTATAGATCCGATACTTTTCAATGTAGTTTACAACGTTTGCCGGAACATCGCTACGCCACGACGCGTCATCGCGGCGCACCTTCTGTCTTATCTCGGTCGCTGAAACGTCCATGTTCACAAGGTCCGTGAAGTAAACGTGCAGGCCGTTCGAAAATTGCAGATCATCAAATCCTCGAAGGTCTATGATCCGATCGCGCACCTTATCCGAGACGTGGCCGGTGGCGAGTTCTACGCCCGGCCTTGTGACAACAAGTATGTTCACCATTGTCAGCACTGTCTCCCATTCCCGCCACGTCCTGATGTCACGCCAAGAATCCGCACCGATCACAAAAAAGACCTCTTCGGGCGTCGTCGATTCGAGAATGCGGGTCAAGGTCTCGAGTGAATACGGACGTTCCGGAGCCTCGATCTCCATCCGCGAAACGCTGATCCCGGGATCAGCCTCGGTGGCCAGACACAGCATTGCATAGCGATCGTAAGCCGATGTCGGCTGAAGCCGTACCTTGTGAGGTGCATGAAATGCCGGTACAAGCACCACGGAATCGAGCGGCGTGTGCTGCAGCAGTTGCCGTGCGACCGCGATATGGCCGTTGTGCACCGGGTCGAACGAGCCTCCATAGAACGCAGTGATTTTCATCGGTCTTCTTCCGGCCTGAAGATACGGTCGGCCACTGCGGTCATCAGTTCTTTGATGCCGCGATTTGCGACCGATGAAATTGCGAAGAATCGGCGCTTATCCTTTTTGACACGTGCCTTCAGGTTCTCAAGGCGTTCCGGGTCATCTAGCGAGTCGATCTTTGTGGCGACCACGATCTGCTCACGTTCGGCAAGGTTAGCATCATATTTCGCCAATTCGCGGTTGATGACCTCGTAATCACTGACCGGGTCGCGGCCCGACAACGATGAGATATCAACAAGGTGGAGGATCAGCTTTGTGCGTTCTACGTGACGCAGAAATCGATGGCCGAGGCCCGCACCGTCCGATGCACCTTCGATAAGCCCGGGTATATCGGCAACGACGAGCGTATGGTAATCGCCCATATCCACAACGCCGAGATTTGGTTCTAGAGTCGTGAAGGGATAATCGGCGATCTTTGGTTTTGCGGCCGAGATCACCGAGATCAAAGTAGATTTGCCGGCGTTCGGATAACCGACGAGGCCGACGTCGGCGATCAATTTAAGTTCGAGTTGGAGTTCGCGTTCCTCGCCGGGGCGACCGTCGTAATGAAATTTTGGTGCCTGTCGAGTCGCAGTTGCAAAGTGAGCGTTGCCCCAGCCGCCCTTGCCGCCCTTTGCTGCAAGGTATCGCTGGCCCGGCTCCGTAAAATCGAAGAGCAACTCATCGGTCGCGGCATCGAACACCTGCGTACCTACAGGAACACCGACCGTCGTGTCAGCGCCGTCCTTACCGAAGCGGTTCGAGCCTTCGCCGTGCCGCCCTCGCTCGGCTTTGTGTTCGGGGTTGTAGCGCAGATGGAGCAGCGTGTTGAGGCCCTCTGACGATTCTATCCAGACGCTGCCTCCGACACCGCCGTCGCCGCCCGAAGGGCCGCCGCGAGGCACGAATTTCTCGCGCCGAAAGGCCGTTACGCCGTTGCCGCCGTCGCCGGCTTTGACTCTGATCTTGACGCGATCAAGAAACATCCTTCCGAGTGCAATTCTATTCGCGGGCGGCAACGGTTAACAAATGCGGCAGCACGATTCGTGCTTTTAGACCTGCATCGGAGGTCCAAAGATGATATTTTCGTTTCTTTGAGTATTCAGGGAGGGGGAAAATGACAGATGGTACCGTTGCGGAAAATACGGGGTTTTGGACACGCTTTGAGAATTCAAGTGCCGCTGATCTCGGTGACTTCACTACAAAACGGCGGATAATTCGCATCTCGGGCCTCGCGATCGTAATTGGGACCGCAGCGGCAGGCATCGCATGGCTCTTGCTGCGGTTAATTGCACTCTTTACAAATGTCTTCTTCTATCATCGGTTGAGTTTCGAAAGTGTCTCTCCGGCTGGAAATACGCTTGGTTGGCTCATCATCTTTGTGCCGGTTATTGGCGGCGTGATCATCGGAATAATGGCCCGGTACGGATCGGAGAGGATCAGGGGCCACGGAATTCCCGAGGCTATTGAGTCGATCCTTTTGAATGGCAGCCGAGTCCAGCCAAAGATCGCATTGCTGAAACCGCTTTCGTCCGCTGTCTCGATCGGATCTGGCGGGCCGTTCGGAGCGGAAGGTCCGATCATTATGACCGGCGGTGCGTTCGGCTCGATGATCGCACAGTTCTTTCGGCTTACAAGTTCCGAAAGAAAAACTTTACTTGTAGCTGGTGCAGCCGCCGGAATGGCCGCGACCTTTGGTGCACCGATAGCATCGGTGCTGCTGGCGGTCGAACTGCTACTGTTCGAATGGAAGCCGCGAAGTATGATCCCTGTCGCTCTTGCCTGTGCCGCGGCTACGACGGCACGGCGATATCTCCTCGATCCTGCGCCGCTGTTTCCGGCGGGCCCATTCCCGGGATTTGTCGGGTTTGACGGACTGTTGGGGTGCGTCGTTGCGGGCGTGCTTGCCGGAGTTCTCTCGCTTCTGCTGACGAAGGGCGTGTATGCATCGGAGGATGCATTTGCCAAGCTTCCGATCCATTGGATGTGGTGGCCCGCTATCGGTGGCGTTGCGGTTGGTGTCGGCGGCCTGATCTTTCCGCAGTCCTTAGGTGTCGGTTATGACGTGATACGCGGTTTCCTCCAAACCGAGGCGCCGATCAAGGTCCTTATGGGCGTGCTTATTGTAAAGTCCTCGATCTGGATCATTTCCCTCGGTTCAGGTACATCCGGCGGCGTCCTAGCCCCGTTACTGATGATGGGCGGAGCACTCGGAGGCGTTTTGAGCGGCATCTTGCCTGCAGAAGGCGTCGGGTTTTGGCCTCTTGTCTGTATGGGTGCGATCTTAGGCGGTACAATGAGGGCCCCGTTCACCGGTATCGTGTTCGCATTGGAGTTGACACACGACATCAACATGCTTCTTCCGCTGCTTACTGCGGTAACCATCGCTCACGCATTTACCGTTCTGACGCTTGGCCGTTCGATCCTTACAGAAAAGATCGCTCGGCGTGGTTATCATATGAGTCGGGAATATTCACTCGATCCGATGGAGATAACATTTGCACGGGAGGTTATGCGTACTGATATTGACGCCTTGCATGAGGGGCGTACGAATAAGGAGTTGGCTCGATTGATATCATCAGACCTCTCCGATCGAGTCCAACATATGTACCCGGTTGTGGACGCGGACGATAGGTTGGTAGGTGTCGTAACCCGCCGCGACCTACGCGCTGCTATCCAAAGAGCCGACCGCGACCCGAACGGGCGGCTCTCTGAGATCACGCATTACGATCCGCAGGTGGTCTTTGATGATGAACCGCTGAGGCCGGTCGTTGAAAGGATGGCAGCAACGGGCATTACGCGGTTTCCGGTTGTTGATCGCGAAGATCCGACGCGATTGCTTGGCACGATCTCGCTCAATAACCTGCTTTCGGCACGAGTGCTGCACCTCGAGGCCGAAACCCGAAGGGAACAGGTGCTGCAGCTTCCATCGGTATTGGCCATGGCGAAGGCCCGTGCAAAGTCCGCCCGAGGCAGCGAGCAGAAGGATGATCGTGATGAAGACGGCGCATAAAAACAAAAGCGTCGATCTTTTCAATTGCTTGAAAAGCTCAACGCTTTTGTTTTTTCCTTATTCACCTTTGGGCATCGATTCCGAAGACTCGCGTACCGGCGGGGCTAAGGGTGTGGCAAATGCCCTTGTACATAGGGCACTTGCCTGTTTTTTATTCCGACGACGCTCTGCGGGGAGCTTTTGATCGCCGGCCAGCACGAAGAATAAAAGCGAACTTAGATCCTTTCTCTCGTTCGCACCGCAAGGATGCTGTCGAGGTGCCGTTAGGTTTTTGTTTTGGTGGCTTTTCCTCCACCGCCGGTTACGTTCCCGGCAACGAGGCTCGCGTATGCTGCGAACAGGTTTCGCGAGCGACTTTTGTGCACCTTTCGAGCTGATCATTTCTCGCAAGGCGTCTCAGGTTTTTATCCCTGTGACATTAGATCAGGCGATCCGCCGAAGCGTCCTGCCGATCGAGAACTGTCTAGCGGTTCTCAGCACAAGCCTTTCGGCTTCAACTCCGGGCGTTTCAAACGGTGGCTTCCGCTCCTGCCGTCTTTCGAAGAGATGCGTCGCCGCAACCCATCCACCTCCCGGTGCTGGTCAAAGTACCCGTGAGCAACTTCGACTGTATGGACATAATAACCCGGAAAAAACGGAAGTCAAGTAGAAAATACTTTAACTCTAGCCCGTATTTACGGGCTTTCTGTGGAAAACCTGTGGATAATGGTGTGTACGGATCGCGGCTCGGCAACGGCGTTCTCAGCTAAGGCTAAAAGACAGTGTCAATTACATCCGACGAAGTTTTCCACAGGCGGAAAATTTATGCGAGAGGGTGTCCGTGAAAAAAAAGAAAAAAAAGATCTCAGCGATCAAGTTTTGTTCCGAATTTTATAAAATTCGTCCTCAGGACCATCGCTTTTTAGCAGGAAATACAAAGAGGCCGCCGTTTCAGGCAGCCTCTCGAAAAGAAAAAATACAGCAATTACGCTGCCGGTGCGAGTTCCGGAGCGCCTTCGACATAGACGCTAATGAATTTGCCCTTACGGCCCTTATCTTCGAACTTAACAAATCCTTCGATCAGAGCGAACAGCGTATCATCCTTGCCGCGCCCCACGTTGTTGCCCGGCTTCCACTTGGTGCCGCGTTGGCGTGCGAGAATATTGCCGCCAAGGACGTGCTGGCCGCCGAATTTCTTCAATCCGAGCCGTTGAGCATTTGAGTCGCGTCCGTTGCGTGATGAACCTACCCCTTTCTTATGTGCCATAACTCTAGTTTATCAACGATCAGTCGATCGTTATTTCCGTAAATCCTTGCCTGTGCCCCTGCTTACGCTTGTATTGCTTGCGGCGTTTCTTTTTGAACACGATGACCTTATCGTCCTTACCGTGTGATACCACCGTTGCCTTCAGCGTAGATGCACCGACCTTGCCGTCAGCAAAAAGCGTTTCGACATCGACCTTCTTTCCGGCTTCTGCTTCGATCTTCGGGACGCGAAGCGTCTGTCCGCTTTCGACCGCGAATTGCTTGCCGCCCGTTCTTATGATCGCGTAACTCATTTCTCTGTTAGCTCCTGTTCGACAGGCACATTTCGAGTGCCATGGTCGAAAATATCAGATTATACGGATATAGCCGTATGCGGTCAAGAGAAGGAATAAAGGTTTTCCCCGAATTTTACGCCTTGGACGGGTCGGTAACGATTCCGACGAACGGCAGGTTCCGATAGCGGCCGGCGGCATCAAGGCCGTAACCGACGACGAATTTATTCGGAATGACAAAGCCGGTGTAATCGACAATAAGTTCTTTCTTTATCCTAGGCTCAGGCTTATCAAGGAAAGTCGCTATCTTGATAGACGCCGCGCCGCGCGAACCGAGTATCTCGATCAGCCTCGTTAAGGTAAGTCCGGTATCGACGATATCTTCGACCACAAGCACATGTTTGCCGCGGATCGGATTTGAAAGATCCTTCAAGATCTCAACGTCGCCGGTAGAGACGGTCCCGTCCTTGTATGATGATACCGACATAAAGTCGATCGTCAGCGGCAGGTCGATCACACGCATAAGATCGGCGAGAAAGACGCACGATCCCTTGAGAACGCTGACGAGAACAAGTTCTTTGCCTGCATATTCTGCGGTGAGTTGTGCGCCGAGTTCGCGAATACGCTCGCTGATCCGTTCCGCACTGTACAATATTTCGAAATTTGGGTTGCTAAACTCTGTTGACACGGCCTGAGCGAATTCTGAGGTCATGTTGTTCCTCGCTGTTTGAAAGAATCGAATTTTGGAAATACTATTTCAAACAGAGAAGCGTTTCAAGTCCGGTGAGCAAGAACAGCTTTTTGGCCTGTAAATGAACGAAACTGATAGTGAGAAACGAGATCGCGTCCGTGAGCTTGTGCGTCAAGTGTTAGCTGCCGTTCCGGGTGAAGCGAGAACCTCGGTTGAGCCTGAAGCACACCCGCCGCAGCATATTGTTGTAAATTCGCTGCGGGATAGGGCCGAACGTGAATGGGAGCGCGACGAATCGTCAAAAACTCTGATCACGGAGAATGACCTTCGAGGGCTTGAAGAAGGATCTCGCGTGCGTGTCGCCGCGGATGTGAAATTCACGCCGCTGGCAAGCGATCTGGTTCGCGACCTGAATATCGTGCTGATCCGCAAGCACCCGCGAAGCTCAGGTATAAAGGTGCGTTCGGTGGCGATAGGGTGCGACCACGGCGGTTTTAAGTTCAAGGAACAGCTTAAGGTCTTTCTTGGCGATCTTGGCTTGAATGTGCGTGATTTCGGCACCGAGACCGAGGATGCGGTCGATTATCCTGACTTTGCACACGCGGTGGCCCGTGCCGTCAGCGGCAAGCAGGCGGACGTCGGGATCATTATTGACGGTGCAGGCATCGGGAGTGCAATGGCAGCGAACAAAGTTCCGGGCGTGCGTGCGGCGCAGGCATACTCCGTCGCGCTTGCGAAGAATTCGCGAGAGCACAACGGAGCGAATATCTTGACGCTCGGCTCCGGGCAGAATTCGTTCGAGGAGGTCAAGGCTATCGTCGAGGCATTTCTTACCACCGAAATATCGGAGGAGAGGCACAAGAAGCGCGTAGGCAAGATCGATGCGATCGATAGGCAGTACCGTTCGTGATAAAATGACCTTACGGATAGTTTAAGTATGATGACAGATGCGGTGAAGTGATGCAGAAAAATGCCGATTACAACCAGCTGATAGACCAGATCACCGACATGGTGATGGCAAAAATGTCGGGCGAAGAATCGTATCCGACGTTCTGCCGTGCCGATGTTGAACGCATTGTCGATGCGGGTGCCCAGCGGATCGGCATCGTTCTTGGCGAAACCGCGACCGCGCGTGATTGGGCAAGCCTGATCGATCACACGCTGCTCAAACCCGAGGCTTCATACAAAGACATCAAAAAGCTTTGCGAAGAGGCCGCACAATACGGCTTTGCGTCCGTTTGCGTTAATCCCGCATGGGTCAAACAGGCAGCGGAGTTCCTAAAGGGAAGCGGCGTGCCTGTATGCACAGTGATCGGCTTTCCGCTTGGCGCGACCCTGCCGGACGTTAAGGCGTATGAGGCCAGGCGGGCGATCTTTGACGGAGCCCGCGAGGTTGATATGGTGATCAACGTGGGACAATTGAAGTCCGGCGATGACTGCGCCGTCGAAGACGACATTCGTGCGGTCGTCAAAGCGGCTCACGAAGCTCACGTCCTTTGCAAGGTGATAATTGAGACAGCTCTGCTTACCGATGACGAAAAGGTACGCGCGTGTATCGCATCTAAGAATGCCGGTGCGGATTTTGTAAAGACCTCTACCGGCTTTGCAAAGGGCGGTGCAACAGCTCACGACGTCGCTTTGATGCGTCGAACCGTTGGCGAATCACTTGGCGTAAAGGCATCGGGCGGCGTAAAAGGCATCGGCGACGCACGGGCGATGTTCGAAGCCGGAGCGACGCGCATCGGGGCTTCGGTTGGAGTCAAGATCGCGCAGGAAGCTTCAGGTCAAAAGGTAACTGCCGGTACGAGTTCCTACTGACGAAGCTTGAAGTTGAACACAATGTAGCCCGTCGCTTTTACGGCTTTGCCGTCAACGATGATCGACTCGAACCTTGACCGCCGCACTGCCTCTTCCGCCGAGTTGCGAAGCGTGCCCGGGCCGCTGACCGCTTTTATCGAGGTCGGTTTGCCTTCCTCGTCCAATGTGATCTCAACCTTAACTTGGCCTTCGATACGCATCAATTTATCGGTACTCGAGTAGTTCGGCTGAACGAGCCGCGTAGCGAATAGGTTCAGCGGGCCGATATCCACAGGCCCCACAACGGCTTCCGGCTGCTTTGCGGCAACCTGCTTAGGTGCCTCGACCTTCGCGGGCTCAACCTTTGCAGGTTCAGCTTTTACAGGCTCGGTTTTTGCGGACTCGGTCTTCGCGGGCTCTGCTTTTACGGCCTCGGTCTTTGGAGCAGGAGCCTTTTCCTCAGCGGACTTCATCTTGGCGACCGCTGCGGCTGCGGATGCATTCTTCGGGTCGATGGCGAATGCCTTTTCGTGATCGGCATTCGCAGCTTTGGTATTTCCTAGCTTTTCATATACGGCGGCGCGTGCTTCCAAATTCACGGCACTTGGAAACAATTCCACGGCTTTATCAAGGTCGGTGAGGGCGAGGTCAAGAATTTTCAGACGTACGAACGCCGTTGCCCGCATAATGCGAAGCTCTGCATCTGCAGGATCAATGTCAATGGCATGATTGAGATCGCTCACGGCTTGATGAACCAAGCCTTTCTCTAGATTCGCGGCGGCGTTCTGCTTGTATGTTTCCATGGGTACGGCCGGTTTTGCAGGCTCGGTCACAGTAGCGGCATTTGCATTTGGCTTTTCGGCGGCAGGCTCGGTGCGTTGTTTGATCGCACCTATCAGCTGTCCGTTCGCTCCCGTGGTGCTAAGCTCGCGCTCGATCTCGGGCGTTAATGCAAAGGTGATCCCGCGGTCTTTTACCGCATCGGCGAGGATCTTATTCTTCTCGGTGATATCGGCCTTTTTTGATCTGAGGGCGATCAGTATATCGGCAAGGCTAAGCTGCTGCTGTGCAAATAGCGGAGTTAAGCATCCTGCCGCAATTACAAGCAGAATAGGGATCAGGATCGGTGTTTTCGAACGGCGGGTGAATACAGTATCGGGGCTCATTTAGGTTCTCCTAATTATCACGAAGAAGATCGTCAACCGTCAGCTTTTTGGTCTTTTCCGGCTTCGGTTTGTCCGTCTTTTCAGGTTTTGTTTCGGCAACAACAGGCCGTTGTTGGTTCTTCTGGACCTCCGGCTTTCGCTGCGGGCGGGTATCGGCGGCCGCTGAATTATCGGTTGTCGGGTCTGCTGTCTGATATGAAACGGATGTTACCGGATCAGTACCGGACGGTGGCGGAACGTCGGTCCGTTCTTGGGACGGCATGGCGACCTCCGTCGTGACGCCGCTGCCCGCCGATGAGTACGACAAAAGGCCCCAAGCACCGCCGGCAAGAATAAGCACCGCCGCTGCGGCAGCCGCTGCCAAAGCCTTGCCTTTGCCCGAGGGCTTCTCTTCGCCGTCGGCCCAGACCGCATCGACCGGCTCTTTGGGAACGATAGTCTCGGCGACAGGCTCGGGCGTCGTAACGACGGTTTCGAACGGTGCCGCTTCTGCCTCGTCACTCGATCGCTCAGGCTGCGACGGCTCGGGATCAGCAGAGGCCATGGGTTCTTCGACGAACGTCTGCTCGCCTGCGGCCGCAAACAGCGGATCGGCGGCGAGCACTTCCTCCATAGACGGAGAATTGCTAACCGCGGCGACAGGGATCTCAAGCAGATCGAGATCTTCGTCGGCAAGGTCAGCGAACGAAATGTTCGCCCGATCTACCGGCTGTGTTTTCGGTGGGGACTCGGGAACTTTCGATACGGTTGCGGCAGCAGGAGCCGCAATAACGGCCGACGCGTTTCGCACGGCTTCGATCGCCTGGGCGACCGAGCTGAAACGGTCCTCGCGGCGTATCGCAGCCATTCTTGAGATAACATCCGACAGGTCGGCAGACCACGAAGGTTCGGCCGCGCAAAGCGGAACGAACGGATCGGGATTGCCGTCCATAAGTTCGAGGCTCCGAACGAGCGCGTCGGGCGGCGGCGAACCGGCCACGATCATATATATGGACGCAGCGAGCGAATATAAGAGCGACCGTTCATCACGCGGCGATTCGAGCACCTCGATCGCTGCGTCATCATAGGTACGCGAAAGAGCGTTTTGCGTTACGATATCGATGCCTAACCAGACCGATTCGAGCGGAAGATACGGCGAAGGCTTTTGCAGGCCGGCTGATGAGATGCTCTTCAGGCCGCTCGGGGCACCGAAAAAGACGAGGCTTATGGTACCGCTGCCGGAACGTCGAAGGTGATGCGGCGTTATCACGATGTTGTCAACGCCGCCCTCGCGTTCTATCAAACGGCAAAGTGCGATAAGGAGGTCGGCAAAGGCTCCTTTCGGGTCGCTCATCAGATCATCTGCCGATGCACGAGATCCCGAAGCGTCCGCTGCCAGATATTCGTAATTATTTTCGGCAAAACCGCCTCCGATCCCGACGATTCCGTCGGTCTCCTGAGCTTTCAGCGCCGAAAGCCGGGTGCTGAACGACTGCGGCTCAAGACTGGCAGATTCGTGTAAGAGAATATTGTGTTCAAGGTCGTTGTCGTAGGCGTCGTAAAGCTGTCCTCGATCGACCTCGATCAGCGGGGCGATTATGCGAAAGCGGTTCTTTTGTAGGGTTGTATTAGCGGGAAGCATAGGCGTTAATTTGGTAGGAAGGGATGGACCCTCGTCAAGTATAACAATATTGAACGGAAAAATACAACAAGTTTTTACACGGATGTTTACGTTGTCCTTTTACGCCTTTGAGGAATTGCCGCCGAAACGTGTATCAGCAAACTATGCGAGTTTGCGGCGGTGGTCGTTGCCTGTCATCGGCACCGTTGCGCACATTTCGTATAGGCGGGAGCGAACAGGCACGCCGATCCGGTCTTCGAGTATCTCGATCCGCGGATCAGTGCGTTCGTCGAGGAAATTTGTTGTAAAGATCGTCGCCTTCTTGTCGTTGTAGCGAGTGTTGATGATGTGATAGAGGGTGTCCATCACCCAGTGGGTAGGCTTGGCGGCGCCGAGTTCATCGAGCAGGAGCACATCGCAATCAAAAACATTGCCGAGGATGCTGTCTTCCGAACTGTCGGTTCGCGGGTTATATGAGTTCTGTATCTCCTTGAGCAGAGTGCCGAATTCATAAAAGCGGCAGGAGAAACCGCGTTCAGCGATGAGTTTGATGATCGAGACTGCCAAGTGGGTCTTTCCGACGCCGACGCTGCCCATGAACAGGAGGCCGCGATCGACGGCGGGAAATTCGCGTGCGAAGGTCTCGGCCATCTTGAGTGCGTGGCGTTGCGAAGCGGTCTCAGGCTTGAAGTTGTTGATATGGCATGAAGCGTAGCGTTTTGGGACGTTCGCCTTGTCGATACCGTCAGTAAAAAGGTCCCGCTTACGGCAGCTGCACGGTTTCGCACCTTTGCCGGGTATGACGATCATTCCGACGCCGTAGCATTGGTCGCAGAGGGTCTGGTCGGGTGCGATCTCGGGCATCCGGGGCCTTTCGTTCGTGCGTGTCGTTATATCGACAACCTTTTTTTCATGCTTTGGCATCGAGTGTTTCGGATGGCAGACACGACAATGTTAGCATGGCGGTTCTTTAATACAAAAAGGCGGCTGATCGCCAACTTTTCGTTATGTTATAGTCTATTGGCACCAGGATCTATGAGCTTGATACGCAGTGTTTTGATAAAGTTCGGTCTCAAAGACCTTTCGGCTGACAGGGCGCCGATCAGCGTGATGCTGCTTGATGACGATCATCGGCGGCATCGCTGGTTCGAGAAGCGTTTCGCAGGCGACGGTCTTGACATCGCAGAAACGGTCGAGGAGGCAAAGGCGCTGCTTGAGGGCAAGACATACGACGCGATATTTCTCGATCACGATCTGCTGCCCGAGCACTACGAATCGAACGACCACGACGACTACGATCGTACTGGCTTTGCGGTCGCAAAATGGCTTGCCGAACGCTCAGATCTTCAGCGGGCGGCGACGATAATCGTCCACACACGCAACGCGGACGCTGCGATCCCTATGGTGCGTACGCTGCGCGCGACCGGCCGCAATGTCGAATACTGCGCATTCCCGATGCTCGACCTCAAGATCAAGCATTACTGGAAGCGCTGACCGCGAAAAGCCGTCAAATTCGGCCTATCGAAAGTATTTCTTACCGCGTAACTTCTCCGGAAGAAGGTCATTTTCCGGATCATTGCCTTCATCCTTGCCGTAGCCGAGTTCTTTCATAAGTTTTGTCGGAGCGTTGCGGATCTTCATCGGGACAGGAAGGTTGCCGAAGCGTTTCACATCATCGAGGGCCGCATCGACAGCGTCGATAGCGCCTCTGTCCTTTGAAGCGCGGGCAAGGTAAGCGGCGCCGTGGGCCAAGTTTATCCTGCATTCGGGATAGCCGATGGTCGTAACGGCCTCGAAGACCGCGTTCGCGACGACCAATGCCGTCGGCTGTGCAAGGCCGATGTCTTCGCTTGCAAAGATGACCATGCGGCGGGCGATGAATTTCGGGTCCTCGCCGGCGTCGATCATTCGTGCGAGGTAATAGATCGCGGCGTCGGGCTTGCCGGCGCGCATCGACTTGATAAAGGCCGAGATGACGTTGTAGTGTTCTTCGCCTTTCTTGTCGTAACGCAGGAACTTCGACTGCAGCGTTTCTTTCAGGGCACCGAGATCGACGATGTTATAGAGACGCGCGGTGTTCTCGATCATTGTAATTGCTTGGCGTGCGTCTCCGTTCGCCATTTCGATAAGCCATTCTTTCGCTTCCTTGTCGAGATCAAAGCCGGTGCGGTCGATGATCGCGGACATATCGGCATCGCTTAGTTCGTTGAGGACAAAGACTCGCATCCGCGAGAGCAGTGCCGGTATCACCTCGAAGCTCGGGTTCTCGGTGGTCGCGCCGATGAGAACAAGCTCACCGCTTTCGACGAACGGCAGCAAAAAGTCCTGCTGAGCCTTGTTAAATCGGTGAATCTCGTCAAGAAAAAGTACGCGGACGCGGCCGCGCGACGTGATCGAGCTGTCATCGCGATGCATTTCGTTGTCGCGCTTGTCGATCTCGCTATCGGTGAAGAGATCGCCCGAAAGCGCGTCTGCGGCCTTGCGTTCATCTTTTTCCGTACGCCGGACGATCTTGCGGATGTCGTCCTTACCGGCTGAGACGGCGGAAAGCTCAAAGAACTCGGCGTTTAGCGCATTTGCGTAGATGCGTGCGAGCGTTGTCTTTCCGGTGCCGGGCGGACCCCAAAGGATGAAAGAGAAGACGTGTTTCTCTTCGATCGCGAGCCTGAGCGGCTTGCCTTCGCCGACAAGGTGTTCCTGCCCGACGTATTCATCGAACGAACGCGGGCGGATCCTGCTGGCGAGTGGTTCCATTGTATCGTTCTCTCAGCGTTTTGCGTTCTCGTTCGGGTAAAGCTTTTCGAGTGTCGAATCAAGCTTGTCGGCTTCGAGAATGCCTTTATACGGCACGAGCAGTTCCTCGTCGCCGTCCGTGAGCCAGCGTTCCTGGTCGCGGATGTCGGAGATGATGACCGGCATTGCCTTTTCGTGTATCGGCAGCATAAAGTCGTTCGGTGCGGTGGTAAAGACGGCGAACGAAAAGAACGGGCTGCCTTCGTCGGTATAGCGGCTCCAAAGCCCTGCAAGGGCGTATGGTTTGCGTCCTTCGACAAATATCTCGACGGGCGGCAGGCCTTTTCCTTTGGTCGGCCATTCGTAAAAGCTGCTGACGGGGAAGAGGCAGCGTTGGCCGCGGCGTAAAAGGTCGGACCAGAGCCTGCGTTCGTGCATCGTATCGACGCGTGCGTTGAACGTCGGGTATTTTGTCTCGAAGTGCGTGCCGCCTTCTCGCTGACACCACCAGCGCGCACGCAATGTGCGTATGACGCCGTCGCCGCGGCGTGCAACTATCCACGCAGGCTCTGTCGGCCGCAGATTATTGCGTGTCGTAAGTATGTCCGGCAAGGTAAAATGCGCGATCATCAACGCAAAATCCTCCGTAAGCCGCTGTGAAGCCCGTCCGCACATAGAACATATCTTACATCACACCAACGTAATGCCCGCCATCAGCAACGCGAAGCGGGTCAGAACCGTCATCGACAGCGACGGGTTCTTCTCCTTTATCCTACAGACCGTCATCGACAGCGACGGGTTGTTCTTTGTTTACGACGGGTCAAAGGGCGGCAGATCGTCACCTTGCTCGTTATTCACATAGTGACAGGCTTCGGCGATGCTGTTCTCATTCCAAAGATTGCGTTTACTGCCTTTGTCGGCCCACGGTGAGTGCTCGTGCGGCCACAAGCGGTCTTCGCGAAGCTGCCGGGTAGCATTTGCTTTTATCGCAATGAGTGCGTCTTTCGGGCGCTTTGAGCCGATGCTGATGACCGTATGAACGTGGTTCGTACGAACATTTATTGCAAGAAGCTTCCATCTGCGTTTGATGCAGAGGTCGCGGATCGCCTTCTCAACCGACGTGCGACGCGCCGCATCCAGCGTTACGGGAGGATGGAGCAGAAGCTTTTCGTTGTGTTTTCGCCAATTGCTGTTTGGCGCGATCCTCGGAGCGCCGTATGTATTATTGTGTCGATCAACGCTGCCGCGCTCGTCGCCGTGAAGCCAAGTGCCGTAACAACGGAACGTGAAGAAAATCGCCGGCGGTATGTCCGTGTCATTCCACATTGCGTGAGCCTGCGTGTACAAGTCCTCGATCGCAACAGATTCTAACAGGATAAGAACCCGGTCGCTATCGCTCGCGATGTTGACGTGCAGTGCCGGCCAAAAAAAGAACCCGGTCGCTATCGCTCCGGGTTCTGACAGGAATCGCTGGTTGGTTGATAATGGGGCGTCTATTTCAAGCCAAAGGCATAGCCGACCGAGAAAACAAGTGCACCCGTGCGGCTTTTGCCGTCCGTCGCGGTGTTCTTTTGCAAGGTCGTAAGGCCGTATGAGCCGCGTGCGTCGATAAAGGCGTAGTTCTTGCGGTGTTTGAAGGCAAGCCCGAGGCCGCCCGTTATGCCCATATTGAAACGATTCAAACTGCTCGTAACATCCGTTTTCGCATCAAAGTTCACCGGCGGAAGCGGCGTCGTCGGCCCCATCATCACGGGCATCGTGCCGGCCTTGTCGTAGTAAACCGAACTCGTTCCGCTCGTAACCGTTGTCGCCTTTGTCAAAAAGCCCATATACGGCCCGGCATTAACGTAAACGCCGACGGGTTTGTCCTTCGCAAACCGGTATTTCAGCATCACCGGAACCTCAATGTAATCAAGCTTTGCCGTGTTCTTGAAGTTCGCGTAAAGATACGTTCCCGGCGGCAGCGGCGGCATTCCCGGCATCGGCTGAGTGATCGGCTGCATTCCGGTACGCCTGCCGCCCTGAGGTGAATAATTGACCTCTACCTGCAGCGATGTTGCCTTGTGAAGCTGCACATCGACAAAACCGCCGAAGTTCGGCGCAAGACGCGACTTATAGTCCTTTGTAACTTCCTCATTGCCGCCGCCCACGAGGTTCGGCATCGAAAAACCGGCCTTTACACCGATGTAAACTTCGCGATCGCCGCCCTGCGCGAACGAAATGCCCGCAAGCGTGAGGATCAGCGTACTGAATAAAATGAAACGAATGGAATTTGTCATATTTTCTCCCTTTTATTCCTTGTTCGAAACGTGAACAAACTCGAATATTGCACTATCACAAACGTAACGCAAGCAATACGGCCGTAAATGTTTATCATAAACTTATGATGTGATAAGCTGTTAGAACTACAACACGTTCTTTGCGAGACATCCCGCCGCAACGCTTTGTCTCAAAGGCGTATGTGGCAGGCCTTTAACGGAGATTTTTTATGACCGAGATCAATGCACCTTCCAATATAAAGAATGAAGAGCTTATAAAGTTCGTTACCGATGCCGTCGAGCTGTGTAAACCTGATGACGTTTACTGGTGCGACGGTTCACAAGAGGAATATGACCGCATCTGCCAGGAGATGGTCGATGCAGGCACCTTTATAAAGCTGAATTCGGCAAAGCGCCCGAACAGCTTCCTTGCACGCTCGCACCCTTCGGACGTTGCACGCGTCGAGGACCGGACGTATATCTGTTCGCGTGCAAAAACAGATGCCGGGCCGACGAATAATTGGATGGCACCGGCCGAGATGAAGGTGCTGCTCAAGGGTAAGTTCGACGGCTCGATGAAAGGCCGCAGGATGTACGTGATACCTTTCTGCATGGGCCCGATAGGCTCGCCGATCTCGCAGTTCGGCGTGCAGGTTACCGATTCGCCCTACGTCGCGGTCAATATGAAGATCATGACACGCATGGGCGCGGCCGCACTCGAAGCCCTCGGCGAAGGTGAGTTCACGAAGTGCCTCCACTCTGTCGGTATGCCTCTCGCAGACGGCCAGGCCGATGTCGCGTGGCCCTGCTCGCCCGACCCGAAAGACAAGTACATCGTCCACTTTCCCGAAGAGAATTCCATCGTTTCCTACGGATCAGGCTACGGCGGCAACGCATTGCTCGGTAAAAAGTGCCTCGCACTCCGCATCGCCTCGAACCTCGGCCGCGCACAAGGCTGGCTCGCCGAGCATATGCTGATCGTCGGCGTGGAATCGCCTGACGGTAAGAAGGATTATGTTTGCGCAGCGTTCCCTTCGGCCTGCGGCAAGACTAATTTTGCGATGCTCATTCCGCCAAAGCCTTTCCAAGAAGAGGGTTGGAAGATCACGACCGTCGGCGACGATATCGCATGGATAAAACCCGACGAAACCGGTAAGCTGCGGGCTATCAACCCCGAGAACGGCTTCTTCGGCGTCGCACCCGGCACGAACTACAAAACCAATCCCAACGCGATGGAGTCGATCAAAGAGAACACCATCTTTACAAACGTCGCGTTGACCGACGACGGCGACGTCTGGTGGGAGGGAATGGACGGCGAACCGCCCGCACACGCGATCGATTGGCAGGGCAACGACTGGACGCCCGCAAGCGAAGCGAAAGCAGCCCATCCGAACTCGCGATTTACCGCACCGATCACGCAATGCCCGGTCGCAGACCCGAAATTCAACGATCCGGAAGGCGTGCCCGTCTCGGCTTTCATTTTCGGCGGCCGCCGCAACTCGGTCGTGCCGCTGATCCAGCAGTCGTTCAACTGGGCATTCGGCGTCTATATGGCCGCAACCATGGGATCGGAGATGACCGCCGCCGCATTCGGCAACATCGGCGAGGTCAGACGCGATCCGTTCGCGATGCTGCCCTTTGCCGGCTACCACATGGGCGATTATTTCGGCCATTGGCTCAACTTCGGACGGCAAATACCCGATCCGCCGCGTATCTTTTCGGTGAATTGGTTCCTCAAGGGCGAGGACGGCAAGTTCCTCTGGCCGGGTTACGGCGAGAATATGCGTGTGCTCAAGTGGATCGTCGAGCGTGCCCGCGGCGGTTCGAAGGGCGTCGAGACACCGCTCGGCTGGATGCCGCGATACGAGGATATGGACTGGCGCGGCCTCGACCTGCCGAAGGAACAATGGGACAAGATCATGCACCTCGACCGCGACCTCTGGCTCAAGGAGATCGCAATGCACGATGAGTTGTTCTTTAAGCTCTACGACCGCCTGCCGAAGGAGATGACATTCATACGCGAACTGCTCGTCTCAAATCTGTGGCGTGCATCCGAGTCGGGACTCGCTTCACCGAGGCATGAACCTGCGGAACATTCGCAGGCAGCAGGCTGAACATAACGTGATTTTATCCTCCGATCGACAGCCGGGCAGAAGTGTCCGGCTGTCTTGCCTTGCACACCGCCGGATAGTATCATCATTTAACTCGCCCCGATCGGGGCATTTCTATTAAGGGGAGCAGGAATGGAAAGATTCATGGGGCGTTATTCGCCGTATATATACGCATTGTTCCGCATCGTGTTCGGCTTGATGTTCGTGATGCACGGCACGCAGAAGTTCTTTAATGTACCGGCGTCAAAGAACGGGCCGATGGAGCTGGCAGGCCTTATGCTGGTCGCCGCAGCGATCGAAACGGTGTGCGGCTTGATGATCTTCACGGGATTCTTTGCAGGCATCGCGGCATTCATCGCGAGCGGTATGATGGCGACGGCATATTTTATGGTGCATCATCCGATGAGCTGGTTCCCTATACAAAGCGGCGGGGAACTCGCGGTCGCCTATTGCTTTGCTTTCTTATATATTGCGTCACGCGGCTCAGGCGTGCTGAGTGTCGATTCGCTTATACGCGGCAGCGGCGGCTCGGTCGAGACCTAAGGAATATTCATCAGCGAATTGAGCCGGAGGCTGCCCGAAAAGGCGGCCTCTTTGTCAGTTCTCCCCTGCTTCATCGTCGGGCATCTCTTCTACGTTAAAGTCGCCGTTCAGTTCGCGCGTAAGCTTTTCGATGCGGCGTTCTGCGGTCGTCAAGCGTGTTCGGCAGTCCTTGACCAGAGTTACGCCTTTCTCGAACAGGCCGAGGCTTTCCTCGAGCGTGAGTTCGCCTGCCTCCAGCTTTTCGACGATGGCTTCAAGTTGGTTGAGAGAGCTTTCAAATGACTGTTCCATATTTATTCACTTTATCAACTTTTCGGCTTCACGCAGAATGTCGGCAAGCCCGCCTATGTTGACCGAGCCATTTGATACGCCCGCTCCGTTCTTCGCGATCGCGATCAGCTCCTGACCGACCGTTCTGGCAATGTCTGTCGCAAGTTTATCATCGCGTATGCTGACGATACGCCACTTGTCGCCGAGCCGCCGCATTTTGAATGTCGGTGCTTGGTCATCGCGTCGGGTTTTAACGACCGCCGTATCGCCGTCGGTCTTTATATCAAGATATCGGCCCGCACCAATGACAAGTGCAGGGAACGGAACGTCGGCAAATCGCACCGTGCGTTCACGGATCACGCGAGGAAGTTCCGATCTTGCCCGCTCCTTTACAGAAGGAACCAACGGAGCTGCGACCACAGCCAGCTTTTCGATAATGCTCGGTGGAATGCCGCGTCCGTAAAGCTCAGCAGCCTTGGCGGCGATCTGCGGTACAAAGTCATCTACGACAGAATCAACATCGACAATATCGTCAACGCCCTGTTTGTCATCCCGCTGAGCAGCCTCGATCAGCAATGCGAGCGAATATTCGGGCGTGTTGTAAAAACTTCGCCAATATATGTATCCGCCGGCGGCAGCGATCACCAAGATGAAGGCCGCAAACCCTGCGACGGTGGCAGCAATGATCTTTAACCGACGCGAACCTCGCGGGTCGTGCGAGACGGCGGAGAACATCGGCCGCTCGCTCGGAGCGCTCGATGCAGTCGTGTTTGTGTCGCCGGCAAATATAGACATCTGCTTACTCAACGGATGAAACCTCCGCAGCGATCCGTCCTTCACCGAGACGGATGTTGATCCGCTCGCCTTTGCCGACATCAGCGGAACTTCGGACAACGCGGCCATTCTCCTTTTGTGTGATCGAGTAGCCGCGGCCGAGGACGTTAAGCGGCGAAAGTGCGTCGAGCGTCGCGGCACGCCGTCCGAGCGTATCTGACAGTTTTGTAAGATATCGTGTCTGTGCCGCAGTATGACGCTGCGAGAGCAGTCGAATCCGCGACGAAAGCTCGGCAGCACGGCGTGAAAGAAGCTCAGGCGAAATACGGCTTGCCGCATTGCTGAACCTTTCTGTGTACTCTCCGGCTCTCTCATCGATCGCCGCATCCAATCGGTCCGCCACACCCTGAAGCTCGGCGGCCGCACTTGCAACGATGATCGCGGTCCGGTGCCGAAGCAGGTCTTCGCTCGCCTTGATCCGCGTAAGGATATCATCCTCTTTGCCTGCGACGATCTCGGCTGCTGCCGAAGGCGTAGCCGCACGCGCATCGGCAACAAGATCGCTTATCGTCCAATCAACCTCGTGCCCGACGGCCGAGATCACAGGAATTTTGCTTGCCCGTATCGCTCTTGCGAGGGCCTCGTCGTTAAATGCCCAAAGGTCTTCGGCGCTGCCGCCGCCTCGGCCGACGATCATGACGTCGATGCGCTCGGCCGCGTCAAGCGTTTCGTTGTAAGCATTTATGTTCTCGATCGCCGTACGGATGCTGTCTGCCGCACCTTCGCCCTGAACTGCCGACGGTGCGAGTAAGATCGAAACGGTGCGTGTCCGTCGCGTCAGCACCGAGCGTATATCATAATATGCGGCACCTTTTCGGGACGTTACGACCGCGACACGCCTCGGCAGGAAGGGAAGCGGCCGCTTGATCTCGGGTGCGAAAAGCCCTTCGGACTCAAGCCGCTTGCGGATCTGCTCGAAAGCCGCGCGCAGGGCGCCTTCGCCTTCAGGTTCGAGTGATTCGACGACAAGCTGAAATTCGCCGCGTGCAGGATATATCGTCAACTTTCCGCGAATTCGAACGGTTATCCCGTTCTCAGGGCGAAATCGTATGCGAAAATTCGTGCCCTTCCAACATACGCAGCGAAGCTGTGAAGTGCCGTCATTTATGTTGAAGTACCAATGGCCCGAAGCCGCTCTTGTGAAATTTACGACCTCGCCCGCAACCCAAACGCTTGAGAACGCTCGTTCGATGACGGCCTTCGCCTGAGCCGTCAGCTCGGTAACGGTCAGCGGCTGAGGCTCGTCCGTCTGTTTTGCAAAAAGTAGGTCTTCCACTGTGTTATTTCAACATAGATCGGCAGTGTTGCATAGTCATTGCGGCCGTTCAGTGTGTTCGATCATCACTGCCTACTTGCTTTCCGCAACAGATGTTATCGTTGCAAAGATGTTCTCGCGTTTTACCTTGGCCTTTAGCCGCGGCGAAGCCTTGCTGCCGCTATTAGCCGACGGACAGCGGAACATGACGTTATATGCTGTCCTCAGTTGGGAAACAATGTCCTCGTATGCGGCTTGGATCTCGCTGAGGCGTGAGATCGAATAATAAACACCGCCCGATATCTGAGCAAGCTGCCGGCCTTCACCGTCGCTCTTTGCGGAAAGTCCCAAATACCGTGCGCGCAGCGGATCGATCGTCGCTCCGGCCTGCGACGCAGCGATCAATCCGGAAGGTACGTATAGCGGATATATGAGCGACCCGCTTTCTTGTATCGAACCCAGCAGCGACCGGAATGACAGGAACGAGCGGTTATCGTCGCCGTCAGAAAGTATGACGATCGCACTACGCCCGCCTTTTAATGACCGCAGCGTATCGGCGATCACATAAGCGAGAGCATCATAGTATGCGGTGCCGCCGCCCGCATCGAATGAATCCAAGCTTTCCGAAAGCCGCCCTTTGTCGGTCGTGAAAGCCGCGAGCACCTTTACATCATCGTTAAAGATAACGATGGCAATACGGTCTCGGTTATCCATCGTGCTGATAAATTCGCGTGCGGCCTTGCGGATAAACGTTGTATAATTCTCGACACTTCCCGAGACATCAAGCAGCAGAACAAGGTTGACCGGAGCTTCGGAAGGCTCAACAGCGAGTACCTCGCAAAGAGTTCCGCTCTCAGTTACTTCAAAGTCGGCTTTGCTCAGCCCGGCGACGGCTCGATTCTTAAGATCGGTCGCCCGCACAAGTGCCGTCAGTTCTGCCGCCGCCGGCACATTAATGCTTCTGCCGCTCGAGCTGAATCGCGGCTCCATCTTTATCGGCGGAAGAGAGCGGGCATAGTCGCCGTAGTATTTCGGAGCTGCCTTGCGAATGGCATCCATCAGAAGCGAGTCGCCGCTCCGAACGATCGCTTTCGCAGCATTAGTGAGCGGGCGGTCGCGAAGGTCGCTTGCAACCTGATCCGGCGGGACGTTCAGCAGAATGATGCCGCGCTCGGTCGTGGCGTTGAGGGTTACACCGGCGTCGGCTTTATCCGTTGGCGCGCCTCCGGAGCTGTCCTTTTTCTTCTTTTTGCCGGAAGCCTCTGAAGTTTGTCCTTTTATCTCGAAACGCCCGGCACTCCTTTCCTTAACGTCATTCAAAGCGAGATCGGACATATATCGCGGCCTCGATCGTGTCCATTGAAGGTTATAGGTGATATTGTCCGTCGCAAGGTCGGCGGCGATGGTTCCCGTGTCAGTGCTGACATCAAGTCGAGAGAAACTCCCGAGCAGATCGACCGCGCCGTCAATGGTCGCAACCCTTACGGCAAGACCTTCGGGAATTGTAACGCGAATATCGATCCGCTTCTTCGCGTCGGCCGGCGCAACCGCAACGGCCACTGCGTTGCGTGAGGTCGTGATCGACAATTCGCTCTCGGCAACGGATATGGATGAACTCGCGTTTACTTGAATGACGGCGGTCAGCGATACGTCCGTTACGACGGCCACGCGCCCGTAGCGATTAACAACATCGAGCGGCATTCCGGTGCTGATCGGTGCTCTGCGAGTGAGTTCCTGAGCTGCTGCCACAGCCGAAAAGCCGAGCAGGAACCCAAGTATCACGATCACCTTTCCTGCAGAAACTGTCATCGGCCTACGGCTTGCTTGAAATTGTTCCGGAATGGATGAGGCGCCGTCTGACACGCTCTTGCCACTTTTTCACCGGCCGCTCATCATCCTCAAATTGTGCAATGAGGTCTGTCCATGATTCACCGCCCGCCAGCCGCGTCTTTATGTATAAAAGAGCGACGATGATCGACGAAAATGACAGTATAACTATCTGCATCGGGAGCCATATCAATTGTACCAATGACTGCAGCACCGCGCGCTCGACCTTTGTCCGGGTCGCAGAGTCATCGGTGGTGAACCGTATCCCACTGCCGCTTTTCGATGTGATGCGGATGCCTTTGGCGCCGCTTTCGTCCTGCGCGGGCGGCTGTTCCGGCTTATCGTCGGCAGGAGCTGCCGCTTTAGGAGCGTTGCCCGTGTCGTCGGGGCTTGTGTCGATCCGCTCGATCTTCTGCTCGATGCCCGTGGCCGCAAGGTCAACGATCGCCGAAAGCGTCCCGCCGGCGATCGCGGGTATCAGGAACATCACGAACGCGGCGGCCGCAGTGGTCATCAGTGATCGTTTTACGAGATCCTTCGACCGCTTCAGAGCGGCTTTGCCCTTAATGTGTTCCAATATCACGACCGGCGTGACCAATGTCCAGATCACACTGGTAACAAAGAAGCCGATGCCGCAGGTGATCACTCCGATCAGCAGCGACCAAACGGTGCTCAACAGGCCCGTAATGGCAAGTGCCTTCCATCTTTTACGGACCTCAGTTAGGGCAGACCGAAGCCGGACGGGCCGAAGCGGCATTGCTATCGACTGCACAACCATCCACGCGATAGCCCCCGTCAACAAGTAGGTGCAGAACAGATTGATGACCTGAAGCAAACCTGCAAGCGTGCCGATCGCTATGTTTGAGGTCGCCTCTAAGATCATCCCGCTGACATTGAGAAAAGCAAGCACGATCGTCGCGATCGTCAAAATGATCGTCGGCAGCGAAAAAAGGGTCGCGGCAAGCAGAAATTTCGGCAGATATTCGCTGTAAATGACCAAAGAACGGCGAAGCAGGCCAAAGATCCCTTCGCTGTGTGAGCGTAGAATGCTTGCAAATGCTTCGGCCGTCGGCGGCCGCATATTCGGATCCTTTTCGAGTGCAGAAAGGATCGCATTTTTGAGTTTACGCGGGACGCCTTTGGCAGAAAATCGGGGCGGCGGAAGTACCTTATGCGCTTCCATTACATCGTCGAACTTGCCTTCGAACGGAGTTTTTCCGGACAGCATCTGATAGGCGATGACACCGAGGCTGTAAACGTCCGAACGCGTATCGAGAGACTCGCCTCTGCACTGCTCGGGCGACATATAAAGCGGGGTGCCGAGCACCGACCCGACACGCGTCAGGCTTGCTGTTGTCGGCGAATCCTTTAACGAATGAGCGGTCAGCGGGCGGCTCGCGTCCTCGCTTGCATCGCCCTCGGCAGAATCGAGCACTATCGTTCCGATCGTATCCTCATTTTCTGCCGCATTCTCAAATATTGCGGTTTTGCCCTCATCGGCCAACGGAGCTAGCTGTATGGTCGCGTTTTGGCCCTTTCGAGTGTCATTTCCCGTTTCACCGTGGACCGTCGCCGCGTCGTTATGTATCGGTTGCGTGGGCCGCGATACAGCAGGCTCAGCGCCCGGCAGCGAGGTGTCCGCAGTACCGCTATTGTGTTCTTCCAGCTTTGCAATACCGAAATCGAGAACCTTTACCGTGTAGCCGCCGCGCTGATTCGGTTCGAGCCAGATGTTGTCGGGCTTCAGATCGCGGTGAATGATACCCTGTTCGTGAGCCGCATTCACTGCACTGCTGATCTGTTCGAGAATGTCGAGCGTCCAAGATACCGGCAGATTCCTTTCTTCTTCGAGTATCTCGCCGAGGGTGCAGCCATCCAGATACTCCATTACGAGATAAGCGACCTCGCCGCCGCTCATCATCGCAAATCCGAAATCCGTTACATCGACAACATTCGGGTGCCGGAGACGGCCGGCAGCACGGGCTTCACGGCGAAAGCGCTCGATGAACTCCGCGCGTTTCATAAATTGCGGGGCAATGATCTTTACGGCAACGGGCCTTTCGGTGCCGAGATGGGTCGCAAGATAAACAGAACCCATGCCGCCGCTGCCCAGCTCGCGGATCATCTGGTATTTTCCGTCCAGTACTTGTCCTGTTAGATCCGAATGGCCCATCAAAAAGTATTTCCAAACTCCGGCGGCAATTGCAGATAATGTACGTCCGAAACGTATCAGAGGTTTAGTATAACTCGACAGCAGGTTTTGGAATACTCAAAGGCGGAATGAGGCGATATGCCGCATCAAATAGCGTAAAAGGCCGATGAATGCCAACGTCCACGCTATCAGCGCGACATAGAAAAAGATTTCCGGCAGAAAAAGGAGAAAGTCGAAGCCCAATGCCTCGATCATCCGATGTGTGCATGCGGCATACATACCCAGCGGAAATACGGCACCCCAATAAAGAGGATCGTAATGAAGAGGGAAGCCCTGATGGCCGTGACGCCAGATACTCAAAATTAGCAGCATCGGTATCCACCACGTTCCCGTTGCCCAATAGAATACGGTAAACCCTTTGATAAATGGCAAGAGTGACGCCAGGAAAGGGGCATCACCGGAGTTGAGTATCAATAGCGAGCCTGCCAAGGTCGATATCGCCATTGCGCCCATATTTATCCAGTAAGGCGGCGAAAGGTCGCTCGGCAAGAACGGGAAGAACGTGTATCTATAGAAAATGAGCGACATCATCCAGATATAGAGCATTCCGCCCCATAGCCACATCGACAAAGCGAGGAAGTTCATTTCGAGCTTGCCGGGCTGGTCCACATGTGCGGCAAGCAGCGCAGCGAGCACCGAGATCGACTGCGTCGCGACGACCGCCAAAAGCCAGCCTCCGCTGATGCCTTTATCGAGCGACGGCTTTTTCTCTTTTACCGTGAAGCCGGCGAAGACGGTGTAAGTGAGTGTGATCCAAAGTACGGCAGCGATAGCCCAAAGGATCGTGGCGATGTAGTAATCGGCCCGAAGAACAACGAATTGACTGCCGAGGACGCCCGTTCCCGCGACCGTGGTAAAGAAGCCGGGGCCCGACAAATGATCCTTGAGGTCATTAAGAAACGGGCGGGGATACCGTATAACTCTTAGGATCGTCAGTATCCAGAGGGTTATATAGAAGACACAGTTGAGATAGAACAGTATATGCGCAATGAGCCGCAGGTCGATGAGCTGCGCGGCGATGGATATGATGCCCGTAGCCATCACCATCCCGAAGTATGCAGGCGAGAGGCCCTCAAGATGTGCAGGGGCAACCTCGGTCACTTCTCCGACAGCAGCACTCATTGCGTTTCGATCCTTGTATTTCGCCGCCATCCGAAAGCATTCTGCTTCGTATGATACGGCACGAGTCGCTCGTTTTCTTGGTCAAGGAATAATACTACGCAATGCCGAAAGCAACAACCGTAGGGTTTGGATAACGCTTATGCGGTGTGCTCACACGCGGAGTGCCGGCTGGCCGATCTCAGGATCATTTACGCGGTTTTCGGTCCGTCGGCCCGAATTATCAGTCGGGATCCAGTTCTTTGATCCGTAAAGGGCTTTCTCGGCAGCTTCCAGGTTGAGCGGACGGGCGAAGAGATAGCCTTGGCCGTAGTTGCAGCCGAGTGAGCGGAGCAGAGTTAGCTGCTCAACCGTTTCGATGCCCTCGGCAATGACACCCATCTTTAATGTGCGGGCGAGGGAAATGATGATCGGCAGAATTCCGGGATCGCCATGGTTCTGCGCCGCGGCCGTTACGAACGATCGGTCGATCTTGAGCGTGTCGAACGGCAGCTCATGGAGAACGCTGAGGCTCGAATAACCTGTTCCGAAATCATCCAAACTGAGCTTGACCCCAAGGCGCTTTAATCGATTCAAAACCTTTGCCGTGTGTTTGGCATCCTTCATTGCTACGCTTTCGGTTATCTCAATTTTGAGTGACGTCGGATCGAGTTTTGCGACGGTCAGAGCGTGCTCGACATCCGCGACCAATGAACCGCGAAGAAGGTGCCTGGCGGAAATGTTAACGCTTACAAAAAGGTCGGCATAGTTCGGGCTTATCCTCTGCCATTGAGCCAGCCTCAAGCATGTCTCCTGCAGTATCCAGGTCGTGATCGGTATGATCAGCCCCGCATCTTCGGCGATCGGTATGAATTTTGCCGGCGAGACACTGCCGAAAACGGGGCTGTTCCACCGTAACAGGGCTTCGAAGCCCAAAAGCGTGCCGTCCATCAGGTTGACGATCGGCTGATAACTCATTGACAGCTCATTGTTGTCCAAAGCTGTCCTAAGGGCATTCTCGGTGCGGACACGTTCAAGGAACCTTTCACGCAGATCCTTTGTAAATAGAGCGACGCCGAGATCGTGCTCTTTGGCGAAGTGCATTGCGATGTCGGCGTCGCGCAAAAGGTCTTCCGCCGTCTGATGATCTGCGTCACAAGCGGCGATGCCGATGTTGACCGCCAGCGAGACGCTGTTTCCGCTTAACGAGAATGGCTGACCGATGCCGTCGTGAATGCGCTGTGCGATCTTATGAGCCTTGTCGGGCGAGCGTAGGCCTTGCAGGATGACGACGAACTCATCACCGCCCACTCTGGCTACCATATCGCCGGATGACACCATTCGTTTGAGGCGCCTTGCTGCGATCATGAGTACCTTGTCGCCTACCGTGTGTCCGAGGCTGTCGTTTATATTCTTGAATCCGCAAATGTCCACGAAAAGAACATGGAATGCCTTGCTCGGGTCCGTATGATGGTCTTGAATAAGACCGTAAAGCTTCTCGCCTAACTGTTTCCGATTGGGGAGCCGCGTCAGATGATCGTGAAGTGCCGCATGCTGGAAGTTACGTTCACTCTTTCTTAGCGCTACGTTGACCGCTTCCTGGCGGGCGAGCATGATCTCAAGCTCATGCGAATGCAACTCTGCATCTTCACGACGTTTTTGTTCTATGGCGGCTCGCTGAAGGTGAGCTTGCTCCTCGCTCTCGATCGCAGTATTGATCTCGTGAATGGACTCTTTATAGCTGACATAGAAGATCGCTATCGCCCCAATAGCGATCACGCCCGTGAGTATGTCGCCATACATCAGGAGCTTGTAGATCAGCCCCGCTACTCCCGCTCCGACGACCTGTGTCATCGAGCTGGCGAAGCAGTCCCTTTTTAAGGTGGTGAAAATACTTGTGCCGTCTTTCAATTTTGCAAAGAAAGCTGCATACGCAGAAGGAACAGCAAATTGAATGGCGGCTAATATGCCAAGGGTTGATGCGACGTACGGCGTTGAAGACTGTCCGGGTAGCTGCGAGGCCGGAACCACCCAGAGAGAAGTGAGGTAGCCGAGAGACATTGTGATGGCGTTTATCGCAACGTTTGTTGGAATCATGAGCGGACCGAAAGGAAAGCGGTTTCGCTTGAGATAAAGACACGTTGCCAGTGATTCTATCGCCGCCATGATGACAGCGGCGGTCCCGCCAAACAGGAGGAATGTCAAGAATACAGATGCGTCAGAAAAGCTAACGGCAAAACGCGATCGGGGCAGGGCAAGTGACATCCGCGGCGCGGCAAATGCCGTAAAAGCCAATAGAGAAAGGAAGCCCCAACCGAACATATTATTTCCCAGGTGCCATCCCGCAAGCACACAAACCCACACGCCCACCGCGATCGTGGCGATCTTTGCTATTTTGGTTGCTCGGGCTCGATCCATAGTGCGAGGTGCAGACGTGTTGCGAAAGGTGGGGGCCTGATGAATACAGGCTCCGAGAGCCTGATCCAACATAAGAGTTTAACATGTTTGTGCAGTATTTTCCACAAATATATTTGGCTTGTTATTACATTGAATATGAGGTATACAGCACTCGACTGTATACCAATTATCCGATTATTTAACTACTTTAACCGCAATACTTACGTGTACGAAATGTTAAAGATGTTACATAAGTATTCACTCCGAATGAAAAATGAGCGACTCGAACTATTAGCTGATCTATAAACTGTAAATAACTATGTAATAAGGGCTTAGCGGCCCATTCGTTGAATGGTCCAATTGTGGCACGGCGATTGTAATAGAGTAAGGCAGAACAGAACCTCAACGGAACTGAAATCTGAAAACTTAAACTTTTAGGAGAAGAAAAATGAAAAAGACACTCGCATCACTCGTACTCGCAATGGTTCTTATGGTTGGCACAAGCTTCGCAGGCGACGGCATAATCATAGCGGGATTTAATGACTCGACACCGAATGCTCCGGCACCGTGTACGAGTTCTACTTCAAAAGACCTCACCGGCATTATCATTGCAGGCTTTGGAGACGGCATCATCATCGCGGGCTTCAACGATGGCATTATCATTGCCGGTATTGCCGAGATGATAGAGAAGGCCACCACGCCCGTAGTCAACTGCGGATTTTCGATCGACTAGGCAACGATCAGTTCACTGACAGTCCGGGGTGGACGAATGGCCCGTCGAGCGATCGGCGGGTCATTTTTGTATTGAGAGGTTACTTGGGCGGAGCTAAGCGGCGAAGATTCTCGACAGCCTGCGGAAGGATCTCAAGCAGTCGGTCGATATCATCGTCCGAATTGTACCGGCCGAGGCTGAATCGAATGGCACTTCTGGCGGTCTCATCATCTGCGTCGAGAGCGCGTATCACCGGCGACGGTTCAAGCGAGCCGGATGAGCAAGCCGAACCCGTCGAAACTGCAACGCCCGCCATGTCGAGATTTATCAGAAGCCCTTCGCCCTCGACACCGCGGAACGAGATGTTTGCGATATTGGGCAATCGATCGATGCGGTCGCCGTTAAAGGTTATGTCGCTGACCTGTTCCGCGATGCTTTGCTCGATGCGGTCGCGCAGCCGGCGTGTTCTTTCGGCAACCTGCGGCATTTCTCTTGCGGCAATATCAGCGGCTGTTCCGAGGCCGACAATGCCGGGCACCGCTTCTGTTCCGCCTCGAAGGCCGCGTTCCTGCCTTCCGCCGACATTCTGTGCGTGCAGCCTCGTGCCGCGCCTCACATAAAGTGCGCCGATGCCTTTCGGGGCATTGATCTTATGGCCTGAGAGCGAGAGCATATCGCAGCCTATCGCCTCGACATCGGTTGTTATCTTGCCGACGGCCTGTACGGCGTCTGTGTGAAAGCGGACCCTGCTGCCGCTTTTTCGGAGCTCGCGAACAAGACGACCAATAGCCTCAACAGGCTGCAGCGTGCCGATCTCATTGTTCGCTGCCATTATTGTGATCAGTATCGTGTCATCACGGATCGCTGCGTTGAGATCATCCATTCGGACGATACCGTTCGCATATACCGGAAGGTGTGTTATTTCAAATCCTTGCTCTGCAAGGTCTTCGCAGACATTCAGAACTGCAGGATGTTCAATGGCCGACGTGATGATGTGATTGCCGTATTTTGCATTCGTCTGCGCAAAGCCGCGAATGGCCAGGTTGTTCGATTCCGTTCCGCCCGAAGTAAAGAGGACATCGTTCGGACGCGCGTTGAGCATTGCGGCAACCTGATGTCGTGCTTTATCAACAGCCGTACGTGCCTCTTGGCCGAAGTGATGGATGCTTGACGGATTTCCGTAAAAATCGCGCAGGAAAGGCAGCATCGCCTCAAAGACCTCGTCGGCGACGCGCGTAGTTGCGCTGTTATCTAGATAGACGCGTCGGAACATTTTCCAATTATACAATTCGGCGGTTTTTACGCTAAACGATCAGGAAGTTGCGGTCGAATCGGTGTATATTTGGAAATAAGATACAGCCAGGCCTTTTTCAATTCGGCTCCCGGAGGCAGTGTTTATGAAACACATCGCGCTTAACTTATTGATTCTTTTCGTTTTCGCAGTATTTGCTTTTGATGTCCAAGCGGCGGTTTTCAACGTGAATGTGACGTCCGATACCGATGACGGCTCGTGTGACGCAAATTGCAGCCTGCGTGAAGCCGTTTCCGCCGCGAACGCCGCGGCGGGCGATGATTCTATTGAGTTCGACGCTGCGATCTTCGGTTCGCCGCAGATGATCACGCTAACGCAAGGTGAACTCTTTGTTGCTAATAGCGGAAAATTGACCGTCAACGGCCCCGGCAGCGGCCTTTTGAAGATAAGCGGCAACAATGTGAGCAGGATCATTTATGTCACGTCCGATGCGGATCTTACCGTATCCGGAATTACATTTACGAACGGCAACGGAGTTGGCCGCGAGCCGGTTGGCGGCGGTGCCATCGTAGCTTTCGGCTCGTCCGTGCGGGCTGACAACTGTTCGTTCGGCGGCAATGAAGGCGGACAATTCGGCGGTGCGATCAGGGGTTTTTATAACGCAACGGTCGATATAAGGAACTCAACCTTCTACCTGAATCACTCGAACAGCGGCGGGGCTTTGTTACTCACAGGCTCAGCGTCCACTCTAAATATTGACCGAAGTATATTCTATTTGAACACAAGCGGTTGGGGCGGAGCGGTTACGGGAGAAGGCGGCAACGTGACCATTGATAACTCATCGTTCTTCCATAATTCGGCGGTCAACAACGGCGGCGGTTATCTTTCCGGCTCGGCGCGGACAACGATCGCTAATTCGACATTCCTCGGCAATTCCGCGCAGAGCGGCGGCGGCATTTTTTCAGGCGGTACATTAACGATCACAGATACGACCGTGAGCGGAAATACGGCTTCATACGAGGGCGGCGGTATCGCAGCTCAATCCGGTTCGACACTGACCCGCGCTCGAATACTAAGTAATCAAGCAGGAGCGAGCGGCGGCGGCATACTTTCTCGGGGAAACCTGGTGATAACGGATTCGGCTGTCTCGCACAATACGGCAGATTCGGCCGGCGGTATATATGCCGAAGGCCTTACGGCATCAGGTTTGACCGTAAGCTTTAATCACGCGAGCGATATAGCCGGCGGCATATTTATCTCCGCAGGCGGCTTGGCTCCCAGGACAATAGAGAACAGCACGGTCTCGGGAAATCGCTCAGGAAGTGACGGCGGCGGGATCAATTCCTTGGTCAGCCTGACGCTTAGGAACGTTACTGTCGCAAAAAACACCGGTGCCGCGGGCGGTGTGATCTCTGTTGCCGCTTCGATAACGGCCAAGAGTTCTGTATTTGCGAACAATTTCGACAATAACGGTAAGGCCACAGACGTGTTCGGTAACTTTGTTTCGAACGGCTTCAATCTTATACAGGCACCGCAAAATGCCGTCATCACGGGCGATGTTTCGACAAACATCTACGGTGCCGATCCTTTGCTCGCTCCGCTCAAGAACTACGGCGGTATTACTCAAACACATCTGCTGCTCCCCAGAAGCCCGGCTATCGATACCGGCAATGCAGGCTCATTGACAGCAGATCAGCGGGGCAGCGTGCGGCCGTACGATGACCCGTCAGCTCCGAATGCGGCGGGCGGCGACGGCTCGGATATAGGGGCATTTGAACGGCAGGCAAGCGAAACGGCAGGTTCCGCGGCGTTCGATCTTGACGGCGACGGCAAGGCGGACGTGTCCGTTTTCCGTCCGTCGAGCTCGGATTGGTATGTCCTGAACAGCACGGGCGGCTATTCGGTACAGCATTGGGGTAAAGAGGGCGATACGATCGTCCCTGCCGACTACGACGGCGACGGAAAGACCGACATTGCCGTTTTCCGTAAGAACGAGAATAGCAAGTGGTACATCCTCAACAGCTCGAACAATACGGTGCGGGTGCAAGAATGGGGTGCGTCCAACATCTTACAGGCGATACTGTTCGACCGTCCTTCTCCGGCCGACTATGACGGCGACGGTAAAGCGGATCTGGCTGTTTGGAGAACCACCGACAATTTAGGCGAGGCTGCCCGCTTTGTGATCCTGCAAAGTTCGTCCGAAACGCCGCGGAGTGTAACTTGGGGCAGTTGGCAGGATGTGCCCGTACCGGCTGATTATGACGGTGACCAAGCGGCAGATCCGGCGATCGTCAGAAGCAACGGATCGGGCGGCAAACAGTGGTGGATCATGAAGAGTACGACAAATTCGCATTCTGTGGCGACATTCGGCCTTGACGGTGACGCTGCCGTGCCTGCGGATTTTACGGGTGACGGAAAGGCCGATGTTGCGGTCTGGCGCAGAAGCGACGGCAGTTGGTACGTACTCAGAAGCGAGGACGGAAGCTATTTCGCCCTGCCGTTCGGCACGAATGGCGACATTCCCGTTCCCGCTGATTACGATGGTGACGGTAAGGCCGATCCTGCGGTGTTTCGGCCGACGATCGGCACTTGGTGGATCAACGGTACATCAGGCAGCCTTCTTATCCGTAACTTCGGGCTCGGCAGCGATCGGCCCGTTCCGGCCGCGTATCTGACATTGCCGTGATCGCCCCGGAACGTAACTTGTGCGTGAGACCGCTGCCTGCTTAAGTGAGTTGCTGATCCGTTCCATTTATTTGAGCGTTACAATAGTTTGCATCGACGACCGGTATCGAACCGCTTTGTTCGACGCCGGTTTTTCGGCAGTTTTTCCGCAGATTCGTTTTTGAATCCGTGCTAGTTGAAACATTTGTTCTTTCGGCGTCGTAATCGCGACATATTGCGAGGCTGATATATTATGAAAACACGCCCATATTTCCTGCTTGTACTGTTTCTGTTCATCACTGCATTCTCATCAACGCCTGCATCGGCCGTGCCGTATAGGCCATACGATCCGTTCGTCCAAAAGGACGGCGAGGTCAAGAAACTGCCGCCGGTAAATTGGATCCGAAGTCGCGAGATCGACGTCAAGCACATTGACATCGATCTTAAATTCGACTGGGACAAGGAGCAGGCGGCCGGTTCGTCAGCTATCACGTTTGTTCCGTTTACAACAACTCGCGTGATAACGCTCGATGCCGCGATGATGAGCATCGAGGGCGTTTCAATGAACGGAGTGCCGCTGAAATTCACATACGACGGCAAGCTGGCGAACGACAATCTTTCGATCGACCTCGGCCGATTCGTGAGCGTCGGCGAGACGGTAAAGGTCAAAGTCGATTACAAGACGAATTACGTGAATATGGCGATGGGCGACACTCCTATCGGCGGGTTCGGCCGTGGCCTGCGGTTTATTAAGCCAACCGAGGATGAGCCGAACAAGCCGCATCAAATATGGTCGCAGGGCGAGACCGAGTTCAACCGCTATTGGTTCCCGTCGTACGATACGCCAAATGATTTCAGGACGACGACGCTGACCGCTACGGCGGCGAAGCCATTCTACGTGGTCTCGAACGGAAAGCTTGAGAGTTTACGCGACAATAAGGATGGCACACGAACGTTCCGCTGGGTCATGGATCAGCCGTATGCAAATTATTTGACATCCATAGTGGTTGCCGAAACTACGCCCGTAACGCAGAACTTTGATGGCATCCCGGTGTATAACTTTGGCTATACCAATGAGACAAAAGAAGTTGCGGCCACAGTTAAGAACCTGCCCGCGACGATGAAATTCTTTTCGGAGGTAACGGGCGTTAAATATCCGTATCCCAAGTATTCACAAGCATTTGTCGAAGATTTTGGCGGCGGGATGGAGAATATTTCGGCTACGACACAGATCGAAGAAATGATCCACGATGAGCGTGAGCTGCTTGATAACGACAGCGAGTCGCTCCAGTCGCACGAACTCGCACATCAATGGTTCGGTGACTATGTTACCTGCCGCGATTGGGGACAGATATGGCTGAATGAGAGCTTTGCCACCTACATGCAGGCGATGTGGACCGAGAAGCTGAAAGGCCATGATGAATTCCTTTACACCGATATCAGCGGTAATCAGGATCAGGTGCTCAGGTCGTGGAATTCGGATGTGCGCAGACCTATCGTTACGAAATACTACGAGAATAAGGATGCGATATTTGATTCTTATGCGTATCCGGGCGGCGGATCCGTTCTGCATATGCTGCGAAAGCACTTGGGCGACGCCGCCTTTTCGGCAGCGTTAAAGCATTATCTTACGGCCAACGCGCATCAGCCGGTTTCGACTGAAGAGTTCCGGATCGCCATTGAAGAGACCACAGGCCAAGCAATGGATTGGTTCTTTGACGAGTGGCTTTACCGAATGGGACATCCGATCTTCGAGATCACGCAGTCGTACGACGAAAATGCGAAGAAGTTGACCTTGACGGCCAAACAGACACAAAAGGTCGATCCCAATAATGAATATCCGCAAACGGCGTATTTTCAATCGTATGTTGATATTGAGATAGACGGTAAGGTTTCACGCGTTTGGATGGAGCCAAAAGAGACGAACGTCTGGACCTTCGATGCCGCGACAAAGCCGAAACTCGTCAATTTCGATTACGAGGGCACTCTGCTGAAAGAGATGACGTTTGAAAAATCTACGGATGACCTTATCTATCAGATGGAGAACGACAAGGATGTTCTCGGTCGCAAATGGGCGCTGGAAGAGCTGGAGAAAAAGCTTTCAGGCCCTGACCGCGGGCGTATCGTTAACGCAATGATCACGACGGCGGAAAAAGATGCGTTCTGGCGCATTCGTGATGACGCTTTCAGAGCGGTCACGAAACCGGCGGGAAGCCGGGACGGCACGGCATCCGGGACAAAACCGAGTGCCGAGATCGAAGCTCTCGCGTTAAAGCTTGTAAAGGATCCTGCTCCGGCGATCAGAGCCGATGCGATCGGAACTCTGGGACGAGATGCAAGTAAACAAACGGCAGATATCGCTGTTTCGATGATCGCCGATCCCAGTTATCAAGTGGTCAACCGAGCGGCTTGGGCCCTCGGCAAGAGTAAGGATCCGCGTGCTTTCGACCTGCTGACAAAGCTTTCGAATACACCGTCTTGGCACGGGCGGCTTGCAAGTGCGGGTTATACGGGGCTTGCTCAGCTTGCCGACAAACGCTCGTTCGGCCCGGCGCTTGCCGCTGTCAGCAACGGGTCGTTGTCGAAAAATGTCCGCAATACCGCCGTGATGGTCGTCGCGGCAACAGGAAAAGGCGATCAGCGAGCATATCCATTGATCGCCCAAAGGACCAAGCAGGCTCTCGAGCGGAACGACATTCAAGGCGCTGTTGACGGTTTGGTAGCGGCAACCGAACTTGCTGACCCGCGCGGCCAGGAACTTTTTGACCTTGCTAAGGAAAAGTTCAAGAATATTCCGGGGCTGCTGCCGTTCGTCGCGGCGCAGGAAGCACGGTTCAAAGCGGCGCTAAAGCAGTAGGGCATTTTGCTCTACACCGGGAGATATGTTGACGAAGGCAAAGATGATCATAAAGAGTTTCAGCGTGCGTGACATTCGTTTATCGACCGCGGCGGCATTTATCGTTCTTGCGGCGTTTGTCGGAGCGTTCGCTCAGAACGGCCCGATCAGCAGGGCAGAGATGCTTCGCGGCTCGATAACGCCTGAACGAGCGTGGTGGGATGTGCAGCATTATGACCTTTCAGTACGCTTTATGCCCGAGACGCGATCGATAAAAGGCTCAAATACGATCACTTTCAAGACCTTGAAGGCCGGCCGCCGGATGCAGATCGATCTGCAGATGCCGCTTGTGATCACAAAGGCTGTAAGCGGAGGCAAGGAACTCAAATTCCAACGCGAGGGCAATGTGTTCTGGATCGACTTTGCGTCCGAACTTTCGCAGGGCATTGAGGACAGCGTAACGATCTTTTACGAGGGCCGACCGACCGTGGCGACAAATCCGCCGTGGACGGGCGGCGTACAATGGGGACACGATGATCTTGGCAATTGGTTCATCAACACGACGTGCCAAGGCATCGGTGCGAGTGTTTGGTGGCCCAACAAGGATATCGGCTACGACGAACCCGACCGCGGCATGAAGATAAACCTGACGGTTCCCGAGGACCTTGTCGGTGTTTCGAACGGCAGGCTGAAGGGTGTCGATCACGATGAAAAGGAAAAAACGCGAACATACCATTGGGAGGTTGTTAACCCGATAAACAACTACGGCGTCAATGCGAATATCGGAAAATACGTTACCTGGTCTGAAGTGTACAGAGGCGAGGGCGGCGACCTGGATATAAGCTACTGGGTTCTTGCTCATCAGAAAGAGGCCGCGATGCGGCAGTTCAATGAAGTGCCGCGTATGCTGAAGGCATTCGAGTATTGGTTCGGCAAATATCCTTGGTATGAGGACGGCTATAAGCTGGTTACGGTATCTTATGCCGGAATGGAGCACCAAAGTTCGGTTACGTACGGCAATTGGTTCCGCAACGGTTACCGCGGACGCGACACGAGCTACACCGGTATCGGCTTCAAGTTCGACTTCATCATTGTGCACGAATCGGGGCACGAGTGGTTCGGCAACAATATCTCGATGCGCGACGCTGCCGATATGTGGATCCATGAAGGCTTTACCAATTATTCTGAGAATCTTTTTGTCGAATATTATTGGGGCAAAAAGGAAGGCTCGGAGTATGTCATCGGCGAGCGGCGCGATATTTTGAACGATCAGCCGATCATAGGTACTTACGGCTCGAACCGTGAAGGCTCGGGCGATATGTATAACAAGGGCGGCAATATGCTGCACACGATCCGCCAGGTGGTGAATGATGACAGCAAATGGCGTTCGATACTACGCGGGTTGAATAAGGACTTTTGGCATCAGACCGTGACGACGCAGCAGATCGAATCGTACATTTCGCAGCACGCTGGCGTTGATCTTGGCAAGGTCTTCGACCAGTATTTGCGAACGACGAAGATACCGCAGCTTCGGTATAAGATCGACGGAACGCGACTGACCTACCAATGGGCGAACGTCGTTGCAGGGTTTAATATGCCGCTGAGAACAACGATCAACGGGAAGGAGGTTTGGCTCAAGCCGACCGAGACGGAGCAGGTCCTTGATCTCGGCTCGCCGATCGCGTCTTTCGCAGCCGATGCGAACTTCTATATCGGGACGCAGCAAGTAAAATAACGGCAAATTCTGCCGCCGCTGCTATGGTTTGCGGACTCGAACCGAATTGACTTGTGCCCGATGCGGTGTTTAGACTTGAGGTTGTGGTGAGTTATTGCAACTTGCGGCCACGTAAAAAAATCGGCTAAACAGCAGGAGTTAACTTGGCATTTCACGAAGACTCTGTGCTTGTTGCGGCATAGGGTTTTTGTTTTACAGGCCGTAGCGCGAAACGAGCTTTTGCGGTGCGGCCGCTGATCAAGGGGAAAGAGGCAAAATGGATCTTCAGGCGTTGTTAAAAGAAAAGATCGTCATTTTTGACGGTGCGATGGGCGTGTCGCTGCAGTCCGCTGATCTGTCGATAGACGATTGGGGCGGGCCGTCATTTGAGAATTGTTCTGAGAATTTGCTTTATACGCGGCCTGATGTTGTCGAGAATGTACACGCTAGTTTTCTCGACGTCGGCTGCGATGTGATCGAAACCAACTCTTTCGGCGGCAGCGAGGTCGTTCTCGCCGAATTCGGTGTCGCGGCAAAGTGCTACGAGATCAACAAAAAGGCCGCCGAGATCGCGAAACGCCTTGCGGGCGATTATTCGACAAAGGAGCATCCGCGCTTTGTTGCAGGCTCGATCGGCCCCGGCACAAAGCTTCCGACACTCGGCCACATCACCTATCGCGACCTGAAGAATGCGTATGTCGAACAGGTTCGCGGCCTCATGGACGGCGGCTCTGATATGCTGATCGTCGAGACGTGTCAAGACATACTCCAAACAAAGGCGGCACTCGCCGCGATCTTCGATCATTTCAAGAAACACAAGATGCGCGTTCCGGTCATAGCTCAGGTTACGATCGAGGTTTTCGGCACTATGCTCAACGGCACCGAGATAGGTGCGGCCCTCACAGCGCTTGAGCCGTATCCGATCGATGTTATCGGAATGAACTGCGGTACAGGGCCTCGCCACATGACGGACAGCTTCCGCTGGCTTTGCGATAACTCGCCGCTGCCGGTATCGATCCTTCCGAATGCGGGCCTGCCTGAGGTCAAGGACGGCAAGCAGCACTACGACGAAACGCCCGAGAGCTTTGCATCGCAGGTCGAGCATTTTGCGAAAGATTTCGGTGCGAACATCGTCGGCGGCTGCTGCGGCACGACGCCGGAATATATCAAACTGCTTGTTGAGCGTTTGGGCAGTATCTCACCGAAGCAGCGTGACGCGAAGCTGGCGCCCGCGGCATCGTCAATATATTTTCAGCAGCCTTATAGACAGGATGCTTCATTCCTTATCGTCGGTGAGCGTGTCAATGCCTCCGGTTCGAAGAAGATGCGCGACCTGCTCGATGCCGAGGATTGGGACGGCCTTGTATCGCTTGCGAAATCGCAGGAAAAAGAAGGCTCGCACGTGCTTGATGTTAACGTCGATTTTGTCGGGCGCGACGGCGTATCGGATATGCACGAACTTGCATCACGCTTGGTTACGAACGTGAAGATCCCGCTGATGTTCGATTCGACCGAATGGGAGAAGATGGAGGCCGGACTCGAACACGCAGGCGGCAAATCGATCCTGAACTCAACCAACTACGAGGATGGCGAGCCTCGATTCTTAAAGGTTCTCGAGCTTGCCCGTGAGTACGGAGCAGCGGTCGTCATAGGCCTGATCGACGAGGACGGAATGGCCCGCTCGGCAGAGAACAAGCTTGCCATCGCACGGCGTGCCCATAAGCAGGCGACCGAATTCGGAATTCAAGCCCACGATATCTTCTTCGATCCGCTGGCACTGCCTATATCAACGGGAATTGAGGAAGACCGAAAGAACGCGGATGAGACCATTGCGGCCATACGCCGGATCAAAGAAGAAATGCCGGATGCGAACATCATTCTCGGTATCTCTAATATTTCGTTCGGCCTAAGCCCTGCGGCACGCGTGGTGCTGAATTCCGTCTTTCTGCATGATTGCGTTGAGGCGGGAATGAACTCAGCCATCGTTAATGCCTCTAAGATATTGCCGCTTATACGTTTCAACGAGCTGGAGATCGAGACAGCGCGCGACCTCATCTACGACCGCCGTAAATTCGAGCAGGATATATGTGTTTATGATCCGCTTGTCGAATTTACAAAGCTCTTTGAGGGCAAAACTGCACAGTCGATAAAGCCCGATCTTTCGAACTTGCCCATTGACGAGAAACTCAAGCACCACATCATCGACGGCGAGAAGATCGGCCTCGAAGATTCATTGCGATCGGCGCTCAAAACGTATAAGCCGCTTGAGATCATAAATGACATTCTGCTTGACGGTATGAAAACCGTGGGCGATCTGTTCGGTTCGGGGCAGATGCAGCTTCCGTTCGTTTTGCAGTCGGCAGAAGCGATGAAGGCGGCTGTGAAGTTCCTTGAACCATTTATGGACAAGGTCGAAGGCGTTAATAAGGGGACGATGGTGATCGCAACGGTCAAGGGCGACGTACACGACATCGGAAAGAACCTTGTCGATATAATTCTGACGAACAACGGCTACAAGGTCGTAAATCTCGGCATCAAGCAGCCGATCGATGACATCCTTCGTGCCGCCGAGGAGACAAATTGCGACGCCATCGGTATGAGCGGTTTGCTTGTGAAATCGACACTCATAATGCGCGACAATCTCGACCTTATGAACGAGCGTTCGATAAGGACGCCGGTGGTGCTCGGCGGAGCGGCTCTGAACCGGAGGTATGTCGATCAAGACCTTATGCCGCTTTACAACGGCAAACTCTTCTACGCTCGCGACGCCTTTGACGGCCTGCACGCGATGGACGCATTGACCGGCCCCGAAGCAAGAGCATCGGCCGCCGCCGCAAGCTCAGGTACAGCGGCCGCTGAAAGTATTGCCGACGATATGCCGGCATCCGAGGACCTTGTCGGTGACGATGCAAAGCTCGGCACGATCGCGGCACGCGTTTCAGCGTGTTCGAGCGGAGATACCTCGCACACGGTTCGTTCGGATGTTGCCGCCGATGTTGCGATACCGCAGGCGCCCTTTTACGGGACGAAGGTTGTCGAAATAACTGATCTGACAAAGGTCTTCGACTTTGTTAACGAGACCGCCTTATTCAAGGGTCAGTGGCAATACAAGCAGGGAAAGCGTTCGGCGGATGAATATAAGGCGATACTTGAGGGCACCGTCTATCCGCAGTTCGCCGAGGTAAAGGCCAACGCCATTCGACATAAGCTTCTTCAGGCCAAGGTCGTCTACGGATATTTTCCGTGCAATTCGGAAGGAAATGACCTGATAATCTGGGAGGACGATCTCAAAACAGAAAAGATGCGGTTCACCTTTCCGCGTCAGCCCATCGAGCAACGCGGTGGCAAGCGACTCTGCCTTGCGGACTATTTTGCGGCGATAGATTCGGGCAGGACGGATGTTGTGGCATTCGACCTCGTGACGATGGGGCGGCAAGCAAGTGAGTATTCCGCAAAACTCTTCAAGTCTGATAATTACACAGATTATTTACTGTTCCACGGCCTTTCGGTCGAATCGGCGGAGGCACTTGCCGAAATGTGGCACAAGCGTATCCGTGAAGAGCTTGGAATTGCCGGCAATGATGCGCCTGAGCTTGCCAAGCTGTTCCACCAAGGGTATCAAGGCTCGCGTTACAGCTTCGGCTATCCTGCGTGTCCGAACATCTCAGATCAGGGCAAGTTGTTCGAGCTTTTGCAGCCCGAACGGATAGGCGTAAACTTGACCGATGAATTCATGCTCGACCCTGAGCAATCGACCTCGGCGATCGTGCTTCACCATCCTGAGGCAAAGTATTTCAATATTGATTAGACGCTGTGTCCGCTTGCGGCATGCGAGCGATCTCCAACGACAATGCCGATTAGCCAAGCCCTCGGCAACATTGTAAAATGTTGCATAAGTAGGGCTTTCTCTCACATAAACTCTGTTTATGAACAAATCGATATTTATTGCCGGCTCGGGCGGGATCGGCGAGGCAGCGGCGCTTTTGCTCAGGGAATGGAGCGAGACGGATGTTACGATCATCCTCGGCGATATTTCAGAAAGCAATCTGAGCAGGGCAGTCGAGACAATTAAGGCGGGTTCCGCTAAGACGACACCTGTCGAAACGGTAGTGATGCCGCGTGACGGCATCAACGACGCAATGAAAGATGCTTTCGAGCGGGCCGATGTCCTTCTCGATTGTTCGCCGGGCGGGCAGGCTCCGAGAATGGCGAGATTTGCCGTCGATCATAAGTGCCACTACGCGAACCTTACGGAATATGTCGCCGAGACCGATGAGATCATTCGCCTCGGAGAAAATGCCGAGACAGGACTGATCTTGCAGACGGGGCTTGCACCGGGTTTTATCAACGTATTGGCGATGGGCCTTTACGGCGAATTTGTCCGAAAATATGAGAATGAGCAGGTCGAGCGCGTTGCGATGAAGGTCGGCGCTTTGACCGCTCATGCACACGCACCGCATTTTTACGGCTTTACGTGGTCGCCCATCGGTGTGGCGACGGAATATGTCAAGAATTCACGGGTAATACGCGACTTCGAAATTACGGAGTGTCCGGCGTTGTCGGATCGCGAAGTGATCGTTATCGGAGCGCGTACTTATGAGGCCGACCTGACCTCGGGTGGTGCTGCAGACCTGCCTGATCATTTCAAGGGCAAGGCCCGTTCGCTGGATTACAAGACGCTGCGGTATGTCGGTCATTACAGTTGGGTCGAGTCGCTTATAGCAAAGCTTGACGATGGGGAGAATCTGAGCGGCCGTTTGCAGGAAGAGATGTTGGCAGCGGTTCCTTCGGTCGAGGATGATCTTGTGCTTGTACACGCCGCCGTCGACGGTTTTGATGCCGGCGGACGGAGGCGAATGGTCGAGAAAGCGTATTTTGTTGAGCCGCTCGAGGTCAACGGCCATAGCTTGCGGGCGATACAAACTACGACAGCCGCGCCTCTGTGCGAATCGGCAATGATGCTCCTGAGCGGAAATTACAAAGGAGTCCTGCTTCAGAGCAAGATCGACCCGAAGGTCTTTATGGCCGGCAGATTTGTTTCAAAGGTCTATCGCTAAAGATCAATTTTCATAAACAAAAGCGGGAAGCTCGAATAATGAGCTTCCCGCTTTTTGCGTTAGGTCTCGCCGCAATTTACGGCACATAGGCACTTGGTGTCGGGATATCGCCGGTCGAACCGAACGCCTGTATGAGTGTTCCGGCCGTCGATCGCTGGATATACCAAGTGTTGTTTGACGGCCTGAAAACTGCAGTGTCGAAACGGCCGTCCCCGTCATAATCACCCGGAACCGGTACGTCTCCGTTCGCTCCGAACGCGGATGCGTAATACGAGAAGTCCTCGCTCCGAAGAATGAACCACTGGCCTGTCGAAGGCCGCCAGAAGGCAATGTCGGCCTTGTTGTCCGCGGTCCAGTATCCCGGCACCGGCCTGTCGGTCGAGCTGCCGAATGTTGCAGCGAAGACAGCTCCGTTGGAACTCTTTCTCAGCCACCATTCGCCGACCGACGGACGATAGATAGCGATGTCGACCTTGCCGTCGCCATCGTAATCGCCGACTACGGGTTTGTCGCCCGAGGCGCCGAAATTGAAAATGTCGGTGCCGCCGCCTGACTTCTGGATAAACCAAGTATTATTTGACGGGCGGAATACGACCGCATCCGCCTTGCCGTCCCCGTCGAAATCGCCCGTAACCGGTATATCGCCGCTCGTGCCGAACGGGAACGCGTAGTACGTCAGATCGTTACTTCGAAGAACGAACCATTCACCGGTCGAAGGCCTGAACAGAGCCCAATCGGTCTTCTGATCGCCGGTGAAGTCCGCCGGCACGATCTTGTCGCTCGAATTGCCGAATGTAACAGCATAATTGCCGCCGTCGCTCGACCTCTGATGCCACCATTGACCAACTGACGGACGATAGATCGAGAGATCGGTCTTGTTGTCGCCGTCATAGTCGAATGGTGCACGCGGGCCTGCTGACGGAACCGAGTTGATCGTAAAGTTCGCATCGCTGATGTCGAAGAAGATGTTATTCACTGCCTCAACTTTGATACGTGCTTGATTCGTGCCGATATTCGGAAGCGTAACACTCTCAGAACCGTCATTCGGCGTGCTTGCCGAAAGGACCTGCGTGAAGGTGAGGCCGCCATCTGCGGACAGCGATATTTTGACGTTTGCCGCAGAAACCGGAGCTGAGGCAGTGTTAGCCGCATCCCAGGTTACCGCAACCGATGAACCGCCGTTGAACGTGCCCGCTGTATTAGGGGCCGTGATCTTGAACGGGCCGCTGTTGCCGTCAACGTTCACTGTTGCCGTCGCCGTGTTGATGCCGCCGCCATTCAAACGATTGTCGCGTGCCACGACCTGGAACTTCATCGTTCGCGTGATCGCGGGGAGCAGTTCACCCGTCAGGAAACCGAAGTTTGTTGCAGGGGGCACATTGGCATTATATAGAATATATTGCAGCGACGGGAAAAGCCGTGTCGGGCCGGCAGTAGGAGGGTACGGCCGCAGGATCGGACGGGCATTACCGTCGGCATCTGTATTTGGTACTGCGGTCGTCGAACTGCCGAGATCATACTCCTGCCAATCGTAGGTCAGGGAGTCCCCATCCTGGTCTGACCCCGCCGCGGTAAGCGCAAAAGGCGTTCCTTTAGGAATATTGTAGGTGTCGGTTCCCGCAACAGAGACGGTCGGCGGTGTATTATTTGTCGGTGAAGATACGGCGCAAGTATTGCCGTTTCCAACCTGACTGTAATTGACGATCACTTCGAGGCTCTTTACATGGAATGTATCGATACTGTGATTTGAAAGATTCTGATTTCCGCATATCCCGGCATAGCCCATTATTGTAATGCCGCTTCCCGGTTCATATGCACTACCGCCTGAGCGGTTGCCGCTGCAATTCGACACGGTCGAGTTGAATGTGTGGTTCGCGCCCCATTGATGGCCCATTTCGTGGGCAACGTAGTCGATCGCGAACGGATCGCCGACCGGGTTCGGCAGTCCGGTTACACCGCGTGCTTTATTACTGCCGCAGGGGCCGTTAAGATTCGCGACACCGCCGCCGCCCGTCGAGACAACGTGTCCGATGTCGTAGTTGGCGGTACCGATCACATTGTTCAGCGTCGTTGTGTTCTGGGTGAGCATTGCTACTCCGTCATCATTCGTGTACGGGTCATTAGCCGCCGTGCAGGCTTGCCCTCCGCAGTTCGTCGAACCTGCAGCGAATATGATCAGGTCATTATTTGCAATGATGTTCATTCTGATCGCAACGTCCCGTTCATAAACACCGTTGACGCGATTCATCACGAGCACCTGAGCCGCCTGACATCCCGCAACAGTGCCGCCCCCGACCGCTTGGCAGTACTCATAGTCTGCCGCGAGAGCGAGGCGATACTGACGAAGTGTTGTTCCTGATGTTACATTTGCCGAAGATTCCGGTATGAAGTCGTTGGCATTGAAACCGTCGGCAAGCTTCATACTTTCGAGGCTCCGGTCAAAGTTGCACACCCACTGCCGATCGCGCGGAAAATCCTTTTTGTAATAAACGATGTAGTTCTCGGTATCACCTTCTACCCACGGATCTATAAGAACGGTGCCCTGTGTCGAAAGGACCATCGAGTGGAAACCGCTCGGCAGAAAATCGATCCTGGCCGTGGCAGTCGGGTCATCGACGCCGTGGGCGGTGTATGTTGCCGTAAGAGCAGGGAATTTGTCCGCAAGGCCCTTTTCGATGATCGGCGAATGCTCGATCTCAAACTTCTGGAGCGTTCCGTTCGGCATCGGCAGCTCGATATATTTTTTGAGTGCAGAGGCTGAGAATTCTTCGGGTGCGGCGTTCAGCTCAGCCCGCATTGCCCGGCCGTCAAGGCCAAAGACCTTAAAGGCTGTCGGGCGAAGCGGCTGAACCGTGAACTGTTCCATTGTTGACGGGTCTTTTTCGCTCCAAATTCCCGGTCGGACGCTTTGTGCAGAAATGAGACCTGCCATCAGTAGGATCGCCAGACAAGCGGCGAAGAAAAAAGTCATTCGAAAATACATATGTAGCTCCCTTTAAAACTGGATAAGCCCGATGCCGGATGGCGGAAAAGACCGCCGCTTTCGGCTACGTCGTTGACGATAGCTAGGACAAAGCGGGATTTGACAATGGTATTTTATGTTGACCGTAATGTCCACTGAAACCACGCCGGGTCAAGCCTGCGCGAAAGGGCGGTGAAATGGTAAAATGGACAACTTCGATGACGACCGGATCTATCGACAAACCGAATAATACGCTCTCGACCGCAACCGAAGTGCCGCTTCTGCCTACCCGCGAAGAGTTGGCGGTGCTCTCGAGTACCGAAAGGCTCGGTTTTCGACTGGCTCATCGTATGAATCTCGGCGGTTGGAAGCGGCTAATGACCTTTTTTCAACGGCATATCGGAAGCCTTTGGATATTTCTGGCGACGTATAATTTGATGAACGTCTTCGGTCTCGAGAATGTCGAGCATTCTGATGCAAAGAGGCCGCTGCTGCTCGTAGCGAACCATCGTTCGTTCTTTGATATGTACACCGTCTCAAGCGTGCTGTTCAGGCGAACGCGGCGGCCTATGCTGCTTTATTTTCCGGTCAGGGCAAAGTTCTTTTACTCAAGCCTTGTAGGTTGGTTCGTAAACTTTGTTATGGGCTGGTTCTCGATGTATCCGCCGTTCTTTCGCGAAGCCGGCGAGGCGTCGAAGCGGGAGTTCGATAAATATTCACTTCGGCGTCTCGTACAGCTCGCTGAGGGCGGGAGCGGCCATGTCATTGGTTTTCATCCCGAGGGCAAACGGAACCTTGAAGGCGGTCCTTATGACCTTTTGCCGGCACAGCCCGGGATCGGGAAGGTCATTTTTGATGCACGCCCGCAGGTGATACCTGTGTTCATCGCCGGTCTCGGCAACGACCTTCCGAAGCAAATACTCGGCAACTGGCGCGGAGGCGGGAAGGTTCGGATATGGTTCGGCGAGAGAGCAGATCTTACAGAGTTCTATGAACGCGGCGACCGCCGGCGAACACACAAGGAGATCGGCGACCATCTGATGACGCTTATTGCAGAATTAGGCGAAAAAGATCGTGATTGGATGATGTCGGAAAGCACGCACGCCTGACGAACGCAGCCTTTTCAATGGGCGGCAGTCTCGGGCGGCGTGGTTACCGGTTCACTTTCTTTGTTGGATTCCTCAGGCGGCTGCCAGCCGGCTTTACGCAGCAGATCGACCGCAAATTTTACAGGCACCGCCATGTTGGCGGCAGTATTCTCGGTAAATACGCCAAAATTTACGCCGATAACTTTACCGGCCTGTCCGAAAAGCGGTGCTCCGGAGCCTCCCTCAGCAGTCTTCGCGTCATGGACGATACGATTTGCATCAAGATCGGTGATGAGTCCTTGTGTGGTGAGCGGCACGATCTTCTGCGACTGCGCGAGAAAATCGATCAGAGCGACGCGTGAGTTGCCGAACCTCTGATTGATCGACTTTGCCTGATCGTCGTCGATCATCGCAAGCAGCCGATCAGGGCCGCTCGGATAACCCATCGTTACCACAGTTTTGCCGATAGCCGCTGAGGTCGAATCGGGATCGAGCGGAATGATCGGCAGATCGGACGGCAGGATCGCCGGGTCTATGGATGCGATAGCAAGATCTTCGCGGCTGCCGAGCTGACGAACCTTCAACGGGAACGGCTGAGCGTATCTGGGGAAGTAAAGTACGAGTTTCTTGACGCGCGGCTTTCCGTTGCCGACCGCCATAATTTGCTTGACCTGATCGTCCTCTTCCCACGGCTGAACGACATGGCGATTCGTAACGATATAACCGCCGCCGACGTGAAAACCTGTCCCGATAAAGTCGTACTCGATAGGCGAGCCGCTGCCTTCGGTGGTAATGCCTATCGCGTTCGGATAGCTCGGATGGCCGGGATCTTCCGAAGGGGGCTCGTACGGATTCGGCTTCAGCGATTGCGGGTCGGCATAACGTAGCACCTTGCCGGTCCTTTTATCGACAATGTCATAAACCCCGACTATCAGGCCGACGGCGCCGCCGTATTCGACACGAAGGTTCGGAGCGAGCGAGACGGTCTTTATCAGATCTTCGTTTGATTTATTAAGCTCGCCGATCTTGTCGCCGGTCTTTTGAAGCTCTCCTTCGAGCCGCCGAATCAGATCAGCCTGCGAATTTGCCGTGTTTCGGCTTTCGGTAAGCTGTCTGTTGATGGCGTAACCGATGTACACAACGCCCGTGATGAAACCGGCGAGCAACACCATAACGATGGCCTTGGTTGTCCAAGAGATCTCGCGGGCGAGTTCACGGGTGAATTCGCGAAGGAATGCCTTGGCGTCGTCGCGTTTTGCGGATGACGAACTCTCAAGGGCCGCCTCTTCGATGAACTGAGCGATATGCGACCGGTCACGGCCGGTCCGGATCAATGACGAACGGCTCTCTAGGGCAAAGAAAGCGAACTCAACTCCGGTGTCGCCCATCGCCACACGATCGCCGTCGGTAAGCGCGATGTAACGGCGTATCGGCTTGTCATTTACCGAAACGCCCATCGCCTCGTCAAAGTTGATGACGCGATAGACGCCGTCGGCATTTTCAAGATCAAGCCACACGCCCGCCGGCCCGCCGTTCGGCAGGTTTACCTGAAGGTCGCAGGTCTCATCGGCACCGATGCGTATGTGTTCCTGCGAAAAGAACTCGGTACGCTTTTCGGTGCCGGTCGAAATATGGATGACGATACCAAGTGCCATCTGTCTGCTTATCGAACCGATGAGATTTTAGCACAACCGCGCATTATATTGTCGAAAATATCGCGTACCGAAATATTCAGGTAAATCTCAGCAGAAAAATGGGTTATCCGCACAAGATCAACACACCGAAACATGGGTGAGCGCCGATCATTGCGGAGGCTTGCCCCGTTGATGCACTGCTCACGCAAAGCGCCCCGAACGGCTTCCGCTCGAAAAGCTGAGCGAACTCAAATCAATGCTTAGAATGACTCGAAAACAGCGAAAACTAACCCCGCATTTCGGTCAGGATCTCATCAACGACCTTCTTGGCGTCGCCGAAGAGCATCAGCGTGTTGTCTTTGTAGAAGAGCGGATTATCGACACCGGCATAGCCGCTTGCCATCGAGCGTTTCATAACGATCACATCGCGGCTTTCCCATACATGCAGCACGGGCATTCCGGCGATCGGCGAGCCGGGGTCTTCCAGCGCCGACGGGTTGACGATATCGTTGGCACCGATCACCCACGCGACGTCCGATGAGCGGAATTCGTCATTGATCTCGTCCATCTCAAAAACAATGTCATACGGAATATTCGCCTCGGCGAGCAGGACGTTCATATGGCCCGGCAAGCGGCCTGCAACCGGATGGATCGCGAACTTTACCTCAATGTTTTTTCCCTTAAGTATCTTGACGACCTCGGCAAGCGAGTGCTGAGCCTGTGCGACCGCAAGGCCGTATCCCGGAACGATGATGATCTTTTTCGCAGCCTGCAGCAGGTCTGTCGCTCCGGGCGCGTCAATGCTATTGACATCGCCCGCGGGTGCGGCGGATGCCGAGTGTGTGCCCGTGCTCTCGGTGCCGAAGCCGCCCAGCATCACGCTGACGAACGAACGGTTCATGCCCTTGCACATGATCGCCGAAAGGATCGCACCCGATGAACCGACGAGAGCTCCCGTGATTATCAGCAGATCGTTGCCAAGCATAAAGCCCGCCGCCGCCGCCGCCCAACCTGAATAGCTGTTTAGCATCGAAACGACTACGGGCATATCCGCGCCGCCGATCGCCATTATAAAGTGCAGGCCCAAGATTCCTGTCAAGATCGTTGCCGCAAGCAACACGTAAGCCGCCGCATCCGAATGGCTCGTCCCGCTGAGCGTGAAGAAATAGACGCCGAGGATGACCGTGGCTAGCAGCATCAGAAGGTTAATGATATGGCGGCCCGGCAGCAGGAGCGGCCTGCCGCTGATCGAACCCCGCAGCTTTAGGAACGCGATGACCGAGCCTGTGAATGTGATCGAACCAATGCAGACGCCTACATAGATCTCGCCAAGATGAAGGCTGTGCTCGGCGGCCTCTTTTATCGGAGCCGTCGGGTCAAGATATGTTGCAAAGCCCACAAGCACCGCCGCCAGACCTACAAAACTGTGCAGGATCGCCACTAACTCAGGCATCGACGTCATTTGAACTCGCGCCGCAAGTATCGCGCCGATAACAAGCCCCGGCGCAAGCGCGCCAATGAGCAGCGGCAGGCCGCCGACGTTCATTGCCGCAGCCGTCGCGACCAAGGCTATCAACATCCCGACGATGCCGAACCAATTGCCGCGCCGCGCGGTCTCCTGCTGGCTAAGCCCGCCAAGACTCAAAATGAACAACGCACTCGCGGCGATGTATGCGATTGTGATCAGGCTTTGTTGCATTTAGTTTCGTACAACCGGTACGGTCATCAGTGTGCGTTCACGATCCGCAGCGAAAGCGATACAAGCTTTCAAATCATCAGAGGTTAAATCTGGAAAATCTTTGAGAATTTCGTCATCGGTCATTTCCGAAGCCATATAGTCTAAAACCTCTGCAACCGTGATTCCTAGTCCGCGAATACAGGGCTTGCCTCCGCGTTTGTTTGGTTCCATCGTAATGTATTCTCGATAATCCATAGTTTCAAAATTATACGCTATTGATCGATCTTTCCTGCGATAACTCGCCCAACCTCAAAATGAACAACGCACTCGTGCCGATGTATGCGATTGTGAAAAGGCTCAAATAGGTTCTTCCGGTGTCCCGTGGGGACGAATGTCAATAGCCCACCGATTCATCGGTGGGAACAATGTCGAAGCACGCATAAAGTCCCGTAGGGACGAATAGATATCAATCGAAAACATAACGAACATCGTATTCCATTTCATGCGCATCGAGGAACGCGATAAACTCCGTCTTAAAATCCACCTTCTTATGGTGCTCTGCTTGATTGTCGATGTAATTAATCGTACGAGCCTTTTCGCTGATCGAGATCGAAAACGCTCCGTATCCTTCCTGCCACTCGAACATTCGATGTTCGGGAAAAGTATCGTGAATCCATTTCGACGAACCACCCTTTATTAACTGCATCGCCTTTGAGATTGCCATTGTCTTCGCGAGCGAAATCAGCAAATGGACGTGATCATCAACACCGCCACCGTGAATCAGCTTAAACTTGTTCCCCCTTGCAATGCCGCCGATGTACGGTATCATTCTGACGAGCAATTCAGGCGTTATCATCGAACGGCGTTCTTTAGTGCTGAAGACGCAGTGCATCAATTGACTGACGTATGAATGTGCCATTTATTTCTCATCCGCGTCCCGTAGGGACATCCGATAATAGGAACAAGGGACCAATTATTCCCAAGCCCCGTAGGGACGAATGAATCATATGCGGCCGCGAATATTCAGCCGTCCCTACGGGACTTTGGATCGTTGTGTCGTCCGTTCCCACCGATGAATCGGTGGGCTATTTTCATCACGTCCCTAATGGGACAAAACGTTCGGCCCAGTTTTCGGTGGGTTGAACCCACAGCTAAATTCGATTTACCGCCGCACGGTTGTCTGACTGCCATCACCAATTAGACTAGGCAACTTATGAAATTCGCACTGCAATCGGCAGCTCCATCAGTCGGCGCTTCCGGTAGGACCACCGCGTTGGTTTGGCAAAATCGTAATGTTGTTTCGGTATTCCCAACGTCAAACGCTTACCAAGTGTCTTCGCTTAAAGAGTTTCTCTTTAAAATCCGGCCCATCGGTGCGGAATTTAACGTTGTCACCAAAGTCACCAAAGTAACTCACTTCACCAATTTCTCCATAGCGTGCATCTTCAGTTAACCGCCCCCAACCCGGTATCCAATATTCAGGAGTTAGTAGTTCGGGGAAAATGCAGGCTTCGCTATCGGAAGTTGAAAGACCTCCTTCCCAATAGAGATCACAAACTGCTTTCGGAGTTATTCGGAATTTCTGATATAAATTCATCCAAGTAGCGAAACTGTCCCAACAGACATAGAGTAGGCAATAAAAAGCTTGTTTATTCTTCCAAATGCTGAATTCTCCAAACAATTCATTTGCATGAATTGTTCTTCCAACAATGTTCCCCTTTTTCCAGGTTAATCGATACGAATCATGCTCTTGATTCCGAATGCAAAGCCAACTTGCATTAATGTTTGTTTTTTGAATTTCGCAAAAACCCTGATTATCTAGTCTTTTTTTTAACTTTCCAATTTGTTCAAAATAGTTTGTGTATTCACAAATATCGCAATAAACGTACGAATGAATAAAATCCTTAAAGGCAACTATCGGAGTTATGTCAGCTCCGGCGGAATAATAAAAGCAACTATTTTTCAAAATGTCCTCGACATCAATACGAAGCATTCGTTCAGTGATATCGATCCACTCGTGTTTCAAATGATTCTCATCACCATGGCGCCACGAGGAATGTTCAAAGTAATGTCGTAGTGCTCCAAATAAACTTTCCAATTCCGACATATTACCTATTTCCTAAACATCCCCAACACCCGATTCGTTACGAGAAATCCGCCGGCGATGTTGATGGCGGCGATGACGACGGCGATGGACGTGAATTTACCAGATCGTTTCGACATTGGACAGCCTTTGTAAATTGCCATCGCTCGTCACCAGCGGCAAGCCAAGATGCAACGCGGTTGCGGCGACGATGCGGTCGGGCATGTCGGCGACGATGGAGCGGTCGATATTCTGGAGTTCGTCAGCGACTCGCCGAGAGAGTCCAGCGAGTTCGAAAGCCGTCGCATCGTCGTCGAGAGCTTCGCGAAGTTTGGCCAGCACCTCTTTAGGCACGCGATCCTTCTTGATCAAATATGTGAGTTCGACGATGGGGATCGACGAAACGAATAGTGTTCCGTTCTCCGCAGCGTCATCGACGGTTGTTTCAGCAAGCTTTGTAAGCCTCGAATATTCGTCAAAGTACCAGATGATGATATTTGTATCGACAACGATATCCATTTATAAAAGGCCGTCTTCTAGTAGGTGTTCAGTGTCCTTCGTGTATCCTCGCCACATTTCGTTTCGGGCTTGACGCATGTCTTCTTCGGTCCACTTAAAATTCAAATGGGCAAGACTGCCTTTTAGCGAACGGCGTGGTTTGCGTTTCGATTGCTTTGCTTTAAGAAACTGCACGAAGTCTAGCACTTCCTCCTGTTTGACGACCGGCAATTTTTCGAGATCTTCCAGTACCGCTTCTTTGACTGTCATAGTAGTTACCTCATAACGTATTCTACCATTGCCGAACACTGCTACTTTCTGAACATCGCCAGCATGCGATTTGTGACCAAGAAGCCGCCGGCGATGTTGATGGCGGCGATCAGCACGGCTATCGCGCCGAGGATGACGGTCAGGTTCATCGAAGTTGATGTCAGTTGCAGCATTCCGCCGACGAGGATGATGCCGCTGATAGCGTTCGTTACAGACATTAGCGGCGTATGGAGTGCCGGTTTGACATTCCATACGACCTGATAGCCGACAAAGCACGCGAGCATGAAGACCGTAAAGTGCGAAAGTACCGATGCCGGTGCGATCCAGCCGACGCCCAACATGATCAAGCCGACCGCAACGAGAAGCCACGGACTAAGAGCCATGCCTTCGCCGTGGCCATGGCCGTTCGCGGGCTTGGTAGTTGCGGCGACGGCGGCGGCACTTTTTGTCGGGACGCCCGGCTCGGGCGGCGCGGTTACGGCAACGACAGGCGGCGGCCACATCATCTTGCCTTCGTGCAGGACGATGGCACCGCGAATCACCTCATCGTCAAGGTCGATCTTCAAAGCGGCAGTGTCTGACTCCTTACACAGATCGGTCAGCAGTGCGACAATGCAAGAGCCGTAAAGCTGCGACGACATCGCCGCCATGCGTGACGGAAGGTCGGTGTAGCCAATGATCGTTACGCCTTTGTGATCGACGACCTTGCCCGGCTGCGTAAGCGAGCAGTTGCCGCCTTGCTCTGCCGCGAGATCGACGATCACGCTGCCCGGCTTCATGGATTCGACCATACCGGTCGTAATGAGCTTCGGCGCGGGTTTGCCCGGGATCAAGGCCGTTGTGATGATGATATCGACCTGCATCGCCTGAGCGGCAAACAGAGCCATCTCGGCGTTGAGGAACGCGTCGGACATCTCTTTAGCGTAGCCGCCCTTCGATTCGCCTTCCTCTTTTACGTCGAGTTCGAGAAATTCCGCGCCCATTGAGGCGACCTGATCTTTCGTTGCCGAACGCGGATCGAACGCCCGAACTATCGCACCAAGGCCGCGCGCCGCCCCTATCGCAGAAAGCCCTGCCACGCCGGCACCGATCACCAGAACCTTTGCCGGATCGATCTTTCCCGCTGCGGTGATCTGGCCGGTAAAGAAACGCGGGAAGTGATTCGCGGCCTCGATCACAGCACGATAGCCCGCGATATTCGCCATTGCGGACAGCGTATCCATCTTTTGAGCACGCGTGATGCGCGGAACACAGTCCATGCCGAATACGGTCGCTTTTCGTTTCGCAAGGCGGTCGAGTGTTTCCTTATTCTGTGCCGGCCAGATGAAGCCGATCAAAGTTGCTCCATTTTTCAGAAGCTCGGCCTCGTGCTTGCCGACTGCCTTATTTTCCTCAGGCGGCCGCACTTTCAGGACGATATCCGCTGTTTCCCACAGCTTGCGCGTGTCCTCGATGACAACCGCGCCGGCTTCGCGATATTCGCTGTCCGTGCAGTTTATCCCTTGTCCCGCCTGCGACTCGACGGCAACGTCAAAGCCCAGCTTTTTCAACTTAAGGATGGTTTGCGGCGTTGCGGCAACTCGCTTCTCGCCGGGATGTATCTCTTTAGGGATGCCGATGGTCGTCATTTTTCAAAGCAGCAACAGTAAAAAAGGTAAGTTTAGGTTCGAAATGACCTTGGGTCAACCGGATCGGCGAGGAATAGCAGAAATACGCCACTTTTGAATAAAAACCGGCCAAGATCAACCGTTTTTCACGGATCATGATGCGAGGAACGGCTCTGTCCCGTATTCGAGAAAGAGCCGTTCATTACAGAGTTCTTGCCGATCAAAGCTGTGCGGAGCGAGCATCTCCGTCGCTGCGCCAGCGCAGAACAGGTTTCCGAGCGGCCGCTGCTTCATCGAGGCGGCCGATGCGGGTCGAGTGCGGAGCATTTGTAACGAGTTCGGGGTCTGATCCGATCTCGCGGTCTATATCGAGCATCGCTTCGCAGAACGCGTCGAGGTCGGCGCGCCCGACTGACTCCGTGGGCTCAATGAGCATCGCACCTTCGACAACAAGCGGAAAATAGACCGTCATCGGGTGAAATCCATAATCGATAAGGCGCTTTGCGATATCGAGCGTAACGGCCCCTTTCTTCGCCTGACCCTTATGCGAAAAGATCGCCTCGTGCATACAGTCAGATCCGTAAGGTTTGTCGAACGTGCCTTCCAGTTTCTTGGAAACATAACGTGCATTCAGCACGGCTGTTTCGGTCGCTTGACGCAGGCCTTCGGCCCCGTGCGTGTAAATGTACGAAAGTGCACGGATCATCATCCCGAAGTTGCCGTAGAACGCCTTTACGCGGCCGATCGATGTCGGGACGTCGTATTTCAGACGGTATCTCTCGCCGTCCTTTACGATATGCGGCGTCGGAAGAAAAGGTGCGAGTTCGGCGGTGCAAAGGCAAGGCCCGCTGCCGGGGCCGCCGCCGCCATGCGGTGTCGAGAACGTCTTGTGCAGATTCAAATGAATGACGTCGACTCCCATATCGCCCGGACGTGCGATACCGACGAGCGCGTTCATATTTGCGCCGTCCATATAAACGAGGCCGCCCGCCGTGTGGATCGTATCGCAGATCTCCTTGATATTTCGCTCGAAGATGCCGACGGTATTCGGATTTGTGAACATAACGCCCGCCACATCGCCCGAGGAACAAAGTTCACGAAGATGCTCCATATCGGTCAAGCCTTCGGCGGTAGCGCGAATGGTCTTGACCGTAAAGCCCGCAAGCGCGGCGGATGCGGGATTTGTGCCGTGAGCGGATTCAGGGATGAGCATTACGCGGCGATCCTTTGCAGCATCGCCATCGCGTTGGTCGAGGTAAGCGCGGATGACCATAACGCCCGTCATCTCACCTTGTGCTCCCGCGGCAGGCTGAAGGCTCACACCCGGCAGGCCCGTGATCTCAGCAAGATCTTCCTGAAGCTTGTAGATCAGTTCCAAGGCACCTTGCGATTCCTCTTCGGGGGCAAGCGGATGAAGGGACGCGAAACCGCCGATCCTTGCAGCTTTTTCATTGAGCCGCGAGTTGTACTTCATCGTGCAGGACCCTAGCGGATACATGCCGAGATCGATCGAATAGTTCCAGGTGGACATTCGCGTAAAGTGCCGAATGACATCAACCTCCGAAACCTCCGGGACGCCTTCGAGCCCGTCATCGCGGCGAAGCTCCGCCGGAATGGCGACCGTCTCGGGCACGTCGAGTTTTGGCAAACGATAGCCGATGCGGCCTGTCTGCGAACGCTCGAATATCAGAGCCTCATTCTGTGTCGGATGCGAAGTTACTTTTTTAATGCTCATGGAATAATTTCAAATGGTACACGATCTCGAAAACGATAGATCGTGAAATCGCTGTCAAGCGTGAAAATTCTCGTCGTATTAAGTGATTCTGCTAAGGCTACCAGGGACGCGTCGGCGAAATCCATGGGCGTGTCCTGATATTTGTCCATCAATTCTTCCATCCTCACCAGGTCGTCAAGGTGGGGATTTCGCACGATAATTGATCCGTTCATGATCAACCGCCAAAGCTGAGCCTGATAGTGCCAGGTGCCGAGAAGATGCATGGTCTCGGTGAGACAGGCCGAAGTGGTCAAAAGGCTGCCATCGAATATTTCAAACGCAGATCTACACTTTTCATAAGCCTCGCTCTCCATCTCGGCAAACAATGTGACGATCGGACCCGTGTCAACAACGATCATTTCTTTGAACGGCCCATTATCTTCTCGTATTTTTCATTCATGATCCGATCAAACAGTAGATCTTGTTCCTGTGACCGTCTATATATCCGTTCGCGTTCCTCATCCGAAAAACGCGGTAGATTTGCTAGATTGAATTCCTCGTCAACGAGATTCTCTAACCACACTTCAGGCGTGACGCCCTTTCTTTCGGCGTTTTGTTCAAGCTTAGCATAAACGGATTTGTCGAGTTCGATAACGCTGTTCATGGGATAAACTTTAACACATAAAATTAGGCCTTTGGCAAACCATTTTTTGCGACATTCTCTACAACATTACAAAATCTATCAAGTTCCCAAAGCGTTGTGTAAACATTCGGCGTAATGCGAATTCCGGAGAATTCCGTATGGACGATCGGCGTCGTATAGATGTGGTGTTTCGACATCAGATAGCCGCCGAGAGCGACCGGATCGACGCCGTCGATCTTAAAATTTGCGATGGCACAAGATTGAGCCGGATCGAATGAAGTGTTGAACCCGACCTTCGGAACCTCTTTTAGCCGGTTCATCCAATAGCGCGAAAGATATCGTAGGCGAGCTTCTTTTCGTTCGGCACCGATCGCCCTATTGAACAAGATCGCTTCGCCGATGGCAAGCCGCATCGCCGCCGAATGAGTGCCGATCTCCTCGAATTTGCGTATGTCGTTCTTATTCTTATCCTCACTTGCCATCAAGGCCCAGAGCTTCGGGATCTTTTCCTTCTTTACGTAGAGCATTCCCGTACCTTTCGGAGCGTAGGTCCATTTATGCAGGGAAGTACCGAAATAATCGCACCCGAGATCGCTCTGTTTGAAGGCGAACTGCGAGAATGAATGTGCTCCGTCAACGATCGTCTCGATGCCGCGTGCACGAGCCATTTCGCAGACCTGCTTGACCGGCATTATCTGTCCGGTCAGATTGATCTGGTGCGACATCAGGATCAGCTTTGTTCGCGGCGTAACGGCTTTTTCAAATGGTGCCGCAAGGTCGTTTATATTATCGGGAGAAATGGGAACTTTGACGAGGTTTAATTTCAGGCCTTCGCGAAGCTCGCGTTGTTTGAGCGTCGTCAGCATTCGCGGATAATCCTGCGTCGTGGTGACGATCTCGTCGCCGCTTTTCAGGTCGAAACCCATAAGCAGAGTTTCGAGCGATTCGCTCGCGTTTCGCGTGATCGCGATCTCTTCCGGAGAACAGCCGAACATTTCGGCAAGGCCCGTGCGGATCGTCTCGGACTGCGGCTCAAGTATCTGCCACATCGTGTATGCGGTCGCGTCTTCCTGCTGCCATGTGTAACGGATAAAAGCCTCTGTCACGATCCGCGGGCTGGGCGAAACGCCGCCGTTATTCAGATTGATGATGCCGCGTGTTACCGAGAACGCCTGCTGAATCGTCGCCCAATAATCCTCATCCATCGCAGCCTCGATCGGCGACAAATGCCCGACCGAACGCCCCGCCGCCCTGACATCCTCAAGCAGCGACCCAACCGCCCCCGACGACAATGCCGCAAGGCCAAGCCCTTTGCCAACGGAGGAAAGAAAAGCTCTTCTTTCTATCTTCATAACGCGGATTTGATTTAGCTTAGCCACGCCGTAAACGACGTGGCTAACCTAAAACTTTGCGCTGCTACCCCAGATCAAGCGAACGAATAGGCTCATTCCTTTTCCAAAAAACCCTAAAGACGATGTACACCAACGTCATCGGAAACCCATAAAAGAGGTACAACAAGAATGCCTTCACAAAGAGAAGCACAGCGTATGACGCAGCGATCATAAAATACCACTCAAATGTCGTGTATCCGTCAGGTACGGCCATAGCTATCCAAGTGCGTCTACAAACGCATCGATCTGTTCTTTCGTATTCGTCTCTGTCACGCAGACGAGGAAGTCGTTGTCGTGGCCGTTGTAATAATGCGACAGAGCGAGGCCGCCGATGATGCCTTTTTCGCGGACGGATTCGAGTATTTCGGCGGCGGATCGCGGGCCGCGAACGACGAATTCGTTGAATGTCGGTGCGGAAAAGGGAATCGAATAGCCATCGATGGCGGCGATGGCATTTCTTGCGTAGGCAGCCTTTTGCGCGTTCTGCTCGGCAACCTCCTGAAGGCCCTTTTTGCCCATCGTCTCCATATAGATCGTTGCGGCTAGGGCGATCAGGCCCTGATTCGTGCAGATGTTCGACGTCGCTTTTTCGCGGCGGATGTGCTGCTCGCGCGTCGATAGCGTCAGCACGAAGCCGCGGTTGCCGTTCTTGTCGTACGCCACGCCGCACAATCTGCCCGGCATTTGCCGAACGTATTTCTCACGCGTCGCGAAGAATCCGACGTGCGGCCCGCCAAAGCTTGCCGGAATGCCCCACGATTGGCCTTCACCCACAACGATATCGACGTCGCACTTGCCGGCAGTCTTCAAAAGCCCGAGCGAGATCGCTTCGGTAACCACAAGCACGAGAAGTGCACCTACTGAATGAGCCTTTTCGGAAAGAGCCGCAACATCCTCGATACAGCCGAAGAAATTCGGCGACTGAACAACGAGCGCGGCCGTCTTGTCGTCAAGTGCCGAAAGATCGCCGATACGTCCTGTTGCCTCGTCGTAAGGTACCTCGATGATCTCGGCCGCTCCGTGCTGCGTATATGTGCGTGCGACGTCGCGATACTCGGGATGGACGCTTGTCGCAACGACGATCTTGTCGCGTCGCGTTACACGCTGTGCCATCAGATACGCCTCGGCCATCGCGGTCGAGCCGTCGTACATCGAGGCGTTGGCGACCTCCATGCCCGTTAGCTGGCAAACGAGCGTCTGGAACTCGAAGATGTACTGAAGCGTGCCCTGCGAGATCTCAGGCTGATAGGGCGTGTAGCTCGTGAAAAATTCGCTTCGCTGGAGCAGATGATCGACGATCGTCGGTGAAAAATGCGAATATACGCCGGCGCCGAGGAATGAGGGCTTGGCTGCGGCAGTATTCTTTGCCGCCATCGCTTCCATTGCCGCGATCACTTCGCTTTCGGCAAGAGGTTCGGTGATGTTCAACTCGCGGCCCAACTGCAGCTCGGCGGGTATCGAACGGAACAATTCTGAAGCGTCCGACAGGCCTACCTCAGACAGCATTTCAGCACGCTCTTCGGGTGAATTCGGTATGTATCTCATGGATAAGCTTACTTATTAAACGACAATCTTATCAATAACCGCGTAAAGTGAAAAAACCGCGCGGACAAATTCCGAGCGGCTTTTCCAAATTCTGATTGTGCGGCGAAGGTATTTGTTCAGGAATTGCCTTCCAAGAACTCCTCGTATTCGGCCGAAGAAAGCAACGCATCGGCCTCGCCGGCATTTGCCATCTTGACCTTTACGAGCCAACCGCCGTCATACGGATCGTTGTTCACGGTCTCCGGTGCATCATTGAGGCCGTCATTGACCTCTGTAACCTCACCGCTGACCGGCATAAAGATCTCCGAAACAGCCTTGACCGATTCGACCGAGCCGAATGACTCATGTGCGTCGAACTTGTCACCTACGCGCGGCATATCCACATACACCACATCACCAAGCGAGTGCTGTGCGTAATCCGTCAGGCCGATCGTTGCGATGTCGCCCTCGACCGAAGCCCATTCATGGTCTTTGCTGTAACGTAAATTCTCAGGAATATTTGACATAGTAGTATTCAGATCAATTGTTTTTCAGGCCTGCTTGGCGATCGGCAGGGAAGCCCTCTTCTTCCGCTTATAGAACGGCGTAGTTACGATGACCCCGTTCAGATGCTTGCCTCTGACATCAATTTTAATTTCTTGTCCCGGATTTGCAAATTGCGGCGGAACGAACGCCATACCGATATTCTTTTTAAGAGACGGTGCGGGCGAACCGCTCGTTACCACACCCGATCTTTCATTATTGATGTAAACGTCATACCCGTCGCGTGCAATGCCCGGCTCGGTCATTTCAAACCCGACGATCTTGCGCGATACGCCCGACGCCTTTTGCTTTGCAAGTTCTTCGGAGCCGATAAAGCCATTCTGCTTGTCGAGCTTTGTTATCCAGCCCAGATTTGCCTCGAACGGCGTGATGTCATCGCCGAGCTCGTGGCCGTAAAGGGACATTCCCGCTTCGAGCCGCAGCGTATTTCGGGCGGCAAGCCCGCAGGGAAGTATGCCGCCGGCGCTGCCGAAGTTGCCTGCATCCAAAAGCTTGTCCCAAAGCTTTTCGGCATTGTCGGGATGCGTGTAAACCTCATAGCCGTCCTCGCCCGTGTAACCGGTTCGCGAGAGGATGGCATCAACACCATCGACCTTGCCGCCGCAAAAATGATAGTACTTTACGGTATCAAGCTCGGCCTCGGTGAGTTTTTGCAGAATAGCGACGGCCTCAGGGCCCTGTATCGCGATCTGGCAGAATTTGTCGCTGATATTTTCGACATGGCAGTGGTCATCAGGTGAATGATGTGAGCTGATCCATTCAAAATCCTTGTCGGTCGTGCCGGCGTTGACAACGAGCAGCAGTTTGTCGGCCTCAAATCGATATACGAGCAGGTCATCCACGATGCCGCCGTGCTCGTTCGTGAGCGCGGTGTATTGTGCCTGGTCGTCAACCAGTTTGGTCACATCATTTGTAGTAAGGCGATCGACAAAATCAATGGCTCCGGGGCCGACAACCCATATTTCGCCCATATGCGAAACGTCGAACAAACCCGCATAGCTGCGGCATCGAATATGCTCTTCTATAACGCCTGCTTGGTATTGGACAGGCATTTCCCACCCGCCGAAGTCGACCATCTTTCCGCCAAGGTCGCGGTGTTTCTGATTCAGCGGTGTTTTTTTCAATACAGTCTCTGACATACGATGATTTTAGATCACCGCCCGTATTGCAACAAATGCGGGCGGCGTGGTTCCTGATATCTTGCGTCGAAATTACGGAAGGTCGCGCTATCTGTTCTTCTTCTTGCTTTTGGCCGGCGTGCCGGGCGTTTCTTTCGGAAGTTTATCGACAGAGGCGATGATCTCATCGCACATATCTATTGACGCGCTGATGAGGCTGCGCTCACGGCCGGCCGGTACCGTGTCAAGTTCCTTTATCAGAGCGGGCCGGTACCTTGCAGCGGCAGCGGCAAGGCTCCGCACAGCGATCGGGAATATCTCCGCAAGCGGCTTTGCTTTCTTATCATCGGGCGTTGGCAGAATTGCAGCGTCGGGATGCTCAGCTAGATTGTCGATGTCGTCGATCGCCTTTTGAAGCAGCCGCCGTATATCTCCGAACAGCTGAACGCGTTCGCCTGTGGGCACCGGCCCCCATTTCCACTCATCTTTTTGTCTTATCGGCACTGAGCCGACGTCGATCTTCATAGCCTCGAAGCGGCGATCCGCAGCATGCACCAGAACGTCGATCCGTCGATCGATCTCTTGAGCATCGCGTATCAGCTCGACCTCATCAGCGGTCAAAAAATCACGCTCTTGTGCGACCGTGCCGTGGGCGGAGAAGAGTAGGCCGGCGGCAATAATGATCAGTACGAAAAGATTTTTCATTGTGTATTGCCAAAAAGCGGCTCAATCGTCTTCGCACGGGCATCTCGAAGATATTTTGTCAGCCGGGTCAAATAGTACTCGTGATCGGGCGGCATTTCGCGGCGGATCAATTCAAGCCGGGGAGCAAATCCGCGCAGCCCGATCTCAAAACGCTTCAGATTTCCGCGCGACTTTCCGCTGTCATCGTTATTCCATAAAAGAAAGGCTACGGCATTGTCCATTAAGTAATGAAAGGAGCCAAGCTCACGGTATACCTCGTCGAAAGCGGTAGCCGCAACGTATTTCTCGGCCTGCTTAAGGTGCGTGTCCATCATTCGGAGCGTCAATTCCGTCCTCTTCTTCGGATCAGTTTGGCCGAGGAGTTGTTTCTTCTCATCCTTGGGCAGGTCATGGATGGGCGGCGGGGCGTCGCCCGGATTTACTTGTGCCAGCAAGCCGGATGCACAGAAAAGGAGAAAGGCGGCGGTCAGGCACAGTCTGCCCGCACGGTTATGCCGACTGCCGCAGGCCGTGGTGTATTCATTCGTATCCGACTTTTGCCCGCTCATTTGCGTTTCATCCCTTTCATATCCCGCTCAAGCGAAGGCATTCTCAATTTTACCTTATCTATCTCAAGCTGATTCCTCTCGGGATCGGCGATCTTGAGGAACGATTGGTAATTCGCCATTGCATCGATGTATTCGCCCAGATGGTCGTACGTTATCGCCAAAAGAAAATATGCGATCGGTCGGTCGGGCATCCTATCAACGATCCAAAGATACTCGGCCTTTGCTTCAGGATATCGCTTTAGCTGAAACAACGCTGCCGCAAGGTCGCTTCGCACGGTCGCGTTATCCGGCAGCCGCGCTTTCAGCTTTTGTAATAATGGTACGGCCTGATCGAATTGCCGCGCCTGAACGAGCGCCCTCGCATAACCGATCACATGATCGATATTGTCCGGCTCGGCCGAGGCCGCACGGCGGCAGAGGTCAATTGCTTTTGCGGGTGAATCAACGCGATATGCCGAGCAAAGTCGGCCCAGAACAGCAGCGTTCGAAGGATCGTTCTGCAGTGCCGCTTCAAGTTCCGCCGTGCTCTTTGCTGTAACCGCTTCAAGTTTTGCTCTCAGCTCATCGGCCTCAGCAGATGGTTCCTTTATTGACGAAAGCTCCTTTGCGGCCTCGGCATATTTCCCTTGTGCGGCAAAGATACGGGCCGACAGCAATGCCAAGACCGAGCCGCTGACGCGCAGTTTCCGAAGCTCATCCCTATACATTGCCGCCTGCTCAACATCACGATCGTCCAAGGCAAGTCGGGCAGCCAACCGCAGCGCATTGACAGATCGAGGGTCGGCATCAAGTGCCTTTTTAAGATCGGATCGAGCGTCGGGCCGTCTGCCGAGCCGCTCTTCCAGTGCGGCACGGGCCAGCCAAACGGACGAAGGCACCTTCATTTTGCCGTCGCTGATGGCCTGCAGCTTTAAAAGCGTCGCGGTGACCTCGGCATCCGGAGCGTTCGTGCGCAACTGGAGGTCAACCATTGCCGAGTATGCCGGGTAATTGTTGACGTCAAGCTCGATCGATCGCTCGAGTGTCCGCGACGCTTCCGTTGCAAGTCCGGCGGCTTTTTGCTTGTCGCCGCGATCGGCCGCGATCGCCATCTGCCGTACGAGTACGTCGCCGAGCATCGCGAGGCCAAGCGTCCAATCCGGCCGGTCCCTGACCGCTTGGCGAAAAGCAGCTTCGGCCGAACTGAGATCGTTCAGCGAGAGATAAGCCGAGCCTTTTTGCAGTTCGGCTTCGGGAAAGATCTTTATAAGGGTGATGGCCTTATCGTATTTGGCTATCGCTCCGGCGAGATCGCCCTTTTCGTGCAGATCTTGGCCTTCGTTGAAGGCCGCCACGGCGTCCTGCTGGCGTTGTTCGTCATCATTGTCCTGAGCCTGAATATAAGCACCTGTCAGAACAACCGCCAGCGCTATCACGGCGGCCGCTTGGATCTTGTTCCGAATGCTTGATAGGCGCATCTTATTTCCTGCCAATAATGTTAAAGATTACCACTGTACTCACCGCTTTGTGAAAATTCTTAGAGCGACGGCGATGACCAAATTTGCCAACCAATGGGCAGTAAGATAACATTCGATTAGCCGTGGCCGGTTCGTGCTTCCATGGCCAAACGTCGCGCTTAACGGGCGATGTTGTTGGATGCCTCCGCCAGCGTTTCTGTTGGACGGACATTATTTGGAGGAGGCCGGGCCGCGAGATCACGTTCTTTTGAGAAACATCTTAAATAAATAAGCTTGATTTTGGAGAGTGGATAACAATGGCAAACCCAATGGCCGATGAGATGCGGCGCTTCAAGGGCAGTGACGAAAAGAATCCCTTTGATGCCATGAGCGAGCGCTTTGACCGTGCGGCAAAGCTTCTCGGGCTTGATGAAGATCTTTATGCTGTTATGCGTGTGCCGAGCCGTGAGATAAAGGTGTACATACCGGTTCGCATGGATACAGGGCATATACAGGTTTTTGAAGGATACCGCGTTCAGCACAACTTTGCCCGCGGGCCGGCAAAGGGCGGCATACGCTACGCACCTGACGTAACTATCGAAGAGGTGAAGGCCCTTTCGGCGTGGATGACATGGAAATGCGCTGTCGTTAACGTTCCTTTCGGCGGCGGCAAAGGCGGTATCGTGTGCGATCCGTCGCAGATGTCCCTCGGTGAACTTGAGCGGCTGACGCGGCGCTACACCGCGGAATTGATCGACTTCATCGGGCCGGATAAGGATGTGCCGGCTCCCGATATGAATACGAATGAACAGACGATGGCGTGGATCATGGATACATATTCTATGCACGCCCGTCACACGGTTACAGCCGTCGTTACAGGAAAGCCTGTCGCCCTCGGCGGCAGTCTGGGGCGAAAAGAAGCGACGGGCAGAGGCGTCCTGTTTTGCGTCAATGAGGCCATAAAAAGGCTTGATAAGACGCCTGAGCAAACATCAGTGGTTATTCAAGGCTCCGGAAATGTGGGCGGAATGGCAGCTCAGTTGATGCATGACACAGGCTATAAGATCATTGCCATTTCGGATATCTTTGGCGGCATCCACAACTCGAACGGACTAGACATACCCAAGGTTAGGCAGTATCTTCAGGAAAATCGGACGCTTGAGGGCTATCCTGAGGCTGAGCGCGTTGATAACAAGACGCTGCTCGAGATCGAGTGTGATGTGCTTGCCCCTTGTGCGACCGAGAATCAGATAACATCGGAGAACGCCGGCCGGCTCCAGTGCAAGATACTTGCAGAAGGAGCGAACGGGCCGACCACGCCAAAGGCCGATCAGATACTGCATGACAAGGGGATCTTCGTTGTTCCGGATATTCTTGCCAATGCGGGCGGTGTAACGGTATCGTACTTCGAATGGGTTCAGGACAGGACCGGTTATTTCTGGTCGGAGGCCGAAGTTAATTCAAGGCTTGAGGAGAAAATGATCGCGAGTTTTAATGAACTTGTCGGCTACGGCGACAGGCACGGAGTTGATTCGCGAACGGCAGCATATATGATGGCAATTGACCGAGTGGCCTACCATACCAGAATGCGTGGTATCTATGCCTAAATATTTGCATCATAAGCAAAAATCAACTTGATTTTCGGCTTAATGTAAGATAGTCTCAATTGTCGGAGTAATGGGTTTTCGGGTCAGGCGTTGACTTTTTGACGGTGCTCTCGTATAAACCTGTATTTAATGTTCTAGTATTTGTTCAAGAATTCGTCTTTGATGGCCGCACCTTTATTGCGGAAGTTGAAGCGACAGTCGGCAGACAAAGCGTGAAAAGCAAGCGTTTGACCGATCAATGAAACTGATTATTTATTTTCAGCGGAGGAAAATGATGAAATTCGCAAACAAGGCGTATGTTATTACGCTCTTAATGCTTTCACTGGTCGCCTCGGCGGCGGCGCAACACCATCTGCGGTCTGCTAAAGACCCGCGGAATACAGCGCCGACCGTTGGTACCGGTGGTCCTTTTGGCGGCCCTACGGGCCTGTTCACGGTATATGACGGTTCCACTCTTCGGCGCGGTGAGTTTACTTTCAGCGCAGCTTTGAGCAACTGGGATCGCGATCCGGGCAACGTCGATCTTTCGGCGGTGCCGCTCAGTTTTCAGGTCGGCTTGACCGATCACGTCGAGTTGTTCTTTGAAACTGAGGCATATCGTCAGGTCAGGGCAAATGCTCTTACGAACCTTTCGAGTGCCTACCTTCCGAACACTCAGTTCTGGACGACCGGCGGCTTACAGGTAAGGCCGGCGATCATTTTGGCGCCGCAAGGCCCCGGCCCGAGCATGTTTGCAAATCAGGCTGTGTATCGGCCGATCGGTGCACCTTGGTTTCAATTTCCGTTCACGGGCGGCAGCACGGGTAACTTTGGTTTGAGTTTCCCGGCAGGCCCTTCGTTCGGGTTCGGCCCGGGCACGACGCCGACGATGGGCCCGCCGCAGGCCGGTTCGGGTAACGGCGCAGGCCGGTTCCCCGGTGTCGGTTCAGTTTATGGCAGTATTCTGCCGGGTATAGTGCTTCAGACCGTCCAGCTCACGAGTCCTACGGGAGCTCCGGCCGGAACCGCACCTACGGTTTTTACGACCATGCCGTCGTATCTTCCTGATGCTCCGTTCATTTCACGCTCGTTCGCGGATAGTGCGTTCAACAGCTTTACAGCGGGAGCAAAGTTCAGGCTTACGAGCCTTGATAACCCGATCGGCTTTGGTTTTGTCGCTGCCTACAGATGGTACGCGGACAGTGCCAAAGGATACAGTGGCTTTAATCAGCTTCAGCGCGGCGCTAGCCCGGGCGGTGACAGGGGGGACGTTTACGTTGCCACATTCGCAGATGCCCGATTGGCTAAATGGGTGAATCTCTCGGCAAACGTCGGTTTCCTTTGGGCTTCGGATCCGAAGGGCAGCTTCCCGAATGGAACATTCAAGCTTCTTGACCGTTCGAATGAAGTTCACGCCGCATTCGGCATTGATTTCCCGGTCAACAAGTTCTTCCAGCCGATCCTCGAGCTCCGCACACTTCAGTATGTCGGCGGACGTACACCTAACGCATTCGAGAATCATCCGATCGACGGCATTGCCGGTGCGAGGATCTTCCCCGCTCGTTGGTGGGGGCTTGGTTTCGCCTATCGCTACAACTTTAATCAGCAGGACTGGGACAGTGTTAACAAACAGGCCTTCTCTACCAAAGTTACGGTTCCGTGCTATATCGGACAGGGCGGCGGCACGCCCCCGAAACGCACCGGTCCTGATGGAACTCCAAATTGTGTGACACAGGTCATTACGAGCAACTTTACCGCTCCAGTTCCGGGCTTCCAGACATCGAGTGATGCTAACGGATATATCGCACAGCTCTGGATCGGCCGTCGGGACAAGCGTGAATCGGATCGTGTCAACAGTCCGGCTGATGTTACAGGCTTGACGCTCAGCGACCGCACGGTTATCCTGCCGTGTCCTGCCGGAACGAAATCAACGTCAGAAGCGTGCAGCGACAATCAGACGATCAGTGTTTCGACCACAGCGACCGATAAGGACAACGATCCTCTCGTTTACAACTACACCGTCTCCGGCGGCCGTGTTGTAGGCCAAGGATCAAGCGTCTCGTGGGATCTCAGCGGCGTTCGCCCCGGAACCTACACGATCACTGCGGGTGTTGATGACGGCTGCGGCATTTGCGGTCAGACAAAGACCGAGACGGTTACTGTCAAAGAATGCGACAGCTGCTCGATACCGTGTGTATGCCCGTCGCTCTCAGCTGACGGACCTGCAGGCCTTGTCACACCGGGCGGCTCGGCAACATTTACGGCTAACGTGAGCGGCTCCGGCAGCTACACCTATAACTGGACCGTTTCCAACGGAACGATCACCAGCGGACAGGGTACGTCGAGCATCACGGTCGCCACGACCAGAGAGATGGCCGGACAGACAGTTACAGCTACTGTCGAACTCGGCGGAACTGATGCTGCGTGCAACTGCGACACCACGGCGAGTGCAACTGCGGAGATCGCAAATCTGCCGCAGAAGGATCTCGTTGATGAGTTCGGCCCGTTGAAGGATGACGATGTCAAGGCTCGTGTGGATAACTTCTACATCAGACTTAACAACGACCCGAATGCGACCGGCTACATCGTAAATCACGGTACCGCTGCTCAGATCAAGGCTCGCAAGAACCAGATCATGAAGGCAGTCAACTTCCGTAAGTACGATGCAAGCAAGCTTCGCTGGGTCGATGTGGTCGGCAGTGGCCCGATCAGCACATCGTTCTGGTTCGTACCGGCCGGTGCAGAACCGCCATCGAACTAATAACAGCTTCGCCTTACGGCGAACATAACCGAGGCGGCCGAAGGTTCTCCGCAACCTTCGGCCGTCTTTTTGCTTGCAACTCGCGCCCGTTTTTGTAAAGATAGTCCTGTCGCCGCGTTTAACGCGAACACCGCCGGCCGTATTCGGGTAAACCCGCAGTGCGAGCTTGGCATCTCAAAGAGTGTCATCTTCCCGTAACAGCGATCCGTCGTAAATTTCACCGCAGACCGTTTTGATCATGAAAAGAACAACTAAAATCGCAGCTGAACTCCTGATCTTCATTTTGGCAGTAGCTTTCGCAGCCCCGAGCTTTGTCCTTGGTGAAACACCAACGGAGGAAGGGCCTGCCGATCTGCCGAAGTTCGAAAATTGGGCGGTCGTCGGACCGGACGGCGGCGATGTCAGAAGCATCACCATTGATCCGCGCGATCCGAACCGCCTGTATCTCAGTACACTTGACGGCCAGATCTATACGTCCGCCGACGGTGCCAAGAATTGGCGGCTGCTGGTGAATCTGAATGAACCTGAATTGATATTGGATAATCTTTTTGTGGATTCACGCGATTCAAGGATCATTTATGCCTCCGGCCACAGGCATAAGAATCCCGGCGGCTTTTTCCGATCGACCGACGGCGGCGTAACATGGAAGGCCTCCAAAGAGTTAAAGGGTGAGGCTGTCCACGCATTGGTGCAGTCAACCTTCGACGCGAATTATCTTTTTGCCGGTACGACCAACGGCGTTTGGGTGTCGAAGAATTCGGGCGAGAGCTGGGATCGGCTGTCATCCACTACAAACCCGATAAATGTTGATTCGATCGCGATCGATCCGCGCGGTACGAACACGATCTACGCCGGAACGTGGTGGCGGGCATACAAATCGACGGACAGCGGCAAAAGCTGGCGGCTGATAAAGGACGGTATGATCGACGACTCGGACGTCTTTGCGGTCGATATCGACCCGCGTAATCCGGAGCATATAATCTCGTCGGCCTGCAGCGGCATCTACGAATCGGTCAACGGCGGCGAAAAGTGGGCGAAGATTCAGGGCATTCCGTCGCAGTCACGCCGTACGCGTGATATCATGCAGCACCCGACGATGCCGGGAACGATCTTTGCGGCGACGACAGAAGGTTTCTGGATGTCGTCGAACTCGGGCAAGGCATGGTCGTTGACGACGCAGAGAAACCTTGAGATAAACTCCATCGCTTTGCATCCTGATATTCCCAACCGCGTTTTCATTGCGACGAACAATTACGGTGTAATGGTCTCGAATGACGGCGGCAAGAATTTTACGCCGACCAATGACCGCTTCACCAGCCGGTTCACATATAATGTGATGCCGGATCTGCAGCAGCCGAACAGGCTCTATGCGGCAACCCGCAATATCGCGACAGGCGGCGGATTTCTTTTTGTCAGTACGGACGGCGGAGCGAACTGGAAGGCCTCTTCAAGTATAGACGTCAACCGGATCTCGCCTTTTGCGCTGAGGCAAGACCGTGTTACGCCGAACGTGATGTATTTGGGCACGAACGTCGGCATTTATAGGTCGATGGACCGCGGTATAACCTGGGCGCCGATCCCTGCCGGCAAGGTTCCGGTTCAGACAGTTAAAACAACGGTTCGCCGGAAGGGCAAGAACATCGTAAAGACGGTCAGTGTGCCGAAGGGGATCACTCAGATCAAAGAGAAGGTGAAGATCATTGAATTCACCGAGGACGGTAAGAACGGCCTGATCGCAGGAACCGATAAAGGGCTTTATCGAAGCTATAACTTTGCCCAAGGCTGGGAGAAGATCGACCTGGGCGGCAATAACGACAATATCTTTTCGATACATACCTCACCGCTTCGCCCCGAAACCATCTGGGTCGGGACGGCGACTTCGGGCGTTATCGTCTCGCATGATTCAGGCAAGACATGGGCTAAGGTGGCTCCGACCTCTGACGGCTCACCGGTAAGCTCGATCGCGAGTGACCCTAAGGATCCTGATCGCATCTATGTGGGAACAGGACAGACTTTTTACATAAGCCGCGATGGCGGTACGACATGGAAACGACGCGGCGGCGGGCTGCCCATCGGCAGTTATACGAGCATCTTGATCGATCCGGACAGGACAGATGAGGTTATCGTTTCAAGCTCGCTCGAAAAGGGCGGCGGGATCTACATCTCGACCGACGGAGGCGATAAGTGGAAGCGTATGGATGATAAGGACTGGAATCTGCCGAGCCGCAGGGTGTGGGCACTCGCCTTCGATCCGCGCGACCCGAACCGTATCTATGCGGGGACACATTCATCGGGCGTTTATAGGATAGAACGCGGCACACAGTCGGCCGGCGGTTCAGCCGATAGGCCGCGGATCGCCAGCGCTCCGTGATCAATTGCCGATAGGTGTGAAAGGCGGGGCCGCGGCCTCGCCTTTTTTCTTTGGATTTTGCAGTTCGCTTCTGCGACACTATAATTTTCTTACAAAGGAGTCGTCAATATTGACCACTGAAAGTGCCAGCCAACGCCTCGCGACCGCAGGCGGCCTTGAGATCGAGAGTTTGCCGTTCGCCCATATTCCGGGCCAATCGCGCATATTTTTGGATCATTTGGCGGCTTCGGCCTCAGTCGCAAAGTATTTCTCATTTTTGCCTGCGGCGTCGGCGGGCCGGCAACGCGAGGCTGACGACGTATGCGATGGGTTTACTGTTGACCGGGCCAAGCTTTGCTCTGCCCTTGCGGAGATAAATACAAATTGCGGAGCCTCGGAGAATACTTTTAGGAACATCGACCGGCTTAACGACCGGTCGTGTGTTGCGGTGCTTTCGGGTCAGCAGGCCGGTCTTTTCACAGGGCCGCTTTACACGATCTATAAAGCGTTATCGGCAGTGAAACTCGCCGAAGAGCTGACCGCCTCGGGTGTGAATGCCGTGCCGATATTTTGGGCAGCAACCGAGGATCATGATTTTGAGGAGGTGGCTTGGGCTGAGGTTGTCGGAAAGGGCGAGGCATTGATCCGTAAAGAGTTCCATCCGGCGGGCCGTATTGATAATTCTCCCGTCGGAGCAACCACTATCGATAGCTCGATAGGCGCTGTTATCGGGCAGTTAGCGGATGAGCTCGGCAATACAGAGTTCACGGATGCGGTCGTCGAGGGCCTTTCCGAGACGTGGAAAGAGGGGCGCGGCTTTGGCGACGCATTTCTGACGCAGATGGCAAGGATATTCGCCCCGTTCGGTCTCATTTTTGCCGATCCGCGTCATTACGGACTGAAGAGACTTTCGGCCCCGATCTTTTCAGCGGCGATCGACTCCGCACAAACCATCGTTACAAGGCTTCTCGATCGGACAGCTGAACTGGCAGCCGACGGCTACCACGCGCAAGTACATGTGGAAGAGGATCATTTTCCGATCTTTTGGCTCACCGACAAGGGCGAACGCTCTGCCCTGCGGTTGTCACCCGACGGATTCGTTACCTCGAAACGTGACCGCCGAAAATTCACGCTTGCCGAGTTGCGAACCATTGCCGAAGCGACCCCCGAAAGGCTTAGTGCCGGCGTGATGTTCCGTCCGGTTGTTCAGGATCATCTTTTCCCGACGATATGTTATTTCGGCGGGGCCGCGGAGATCGCATATTTCGCACAATGTCAGGTCGTTTATGAGCAATTAGGCCGCCGTGTTACGCCGATCCGCCATCGGCAGAGTTTTACGGTCATCGAGCCGCGGCATCAGCGTACGCTTGCGAAATACGGCTTGTCATTCATCGACCTGTTCGCGGGACGCGATGAACTCCTGCCGAAGATCGTTGAACGCGAGGTCTCGCCCGATACTGCGAGGCTGATAGCTGACGTTGAAGAAAAGGTAAATGCGGAGCTCAATCGCCTCGACCGGCATTTGGCGAAACTGGATGTAACAGTAGCTGATGCATTCGCGAAGCGGCGTCGGAAGATGCTCTATCACATCGCAGCGATCCGAACGAAGGCTTACGCCGCTGCTGTACGAAACAGCGGTGATGCGGAGCGCAGGCTCGCAGCGATGTTCGATGCACTCTTCCCCGAAAAGGTCCTACAGGAGCGGAAATTGAATATCATCACGTATCTCGATCGTTTTGGCGAAGGCTTTATCCGTCAGCTGTACCAAGCCGTTGACCTGAACGATAACGGCCATAGGATCATATATTTGTAACTATGAGTCGAATAAGGGTACTCCCCGACAATCTTGCAAATCAGATCGCTGCCGGTGAGGTGGTCGAGCGGCCTGCGTCCGTTGTCAAAGAAATGATCGAGAACTCGATCGATGCGGGCTCGACACGGATCCAAGTGGATATTGAGCTGGGTGGCCGTCGGCTTATCAGAGTCGCGGATGATGGCGAGGGGATGGAACGTGACGATGCGATCCTTGCTTTCGAGCGGCATGCAACATCAAAGATACGGTCGCTCGACGACCTTGCAGCTATCGGTACCTTAGGGTTTCGCGGTGAGGCCCTTGCTTCGATAGCTTCGGTCGCAAAACTCGACCTTTTGACCAAGCGGGATGATGAAACGCTTGCGACGCGCGTCAATATCGAAGGCGGCCGGCTCATTGACGTGAAAGACGCGGCGCGCGACCGCGGTACGACGATCGAGGCACGCGACCTTTTTTTTAATACGCCTGCCCGCCGGAAGTTTATGCGGAGCGAGGCGACCGAGAACTATCATCTCACCTCGATCGTTACGCATTACGCGCTCGCCCACCCCGAGATCGCTTTCACTTTGACGAACAATGGCCGTGAGGTGCTTCGGGTCTCAGCGGCAAAGGATCTTCGCGAGCGTGCGTTTCAAGTCTTTGGTGCATCATTGCTCGAAAGTCTGCTGCCTGTCAGCGGCGGCCGTGAGTACGTTGCACGCGTCAGCGGTTTTATCTCGGCTCCGCGCGAGCGGCGAACGACCCGCGACTCGCAATACTTTTTTATAAACAAGCGGTTCGTGCGCGACAAGATCATCGGGGACGCTCTTGGCGAAGGATACCGTTCGGTGCTGCCGCATGGGCTTTATCCGGTCGCATTCCTTTTTCTTGAGATACCTTTGGAAGAGATCGATGTGAACGTCCATCCCGCGAAGACGCAGGTTCGCTTTCGACGTGCCGAAGCGGTCAAGGAGGTAGTTGCAGAGACCGTTCGCGATGCCTTGGCGGCGGGAGGCATTGCGGCTCCAAGCAGGGAGCCGGTGACTGATGAGCCCGTCGAAGCACCGGAAACGTCGGCCCGCGAAAGGCCTGCTGTCGAAGTGCAAGAAACAATGCACTTCGATATGCCTTATGAATACCAAGCTGAAAGTATAGAGGGCGGTTCATCAGAAGCAGAGGCCGTTTTGGACGAGGCTGTCTATCAAAAGATCGAGGAGAGGCCGCAGCGGGGCGAAACGAACTTTCCGGAGCCTGAAGACGCCGCGTATCAAGCGCCGCCGCAAATTTCGACAGAGCCGTCGAGTTATCCTGTTATGCCGCCGGTCGGTTCCGCTGAACGATATGTAAAGCCGGTCGAACCCGCGCAGGTCTCTGCCGCAAAGATCAAACCGCTTGGGCAGCTTCATGAAAGCTTCATAATCGCAGCGGACGACGAAGGGCTTTTGCTGATAGATCAGCACGTCGCTCACGAGCGTATCTTGTTCGATAAGTTTCGGCAGAGTGAACACGAGCGTCGTATCGAATCGCAAAATCTGCTTCTTCCCGAGACAATGGACCTGACGCCGGCACAATCACAGGCGTTCGAGTTGATCGAGGATGAGCTTGCTGCTTTAGGCTTTGAAACGATGCGGCTGTCGGGCAGAACGGTCGCGATCAAGAGCGTTCCGACCGACCTGCCGGCTGCGGAGGCGCGTAATCTTCTCGCCGAGGTACTCGAAGCGGTCGATGCAGAAAAACGGGGCACTGCCAAAGCAACATTTCGCGATGACATCGCAGCATCGCTCGCCTGCAGGGGAGCCGTCAAGATCAATATGAAGCTTACGCCGGAGAAGATGCACTGGCTCATCGACAAGCTGCTCGTTACGACATCGCCGACAACATGCCCGCACGGCCGGCCGGTGATCCTGCGGCTGTCGCTGAAAGATATAGAGCGCGGTTTTCATCGGACATAACAAAAAAGATCAGGCCCCGTCGGAAAATGGCTTGACAATTGTAAGTACAGGTGGCTATTCTAACACTGCGTTTCGACGCAGCGTTCATCCATATAATGCGAAAGAGCTTTAACAACTTCAGCTTTTACTTTTACTTTAGCGGTAAAGCGGCTGAGGTTTGTGTTCGCATCGGATAACGATAGCAACAAGTTCGACCAAAGGCCGCGATCCAGCATCGCGGCCTTTTTGTTTTTATGAATATCAATGACAAAAGGAACGAGATCGATCGGATCGATGCTGAGATCGTTGAGCTGCTCGCTCGGCGCTTTGCGATCGCCAAAGAGATCGGAGGCCTGAAGGCGGCTGCCGGACTGGCTGTCGCGGACGGAGCCCGCGAGGATGAGGTCATAAGCCTCGCGGTCAGACGCTCGAACGGCCGGCTTTCAGAGTCGGCGATCCGCTCGATGATGGTGATGATCTTGGCGGAGTCCCGCCGGCTTCAAAGCGACGTGTGTGCTGAGCAGCTTGATGCAGGAGCCGCGGTATGACGTCGGTTGCGATACAGGGCATTCGCGGTTCTTACAGCGATGCGGCCGCACTAGAGTTGTTCGGCTCGGGCGCGGAGCTGATCGAATGCCGTACTTTTGGTGGTGTATTCGATGCGCTTACGGACGGCGTTGCAGAGTATGCGGTGCTGCCGGTGCGAAATTCGATCATCGGCGAAATAGGAACGGTTGCGGGGCTGTTATTGACGCATACCACAGAAAGGTCGGATGAGATCGACATACAGATAGAACATGTATTGGCAGCAGCCGAGCTGATCGATGTGAGCAGTCTCAAGATAGTGCGTTCGCATTGGGCGGCTCTCGATCAGTGTTCGAGATTTTTCGAGGCGAACCCGCATCTGACGCCGGTCGCAAGCCCGGATACGGCTACGAGCATACGGGCGATCGTTGAAGAAGGGTCGCAATTACAAGCAGCCATAGGCAGCGAACGAGCCGCAGAGCTTTACGGAGCGAAGGTGATACTTCGGGGCATCGCTGATGAGGCGAACAATATAACAACTTTTACAGCAGTCAGGAACGGGAGGAAAGGGTAATGCACGATATAGGGATAATTGATGTGATCGGACAGCCGAGGATCAAGGGTTTGCCAAAGGCGACGGCGCGGCGGCGTGCGACGACGGTGGTGATGGTAGGCGATGTGCCGATCGGCGGAAGCGAAGCGGTCGTGATCGCAGGCCCTTGTTCGGTCGAGGACAGCCGGCAGATCACCGAAACGGCGCTTAGCGTAAAGCGGCATGGTGCAAGCATATTGCGCGGCGGCGCGTACAAGCCGCGAACATCGCCGTACGATTTTCAAGGGCTTGGCGTCGAAGGCCTGAAGCTTCTAAGGCGCGCCGCAGACGCTGCCCGGATGCCTGTCGTTACTGAGGTTATGAGTGAAGCGGATGTCGATGTCATCTGCGATCATGCCGAAATGCTGCAGGTCGGTGCCCGTAATATGCAGAATTTCGCTCTCCTGAAGCGTCTCGCCGACACAGGAAAGCCGATCCTGCTGAAACGCGGCCCTTCGGCAACGATCAAGGAATGGCTCTCAGCGGCGGAATATTTGCTGCACGGCGGCAATGAGAACGTCGTACTATGTGAACGCGGCATCAAGAGTTTTGACAATTCGCTGCGTAATACGCTTGACCTCGCAGGTGCCGCGTATGCAAAGGAGCTGACTCATTTGCCCGTCATTGTCGATCCGTCGCACGCTACAGGAAGACGAAGCCTTATTCCGCAGTGTGCCAGAGCCGCACTTGCTATCGGAGCGGACGGCGTTGTCGTCGAGGTGCATCCGCGGCCGGACGAATCTGTGTCAGATGCTCAGCAGGCGCTTTCATTTGACGCATTTCGCGACCTCGTACGAATCGCCGCCTCGCCGCTGCGGCCTCTTTTTGAAGGTTAAGTTGAGGCAAATGTGCGAAGTGCCGCGAAGTATTGTTTAATATTTAGGTGCAGAATGAGAAAGAAGCGTATGTAGGTTCTCGCTCAAGAGAGCGTTTGTATGAGATAGTTTTCGAGGCCGAGACGCCGGCGGGCCGCTTTTTCGACATCACCGTAATAGCGCTTATCCTCATTAGCCTCGTTGCGGTTTTTCTGGAAAGCGTAAGAAGTATTCGCGATGTCTATCTCGATGAACTGCACATCATCGAATGGATACTCACTGTACTCTTCTCGATCGAATACGTTCTTCGTTTGATCTCGTCGAGGCGCCCGTTTCGATATGTGTTCAGCTTCTACGGCCTTGTTGATCTTCTTGCGATATTACCGAGCTATATCAGCCTTTTTGTTCCGGGAACCCAGTATCTGCTCACGATCCGCGTTTTAAGGCTGCTGCGGATCTTTCGCGTTCTCAAACTTTCCAAGTATGTATCGGAGAGCCGCGTTATCGTTGCCGCACTCAGGACGAGCAAGCATAAGATAAGCGTCTTTGTCGTTGCGATACTTTCGATCGCAATTGTGGTCGGCTCGCTGATGTATGTAGTCGAGGGCGAGGAGCATGGCTTTGTCGATCTGCCGACAAGCGTGTATTGGGCGGTCGTAACGCTGACGACCGTCGGCTACGGCGACCTTTCACCGCAAACGCTGCTCGGGAAATTTCTTGCGTCGATCGTGATGGTGATGGGCTACGGAATAATTGCGGTGCCGACCGGCATTTTCACAAGGGAATTGATCAAAGCGTCAAAATCTGCTTCGACGCAACTCTGTGCCGAGTGCCACGCCGAAGGGCATGATATGGACGCTGTTCATTGCAAGTACTGCGGGACAAAGTTATGATCACTCGACCACAAGCAGAACTTCGCCGGCGTTGACCGTTTCACCTTCGGAAGTGTTGATCGCGGCCACGATACCATCCTTTGGCGATCGCATTTCATTCTGCATTTTCATCGCCTCGACAACGATAAGGCCGTCGCCTTTCGCGACAGTTTCATTCAAGGATCTCAGGATGCGGACGACCTTACCCGGCATTGCGGTCTTGATCTCCGCACGCCCGTCGTTCTGTTGCGCATCGCCTGCGTTGCTGCGAAGTTTTCGCGGATCGTGGATCGCGACATCGTAGCTATTGCCGTTGATCTCAATGCTCGTACCGCTATCCGATGTTACCGCCGCCTGAAAGACCTTGCTGCCGTGCTTCAGCAGATAGACACCGCGTTCGGGCTGCGAGGCGTCGAGTTGATATTCACGACCATCCACCTTTGCGGTAACGCTGCGGCCGTCGCGCGTGATCTCGATCTCGACGGTGCCATCGTCTGTATTTGCGTGCAGTTTCATATTCGACATTCCGAGTATATCAGAGGCGCACCGACAATAAGCATTAGCCGATCTAGCCGCCGGCCGATCCTTCATCTTCGGGCGATGAATGGCAAAGGCGGAGAAGCGTTAGCCGCTTTTCGTCCGCTTCCAGTATCTCGACGTCTAGCCCCTTGACGCTTAGCCTTTCGCCGACCTTCGGTACATAACCTGCCTCGGTAACGACAAGGCCGGCAATGGTCGTATAGTCGTCGCCCTCGAGTTCAAGGTCAAAAAGCTCCTCGACGCGCTCGATCTCTGTTGACCCGAGCACATCGTAACAGCCGTTATCGAGTTCGCGTATCTCGACGACCTCATCCTGTTCAATGTCCTCATCTTCGATCTCGCCGACGATCTCTTCAATGAGATCCTCCACCGTGATCAGGCCCGCGACGCCGCCGTATTCATCGATCACGACTGCGATCTGGACGTGTTCACGCTGCATTGACTTAAGGAGCTCGCTTGCAGTTTTTGTCTCGGGTACGAGGTAGGCGTCACGCATTATCGTCTCGACAGTGTGTTCTTTACGCCCGGTGGCAAGGGCCGCAAGAAGGTCGCGCACGTACAGGATGCCCTCGATATTGTCGATGCTACCGCCATAGACCGGCAGACGCGACACGCGCTCTTCGATCATCATGTCGCGTGCATCCTTTATCAGCGTTCCGATCGGAACGGCTACGATCTCGGTTCGTGGCGTCATGATCTCGCCCGCGCGTGTCTCGCTGAATTCGACCATCGTTTCGATCATCACACGCTCTTCTTTCTCGATTATGCCCTCGGCCTCGCCAACCTCGATCAGAGCCTGCAGGTCGTCGGAGTTGTTCTCGTCGTCGCGTTCATCGAACGTGTCGGGCGTGGTCGTTGTATCAAGGCGTGTCTCACGCGAACTTTGGTACGATATGAACGGCCTCACGAATAAGGACAAAAAGCTATAAAGCGGCCGGACGATCGGGATCAGCATCACGATCCTCTTTTCCGGCGAGCTTCTAAGTATCATACGCGGAACGATCTGCCGGAAAACTATTGCAACCAGCAGCACGGCGGCGATCGCAGCGGCGAATATCAGAGTTTCGCGCTCGGTGACGCGGATCAGGATGTGGGTGATAAGTATCGCAAACGCCATCAGCACGACCTGGTTTGCGGATGAGATAAGGAAGCGGAATTGAGAACGATTCTCCAGCACTTCGCGCAGGAACACGGCTGCCTTATTGTGATCGGCCGAGTCCTCATCAAACGACAGCCGCCGCAGTCCGACATCCGAGAGATGCGAGAATGCGATATCTACGGTCGAGAGAAAGACCAACATGATCAGCAGGATGCCGGCAAATAGTAGTTCGATCTCCATAGTCAGAACGGCAGCGTATGATCGGAACGTTCATTCAACACATCCGCCGCTCGCGGGCAGCGGCTGAAATGAACGGGCTTTGGCATCGCGTCTCCGGCCGAATTGCTCCCATCGCCGGCCGCGTTGAGAAGGATACTGATGTCGTTCGCCGTATTATCGGGCATTTTACGTGATTCTCTCGTGAAATCTTAACATTTTAGGAATTGATTGGCACACTTTTCTTCGGTCTGCATTGCTAAACGACTCACGCAGCGGCCTTGCCGTATGCCTACCTTTCCATTGTCTCGTGCATCCCGTATAATCCTTGGATATGCGGCCGATTGATTTGTGCACTTCCCGCAAGTGTCGCCGAACTATCCAAGCTGAGGAGGGTCTCTGAATAAACTAGATGTCGTCAAGGCTTGGGGAAAAATTCTATCCGGCAAATATCCGTCGCTTTCGATCGAAATAACCCGCGAGTGCCCGCTGCGTTGTCCGGGCTGTTACGCGTATGAACCGGAACATCTTAACGGTGCGGGCCCTCTTCGTGAACTTTCCGACCTAAAGGGCGAGAGCCTCATCGACGGCGTCCTTGATCTTGTCGATCACCATAAACCGCTTCATCTTTCGATCGTCGGCGGCGAACCGCTTGTTCGGTTCCGTGAACTTAACACACTTCTGCCGCAATTGTCCGAACGCGGTATCGCCGTTCAAGTAGTAACAAGTGCGGTGCGCGAAATACCGAAGGAATGGGCAAAGATCGGCGGCCTCTACCTCGTGGTCTCGATCGACGGACTGCAGCCCGAACACGATGCCCGCCGAAAGCCCGCGACATACGAGCGTATATTGCGCAATATCAAAGATGCTTCGATAACCGTTCACTGCACGGTAACATCACAAACTGCGATGCGGGAAGGCTATTACGAGGAATTCGTGAGTTTTTGGTCGCAGCAGCCGGAAGTGCGGCATATATGGATCAGCTTTTTTACGCCGCAGATGGGTGCGCATGATGCCGAGATATTGGGCGATGAACTGAAGGAGAAAATGATCGTCGAGTTTCTTCGGCTTCGTGAAAGTTACCCGAAGCTTGTCTTCTCAGATCTGATCGCAGAAGGTTACAGGCGGCCGCCGAATTCGCCCGACGAATGCATCTTTTCGAGAACTACGCTGAATCTCACGGCAGATCTCAAAACGCGTGTAAAGCCATGTCAATTCGGCGGAGATCCCGACTGTTCGAAGTGCGGCTGCATCGCTTCGGCCGGGTTGGCTGCGGTCGGCAACTACAAGCTATTCAATATAATGCCGCTGCGCACGATCTACGACCTTTCAGACAAGATGGGCCGCGCAGTGAAGCGGAACCGCTGAGGCATCGCTGTTCTCGGGGCCTTTTTTCCTATTCAACATTCTTCCAAACGCGGCCGTCGTTCTGAAGGAGCGTATCTGCGGCGCCGGGCCCCCAAGTTCCGGCGGCATAGTTGGGGAAATCACGCGGTGCGAGAGCGGTCCACACGTCGAGGATGGGCTGAACAACGCTCCAGCCCGCTTCGATCTGATCCGCACGTTGGAAAAGCGTTGCATCGCCGATCATACAGTCATACAAAAGCCGTTCGTAGCCGGTCGCGACCTGTTCGCCAAAGTGGTCGAGATAATTGAAGTCCATATCGACCGCACCCATGTTAACGATCGGGCCGGGTATCTTTGCACCGAAATGGAGTGTAATACCCTCGTCCGGCTGAATATGCAGGACGATGCGGTTCGTGGTGAGCCGCTCCATCGGCGTATCGCGGAAAAGCACGAACGGCGCGGCCTTGAACTGTACGATTATGCTCGAATATCGCTGGTTGAGGCGCTTGCCCGTCCTGAGATAGAAGGGGACGCCTGCCCAACGCCAATTGTCGATCGAGAGCTTTAGGGCGACGTACGTTTCGGTGTTCGAATGCGGAGCGACAAGCGGTTCGTCGCGATATGCGGCCGCGGTATCGCCGCCGATCTTGCCGGCTCCGTATTGTCCGCGAACGGTCTTCCGGATCACGTCTTCGTCGGTGAACGGCGTGATCGCGTGGAGTATCTTTGACTGCTCATCGCGCACCGCGTCTGCGGCGAAGGAAACCGGCGGCTCCATCGCAGTTAGCGTTACGAGTTGGAAAAGGTGATTCGGCAGCATATCGCGAAGCGCCCCTGCCGAATCGTAGTATCCGCCGCGTTGTTCGACGCCGAGCGTTTCCGCCACGGTGATCTGAACGTGATCGACATAGTTGCGGTTCCATATCGGCTCAAAGATCGAGTTGCCGAAGCGGAATACCAAAATGTTCTGCACTGTCTCTTTGCCGAGGTAATGATCGATGCGGTAGATCTGATCCTCTTTGACGAGCCGCAGCAGGTCGCGGTTGAGCTGCTTTGCCGATTCGAGATCGCGGCCGAACGGCTTCTCATAAACGAACCGTCGCCAGTTGCCGTTCTCCTCCTTGCCGATGCCGTTCTTGATAACCTTTTGCGTAACATCGGCAAACAGCTGCGGCGGCGTTGCGAGATAAAAGAAGTAATTCTCAGGTATCTGAAGCTGCGTGGTAACATCGGCGAGCATCGATTTGAGATCACCAAAGAGATTCTTGTCGTCGTCAAAGTCGCCGCCGGTGTAGAAAGAGCGTTCGGTGAACCATTTGAGAATGTCGGCTTCGGGGCCTTTCGGCACGAACTCTTTGAGAATGCCTTCGACGTGCGCGCGAAACTCGTCAGTACTCATTTCCTGACGGCCGACGCCGACGATCGCGAATTTGTGCGGCAGAAAGTCGCCCTTTGCGAGGTTGTAAAGAGCAGGCAGGAGCTTGCGTTTCGTAAGGTCGCCCGTCGCGCCGAAAATTATCATCACGCAGGCGTCAGCGGTTTTATTTCCTTCAACCATAACTACGAGAATAACATACACATGACGCTCATGTAGGCGAATATCGTCTGACTTTCTTCAGGACGATCGCCGGCCGACACCAAACTGCGTTGAAAGGATGCTGCGTCGCTTCGGAGTGGATCTGAATCGCCGGAAGCTGCTCTGCACCGTGATGGATCAGATGCCGAGCCGTTTGCGGAGTTCGAGTTCGCGGGCGTTCATCTCGCCGTCGTCGATCTCGTGATCGTAACCGCAAAGATGTAACAGGCCGTGCAGGATGAGCTGTTTGATCTCGGTGTCGAGTGAAAGGCCGTTCTCGGCCGCCTGCCGTTCGGCCTGTTCGGCGGAGATAACGATGTCGCCGAGATTGTTCGCAGGCCAGTCAGAACCCTCTGCGTGAGCGGAGGGCCAGTTCGCCGGATCGTCATCAACAGACTGGCCGCCCGCTAACGCAGGCGGTTCCGACATCGGGAAAGAAAGCACGTCGGTGGTCGTGTCTTTTCCGCGAAAGGTTTGGTTCAGCTGACGCATTCGTTTATCGGAAATGAAAGCGACCGAGAAAGCTCCGCCTTTGCTCTCTGCCACATCCGCGGAGAGAGCTGCCGCGAATGCCCGAATGGGAACAATGTCCAACTTGACCTTGCGTTGAAGATTGATGACGTCGATCATACGAAGAAAGTCAACAGTGAATAGTGAACAGGAAAGATCGAAGGGTTGAGGACCGCATTTTACGTTCTCAGATCCTCATTCATAGTTTCATTTGAGCGGGCTTCGTACGCTTTGACGATCATCTGGACGAGCTTATGGCGGACGACGTCCTTTTCGTCGAAATAGACGAAGTCGATCATATCGATGTCTTTCAGGACGACCTCGGCTTCCTTCAGGCCGCTTCGTTGGCCGCGCGGCAGGTCGATCTGTGTTTTGTCGCCGGTAACGACAGCCTTTGACCCAAAGCCGATGCGCGTGAGGAACATCTTCATCTGCTCGCTTGTGGTGTTCTGAGCTTCGTCGAGGATGATGAACGCATCCGAGAGCGTGCGGCCGCGCATAAATGCCAGCGGAGCGATCTCGATGATGCGTTTTTCGAGCATCTTCGTAACCTTTTCCGAATCGACAAGGTCGAACAACGCATCGTAAAGCGGCCGCAGGTAAGGATCGACCTTGTCCTGCAGGTCGCCGGGCAGGAATCCGAGCCGCTCGCCCGCCTCGACCGCCGGACGTGTCAAGATAATGCGGCTCACCTGTTTCTTGAACAGTGCATCGACCGCCATCGCGACCGCGAGAAAGCTCTTGCCCGTTCCCGCGACGCCGATCCCGAAAACGAGGTCATTCTTTGCGATCGCATCAAGGTATTTACGCTGATTTGCGGTCTTCGGCGCGACGGTCTTCTTCCCCGAAGGGTTAAATCTGGCCTTCTGAAAATGATCTTTGAGGCTATATGCGCGGTCCTCTGCGATCTGCTTGAATGCGTCTTTAAGTTCCTTGTCGGTGAACGTGCTGCCGTCGGCAAATAGTTCGCCGAAATCGTGCAGGATTTGCTGAACGGTCTCGATATCCTTCGGATCGCCGTCGATGACGAGCTCGCTGCCGCGCGTGCCGATATTTACATCGAGCAGTGATTCGAGATATTTGATGTTCTGGTCCTGAACGCCAAAAAGCGTGTTCAGTCCCTGCGGTGGTAGTTCGAGCTTCTTCAAATATGCAATAGGCGGCTGTGAACGCCGATGCTGATAGTATATGCCTTGAGGCTACAAGAACTGCGTTTCGCTGTCAATGTTCAACTGCCTGCGGCTTTGGACACGAAACAACGACTGTGCTATCCTTGCTCTTTTGTAAATACGTTGAATTTTCAACAATATATCGCAGGAGAACCTATAAAAGAAACATGGCTAACGGAGAAAACGGGCAAGTCGGAAAGGTCGTACAGATCATCGGCCCGGTCGTTGACGTAGAGTTTTCAGACAATTATTTGCCGCCGATCTATCAGGCGATGCGCATCACGAGCGACGGCTTTGACGGCGAGAAGATCGACGTCATTGCCGAAGTTCAGCAGCATCTCGGCGAGGGCCGCGTGCGTGCGGTCTCGATGCTTCCTACTGACGGAATGGTACGCGGAATGAAGGTTATCGACCTTGGCGGGCCGATAACGATACCGGTCGGTACACCGACGCTTGGCCGCGTTATGAACGTGGTCGGCGAGCCTGTGGACGAGCTCGGACCTGTTGATTCGGAAACGCGATACCCCATCCATCGTCATGCACCGACATTTGCCGAGCAAGCCACAAAGAAGGAGATGTTCGAGACGGGCATCAAGGTCATCGATCTGGTCCAGCCGTTCCTTCGCGGCGGTAAGATCGGCCTCTTCGGCGGTGCGGGCGTCGGCAAGACGGTTCTCATCATGGAGCTTATCAACAACGTTGCTAAGGGGCGTGACGGTTACTCAGTATTCGCCGGCGTCGGCGAACGAACGCGTGAAGGCAACGACCTCCTGCGTGAAATGGTAGAGTCAAAGGTCATCAAATTCGGCGATAAATTCAACGAGCATATGGAAGAGACCGGCGAATTCGATCTTTCAAAGGTCGACAAGGCGTCGATCAAGGATTCAAAGGTGTCGCTCGTTTACGGCCAGATGACCGAGCCGCCGGGAGCACGTCTGCGTGTCGCACTGTCAGGACTCACGGTTGCCGAGTATTTCCGCGACCAAGGCAACGACGTGCTGTTCTTTGTTGACAATATTTTCCGCTTTACACAGGCGGGTTCAGAGGTGTCGGCACTCCTCGGACGTATGCCGTCAGCGGTCGGTTACCAGCCTACGCTTGCGACCGAGATGGGCGAGATGCAGGAGCGCATCACGTCAACCAAGACCGGCGCCATCACTTCTATTCAGGCCGTTTATGTGCCGGCGGATGACTACACCGACCCGGCACCTGCAACTACATTCGCGCACCTTGATGCGGTTACCGCACTGTCGCGGCAGATCGTCGAGCTTGGAATTTACCCGGCGGTTGATCCGCTTGCTTCGAACTCCACGATTCTTAGTCCGGATGTCGTCGGCGAAGAGCACTACAACACAGCTCAGTCGGTCAAAAAGATACTTCAGCGGTATAAGGACCTGCAGGACATCATCGCTATTCTCGGCCTCGATGAACTTTCAGAAGATGACAAGCTTACCGTATCACGCGCACGTAAGATCCAGCGATTCTTCTCGCAGCCGTTCACGGTCGGAGAACAGTTCACCGGTCTCAAGGGCGAATACGTGAAGGTTGATGATACTATCAAGGGCTTTAAGGAGATCCTCGACGGAAACTGCGACGATATGCCTGAGCAGGCGTTCTATATGGTCGGAACCATCGAGCAAGCCCGTGAAAAAGCCAAGAAAATGGCTGCAGCGGCTTAAGCTGATCTACGATAATGCTGAAGTTGGAAATAGTAACACCGGAAAAGCGTGTCCTGGACGCTGATGTTGATATGGTAACGGTGCCGACGGCATCGGGCGAAGCGGGCATTTTGCCTGAACACGCGCCGCTTGTATCGGCGTTAAAACCGGGCATCATGTCGTATGTCGTCAAGGGAAGCAGCGAAAAGCTTGCTGTGTCGGGCGGATTTGTTGAGGTGAACTCGAACAAGGTTGCCGTGCTTGCCGATGCCGCCGAGAAAGCCGGCGATATTGATGCGGCAGAGGCACGCCGTGCTCTCGACGCCGCTGAAAAGGAGCTTGCCGAGGCTGCAAGCTCGTCAGTTGAAGAGACCGAGGCGATCCGAAACCAGATCGAAGCCGCCAGTGCCCGCGTGACGCTTGCGTCGGGCCGTTAACAGGCGTGTTTGATCGTGCAGTGGGCGCGGGCTGTTATTGCCTGCGTCCATTTATTTTGTGCACGGCGTCCGCTTTACACGCCGCTTTTCAGAATTCGCTTGACTAGATGTTTGGAACTGGCCGTGATTTTTGATAAGTTGGAATTTTGGAGCATCGATCAAGATCGCTGCATACAGAGGTGTCGTAAATGATATCAAAACTTGAGACAGTACTATCCAATTTCACTGAGGAAGATTGGCGCAAAGCGGTAGAGGAGCTGCTTCCGGCGATCCATGAGGTCGATCGTAATGCGGTACAAATTTGGTTCCGCTTCTATCCGCTGGAGCTGCGAGAATATCTCGCAGATGCCGAGGATCAGCCTGCGGCTATCAAAGAGTTGGAGCTTCAAGGCGATTTCGACCTTGCTACGCACATTGCCGGGTCGCACCACTTCCTCTATGGCCACAGATATTGGAAGGCCGTTAAATGCTCGGTCGAGAAAGAGGCCGAGGAGTTCAATGCCGATGACGCAAAGCTGACCGAGATCATCAAGGAAGTGGCAATACGGGTAGCCGAGAAGAAGGGGATCGACCGCACTCTGGTAAATGCCATCGCCGCGGTCGGATTGGCGACGATGCGCCAGGTCGGGCTTGAAACATTCACTGCCGCAAGTGATGAGATCGAAGAGCCTAAAGGCCTTATGGCGAGATCGCCCGACGCGATCGTGGCCGAACGATCGAAGGATGACTCCCAAGGTATGTTCGGATTTCTCAAGACCGTTGATAAGAAATACTCGGTCAGGGTGCTTGCTCGTGATTACGAGGGCAAGTTCTCTGTACTCTATGACCAAGAGATCACACACGCAGCGGCACAGGATAAGTCGCAGGCGTGGCAGGAGAAGGATCCGCGTTGTTGGAACGGGCCGGTTCCGGTTGAGTGTATCGCTGCAACCTGCGGGCTTTGCTGGGTCGGTGTGATCGGCGGGCAGGAGAAACTCTCGGAGGTCGCGCCGCGTGAACGCCGTGCTATGAAGGTCTTCGGTTACGATCAGCCCGAGGACGAAAAGCCTTTCCTGCGGCTTGCGTGCCAAGTAAGAGCTTACGGCAATGCGACGCTGGTCGTGCCGCCGTGGAACGGCACATTCGGAAAGAAAGTGCGAGGCGACGTTGAAGAGGTTGAACTCGAGCCGAATACAACATCGGCAAAGCGTCTGCGCGAGATCGTAAAAGAAGCCTTGTCCGGTGAGTGACAGGCTGCCGACCGCGGACATTTATAGGAGCACGAAGCATCGCTTCGTGCTCTTCTTCTTTCTTGATTCGTGCGGTGATATCGTTACCTGAGATCGGAGGGTCTTTCGTCAGTGATAAGAGGATCAAAGAACGCCTTTTGGCTCGTTATAGCTGCCGTGCTCATCTGGAGTACGGGCGGGCTTTTGATAAAACTGACCGCGCTCGATGCGTATCAGGTTACATTCTTTCGCAGCCTGCTGGCGGGCCTTACCGTCCTGATCGTAATGCGGAAGGAAGGCCTTAGGATCAACGCATTCGGCCTGCTTTGCTCATTGTTCTATGCCGGACTGCTCTTCCTCTTTGTGTGGGCGACGAAACACACGACCGCTGCGAATGCGATCTTTCTTCAATATACGGCACCGATCTATATTCTGATCCTTGCCCCATTCGTAATTCGCGAACGTTTTCATTTGCGCGATCTGATCACCGTGGTGCTGTGCATTATCGGGATGTCACTCTTTTTCGTGGGCAAACTCGAGATCAGCGATTACAGCGGGAACATTGCCGCTCTCGGCAGCGGCATTTGCCTCGGCCTTTACATAATGTTACTAAAGCATCCGGCATTTTCGACCGAGAAGGAGAATGCTGCCGGGCGTCGCGGAGCCGCACCCGTAGCGACCGTGGTTTACGGCAATCTGCTTCTTGCAATTGTGATGCTGCCGAGCGGTATCGGTGCATTGCCGGTGATGACAACAAAGGATGTCTTTGCGGTTGCGTTTCTCGGTATAGTGCAGATCGGCATAAGTTACATCCTTTTCATAAAGGGTATTTCCGGCGGTACGCGGCCTATCGACGCATCGATCATCGGCTTTGTCGAACCGCTGCTCAATCCTGTTTGGGTGTTTCTCTTTATCGGAGAACAGCCCTCGAACTGGGCACTGCTCGGCGGCGCGATAATAATAGCAACGGTCCTTATCCACACCATCCGCCAATACCGAACGCCAGTCGCAGGCGCAGCATAACAGCAATACACTTCTTTTACCTTACAGCAATAATAAAAAAGCCTGCCGGTTAAGCAGACTTGAACTATCTGAATGGTGGCCAGGGACGGGATCGAACCGCCGACACGCGGATTTTCAGTCCGCTGCTCTACCAACTGAGCTACCTGGCCGCGATGTTATCCGCCCGAAGCGAGCGAATAAACAAGTTTAGGGAAGCCCCAAGATGATGTCAAATCACAGCGAAAAAGTTGCCGGGGCGCATTAGATCTCCAATAAAGTTCGCAGACGCGAATTTTCTGTAAGGGCACAGTGTGGGAAGCCGAACGAGCCTACGGAACGCGAGAGATGAATTTCAGGATCGCTTCCGCTGCACGGTCTGAAGCTCCGGCGGTGCCTAACGAAGCAGCGGCCCTGAGCAATTCTTCGCGGATCGCAGCGTTGCGTTGCGGCTCAAGAAGCGACAGCAGCTCATCGGAAAGGGAAGTCGGATCGAGATCATTTTGAATGAGTTCACGGACGATGCGTTGCCCCGCAATGAGATTGATCAGGCCGTAATGATCTATGTTTATCAAGGGCTTTAGTAATCGGTAATTCAGGGAAGACCCGCGATAGATTATCACCATCGGTGTGCCGAGTATGCCCGTTTCGAGCGTTGCAGTTCCGCTGGCGACGATGGCCGCGTCGGCAGAGGAAATGAGGTCGTAGGTCTCGTTTTCAACGATCGGTATATCAATGTGTTCGCAGCGGCTTATTATCGCTTTGATCTGGCCGAGCTGGCCGCTGCCGGCAGCGGCAATAGCGAACTGTATCTCGGGCCGCTTTGCCGAGATGATATCAACCGCGTCAAGAATGATCGGAAGGTGGCGTTCGATCTCGCCATGACGGCTTCCGGGCAGCAGTGCGACCAGCGGCCGTTCGTCGTTCAGTCCGTGCGACGCCCGAAACGCCGCTCGGTCCATTTTCGGCCGCACTTCACCCGTCAAAGGGTGGCCGATATATTCGACGTGGTGTATTCCTCGCTGTGCGTACCAATCCTTTTCGAACGGAAGTATCGTCAGCAACAGATCGACGTACCTGCCGATCGTGCGGCTGCGGTAGCTTCGCCACGCCCACAATTGAGGCGAAATATAGTAGATGACCGGAATGCCAGCCTTCTTAAGCGAACGCGCAAGCCGGAGATTGAAGTCGGGAAAGTCCACAAGTATCGCAGCATCGGGCTTTTGCTGTATCGCTGAATCCCTCAGCGACCTGTATGCACGGATGAACATCGGCAATGCCGCCGCGATCTCGGCGACACCCATGACGGCCATTTCATCCGAGCGCACTACCGCTTCCACCGCTGCGGATCGCATTTTCGGTCCTGCTGCACCGGAAAAATGGCAGTTCGAGGCTCCGGCGCGTTCCATAACGGCACGGACGAGTCTTTCCGCGTGAGCGTCACCCGACACCTCGCCGGCCGAAATAAAGAAGCTGAGGCCTTTGCTCATAGTCCCGAATTACTTAAAGCTAAATGATATATTCGATCGCAAAAATTACAACCCAAGGTGCTGTGGGAGGCATCCAAAGCAGCGTAGAAATCGGAAACTTGATGCGACAGTATCGCACTTGCTTGCAGAAACTAGTCTAAACACTTAAAATTCAATGTTTTGATGTCCTAAACGGGCCGTTGTTGATATAGTTCAGACCGTGTTGTTCGGAGGCGTTCGTGACCTTTCGTTTTAATATAATTCTTTCTTTTGTCGCACTTCTTTTCTTGGCCGCCACAGTTGCTGCACAAGTTGATTCGGTGATCGGGCAGGTGTCGAATTCGCCGGCCGAATCTTACGCAGGGGCGATGAGCGGCGACGGCCGCTTTGTCGTTTTCGAATCACGCGGAAACGTGGCTACGGTCAACCCTCGCAATGAGGATGGTAACAATGAGATCTTTTTATTTGATTATGCCCAACGGCGGATCTTCCAGATAACTGATACCAAATCGGTGCTCATCGATACGACAAAGGCGGCTACCTTTGATAACGTGCGCATTGAGATAACCAATACGCGTCCCGTGATAAGCAATGACGGGAAGTGGATCGCATTCAGCTCGAACGCGACAATCGCTTACCCGGGCGATGTTAACTACCCGCCGGTGATCAGTTCGACAAATCCGGGCAGTTTTGACGGCAATGCTTATACGTCGCCGACACCGACGCCGAGTCCAAGTCCGAGCCCGAGTCCAAGTCCAAGTCCGAGTGCGTCGCCCACGCTTGGTGACAATGCTCTGACTCATGACGCCAATCTGGAGATGTGGCTGTATCAAATACCGGTATACGCGGCTGTCAGCGATCTTTCTAGCGGCGATGATCTTCCGCTAACCGATCTTTCGGTCGGTACTTTTACTGCTGTAACGAATACGGTGCCAAGCCAGCTTCCGCGATCGGGGAGTTCGACGTTAGGAGCCTTTATCGCCGACGATAATCACGACGCAAGCATAAGCGATGACGGTTCGGTTATCGCTTTCGGTTCGACACGAGATCTTGTTCCCGCGATAGGTAATTCATTTCCAACTGATGATAACGAAGAGATCTTTGTTTATTTGCGGCCATCGGGCACTCTGAATCAAGTAACGAAGACGCCGCGCGGTCCGATCTCGAATCCGATCTACAGCAAGAATCCCTCGATCTCAGGCAACGGCTTGCGCGTGTCTTTTGTCAGTACCGGCGACAATCCGATCGTAGGGATGACGGGAGGCGACAATCCTGCGAGCAGCCGTAATGAGGAGGTCTTCTACTGCGACCTGACGAGTACGGGTGCGCCTGGTGCCGTAAAGAAGCAGGTGACGGTAACGACGCCGACAAATCCGGGTGATATTGTCAACATCTATTCCCTCGGCCGCCGAATGAGCCGCGACGGCAAATACATTGCGTTCGATTCGTACGCAGACCTTGCCAACGAAAATAGCGGCACGAATTATACATCGTTCGCCTTGTACCTCTATGATACGACCGCGAACTCATTCCGAAGGATACTGCCTCGCAGCGACGCGGACAGCAGTGCGACCGGCGGCGATGTGGTGCGCTATCCTGCCTTTACCGATACGGATGCCAATGGCACGCCGTACACAATGGTCCTTGAGACACGGCTGAATATAAAAAATGACGGAACAGTTGCAGCAACGAATTCCGAGGGGCTTAACCCGAATTCGGCGCGTCCGACACAGCTCTATTCATATCCTCTGGATCAGCCGGCGGCTACTGCAAGGTTCTCGCGGCTTACGAAGTTGCCGCTGCCGTTCACATTCATTGCTTCAACGCAGGCCTTGCCGAGCAATTCGATCCGGCGGATGACCTTTAACCTTGCGTTGACGGAGATAGGCACTGGTAATCCCGACCTACAGAGCGAGGTTTATTACTATTTGCTGCCGACGGCCATTCATTCGACGCCGATCAACTTTACGATGGCGACAGGTGCGACCGGTATGCCGGTCTCACAGATAGAAGTAACACCAACGCCCACGCCAAGTCCGACCGCGACTCCGACCGCAACTCCGACGCCGACCGCTACACCTACACCGTCGCCTACGCCGACGCCGACCGGCAGCCCAACGCCTACTCCGTCGCCGACACCGACTCCGCCGCCGAATACGCCGCCTGCCGTACACGGGATCGCTCCCGGAATGCTCGCGACACTCTATTTCGGCTCCGGAACTTCATTTCCGGTTGTGGCACGTTCAACTACCGGCTCGATCGAGAGGCGATTTGAACTGCCTATCGAACTCAGTGGTGTGACCATGACGATAAACGGAGCGGCATGCGGGCTTAGACGGGTCAGCCGCACTCGAATTGACTTCCTTGTGCCTGAAGGGCTGGCATCTGCCGCTGCCGGTACGCGCTACGATATGATCATCAATAACAACGGTACGGTAATGACGACCGGAGTGACGATCGTGCCGGCGCGGCCTGATATATTCAATATGCAGATGGTGCCTGTGCCCGGCGGGCGGACTCGGGCCTTTAATGTGACGAACACGGCCGCGACCGGTGAACCATTCACGGTTACAACGCGGCGCATCCGTCCGTTCGGCCGCACTGCGACGGTACTGCGGATCTATATGACCGGCATTATGACGTCGCTGCCGGCTAACACACGGATCCGCATAGGCACCACATCGGCCATTGGTACGACGGTCGTTTCCGAGTCGAAAAAGTATGACACTGGGATCTGGTATATCGACTGTACGCTGCCGCCTGATCTTGCGGGTGCGGGCGATGTGCCGGTCATAGTTACCATTACGATAGACGGCGTGAGTTTCTCATCGCGGTTTGATGATACTGCGTCCCGGATATTTATCGTTTAAGCGAATTTGATCGTTCATTCGTAAGGGATGGGGCGAGAACCCGTCCCTTTTGTTTTGTATCCGCAACGAGACCGGCGGCGCGTGACGAAATTGATAAAAACCCGTATCTATATTATCCTTTAGTTATAATCGAATAACCTTTCGTCCAAAGAAAATTTCGATAACATTTATTACTTTATTTTATCCACGGAGGTGGCCGGATACACTATGGCAGAAAAAGACGTTAGTACAATGAAGATCGCACCAAAGGTTTGGAAGAACGGAGAGTTCATCGATTGGGCGGATGCCAAAATCCACGTGATGGCGCATGTGGTCAATTACGGATCGAGTGTCTTTGAAGGCATTCGTTGTTATGAGACCGAAAACGGGCCGGCCGTGTTTCGCCTGACCGAGCATATGCAGCGGCTGATCAATTCGGCGAAGATCTACCGGATGCAGACGCCTTTCTCGCGACAGGACTTTTGCGATGCAGCGGTCGAGCTAGTGCGTCTGAGCGGGCTTGAACATTGCTACCTGCGTCCGATCGTGTTTCGCGGCCTTAGTGATGAAAAGCCGTCTTTTGGTGTTAATCCTTTTCCGGCACCAATTGACGCGTACGTGGCGGCATGGCAATGGGGGAAATATCTGGGTGAGGAGGCCCTCGAATCAGGGATCGACGTGTGCGTTTCGAGCTGGACACGCATCACAACGAACTCGATGCCGGCAATGGCAAAGGCGGGGGCGAATTATATGAATTCGCAGCTCATCAAGATGGAGGCGATACTTGGCGGCTACAGCGAAGGCATTGCCCTCGACGACCGCGGCTTTGTTTCCGAAGGCTCGGGCGAGAATCTCTTCCTGGTAAATAACGGCAAGCTCTTCACGCCGCCGCTAGGTGCCTCGGTGCTTCCCGGCATTACACGCGATTCCGTTATACAGATCGCACGCGAACTTGGGATCGAGGTCGTTGAGACAAATATCCAACGAGCGGCGCTCTATATTGCTGACGAAGTATTCTTCACGGGAACCGCCGCTGAGATAACGCCGATCCGCTCGGTTGATAAGATCACTGTGGGCGAGGGGCATCGCGGGCCGTTGACAGCACGGCTGCAGGAAGAATTCTTCAACATCATCACGGCAAAACGGCCTGCTCCATTCGGTGCCGATTGGCTTACATTTGTGAATGACGGCCGAACGACCGCAAGCGCGTAGGCTGTTCGTACACACTGATACTCCGGTCTGATGGCCGCTCGGTTCAACGGGCGGCCATTTTTACGCAAATAATGTTCAGCGGATTCCGACCTGTTCGGTACCGAATGTACCTATACCGTTGAGCCTAAATGAGAAGACAAAGCGATTTTCTTGACGGGCTCCGAGATCGAAGCGGTAATACTGAACGGCCAAGGCACAGCAGTTGTACGCGTATCCAAGCGTGTAGAGAGATGAAATAAGCGGCGAAAGGCCTTGCGCCCGCCTGCTTTCAAAATCGAAGAAGAACGACGCTCCGCCGTAAACTCCCCGATCGCGGTTTCCCGCAAAGATAGAAGGCGACCATTGAGCACCACGCAGTGTGCCGGCCTCCTTGCCGTTCACATCGGCATATCGCGACAACGAAGGTATCAGCGTAACCGCCCGAGTGTAGTAGAACGTCTGGAAGATCTTCAGCAGCTTTGTGTCGTATCCGATAGATGATGAAACGGCTCGTATTCCGTCGCCCTGCACGCCAATATCCATTCTTGCGTTGATCCAGATATTCTTTCGCGGCCGGTAAGTTGCGTCGATGTTCAATGGCGAGAAACGCCGCGGCACGCCGCCAAAGGTATAGAAGCTCAGCGCCGTCATCGGTTCGATCTGATTTCTCCGTCCGGGCGTCAGTGCTCCGCCAAATCTGGGGTCGAAGAAATATTTGCCCCTTACGGTCAGCGTGAATACCTCGTAAGGCTGGATCGACAATCCCGCTTGACCTGATGATGATGCACCTTGTTCGCGCAGGGCATCTTGGGCTTTGCCCGTCACAGCTTCGCCGTATCGGCGGGTGTAGATGCGGTTCGTGATGCCGAACTCTATTTCGTTCGTGTTGGTTGCAGTGTCAATTTGATCAAATCTGATGATCCGCGCAAAGCTGTCGATACCTTTTACAAGGCGATATGTTATGAATGGCTCGATAACGTGGCGAAATCGAAATTTATTCTTCTTGCCGTAAAAGTTCTTTGCGAGAGCGACGGGGCGAATGTCGAGTGTGAATTCACCATATTTGCGAATAAGGTCGCGGCCAATGATCCGGCCGATGCCGTCAAGGGAGTTCGAATAGTATGTAACACGTGCCGCCGCAGTCGCTGTGATATTGAGGTATTTCGTTTGCCACGGCATCGTCAATTCCGGGTAAATATCGAATCTTTGGCCGATGGCGGGCGTTTTCAGCGGGATCGTTCCTGTCATTATTCCGTAAAGCGTGCGATCGTCGGCTGTTTCACGGCGTGATATTCCTTCCGCACTGGTCTTGAACGAAAAGTAAACGTTTTTTAAGAACGAAAGTCGCGAGGGCCTTTTTTCGAAGCTTATGCTGGGCAAGTTGCGGACCTTTATATGCACGTTCGGGATAGATATCTCCTGCGAACGTGCAAGGATGTTCATCGTGTAGTTGTTCCAACTCTTGTTGACAAAAGCCTGTGAAACCTCGATCGGCGAGATTATCTGCTGGATCCCATCGGTGAACACCTGCCTGAATGCGAGGTTTGACGTCAACTTAACATCGACCGACGCGGTAAAGCCGTTCGGGAAGAAATGAACGCCGTTCGCATAGATCTGCGTACCGCCTTGGTCGGGATGAGCGGCATCTTTTTTTGCACCGAATATTCTGTCCTTTACTGAATAGAAACCGAAGTCGAAGTATGAGCGTGAGTTGGCCCGCGTACGAACGTCAATACCGTAGCCGAGGCCGCGGCTCGAAAAAAGATCCATTCGGATGGTGGCATCGGCCGACCGCCCGAGCGTCTGAAAGTATGCACCTGACAGGCGAACTCCCTTGAGCTTTGAATATGAGAACGTCGGCGTGAGGAAGCCGGAGCTGCGGTCGCGTTCTTTGATGGGTATCGAGCCGTAGGGAACGTAAAGCAGCGGCAACCGTTTGACGCGAAACTTCGCATTATGGAATTTAACCTTGTCGCCGATCTTGATCGTTGCCTTTTTCGTCGTAAAGCTCCAGATCGGGACGGCGCCTTCGCACGCCGTGATCTCGGCATTGTAGATCACGATGATTTCGGGGCCGGTCTTTTCGACGCGGTCCGCTTTGAAGTAGATCACCGTTCCGTCATTCGTTTGATTCGTAAACCCTGTCGAGTCTTCGAAAATGCCGGCCTTTGTCTTGTAATTGAATTTTGCCTTTACGCCAGTTATACGCTGATCCTCGCCTTGGTCAAAAACGACATCGCCCTCGGCAGTAAGCATTGAGTCAGTTTCCGAAACGGTTACCTTTTCTGCTTGAAGCCGGTAGATGCCGTATCGCACATCCACATTGCCCTGGTGCACCACGATCCGACGGCCGTTCTGCTCGGAAGCATCAGACCTGTCGGAATAAACGATCAGCTTGCCGTCGCCGCCTTCGGGTTCAACAAGCGGTTTCTTTGCGGGTTTTGGGGCGGCAATGCTCTGTTCGGGTGAGATCGGGTTAATATTCGGCGTATCTGTGATCGGATCAGCCACTTGGCGGCTCACCGGGTCGGTTTGTTGTCCCGTAACGGCCTGCGGCAGCAGCGAGAGGGCAAATAGAACTAAAAAGACTGCTATAAACCGCATCGTATCAATAGGTTATCTGGCCTTGATGCTAACACGAATCACGAACTTTTCGTAAGGTCACACGTTCTATTTCGTTGATAATTCCAGTACAAAATAGTCGGAATTTTCAATATGCGTGATCGTTCCCGTGCTGAACGGCGGCTGAAAGAACATATTTGCGGGATACGAGTTTCCTGAGACCGTATCGTCGCCTGAGATCTCGCTTTGTGCGATAACCTCGGTAGGGAACCACGTTTCCATCGGAATCCTTACCGGGGTCGGAGCATTGATCCGCTCTGCCTCTGCAACGATCTTGGCAGCATCTGCCGGCGAAAATCGCATTACCGCTGTTATGCGAGCGTGGTCGGGGCTTTCCTGCCAGGCAATATCCTCTGTCTCAAATGGCAGGTTTATCAAAAGCGCGAGCTCTTCTGAGTTGGTCTTTGCGGAGTTTTCTTTCTGATCACGACCGATGTTCGCTGTCGGTACGTTGGCGTTCGAAGGCTTCGTGCTGCACGAAACTAAGACGAAAACAGACGTAACGGTCAAGATCGCGAAAAAAGCTCTTAGCATCGGGCAATTGTATCCGTATTCCGGCTTTGTTGCAAAAATCGGATCACACACCGCACAGACTGCACATTCAGCGTCTTGCATGGCATCGCCGTCCGACTTAAACTGTTCAGTTAGTTCACTTGAAACAATTTGCAAATGAAGATCACAGATATGAACGGAATTCCCGCCAGATCGACCGCTGAGACCGAGCGTTGGGAAAAAGAAACGCTCGCTCCCGTACTCGAGAAAGCCCCCGAGCGTCGGGCATCGTTTGAGGGCGTCAGTTTAGTGCCGGTGGATCGACTCTATACTGCCGCTGACAGCGCGACGGCGGATGTCGGTTTTCCCGGCGAATATCCGTATAAACGCGGTATTCATCCTACGGGCTATCGCGGCAAGTTGTGGACAATGCGGCAGTTTGCAGGTTTCTCGTCGCCTGAGGAAACGAACCGCCGCTTCAAATATCTGATGGAGCAGGGGCAGACAGGGCTTTCGGTGGCCTACGATCTTCCCGCGCTGATGGGCCTTGATGCCGATTCGCCGCTCAGCGAAGGCGAGGTAGGCAAATGCGGCGTTGCGGTTTCGTCGCTTGCTGATTTTGAAGTGCTCTTTGACGGCATTCCGCTCGAAGAAGTCACCGTCTCGCAAACGATCAATGCACCCGCTCCGATCTTTCTGGCGATGTATCTCGTTGTCGCCGAAAGGCAGAAAGCCGACCTCAAAAAGATCTCAGGCACGCTTCAGAATGACATTTTGAAAGAATACATCGCGCAAAAGGAGTGGATATACCCGATCAAGCCTGCGATGAAGCTGGTGATCGATACCTTTGAGTACACGACCAAATTTGTGCCGAAGTACAATCCCATCTCGGTCAGCGGGTATCACATCCGCGAAGCCGGCGCGACGGCGTTGCAAGAGCTTGCGTTCACATTACGCGACGGTGTCGAATACGTTCATTATGGCGTGGAACGCGGCATGGACATAGATGAATTCGTACCGCGGCTTTCATTCTTCTTTAATGCACACAATGACTTCTTCGAAGAGATCGCAAAGTACCGTGCGGCTCGTGTTGTATGGGCGCGCACGATGAAAGAGCGTTTTGGTGCAAAGAATCCGCGTACGATGCAGATGCGCTTTCATACACAGACGGCGGGCGTCTCGCTTACGGTACAGCAGCCGATGATCAATATTGCGCGGGTTGCGATACAGGCATTGGCAGGCGTGCTTGGCGGGACGCAGTCGCTGCATACAGATTCCTATGATGAGGCGCACGCTTTGCCTACGGATGAAGCGGCCTTGATCGCACTCCGGACGCAGCAGATCATTGCTGAAGAGACAGGTGTCGCAAATACGGTCGATCCGCTTGGCGGCAGTTATTATGTCGAGGCCCTTACCGAGAAGATGATCGACGGATGCTTCGAGTATTTTGACAAGATCGACGGATTTGGCGGGATGGTCGAAGCGATCGAGGCCGGCTTTCCGCAGCGTGAGATCCAGGAATCGGCTTATCTGTATCAAAAAGCGGTCGAGCGTGGCGATCAAACGATCGTCGGCGTTAACAAATACGTGATGGAGGACGAGGCAGAGCCTGAGATACTTCAGATCGACGAGAATGTACGCGATCATCAACTGCGTCGTCTCGACAATGTAAGGTCAACGCGTGACAACGGTGCGGTCGGCATTGCGATCGATAAACTAAAAACAGCGGCTGTATCTGGTGAGAATACGATGCCTGCGATCATTGAAGCCGTCGCCGCGTATGCGACCGTCGAAGAGATAAGCGTTGCTCTGCGTGATGTTTACGGGATTTACGAGGAGCCGGCATTTTAGATGTGATAAAGATCGACGATCGTTCAACAAAACTCCTCGGAAGGCGAGGCGAAGATCTCGCCGCGGCATTTCTGCATGAGAACGGCTATCGCATCATTATCCGCAATTTTAAGGTTCCGGTCGGCCGTAATCGGAAAGGCGTATCGGTCTCGGGCGAGATCGACATCATTGCTCTCGACGGCGAAACGCTTTGCTTCATTGAGGTCAAGACGCGGCGATCCGAAAGTTTCGTGCCGATCACAAAGAATATTGATCTTCGCAAGCAGCGGCAGATAATACGGACGTCAAAGGTCTATCGAAGGCTTTTCGACCTGTTCGAGACGCCTGTGCGATACGACGCGGTAACGGTCCTGCTGAATGAGATCGATAAGCCGCGTGTCGAGCTTTTACGAGCCTTTTTCACGGGATCCGCCTTTCGTGAAAGGCGCCGGAAGAACTTTGAATGATCTTCATTGGAACAATTTGCTTTGCAGTTACGTAACCTATCCCGAACGGCCTCTAACAAATTATGAAACTACAAATACTTACAGCAGCATTGCTTTTATTATCCCTGATCGCGATCAACGGATTCGCTCAACAGCCGGGGTTGATCGACAGGGAAGTGATCTTTGGCAATCCGGAATACTCGGGTGCTCAGATCTCGCCCGACGGCAAGTTCATCTCGTTCATCAAGCCTCTCAACGGCACGATGAACGTGTGGGTAAAGGGCATCAATGAACCGTTTACATCTGCGCGGCCAATGACGAACGATCAAAAGCGGCCGGTTCGCGGCTACTTCTGGTCGCGGGACAGCAGATACATATTGTTCGTACAGGATAATGGCGGTGATGAGAATTTCAATGTCTTTGCGGTCGATCCGTCAGCCAAGGCGGCCGATGGTTCGCCCGTTCCTGCGGCACGCAACCTTACTGAGGGTAAAGGCGTCAGTGCGGTGATCCAAGCCGTGCCGAAGTCGGATCCGGACACGATCTTTGTCGGGATAAATGATAGAGATAAGGCGTGGCACGACCTTTACAAGGTCAAGATATCAACAGGCGAACGTACGTTGGTAAGTCAGAACAACGATCGGCGGCAAGAGGTAAAATTCGACAATGCTGACAAACTCCGACTTGCGGTTCGTTCACCGCAGAACGGCGATACTGAGATACTGCGGCTGAACGCCGACGGCAGTTCGACCGTGATCTACAAATGCGATGTCTTTGAGACGTGTTCGCCGCTAAATTTTCACAAGGATAACAAGCGCGTTTACATTCAGACGAACAAAGGTGATCTTGACCTGATCGAGCTTCAACTGCTCGACGTCGAGACCGGAAAGACGGAAAAGGTCGAGAGCGATCCGCTTGGCAAGGTTGACCTCGATAACGTCAGCTTCTCGGACGTAACGCACGACATCATTTTTACAAGCTACAATGATGACAGGGTGCGGACGTACTGGAAGGACAAGGCGTATCAGAAGGACTACGAGAAGATCAAAAAACAGCTTGGCGACCGCGAGATCAGCTTCAACTCAAGTACGGCTGACGAAACGAAGTTCATCGCAGCCACATACAGCGACACCGATCCGGGGACGGTTTGGCTTTACGACCGCAAGACGGGAAATCTCTCGACACTTTATCAAATTCGCGAAAAACTTGACCGCAAGGCACTTGCGCCGATGACATCGGTTCGTTATAGATCGTCGGACGGGCTGGTGATCCCCGCGTATCTGACGCTTCCGAAAGGCGTGACGGCAAAGAACCTGCCGCTCGTCGTCTTTCCGCACGGCGGGCCTTGGGCACGCGATTCGTGGGGCTACAACGGCTTTGCACAGTTCTTGGCAAATCGCGGTTACGCCGTCCTGGAGCCGAATTTTCGCGGATCGACGGGTTACGGCAAGAAGTTCTTGAATGCGGGCAACAATGAGTGGGGCCAAAAGATGCAGGATGACCTCACATGGGGCGTCAAGTACCTTGTGGATCAGGGCACCGTCGATCCGAAGCGTGTTGCCATAATGGGCGGCAGTTACGGCGGCTATGCGACGCTGGCGGGTGTCGCATTTACGCCGGATGTTTACGCTGCGGCAGTTTCTATCGTCGGGCCTTCGAATCTCGAGACTCTGCTCGAATCGATACCGCCGTATTGGGAAGCGGCACGTGTAACCTTCTATAAGCGAATGGGCGACCCGAACACGCCCGAGGGCCTTGCACAAATGCGTCGCCAGTCGCCGCTGTTCTCGGCGGATAAGATCAGGACGCCGCTGATGGTTGTGCAGGGTGCGAACGATCCGCGTGTGAACAAGCGCGAATCAGATCAGATAGTCATCGCGCTTCGCGACCGCAGCTTCCCGGTCGAGTACATCGTTGCGCCCGACGAAGGGCACGGCTTTGCGCGGCCGGTGAACAATATGGCGATGCTTGCGGCCTCTGAGAAGTTCCTTGCCAAGTACTTGGGCGGGCGGTTCCAGGAGTCGATGTCGCCGGAGGTCGCAAAGCGTCTTGCTGAGATCACGGTCGATCCGAAGACCGTACGTCTCGCAAAGCCTGTCGATATGACGGCCGCTCCGTCGGTCGATGTGACAGGGAAGTGGAACATGGTTGCCGATGCGATGGGGCAGGCTGTGCCGATGACGGCGGAGTTCAAGCAGGCGGGAGCCGCGCTTTCAGGCACGGCAGCCTCGCCGTTCGGCGGCGGCACGATCGTCAACGGCAAGGTCAGCGGTTCGAATTTCACCGCGGTCTTTCAGGCTCAGATCGAGGGCAACGCCGTTGACTTCAAGATAACGGCGAAGGTGGAAGGCGACAAGATCACGGGCACGCTTTCGAGTCCGGGCTTTGGCGAGTTCCCGTTCTCTGCCGAGAGGGCGAAGGAGTAATGCGGTTCGGCCCGAATGCACTTTAAGCTGCACGCGGGCCGACAGAT